>Ga0163154_10007499_pt1 | contig 12979 bp, 15 predicted proteins | sample OliLakLV19MP9P1_FD_148649 | JGI IMG/M metagenome (GOLD analysis project Ga0163154, IMG submission 148649) | Freshwater microbial mat bacterial communities from Lake Vanda, McMurdo Dry Valleys, Antarctica - Oligotrophic Lake LV.19.MP9.P1 | ecosystem: Environmental > Aquatic > Freshwater > Lake >... | reverse complement strand
CTCACGCATTTACCCCACCCCTAAATCCCCTCCCCATTGCATGGAGAGGGGACTTCAAGATGCGTTTTTCTCCCCCTCTCCAAGTATTGGAGAGGGGGCCGGGGGGTGAGGTAAGCGAAAGTCCTGTGTATTTATAAATATACCAGAGTGCGACAAACTATCCCATGTAACTCGCTAAAAAATGTTAAAATTGAATCATAGGGCTATAGAAGGCACAGAGAATTAAAAATGGCAGAAATTACGTTTGAGGAAAACGCCATTACGCTAGATGACCTGCTCAGAATGCGTGGCGATATTCGCGTTGAAATCATCAATGGAGAGATCAAAGAAATGGCAGCGGCTGGTGTTCAGCATGGATTCATCGCTATCAATATTCAGCGTGTGCTTGATCCTTATGTTGTGGCTCATGACATAGGCGCAGTTCTGCCAGATGGGGTCACGTACCTGATGTTCTCGCCAACACGCAATCTCAAAGATTCATTCATGCCAGATGTATCCTTCATCTACAAAGAAAATTTACCCGCCGATTTTGACATTTCCAAGCCACATCCAGGCATTCCAGATTTCGCTGTTGAAGTGTTTTCCCCCGGCGATGATGCGGACGACATACAAACCAAAGTGCGGACTTATTTAGAAAAAGGCACAGTACAAGTGCTGGTCGCTTATCCCAAAGCGCGAGAAGTCCATCAATATCGGCATGAACAACCAGAGATTTCCCGAATTTATCGGGCAGGCAAGATCGACTTGGAAGAATTATTTCCCGGCATTGAACTCAGTGTAGAGACCGTTTTCGCCCTCCCCGCGTGGGCGCAAAAGCAGGCGAAAGCGACGATTGAATGACATCAAACGGCGGAAAACGCAAACGCCGCGTCAAAAAGAAAAACTCGCCAGCCATTGATGAATCTCAGTACATCAAAAGCCCGCCCAAACCATTTGTGACCGAAGACCAAGATTTACGTGATTTGGTTAATATTATGTATTATGCGAATGCGATTATCGGGGAAACGTTGGCAGATACTGTGCGTTTTGAATTAGGCACAATTGAGCAAGTTAAAGGCAAAAATCATGTCAAAAAGGGGCAATTAATTCTAAAATCGCTCCGTAATTGGCTGGAAAAACGCAAAAACCGCGATTCAGTTGATCGCCCAATTGCCATTCTTTTGTACAATGATCTTGCTGATGCGCTTCAAATCGAAATATGGCGTGAGGAATAAGGAATGGCACAAGTTAAACAAATTACATTTGAAAACGCCGCAGCCCAATTGATTGAGCATGTTCCCGAATACAAAGCGATCTACGATCAAAAAAGAGAGGCCTTTGGTGAAGAGTCACAGTACGTGATCTTTGGGCTGCCCTTTGTCCAATTTTTACGCGAAGTTGTCCAGCATAAGGCGGCTAATGATACGCTCCTCAAACGCGCTTTTTTCTTTATAGAACAATGTGCCAATACAGATGATGAAGATATCTTAGCACTTATTCGCACAGGCTTCCTTGAAGATTTAATAAAATCCGGTACAGATGAAGAAACATTCGTGCCTTACATGGGCGCAAAAACAAAGTCACTTCTCGCAGAAATCAAAGTATGGTGGGCAAAATTCGCTGAGGCCAACGAAAAAAATGACCTTCCCCGCTAATTTTCAATTTTCGCAGAGTAATTTGCAGGATTATGTCGAATGTGCGCGGCGCTTTGAACTGCGTTACCTGCAAAAACTTAAATGGCCTGCCGTCGAAACCGAGCCGATTGCTGAGCGCGAATATCACATGCGGCAGGGCGCGGCTTTTCATCACCTGATTCAGCAGTATCTCATGGGTGTTCCAGCGGAAGCGATCTCGCAGACTGCCAAAGAAAATCCGCTGCGCGAGTGGTGGGAGCGTTTTTTGCGCTCGGATATTTTGAGCAGCCTCCCCTCACAGTGCTATCCAGAAATCAGCCTTTCCACTCCCATCGGTTCGTATCGTCTTTTGGCGAAATATGACCTAATCGCCATCGAACCGGGTCAAAAAGCTATGATCGTCGATTGGAAGACCGCCTTAAAACGTCCAAAGCGCGAAGACCTCGCCCGTCGAATGCAGACGCTGGTCTATCCTTATGTACTGGCGCAAGCCGGAACACAGCTTAACGGCGGTCAGCCCTTGCAGCCGGAACAAATCGAGATGATTTACTGGTTCGCGGAAGAGCCGAAGCGCCCGGAACGATTCGCTTATGATGCGTTTCAATTGACGCAAGATGAGCAGGTTTTAGATCATCTGATTGAAGAGATCAGTACGCGCACTGTCTTTGACTTGACTCCCGACGAGCGTAAATGCCGTTTTTGTGTTTATCGCTCGTTGTGTCGGCGCGGCGTAGAAGCAGGGGATTTTGAGGAAAAAGAAGACTTGGAAGCAGAAAGCGGCTTTGATCTGGATTTCAACTTCGATCAGATTGCGGAAGTCGAGTTTTGAGCGTGAAAACGTGGATTAATCCGCAGCCCGCGCTTGTTACGCCAGAATTTGCAGCACTGATCGGTGGGCATCCCCTCCTCGCGGCGACTCTGGCACGACGCGGCATCATCGATCCACACGCCGCCCAAGCCTTTCTTGATCCTGCCGCTTATATGCCTGCCTCGCCCTTTGATCTGCCCGATATGGAAAAAGCGGTTGAACGGATTCAACGCGCCATACAGGAAAAAGAACGCATCCTCATTTGGGGCGATTTTGATGTCGATGGGCAAACATCGACTGCCCTGCTCGTCTCTGCCCTGCGCGAACTCGGCGCGGATGTCGTTTATTACATTCCCAACCGCCACACCGAAGGACACGGCGTTTACATCCCGAAGTTGGGGCAACTGATCGACTCCGGTGTGAATCTCGTCATAACCTGTGATACGGGCATCTCCGCGCATGAAGCGATTGATTATGCCAATACTCGCGGCGTGGATGTCATCATCACCGATCATCATCTGCTGCCACCCGAACTTCCCGCCGCGTATGCCGCCGTCAATCCGCAGCGCTTGCCTGTAGGCCATCCGCTGCGAACCCTCCCCGGCGTGGGCTGTGCGTATAAAGTGGTGGAAGGGCTTTATCAAATCATGTTAGGTAGGGGCGACTCGGCGAGTCGCCCCTACGATCTCAACGACTCTACGCCGAATCGCCCCTACGATCTCAATGACACTACGCCAAATCGCCCCTACGATCTCAATGACACTACGCCAAATCGCCCCTACGATCTTAATGACACTACGCCAAATCGCCCCTACGATCTCAATGACACTACGCCAAATCGCCCCTACGATCTCAATGATGTAGTACTATCAAAATATCTCGATCTCGTCGCGCTAGGCATCGTGGCGGATGTGGCGGAACAAATCGACGATACACGCTATTTGCTCCAGCGAGGGTTAGCCCTTTTACGCCAGACGGAACGGCTCGGTCTGCGTGTGATGATTGAGCAAGCAGGCATTAATCCGCTGCAACTCAACGAAGGCCATATCGGTTTCGCCTTGGGGCCGCGTTTGAATGCGCTCGGACGGCTGGATGATGCCAACGTCGCCGTCGAACTGCTGACGACCACCGATCTCGAAACCGCCCGTATTCTTGCCAACCGCGTAGAAGGACTGAACAACGAGCGTCGGATGGAGTCTGATCACGTCCTTAAAGCGGCGATAGCACAAATCGAGCGCGACCCAATGTTACTAAACTCGTCGGTCTTGATTTTGAGCCATGAGGGTTGGCCCGGTGGCATTATCGGTATTGTCGCCAGCCGCTTAGTCGAGCGTTACAGCCGCCCCGTGATTTTGCTGACTACTGCTCCTAATGAGCCTCTGGCGCGGGGATCGGCACGTTCCATCAGTGGGATCGACATCACGGCGGCGTTGGCACAAAATCAGGACATGCTGACGACTTTCGGCGGACACACGATGGCAGCAGGACTTAGTTTGCCGTTAGAACGTATCGCTGATTTACGCCGCGCCCTCTCGCGCACGATCAAAGCGCTGCCGGGTGCCGCCGATACGACTCCCACACTTCGGATTGACGGTTATCTACCACTGTCGGAAATCACGCCGCAGCTTATCGAATCTTTAGATCGCCTCGCGCCATTTGGCCCCGGCAATCCGCCGCTGATTTTGGCGACGGAAAAGATCACACTCAAGAACCAACGTACGATTGGGCGCACAGGCGATCATCTCCGTCTGACCGTCGAGGATGAAGACGGTGATGTCGCCAGCGTGTTATGGTGGCAGGCCGAACCAGAGTCGATCCCCAAAGGCCGATTTGATCTGGCTTATACGGTTCGGATCAATGACTTTCAAGGCAAGCGCGAGGTGCAGCTTGAATGGGTGGATGCCCGTCCGGTAGACGAAGAACCTCTGACGTTCAGCCAACGCGCCTCAGTCGAAATTCTGGATTATCGGGATGTAAGCGATCCGGCAGCGGCTTTACAAATACTCTCACAAGCCGAAATCACAAATAGGATGATCTGGGGGGAAGGCAAAACGCCGCCCAATCTCGAAGCCAAAATGCGCCACCAGCTCCGCCCCGCGCCCACGCTCGTGATCTGGAACACGCCGCCAAGCGCTGCTGAATATCGCGCCGCGCTGGAAATCGTCAATCCGGCAAAAGTAATTTTGTTCGCTTTCAACCCCGGCACAGATGCCGTACAAACGTTTTTGCAGCACTTCGCAGGTGCGATCAAATTCGCGCTCAACCAACGCGGCGGCGAAGTGGATTTAGATGAACTTGCGGCGGCTGTCGCACATCGTCCTACAACCGCTCGCGCCGGACTCGATTGGATGGCGGCGCGGGGACACATCATGATTGCACAGGACAAAGGCCATTTAATCACCCTTGCAGACGGTACAGGCAAGGAAGAAAAAGACAAACTAAGCGCGACGACAGCACGCCTTGCAGAACTGCTTAAAGAAACCGCCAATTATCGGGCTTACTTCAAACGGGCGGATAAAGATTCCCTGATTCAGTTTGATCGCTAAACAATCAGGCTAATTTTCTATAGTAGACTTACTTTTTAGTCGCCGTAAAAATAAGGATGAAGGTCATCCTCAGGAATATAAGCGCAGGCCGCTTTATAGATTGAACTTAAGGTGCCTGTTGAAATGGGTTTGCTGCTGTGAACCGGCACATGAAGCGTCTGTTTTTTGTCATCAACAATCCGCCGCAGTTTGTGATGGCTCCCCTTAATGTTAATTACATCAAATCCAAAGGACTCCAGTATCTTGATGATCTCTGCGCCAGATAATCTACGCAATCTGGGCATAATCTGGCAGTTCCATCCTAATGCTCACGCGAGGATTCGGCACGACATTATAGGTCTCTACAGTGTCCTCGTCTTCGAGCGCTAAGGCGATTACTTCACGCAGATTTTTGAACATCTCGTCTAAGGTAAGACCGTCCGTGACTGCGCCAATCTGAACACAAGACGCGACATAATAGGGATGTCCGTCATCACCCTCCGCTTGTCCATCATAATATTCTACGAGAACTTGCAGCGTATCACTGGGTTGTGACATTTGTTTGGTTCCTCTCTCATGTTTAGCATTACTCTAAAGTTGAGGTTCACACTTCAAGACTGTTTAAGGCGCTATGTAGCTCATTATATGTGAGTATGAGTGTCTTTGCACCGGCGCGGAATAAATATCACGTTACTGTCCGCAAATTTCTTAGCGAGAAGTTTTGTCCTCTTTTTTTGGCAAATTGGCAGTCATTGGCAGTGATTTGTGGGGTGATGGCAGTGCGTTTCGGCCTAAAGTGAGGGAAATCTCGTTATAAGAAAGGATTTCACTTCATGGCGACACAAACGGCTTCTCCCACTATATCTGTCCCAACACTCCGCCGCGCCCTACAAGGTGATGGGCTTTTTGGTATACTCTCTGGCTTAATCGTGGCACTCGGCGCGGCAGAACTCAGCAAGTGGATGGGGTTAGAGTCCTCCGGCATTTTGGTGATCTCAGGATTTGGGTTAATCGCTTACGGGTTCGCCTTATTCTGGTACAGCAGCAACCGCCCGCTCACACGTTCCTTTGCTCTCACAATCATCGGCATCAACATCCTATGGGTCATCGGCAGTATCTTTTTGCTGACTGTCAACCCTTTGCCATTGACGACTGAAGGCCGTTGGTTTGTGCTGCTGGCAGCGGATATGGTGGCTTGTTTTGCGATCTGGCAGTTCGTGGGCCTGCGCCGGATGAAATAGAACAAGAAAATTGGAAATATCAAGTAGGGGCGACTCGACGAGTCGCCCCTACTCTTTTTCCTAAATCTTGGACTTATATCTAATTTGTCGATTGGGTGGGTTAAAATAGTTTTCGCGTCAATTTAAAATTTAAGAAGGAAAACACGTATGGATATGCTGGCGGGGATTCAAGAGCAACTCAAAGAACTCTTTCCGGGTGTGCTGGATATTCAATTTTTAGAAGCAGCGCCGGAAATCATCAAAGCCAGCATCATCGTGCGTCCCGATTTATGTAAGGCAGGCGCTATTTTGCACGGCGGCGCGATTATGGCCTTCGCAGATACATTGGGCGCAGTGGCTACCCTACTTAATCTTCCCTCCGGCAAATGGACGACGACGATAGAATCCAAAACGAACTTTTTGGGCGCGGCGAAGGTCGGCAGCGTTGTGATCGGCGAATGTACGCCGCTGCATCGCGGCTCGCGCACGATGGTTTGGCAGACTAAAGTCATGACTGAAGCGGGTAAAGTCGTCGCTTACGTGACGCAAACACAAATGGTGATGGAATAGATTTGGATAATTTGCACCACTAATTTTGTAAACTTTGTCGATTGAATAACGCCCTTTTTCCATTTAAGATTGAGTTATTATGAGCAAAAATATGCTAAACCCAGTCATCAAGAAGGCGAAGAAGCAAATCACCCAACCGCAAAGTTAGGGCTTTTTTCGTTTTTTTGAGGAAATAACATCAAACGACAACCGCCCACCGAGGCGGTTTTTTGTTGTTATGGCCTGTTTTAAATCAAGGGATTAGTGATGATATACGCCGCAACCAGTCAACTGAATAAGCAGAGCAAGTCCAAGAAGCCGGAGACCCCCTCTGGATAGTTGTGCTGCGTCGTTTCTTGATCGTTTACGCACCGCCGTCCAGCCCAAACTGGATGGCGGTTTTTATTTACCAAACCGAGATCGCTCGAAAGGAAAAACCTATGTCTACTCTTATTCGCGCCGTGATTTGTCCTGAATGTGAAGCCGAAATTACGCTACCTGCCAATATCATGCAAAATGAACTCATCGCCTGCCCGGATTGCGCGGCTGATTTGGAAATCATCAGCCTGAATCCGGTGGAAATCGCCCTCGCACCCGAAGTCGAAGAAGATTGGGGCGAATAATCATGCGGATTGCCCTGCTCGTCACCCACATCCGCCCGGAAGAAAAACTGCTAATCGGCGCTTTTCAAGCACACGGCATCGAACCTGATGTGATCTTAGACCGCGATTTGCACTTCAATATCAACGCGGGCATGGAACAACCCGCCCCTAACGGCAGCGCATGGGGCGATTATGAGTTGGTGATGGAACGCTGCGTCAGCACCTCACGCGGATTGTATGCCACCGCGATTTTGAATGCGTGGGGGATTCCAACTATCAATCGCTACAGCACCGCCGCCCTTTGCGCTGATAAGCTACATACCAGCCTCGCTTTAGCCCAGCATGGCATTCCACAGCCGCAAACGCGCCTAACTTTTACGCCCGATGCCGCGCTGAATAGTATCGACTCCCTCGGTTATCCGGCGGTACTCAAGCCCGTCACCGGCTCATGGGGGCGGTTGCTGGCGCGAGTGAATGATCGTGACAGCGCCGAGGCCATCTTGGAACATCGGGAAACTTTAGGCGATTACCAACAGCATATCTACTATGTGCAGGAATATGTCCACAAGCCGGAACGTGATATTCGCGCTTTTGTGGTCGGTGATGAAACGATTTGCGCCATTTACCGCACATCACCCCATTGGATCACCAATACCGCACGCGGCGGACAAGCCACCAACTGCCCTATCACGCCCGAAATCAATACCTTATGCCAGCGAGCAGCGGCGGCAGTCGGCGGCGGCGTGTTAGCGCTTGATCTGTTCGAGACACCGGAGGGCGAACTATTGATGAACGAAATCAATCACACGATGGAATTCCGCAACAGCAGCACTCCAACAGGGGTCAACATCGCGGACGCGGTGGTGCGCTATGCAATAACACAGGCGCAGCCAGCGCTAGAGGTGGCATTATGACGGCTGCGCTGACAACTTTGCGCGTGGGCATTGTGGGCGGGAGCGGCTACACGGGCGGGGAACTGCTGCGCCTATTGAACGATCATCCCTCAATCAAAATAACACAAATTACCAGCCGCGAACACGCCGGACAGTACGTTTATACCCGTCACCCGAATTTGCGCGGCGCGAATCGGCTGATGTTCATCCATCCAGACGCGCTGGAAGCCTGTGATCTGTTGTTTCTAGCGCTGCCACATGGAGTCGCAGCGCGTGAAATTGACAACTACGCCGCACTCGCCCCCAATATCATCGACTTATCGGCTGACTTCCGGCTGGACGATCCCGCCGTTTATCAACGTTGGTATGGCGAAGTGCATCCTGCCCCGCAATGGCTTGACCGTTTCGTCTACGGCTTGCCCGAAGTCCGGCGCGATGCCCTCGTCGGCGCACATTATGTCAGCGGCGTAGGCTGCAACGCGACGACGATTAACCTCGCGCTGCTGCCCTTAGCCCGCGCCAATTTGATTGAACGTGCCGCCGCCGCGCTGAATGTGGGGTCTTCCGAAGGCGGCAACCAACCCAATGAAGGCTCACATCATCCCGTCCGCAGCGGTGCAGTACGGACGTATAAACCGAGTGGACACCGCCATACCGCCGAAACCCGCATGATTTTGGGGGAAAGCGTGTGTGTCGATTTCGCCGTCACCGCCATCGAGATGGTGCGCGGAGTGCATTTGGTGGCGCACGTTTATCTATCGCAGCCGCACACGGAAAAAGAGTTGTGGCGGCTTTATCGCGCCGCTTATCGAGATGAGCCATTTATCCGGCTGGTGAGCAGTTCAACCGGACTGCATCGCTATCCTGAACCGCGCATCGTCGCCGGGACGAATTACTGTGATATTGGCTTTTCTGTCGATTCGGACGATCCGCGCCATGTCGTTGTGATCGCCGCGCTGGATAATCTCGGCAAAGGCGCGGCGGGGTCTGCCGTGCAGTGTATGAACGTGATGTTTGGGTTTGATGAACGCGAAGGTTTACATTTTACGGGGATGTATCCATGATCGAACACCTTTTAATCGAAAATGTTTTAGTTGTCAAAATCGGCGGGGCGCGGGGCATCAATTTAGAACGCTGCGCCGATGACATCGCCCGTATCAATCGCCCGATGATCGTCGTGCATGGGGTCAGCGCCATGATGGATGCTTTATGCCGCGAGCGTGGGTTGCCCATCCGCACCCTCACCTCCCCTAGCGGACACACCTCACGCTATACCGATCCCGACACGCGCACGTTGTTCGTCGAAGCAGCAGAACAGATGAACGCGCAGCTTGTGGCTTTGCTGCGGACGCGGGGTGTTTATGCTCATGGCTTGACCGGAGGCGACGTTCCGCTGTGGGGTGAGCGCAAAAGCGCCATCCGCGCCGTCGTGGATGGGCGTATTCGCATCGTCCGTGATGATTACAGCGGCACGATTACGCAGGTTGCCTCCACGCCATTATTCCATGCGCTGAATCAAGGTTTGGTCGCGGTTGTGCCGCCGCTGGCGAACAGTTCTGATGGCTTTCTGAATGTCGATGGGGATCGCGCTGGCGCGGAAATCGCGGGCGGTATTCACGCTACCGATTATGTGATCCTCAGCGGTGTGCGCGGTTTATATCGTCACTTCCCGGATGAATCGACTTTCGTCCAGCAGGTCAACGGCGGCGATTTAGACTCAGCGCTGGCATGGGCGCGGGGACGCATGAAGCGCAAAGTCATCGGCGCGGCGGAAGCCTTAGCAGCGGGTGTGCCGCGTGTGGTCATCAGCGACGGACGCGCCGCATCTCCGATCAGCCAAGCCCTCAACGGAATCGGAACGGAATTTTGTCGATGAGCCTTTTTATCGAGACGGACGTTCAACACATCGAAGATCGCTTTACTTCCGGCGCGTATTCTAAACGCCCGCTCACACTGGTAAGAGGCGCTGGCTGCACCGTTTGGGACAACGCAGGCAATCCATATCTCGACGCGACCAGCGGCATGGGCGTAGCGCTGCTCGGTCACAGTCATCCGAATGTCGTCGCGGCGGTTCGGGAGCAAGCCGAGCAGATGATAACCTGCCCCGAAATTTTTTATCATCCGCGCCGTGCCGATCTTTATGCACTGCTCCACCAAATCACCCAGATGGAACACTTTTTTCTGTGCAACAGCGGGGCGGAAGCCATCGAAGGCGCACTTAAAATCGCACGGTTGCTCACAGGTCGGCGGGGGATCGTGGCGGCAAAACGGGCTTTTCATGGGCGGACGTTAGGCGCTGTCGGCTTGACATGGAATCCACAGTACCGGGAACCTTTCGCGGAATGGACACCGCAGCATATCACCCATATCGCCTTTAATAATCTGAGCGAGGCCGACTCCGCCATCACTGAGGACACCGCCGCCGTTGTCATCGAGGCGGTACAGGGTGAAAGCGGGGTTTATCCAGCCGACGCGGATTTCTTGCGCGGCCTACGGGCATTGTGCGATGAACGCGGGGCGCTGCTCATCATGGATGAGATTCAAACCGGATTAGGGCGTACAGGTCGCTGGTTCGGTTATCAACACGCCGATATACAGCCGGATATGATCTCGCTCGGTAAAGGGATCGCTGGCGGCTTGCCGATGGGAGTGGTCGCGTGGAACGGCGCAGCCATCGAAGGCGGCACACACGGCAGCACCTTCGGCGGTAATCCGCTGGCGTGTGCGGCAGCAGTCGCCGCCCTCACTACCCTGCGCGATCTGGATGCGCCAGGACGCAGCGCCGTCGTTGGTGAACGCTTACTCCGGCTGCTGCGCGATCAATCCTTCTCCTCCGTCCGTGAAATACGCGGATCAGGGCTGATGATTGGTATCGAACTGCGCGGACGAGTCACGCCGATCATTCAAGCCTTGCAATCACGCGGCATTTTAGCACTGGTGGCGGGTAAAACCGTCTTGCGTCTGCTGCCGCCGCTGATTTTGAGCGACGATGAAGCCACCCACTTAGGCGAGAATGTGATTGAGGTGCTGCGCCATGTTGATGCCTGAGCTTCTCCAAAATATACCGACTGCCCCGTTGAGTGATGCGGAACGCCTGCTGGTCGATCTGGTCACTATTCCTAGCCCATTCACCCAAGAGGCGGAAGCTGTAAATTTTCTGGTTGGATGGATGAGCGCACACGGTTACGATCAAGCCTTCCGCGATGAAGCGGGGAACGCCGTCGGCATGATCGGGAACGGAAGCCGGACGGTCATCCTTTTAGGCCATATCGACACATTTGGCGCGAGTCTCCCGGTACGATTGGAAGGACGGCGCTTGTATGGGCGCGGCGCGGTGGATGCTAAAGGTTCGCTGTGTACTTTTGCAGCGGCGGCGATTATGGCGCAGCTTCCGCCGGATGTGCGGTTGATCGTCATCGGCGCGGTAGAGGAAGAATGTCCCACTAGCAAAGGCGCTCGTTATGTCGCCGCGCACTATCAGCCCGATTTCTGCGTGATCGGTGAACCATCGGCATGGGATCGGCTGACATTGGGCTACAAAGGGCGCTTATTAATTGATTGGCGCTGGGAAGGCGGCCTGGCCCACAGCGCCGGACAAACCGCGACTCCGGCGGAACAGGCTTTTGCTTATTGGGAGCGTATACGGGCATATACCGCAGCCGTAAATGAAGGCCGTGAACGCATTTTTGACCGTCTCGACGCGACCTTACAGAGCATCCAAACCGGACAGGATGGTGTGTATGGATGGGCTAATATGACCGTCGGCTTCCGCCTGCCCTTGGATGTCGATCCCGAAGCCTTAGCGGAAGCGCTGCACGATCCCGGCTGTGTTCGTATCTATGGGATGGAACGTGCCTTCGCTGCCCCGCGTGATTCCAGCCTCAGCCGCGTGATGCGTGGGGCGATTCGGGTTGAAGGCGGTCAGCCTGCGTTTGTCGTCAAGACGGGAACGTCGGATATGAATATCGTCGGACGGAGTTGGGATTGTCCGATTCTGGCGTATGGCCCCGGCGATTCGGCGCTTGACCACACACCCGATGAAGCGCTTGATCTCGATGAATATCAACGCGCTATCCGAGTTCTTGCACACGCTTTGAGTACATTATAGGGGGATGAATTAAATATTTTTGAACCACAGAGACGCGGAGATCACAGAGACAAAACTTGGTGTTCTTGGTGACTTGGTGGTTGATGATTAAAAATATTCTCTATTAAGTTAAGCATAAGAAGGCACATTTTCTCGCAAATCAAGCGCGATTAATTTTGCGGCGGCGGTCTGCCAGTTATGCAGGGTGCGCTCTGGAACATTAACGCGAAACCATTCCAGCACCGCCCGATGTTCAGGGAAAGTGTCGCCTTCATCCAGCCGGACGGTATACGGTTTCATACCCAACACGTAGGGATAGTACAGCGCGTTGTAATGCCGCCACGCATCGGATGTGCCGGAGTCTGCGCCGGAGGGCTTGAGATGCAGAATGCGCTCAATCAAAATCGTTTTAAGCGCATTGGCGCGGGTCAAGGCATTGGCCTCGATACCCCGCTGCGTCAGATGGGCATCGACCAGCGGCAGAGAGGTAAGCGGACTCGCGGCTAAACGCGGCAAATCGCCTAAAGAACTCAGCGCACGACGCGTGAGTCGGGCAAATTCGGCCTCATCCATCGCATTAAAATCGACGGCATGATCGATACGTGGTAAAGCGCTATTGGCGGCACGGATTTCTGCCCGTTCCCGCCGAAGCTGCGGAAACCGATTCAAGATGGTTTTATCC
>Ga0163154_10007497_pt1 | contig 12981 bp, 8 predicted proteins | sample OliLakLV19MP9P1_FD_148649 | JGI IMG/M metagenome (GOLD analysis project Ga0163154, IMG submission 148649) | Freshwater microbial mat bacterial communities from Lake Vanda, McMurdo Dry Valleys, Antarctica - Oligotrophic Lake LV.19.MP9.P1 | ecosystem: Environmental > Aquatic > Freshwater > Lake >... | reverse complement strand
GCACTACATGGGTCAGCAGGACGCAGCGTGCTGCGTCCCAACGGGGGAATACAGCGCACTGCGTCCTGCTGACCCATGTAGTGCTCCCTCGCCCATTGGGAGAGGGGCCGGGGGTGAGGGTGGTTCGTGGTTAGTCGTTCAACAAGCTGCCCAAGATATTTCCACCACTTGATCCGCCAGTCGATGGCAGATAGCCAGCGATCGCCTTCGCCAGGTTCATGGTTGGCATCGTCTGCAACCAGATCCGCCCCGGTCCGCGCAATGTGGTCAGGAACAAGCCTTCGCCGCCAAACAGCACATTCCGAAAGCCGCGCATCATCTCGATATCAAAATCGACGGTTGGTTCGTACATGGCGACATGGCCGGTATCGGCTTTAATGATCTGGCCTGCTTCGAGGGTGTATTCCATGATCTCACCATCAAGGCAGACAAATGCCACACCAGGGCCAGTTATCTTCTGCATGATGAACCCTTCACCACCGAACAGCCCCGCTCCGACCTTCTTACGGAAATGGATTTCCATGCCAACCGTCTTCTCAGCGCATAGAAATGCCTGCTTCTGGACAATCATCGTCTGGCCAGCATCGAGCGCAACGGGTACGATTTTGCCAGGGAAATCGGAAGCGAAGGCAATGATGCCCTTGCTACCCTGGCTGGTAAACTCATTCAAGAACAGCGATTCGCCAGTCAGCGCACGTTTGAAAATGCCACCCAACCCACCACCGCGCGTGTTTGTCTGCATCACAATATTGCCGCTCATCCAGGCCATACCGCCGCCTTCGGAATAGACGGTTTCGCCCGGATCGAGTTCGAGGATGACTGCCTGCATCGTCGTACCAATAATCTTGTACTCCATGCCGGTCGTGCCCTGCCCATAGGCTGCCACATTTGGATCTGGAATATCCAGCCGTTGGCCAGGTTGCTTGCTATAGTCACTCATCGCAACTGCTCCTCATTGTTGTAGTGCTTCCGCTTCAAAAGCTCCATGAGTAATACGTTTTTGGGCGTTGATGGTTGCATAGGTGCGAGCAGCAGGGACGCGACATATCGCGTCCGTACGAACCAGGAATAACACGAAGGACGAGTTCTGAAAGATAGCTATCCTTCGCTCTCGTCCTTCTCCAATCCTCTCAGTTGATCGAACTGTGAGTTAGCTGCCCTTGCTGAGTGTTGCCAGGAAATCGATATTGGTGCGCGTCTTGGCCATGCGTGTCAACACCAGTTCGGTGCCTTCATTCTCGCCAAGCATGCTAACCATACGTCGCAGCGTCCAGACCTGCCGAAGCGCTTCGGGGCTGAGCAGCAACTCTTCGCGGCGCGTACCAGAGCGAGTGATATCGATAGCTGGGAAGATACGCTTCTCGGCCATTTTACGGTCGAGATGCAATTCCATGTTACCGGTACCCTTAAACTCCTCATAGATCACATCGTCCATGCGGCTGCCGGTATCAACCAGACAGGTCGCAATGATCGTGAGTGAGCCGCCATTCTCAATATTACGAGCTGCACCAAAGAAGCGTTTGGGTGGATACAGCGCCACAGGATCGATACCACCAGAAAGCGTTCGGCCAGATGGCGGCATATCGAGGTTATAGGCTCGTGCGAGACGGGTGATCGAATCCATCAGGATGACAACATCCTGGCCACCTTCAACAAGCCGCTTCGCTCGCTCCAGTGTCATCTCGGCAACCTTGGTATGATCTTCGACTGGTTCATCAAACGTTGATGAGATTACATCACCCTTGACCGAGCGGCGCATGTCGGTGACTTCCTCGGGGCGCTCGCCGATCAGCAGAACCATCAGATGAACATCCTGATAGTTGGCGGTGATGCCATTGGCAATCGCTTTGAGCAGCAGTGTCTTACCAGCCTTGGGTGGCGAGACAATCAGCCCACGTTGCCCGCGGCCAATTGGCGAAACCAGATCGACAACGCGTGTTGGCAGAATGTGGGGTTCGGTTTCGAGCTTAATCTGCTCATTCGGAAAGATCGGTGTAAGTTGGTCGAAGCTTGGCCGCTTGCGAGCCGTCTCCGGATCCATCTCGTTGATCATCTCTACGCGGAGCAGCGAGAAATACCGTTCGCTCTCTTTTGGAGGCCGGATCTGGCCCCAGATTCTATCGCCGGTTCGCAGCCCAAATCGGCGGATCTGCGATTGTGAGACATACACATCATCCGGGCCGGGCAACATGCGATTACCGCGCAGAAAACCAAACCCATCCGAGACAATATCCAAAATCCCATCACTCAGTTGGTGGCCCTGCTCTTCCGTTTGGGCCTGGAGCAACTTGAAGATCAGATCTTGCTTCTTCAGCCCACTCACGCTGGGAAGCTCAAGCCGTTTTGCGATGTCTCGAAGATCATTCAGTGTCATTGTCTCTAGTTCGGCGACGTTAATTGGTGGCTGTTTTTCAGCGCGTGGATCGGTAGCGCGCGAATCGGTACTGCGTGGATCGGTACCACGTGGATCGGTGTATTCGATTGCGGCAAGCTCGGAGGAACTACCGGCACCGGAGACAACGGAGCCGGAGACGGGACCGTTGTTAACGGGGTTGTTGGTGTTATTGGTCTTTGATCGTATACGGGGCACACACTACTCCTTACCGGCTCCTTGAGATCATTGGTGCTCAAGATCGGCGTCGAGTTTTGACGCGAACGACTCGCGCACATCATCTGCTTCAATTCAATTCTTCGGGTATATAAAACGCCACGGACGAGACGCGGCGAAGCCGACATTATGTGGTTTTCGAGAGACTCCTGCAGGTTATTGTGGGTATCTGTGACATACTATTTGTTGGGGTTGCCCTCGCGCTCTACACGCGCACACATCGTCCGCGATGGACGAGCGCTGCTGTTCGGGGGTGGCGACTATGTGCAAATAGAACGGGGTTTACGAAATTGCTTCGAGCGCTAGAGAATGCCGTGGCAACACTTGGCTCGCATTCGCAGTATACCACGCTTGTCAATATACTGCAACTACTATATTTGATGATTTGATATGAGGCAACAACTCACCATGGCACGTATATTGTAATAGAGAAATGTAAGAGTTCTTGACATACTCTTGACAAAGCGAAATCACTCTTCCATAATGCATCACAACGGAATGTACATTCCGCTTCACAGAAAACTGAGGTCAGAATGAACGATCAAATTGTAGCAAACACAGCGGGTATTCCATCGACACTCCCATTGATTATCCTTGATGGTTCGGTGGTCTTTCCATACACAGTCGTGACGTTGCCATTGGATGAAGCCAGCCTTCCTGCTGCCGAAGCGGCGATGCAGGAGAGCCGCATGATCCTGCTTGTGGCAGAGCGCGAGGATGCTGATGATGATGCTCCACTTTCACTGCGCCTCCACCACGTTGGGGTTGTTGCTCGGATCGAGCAAATGGGCAAGCTTCCCAATGGCAGCACAGGGATTGTGGTGCGTGGAACGGTTCGCGCCCATATTGGTGAGCAAGCACAGCAGCAGCCCTATCTGCGGTTTACCTTTACTGAACAACCCGATATTATCGAGCGTACGCCAGCTCTTGAGAAGCTGATGGATGAGGTACACGCAGCGATCGATGCGGTGCTCGATCTGCGCCCTGGTATTCCCCAGGAGATCCGCAACTTCGTTCGCAGCATTGATGATCCAGGCCATCTGGCCGATAACACCGGCTACTCGCCTGATTATACCTTTGCCGAGCGCCAGGATCTGCTGGAAACCCTGGATGTGACTGCAAGGCTGATCAAGGTGCGCGATTTCTATCGCAAGCAGATGACCATGCTGGAGATCCAGGCTCGTTTGCGCCAGGAAGTTGAAGAAAGCACCGCGAAGCAACAGCGCGAATTCTACCTGCGCCAGCAGATGCGTGCTATTCAGAAAGAGCTTGGCGAGGACGACCCAGAGGCCAATGATCTCGATGATCTGCGCCAGAAGCTTGCTGATGCCAACCTTTCTGAGGTGGCTCGCAAAGAAGCCGATCGCGAGTTGAGCCGATTAGGGCGTATGAATAATGCATCGCCCGAATACCAGATGGTGCGCACCTATCTCGAATGGGTGGCCGAATTGCCCTGGAATAAGCCAACCGGGCATGCAATCAATGTTGCCCAGGCTCGCCAGGTGCTGGATGAGGATCATCACGGGCTGGAGAAGATTAAGGAGCGTATCCTTGAATATCTCGCGGTGCGTCAGCGCCGGGCCGCTATTGCCGAGAATGGTGAGCGCTCGCGTGAGCCAATCCTGGCGTTTGTGGGGCCTCCCGGAGTTGGCAAGACGAGCTTAGGCCAGAGTATTGCACGGGCACTTGGCCGCCAGTTCATTCGTATGGCGCTTGGTGGCGTTCGTGATGAAGCCGAGCTGCGTGGCTTCCGGCGGACCTATATCGGCTCTCAGCCAGGCCGAATTATTCAGGAACTGCGTCGTGCTGGTGCTTCCGATCCGGTGATCCTGCTTGATGAGATTGATAAGCTTGGCAATGATTATCGTGGTGATCCATCATCGGCCTTGCTGGAAGTACTAGATCCAGAACAGAACCATACATTTACCGATCACTATCTCAATCTGCCATTCGATCTGAGCAAGGTGCTGTTTATTGCAACCGCCAATACCTTCGATACGGTGCCGCCAGCGCTGCGTGATCGGCTTGAAGTGATTGAACTGAGTGGCTACACCGCCGAAGAGAAGGTCAAGATTGCTCAGAGCCACCTTGTGCCGCGGCAGTTGCGTGCCAACGGGCTGACCCGCGATGAGGTAACGGTTCAGGATGCTGCATTGCGATCAATCATTGGCGATTACACTCGCGAGTCGGGCGTTCGTAACCTCGAACGTCAGGTTGGCACAGTTCTGCGCAAGGTGACACGGCGATTGGCTGAGGCAAGCACTCCTGACGCAGATCAACCATTACCAACCGATGAGCAGTTGCTTGCCACCGATACCCTGATTACTACTCGGCCAGCACCGGTTGTTATTGATACACCATTCGTTCGTACGGCGCTTGGCCGCGCTCGCTTCCATAATGAGGCTCGTGAGCGTATCGATCAGCCGGGTGTGTCGACTGGATTGGTCTGGACGCCAGTTGGCGGCGATATTATCTTTGTTGAGGCGGCAGCGGTGCAGGGTAGCAAGGAACTCAAGCTGACCGGCCAACTTGGTGATGTGATGCGCGAAAGTGCCGAGGCAGCGCTGACCTATGTTCGCTCGCGAGCATGGGCGTTGGGCATCGATCCGAAGTTCTTCGATAACCACGCCATCCATATTCACGTTCCGGGTGGGGCGGTTCCGAAGGATGGCCCATCGGCTGGCATCACAATGGCAACAGCGTTGGCATCAGCTGCGACAGGCCGGATTGTGCGCGATGATGTGGCGATGACGGGTGAGATCACGCTGCGCGGCAAAGTATTGCCAATTGGCGGGATTAAAGAGAAGGCGCTTGGCGCACACCGCGCCGGGATCAAGACGATCATCCTGCCGCGCCGGAATGAGGCCGATTTGGAAGATTTGCCACGCGAGGTGCTCGATGAGATGGAATTCGTTCTGGTGGATACACTCGACGAAGTGCTTGCAAAGGCGCTCGTGGCACCGACACCACCGGCCAGTCACCCAGGCATCGGCTTGCTGGAGGTCCCGGGCGTCGAGCGCGTTCCGCTCTCATTCGGAAACCCTGGCGCGTAATATAACGGCGATCTGAATTACAACACAGGCCTGGTGGGAAACCACCAGGCCTCTGCGTATTCGTACCAATGGAGATGGTACAGGCATGCGTACAATTGCCGCTGTGGAGTGCGCAAGCTGTGCTTGCGCAGCGGCAGCATGGCTGCCGCACTCCAAAACTATTACCGATGTTGCTTATCAAGATTCATACGGCTCAATATGTGAAGTGCTTCTGACTTCTGACTCCTGACTCCTGCTCTACGCTGGCGTCAGCCACAAGATCTGGTATGGCTCTACCATCAGTGTTCGATCCGCCGCGATTGTCTTGCCAGACACAAGATCGATGAACTGATAGCCCGGCCCATACACACGCAACCGGTTCGATTCAAATGGTTGCTGGCGTGCGGCAAAATTCGCAACGACCAGTAAGCGCTGCCCGCCACCATTGCGAATAAATCCAAATAGATGAGGATTACCCGATTCGATCACCTGCAGATCACCGCCACATACCGCTGGATTGTTCTTGCGCAGGCGAATAAGGCGCTGGAGTTCGCTGAAGATCTGCCCTTCTGGAACTGATGGATCATGACGACGCTCGATCTGCTCCCAGTTTGTCTTTGGGCGGTGAACCCAGCGGCTATCATCGGCTTGCGCTGGTTCCGCAGCATAGGTGTAATCGTTGAGTTGCGCTACTTCATCACCGAGGTAGATCAATGGCAGGCCGCCAGCGCTCAAAATAATGCCATGGAGCAACACAATGCGGCGCAGTGCCAAGCTGATCAGCCGTTCATCGCCGGCCAGAAGCGCCTGTTCTAAGCCAGCTAGTGATGCCAGCGTCCCAGAGATGCGAGCATCGCCGGTGCTTGGGTTTTCCTGGAAGGGCAGCCCGCGCGCAAATGAGCCAGAGAATCGCCCGACATAGTAATTGTTCAGGAAGCGCCGGTGCCCATATGGATCGATGCCAACCGCCTGTGCATCGGCATCATCAAACGTCCAGCCAATGTCATCGTGGCAGCGCAAATAGTTGACCCAGGCACAGCCAGCGGAAAGGTGATAGCGATGCTGCATGGTATGGGCCAGCAGCCGCACTTCACTGGTTGCTAATGATTCCCAGAGGAGCGCCATGAGTGTTGGGTTATAGGAGATCTGGCATTCATCAAGGCTAATATAGCGCACCACATCATCCGGGTGAACGATAGCTTCGGATTTGAATAACAATGCCGGTGCGGCAATACGTGCCAGCGCATTATAGGCCTGGATGATCACATGGGCCTTAGGCAGGTTCTCACAGCGCGTGCCCATCTGTTTCCAGATGAAGGCAACGGCATCAAGCCGCAGCACCTCGACGCCAACATTTGCAAGAAACAACAATTCGCCAGCCATGGCGCGGAAGACTTCTGGATTCGAATAGTTCAGATCCCATTGAAAGTTGTTGAATGTCGTCCATACCCAACACTGGGCATCTGCACGCCATGTGAAACTCCCACGGCGAACACTTGGGAAGATCTCGCGCAATGTTTGTTCATAGGCATCGGGCATGCCCCGATCCGGGAACATGAAATAATAGTCCTGATACGTCAAATCGCCAGCCAATGCACGTTGCGCCCATAGATGCTCATCGGAGGTGTGATTGAAGACGAAATCGACAACCAGGCTGATGCCCTCGTTGTGCAGATCCTGGGCCAGTATGGCAAGCTCTTCCATCGTGCCGAGTGCAGGGCTGACCTTGCGGTAGCTGCTCACGGCATATCCGCCATCGCTATTCCCAGCGGGTGCATCGAAGAGTGGCATCAGATGCACATAGGTGAGCCCTAGCTCTTTCAAATATGGTATGCGCTGTCGTAACCCATTCAGATCGTTGGCAAACCGATCCACATACAGCACACCGCCAAGTGCCTGCTGATCCAAATACCAGTGCGGATGCTGCTCTCGTTTCGCATCACGCTGTTTGAGCCAGGCTGGGCGTACACTCCAACTATTGGCCGTTTCGATCAGCAGTTGCTCAAGATGATAGAAACAATCGTAATGCTGGCCATACAGTTCGACAAACAGCCGAAACAGGCGCGGCCATTCTTGATGCAAACGCGCTTCAAAGGTAGCTTGCTCTGCTTCGGGCAGTTCCAATGTAGGTGCAATTCGCGGCCATAATCGTTCGAGGGCAACCGCAGCGTGCCGCTCGCTCCATTCGGGGTACATCATTGGACTCCGTGTCCTTACTGTAGATACTGACAGATCGTATTCTAGCATACGTGCCGATGCTTGGTGGTGCAATCAAATTGTATAGAATAAACAATAGAAGTGATGATGATTTGTTTGTATTATATAAATTGAGAGTAATCAATAGCTTCGACTGTTTGACCGCCGCTGCAATACCAACCGGCGTATGCGTTTGGCACAGCGACATGTCTTTTAAAATATTAGCCTACTTGGGGTGTTGGAATGAGTTACCATATTACGGCAACCTATACGCTGGTTGTGTGTGATCTCTGTGGAGTCCGTGGGCCGGCAGGGCACCGTGATTGGCGTCGTATGCGCGATGACGCCCAGGATGCGCCAATTCACCTGTGCCCACACTGCCGCCCGAGAGCGCTGTGGTGTGAAATTCATAGCCGCTACCATCGCCCCGATGGACAGCATCGCTGTACATGTGTTGGTTGCGGCGGATTATTTACAACGAATGTTCGCTCGCAGATTGTTTATTGCCCCAGTTGCCTGCGTGAGCAAGCGAATGCCTCACAGACACATCATCAGCTGCCATATCGTGGGTTTGTCTCACGCTTGTATGCGATGGTGCGGCATCGGTAGGAGGCAGGAGGCAGGAGGCAGGAATTGTGCCGCCGATCTCTTTAAACACTATTCTGTTTTCTGACTCCTGACTCCTGAATACACGTTCCTACTTCCGTTCGTACATTTCGAACAAGATCACACCCTGCCGTTCGATGCGTAATGCGGGTGTATGCTCATTTCGGAAGCGCTCGGTATCCCTGGTGAAGCCCGATTGTCGAAATTGCACAAGGACGTAATCGGCCTCCCACATATCGGCAATGATGCTCGTTCGATTTCCATTCGGCAACACACTACTTGAGCCATCTCTACGGGCAATACGCAGATCCCCACGCAATAGGCCAACCTGCTGATACTGAATCAGTGTATCGTGGCTCCAATCCTCAGCCCACACAATCGCCCCCTGGCGCGCATTGGCATTAATATAATCAAACGATTCCGCATATGTCTCGCACCAGTAGGTTGTTTCCATGCCAAGCCGTACAGCACCAGGTAGCCCGCCAACCGTCTCGGAGTAGTAGGAGAGCAGATGTGGGTAGAGGGTCAGCGCTTGGGCAGTTTGGGGTGCAAAGGCACCGATGCCAATAGTCAGCAGTGCTGCACGCGCAATGTTTGGCCGTTGCACCAATGCCCGCCGTAGCCTGCGTAATGCCCAATCGATGCCAACACCGGCCAGCATTGCCAAGAAGGGGAAGGTTGGCATGAACAGCCGCTCGTTATCATAGACCATGCTCTTGCCCGTCATCAGCGCCAGCAGCGGAATGAGCGCGCCAAGTGCCCATAGCCCGATTGGCGCATCTGCCCGCCGATCACGCAGGCCACGTGCCAACCCGATGATTGCAAACACCAGGAGTGTTGTTGGAAGCACCATCACGAGCATCACCAGCGGGAAATGCCAGGGCGGTGGCATGTAGGATGCACCAAAATACCATTGATCGATCTTCCAGTGATCGACTGTCAGGAACAGGATATATTTTACCAATCGCTCGGCGGTGTGATAGTACAACCAGGGCCATAGTCCGACGAAGACCAACGGCCCGATTGCTGCCATAATCGTGAGGCGCAGGAAACGCCACCAACTACGGGCGAACAACACAATCCAGAATGCCAGCACAGGCAGTGCAAATGCTGCATTGATCTTGGTTGCAAGCCCAACACCCCACAGCACGCCAAGTAACACGCCAACTGCCAGGTTCTTCCACACACCCTGAACATTGCGGGTGTACCAGAATACGCCGATCACAATGAAGAATGCCACGGCACCGGGTATATCCAATGCGGCAAGGTGGGCATGGAAGAAGAAGCGTGGCATGCTGAGCAGGGCAATCACCGCCAACAGGCCAGCTATTCGCCCATAACTCTGTGCAACCATCAGATATAGCAATGCCACAAGGCCGCCAACCAAGAGCATATTGCCGAATCGTGCAGCAGTCAGCGGATCGAGCGAACGGCCTACAAGTTCAACAATAAGCCCGGACCAGAGTTTATCGAGTGGTGGATGTTCGTGATTGATCTCCCACCATGTATCGATACCAGCCTGGCTGGTTGCGATTGTTGGCGCATCACGAAGCTGATGTAGCCAACCCACATACGATTCCTGGGCAACAATATAGATAGGCTCATCCCAGGTGAGCCCGATCTGGGGCGCTGTGATCACCAGTAGGAGGATTGTCGCTGCCGCTAATGCGGCAGCGATCAGTCGATCTCCAATGCGTGGAATGCTTCGGGTTGTTGAAACTGCCTGCGTCGTTGCCATAAGTTATGAGCGTACGTCGAAGTTGAGCACCTGCTCAACACCGCTCTCGTATCCATGAATCACAAGCTGCCAGTGCCCAATCTGAGCATTGGTCGGCAATTGGTAGCTTGCATCAACGCGCCCATCATTCAGGCGTCGCTGTTCGAGTGCAATCTCAAACACCTTGCCATCTGGAGTGTTGACCCACATATTCACATCTTCGTTAATCAGGAACCCGCTTGCATTGAAGATCAGAAGTGCGCCTGGTCGTGCGACTTTCGGTTCGATATTACCAGTTGGTGGCTGGGGTTTGATGGTGCCTATTTGATATGCAATCGTCTGTTGAATGCCGCTGGAAAGACCCTGCGCGACCATCTGATAGGTGCCGATAGAACCATCCTTTGGCGCAGTCCAGGCCCAACTAACGCGCCCCTGTGATGTGGCTTTATCGAGGTTTTCAATGCCCTTATCGGAGACCTTGCCATCGGGGGTGTTATACCACACCGCAACCTTTTCGCGCGATTTGAAGCCAGCAAAAATAAAGGTGAAGCGTGTTCCGGGCACGCCACTGTGTGGGTAGAGGCTGGGCTGTTCGCCGCTGCTCTGCGCCTGTGCGCTGGCGGTCCACCCAATGCTGAACGACAACACCAACAGTGTGGCGAGTACCCGGTATGCAGAACGAAACATAGTTCGTACTCCTTATTCATTCACGATAGCTGGACAGATGCTCCAACAGATCTGCACTGTGTATGACGAACGATATTGAACGATGGATGCCTAAACGCTGGATGTTTAGCTGGATGTTTAATGGATGCTTGATCGATACTTTCTTTATAGCGAATTATAACGTATCTGTTTGCTTAAATCTTTCTTAATCTGTGGTACGATATTGGTGTTTGGTTCACACTTTTTGAGAAATGCATGCTTGATGCCACGCTTGCTGCGCTGATCGCGCGCATTCATTCTTCCAATCGGAAAGCTGTTCTTGAGTTTGCGGGTGCTGGCAGCCTCGGTCTAGCCTGGTTGCATGCTGTTGCTGGCTCTTCACGAACCCTTCTGGAAGCCACAGATCGCTATTCCACACCATCAATGGTTGCATTACTTGGCCACATGCCAGCCCGCTTCGTTGCTCGGGAGACAGCAGAAGCGATGGCGGAACGCGCCTACAGGCGGGCCATGACACTCTCTGATGGTGAGCCTGGTTGTTTTGGAATTGCCTGCACGGCCACCATCGCCACGGATCGGGTCAAGAAGGGCGATCATGGGTGCTGGGTTGTTATCCGCGATAGTCGTTCTGTGAGTGCCTATGGGCTGGTAATTGCCAAAGGTATGCGCGACCGCTATGGCGAAGAGGCACTCGTCAGCCGCTTGCTTGTGCGTGCGATTGGCCTTGCGACGGGCGCAGGCGAGTTAGAGTTAGATTTTCTGCCCGATGAGTCGGTGGATCTTGTGGTGACTCACGCCGATGATCCATTTGCGCGATTATTGGCCGGTGATGTTCATACGGTGGCAATAACACCAGATGGCGAGGCATGTGCGGATCTGCCATGGACTGGTGGCATTCTATCGGGATCATTCAACCCATTGCATGCCGGACACGAACTACTCGCCCAGGCTGCCTCAGTCGCTATTGGGCGCCCGGTTGCCTTTGAGCTTCCCGTTGTCAATGCCGATAAGCCGCCGCTTGGGTTTGCCGAACTTGAGCAGCGTCTGGTTCAGCTACGTGGCCGCCATACAATTCTGCTCAGCCGTGCACCACGCTATGTGGATAAAGCCGCGCTCTACCCTGGGTGTACATTTGTGCTTGGCCACGATACAGCGGCGCGATTGCTTGATCCACGCTTCTATGATGGGCCACAGGGCGTACAGGCTGCACTGCAAACAATCCGCGATCATGGCTGCCGGTTTATTGTGGCAGGGCGTGAGCGCGATGGCGTGTTTCGAACACTTGCCGATCTGATCATTCCAGCAGGCTTTGAGGATCTATTCAGCGCCCTGCCAGAGCGAATCTTCCGATCTGATCTCTCGTCGAGCGCCATACGTGCCACAATGTCTGGGGTGTGAATATTGTCACATTATTGCTGAATCGCCTTTATGGATTGGCATTGCGCTCTAAAACGTGGTACACTATGCCATAAGCGTTACGTGATAACCAGCGGCGCCGCTTGCGCCGCTTTTCTATGTTTCTAAAGGATACTTCATTAATGACTATTGATGTAGATGTTGATATCGAAGAGAGCCCATCTGTGCCGCTCGAAGGTTTTATTGCACTTGGCTTGAGCGAACCAACCCTCCGCGTACTCGCCGAACTCGGCTACGAAGAGCCGACACCAATCCAGGAGCAAACAATTGCTCGGCTGATGGCAGGTGCGGATGTGATTGCTCAGGCGCAAACTGGCACTGGTAAGACGGCAGCTTTTGCGCTGCCCATTATTGAGCGGATCGATATGTCCATCCGCACACCGCAGGCGATTGTTCTGGTACCAACCCGCGAGCTAGCTGTGCAAGTTGCCGAAGCCTGCCACGCCTATGGTAAGCATCATGGCGTTACAGTGCTGCCTGTGTATGGTGGCCAGCCAATCGACCGCCAGCTGCGGGCGCTTTCGCGCGGCGTTCAGATCGTTGTTGGTACACCTGGCCGTATTCTCGATCATCTTGAGCGTAAGACGCTTGATTTGACGGGCATTCGGACGGTAGTGTTGGACGAGGCCGATGAGATGCTCGACATGGGCTTTATTGAAGATATCGAGTCGATTCTTCAGCGAACACCATCCGAGCGGCAGACGGCACTCTTCTCGGCGACGATGCCTGGCCCGATTGCA
>Ga0163154_10007495_pt1 | contig 12981 bp, 9 predicted proteins | sample OliLakLV19MP9P1_FD_148649 | JGI IMG/M metagenome (GOLD analysis project Ga0163154, IMG submission 148649) | Freshwater microbial mat bacterial communities from Lake Vanda, McMurdo Dry Valleys, Antarctica - Oligotrophic Lake LV.19.MP9.P1 | ecosystem: Environmental > Aquatic > Freshwater > Lake >... | reverse complement strand
AACCCCCGTCTGGAAAAAACAAGCGTCTTTCAGACGCACCCTTCCGTGTATGGACTCCCCTCTCCTCCGAACTTGTTCGGGTATCAGGAGAGGGGTTGGGGGTGAGGTAAAGACGCTTGTACTTTCTTGCCGGGTACTTTCACCCCCCGTTGCGAGAGGTGAGTAAAGAATAAACAAAAACCGGACGCTGTTTGCGGCGTCCGGTGCGTTATAATAAACAAGATGAACAGACGAAAGGAATTCAATCGCAGAACAGTCGCATTGCTGTTGACGCTGATCCTCTCAGTGTTGACTTTAGGCAATGGCGGAACGTGGACTTGCCCCGACGGCACGCCCTGCCCGCCCGACTGCCCGCTTTTGTATCCGCAAACCGCAAAAACCGCTTCCGCCGTTCATTGTTCCCAATGTCCGATGCCGGGTGAGACCGCCGTCGCTCAGTCTGTCGCCTCTGTCCGCTGCCCTTCGAAGCATTGTTCACTGTCAATCAAAAACGCGCCCCTGACTTCCTTGCAGGAACGCACGACACACTTTTATATTGCGGCGATATTGCCGGATATTCCCACTGTTTTTGCGCCGGAAACTAAGATTGCGGTGTATGAAACACGCCCGCTCGACTTCTTCCCGCAGCGATTCTTGCGTTCGCACTATGGACGCGCCCCGCCTATTCTCCTGTGAACCGATGAACTGCCGTGTCGGAGCAAAGCGCGTCTTACGCCCTGTCGTTCCGCACGAAATCGCGTCGTCGCAAGGCGTTCGCGATATATCAACCGTTCGATTTACTCAAGGAGAATCTTCACATGAAGACCGTTAAAACTCTGTTTGCTGCTATCACTCTCGCCGCGCTGACCTTCGGGACAACCGGCACGCTTGCCTCCGCGAATGCGCCCAAGGGCAAGGCGTCCAAAATGACGTGCTGCACTTCCGGTGCGGCGTGCTGCTACGTGGGATCGGCGTGCTGCACGGCGGATTGCAATAGCAAATAGGCGATTGAGTCTGTTTCCCCTCTGCCCGAATACAAGCGGACAGAGGGGAAGGTCATCGTTGCTTCTACAGCCTCTCAAGCCCGATTTTTACGCCCTTGCTCATGGGGAAACCATGAGCAAACAACCTGTTGAAAAGGGGGAAGAGATTGGGGTGAGGAGATATGCAGGTAACACCGTCCCATAAGCCAACGCGCCAACTCGTTCCGCACGAACTGCCCTTGCTGTTCGCCGTCTGTCTCGACCTAATGGGCTTTGGCATGATCCTGCCCGATTTACAGACGCGCATGGAGGCGTTCGGGGCAAAAGGTCTGCTGATCGGGAGCGTGTATGCGGTCTATTTTCTGGTGCAAATGACCGCCGCGCCGATGTGGGGACGGTGGAGCGATAAGGCGGGACGTAAGCCCGTTCTGCTGCTCTGCGGTCTCCTGTCTTCTTTTTCGATGGGGTTGTATGCGTTATCGTCAGGCGTCGGACTGATTGTTCTCAGTCGGATACTGGCGGGCTTGGGCGGGGGAAATGTGACGGCGGCGCAAGCATATCTCGCAGATGCAACTCCCGAAAATTTACGCACTCAAGCAATGGGACGCTTGGGTGCTGCGACGACAGCGGGATTGATCTTGGGTCCGGCAATCGGGGGCTGGCTGTCGTCTTCAGGCGGGCATCTGCTGCTTGGCAGTGTGGCATCGGGGCTGTCTCTTTTGGGGTCGGTATGGATATTTTTGGCAGTGCCTTCCGTCGCACCGCGTCCTAAATCGGAGGAACCGAACACACCGCTGCCTTCTCGTATCAACCTTTTGCGAGCGGTTCCGGCGTTGCGTCCTGTCTTTCTTTTGGCGGCGAGTGCGTACTTCGCGCTGTCGTGTTTGGAGGGAACATTCGGGCGTTTGATTCATCAGACATTGGGAGCGGGAGCATTGCTGTTCGGCTTAATTTTTGGCTATGAGGCACTGCTCGGTGTGATCTCTCAGACGGTTTTGCTGTCTTGGCTGTCGGAGCGTCTGCGCCCGAAGACGCTGATCAGTATGGCGTATCTTTTGCAGGGCGTGGGTCTTGCTCTAATGCCGTTCGCCCCGAATGTAGCATTGTTGTTCGGTGCAAGTACATTGTTTGGAATCGGAGCGGGGCTTGCGAACCCTATTTTACAGAGTTTAGCGAGTCGTCTTGCGCCTGCGGAGCGTCAGGGGGAGATGTTCGGAGTGCTGCAGTCGGTGCGTTCCGTGGGATTTTTGGCGGGTCCGATCTTGGGCGGCGTGCTGTTCGATGTTCGTCCGATGCTGCCGTATCTTCTGGCAGGCAGTGTGATGCTGCTGTCGGGTTTGAGTGCTATGCGCTTGCAGTTTGTCGAATCGGAGAAGGAATAGTCATGTCGGCGGGACATAACCACGCGCCTGCAAATTTCGGACGGGCGTTTGCCATCGGAATAGTCCTCAATACCACGTTCGTGATTTTGGAGGCGGTGTTCGGGGTGCTGTCGCACTCGCTCGCCCTTGTCGCCGACGCCGGACACAACCTTTCGGATGTCTTGGGCTTGTTTATGGCGTGGGGCGCAAGCGTTTTGGCACGCCGCATTCCCACGGAACGCCGAACGTATGGATGGCGGCGCACTTCGATTTTGGCGGCGTTGTTCAATGCGCTGTTCCTTCTCGTTGCGATTGGCGGCATCATTTGGGAGGCGATTGGTCGCGCCCGCAATCCGGCTCCAGTGGCGGGCATGACGGTGATTTGGGTGGCGTCAATCGGCATTGTGATCAACTCTTTCACCGCGTTTTTGTTTCTGTCCGGGCGCGAAAAAGATGTCAATATCCGAGGGGCGTTTCTGCACATGGCGGCGGACGCGGGGATTTCGCTCGGCGTGGTGATCGCGGGCGTAATTATCATGGCGACGGGCTGGCTGTGGCTGGATTCGGCGGTCAGTCTCGTCATCGCGGGCATTATCTTATGGGGAACGTGGGGCTTGCTGCGCGAGTCGGTGGAATTGGCAATAGATGCGGTTCCCAAAAGCATAGACCCTGCCGCCGTGTCTGCGTATTTGAGGTCGCTTCCGGGAGTGGCGTCCGTCCATGATCTGCATATTTGGGGCATGAGTACGACGGAAACGGCTCTGACCGCGCACCTTGTCATACCCGATCATACTGTCAACGATGCCTTTTTAGAGAATGCGGCGCAGGAACTGCATGAGCGGTTCGAGATAGAGCATTCGACGCTGCAAATCGAGCGCGGCGATGAGTGTTCTCACTGTTCGCTTGTGCCGTCGTGTTAGGGAATTTGAGGAAGTTTCTTGCGTGTCTGTCCGATTAGACATTGGGCGGCGCAACGGCGGTCAATTCAGCGGCATAGCGTTGAAAGTCCGTTGTATTGTAAGTGAGAATGTGCGTTACATTATGTGAGAGACAGGCAGCCGCCATGCGGGCATCGTGAACCTGTACGCCTTTGACCTCGTAGACTTCGATAAGACGCTTCCATTGCCGTAGGGTTTCCAGCGTGTCCAACCAGAGCGGATGTTTGGATTCCATATCTGAGATGACTGTGAGGGCGTCGGGAATAGCGAAGCCGAAGCCATTGTTTGCGATGGGGCGCGTGAGAGCGTTCCAGACTTCGAAGAGATTTTGCGGCACAAGGAGGATTTGGTCGCCTCGCTGTTCCAATGCAGTGACGGCACGCAGGGTATCAGCATAGAGTGCGCCCTGCGGATTGATGGTTCGCAGATAAATATTGGCGTCTGCTATCCAGTTCATTAGCCGCGCTCTCCATAAAAGGAGGCACGCGAAAAGGCATCCGGGGGGAGGTCAGGCAAAGTGCGTCCCTCGAAATGCTGTTTCCAACGGGCGAATGTTTCCTGCCATGTTTCTGGCAGAGTTTGGTCTTGTGTCGGCACGTCGGGAACGAGTTCGTCGAGAACGGCTTCAACAGGTTTTTGCCGATGTTGTGCGTAGGCGGTCAAGCGACGTCCCAATTCCGGTGTGAGGGTCAAGGTCATCGTGCTACTTTCTCCTTGTTACGTTTCCGAATTAAGACTATTATAGGGCAATTTCGGGCGGTTGTCAAGTTTGCCTTCAATGGAACAAGTCAGACTGTTAGTATCAACAACGGAGCCTAGAAAGTTTAGTTCCCTTGGAGGGCTTCGGAGGCAGGGCGAACGGAGACGTGGAGACCCTGCCGCCAGTTGAGTGCCAATATCCACTGCGAATTCACGGTATAGCGCACCCCGAACGTCACTTGTTTCAAGAGCGATTGGACGGTATCGGGTTGGAATTCTTCCAGACGCGCCGTGGTAACAGTTCAGGGTTGTGGGAATTTTCGTTCAAATCAGCCTTTAGGCTCTCTGCCTCAATCTCGAAGCATGATCAAAAGTAGCGATTTTTGTAGTTTACTCCCACAACCCTGAACTGTTACGATTTTTCTTTGTTACTCTCAAGTTTATTCGATAGTCAAGCCGACAATCTCCCCTGAATACTTTGCGAGGAACTGAGGAAGAATGATGTCCGATCAACGCGCCTATTGCGCCCCGACCCAAGATGGCTGCCTTCGCTGCCAATCAACGCACAATGCTTCTGTCTGCTCAGACTCCGCCGCGCTTGTCATGACTTTGGAGGACAACAATGCCAGCACGACACTTTGCCAGCTTTTAGATGCAAACACAGTTGCTTATGAAATGTACGATAATCTTGTCGTTATCGCCCATGTGCGTCCACAGTTGAGCCAGATCGCCGCCGTGCTTTCTGCACAACTTTTGCCTTGCACTCTTTCATCAATCAGTGCAGCCTACGCGCCGCAGGGAGCCGACACCGCCGCCAAGCGCACTGCGGCACTGTTCCTTCTCAAGCCCCTGCCTCAACTCTTGGAAAACGCCGCGCACGGGTGGATGCGCGAAGTGCTGGACAACGACTATCTTATCAGCGTATTCCATGCGATTGTAGACATTCGAACCGGCACACCGTATGCGTATGAGGCTCTGATCCGCGCTCGTGTTCCCCATTCGCAGGAACTCATTAGCGCACCCATGATTATCAATGCGTGCGAAAAACTCAATCTACAGCACCAACTGGATCAGAAAGCGCGACGAACTGCCATCCGCTGCGCCTCCGAACTTGATCTCGGCGATGCTTATATCTTCATCAACTTTCTGCCCAATACCGTTTATGATCCCAAAGTCTGTCTGCGTACCACGATGGAAGCGGCGGAACAGTACAAAATTCCCCTCAGCCAATTGGTCTTAGAAGTGGTCGAAACCGAAGAGATCAAGGATATGGCGCGGCTCAGCCATATTCTCGATTATTACCGCGAGCGCGGCATCGGAACTGCCGTGGACGATATGGGAGCCGGATTTACCTCGATGGAGTATCTCCACGTACTGCGCCCCGATTTTGTGAAGATGGATCGCGACGTTGTGCGCGAAGCCGAACACAATGCCCTGACACGCCACGAGTTCGAGGCGACTGTCCGTCTTGCAAAAGAGTTAAAGTGTGCTGTCATTGCCGAGGGAATAGAAACGCCCGCGCAAGCGGAAATGTGCCGCAGTATCGGCGTGGACTACCTGCAAGGCTTTCTCTTCTCCAAGCCTGCCAATCCCCCCCAGCCCATCGCCTACGATCTCAGTGCGGCACCGCTTCGTGCTGCGGCATAAGATAAGAGAAACAAAAACAAACCGAAATCGTGCCGTGTCTCTGGCTCAATCACGGGACACAGCGCGAAGGCAGGGGAGTGAAAATGTAGGGAAGGCGGCTCACTTTTTCTGGAAGCGAACCGGTCCAATCCACAGCGTATTCTTCTGTTTTGCGATCCCAAACGCCCCCGTAATATCGGTAATCGAAAACGACTTCACTTTGTCGAGATCAAGTTTGCCGTTGTCATCGGTTTTGCCCTCCGACAAGATGAAACTTGAGAGCGGCAGACTGCGCTGAATCGGTTCGCTGTCTCCGGGAACCGAGAGCGTCAAGGTGTAACTCGCCCCGTTTTTCTCCTCAAGCGTCACATTCAGGCGCGAACTCTTGGCGGCGGCGACATCAATCACAAAATGGTCGTCTGCCGATGCCTTGAGATTGTGGACAGTGCGAATCAGGAGCAGATAGCCTCCATCGCCCTGTTTGTAATCGGCACGCAGGGCGCGGGTTTTGGTCGGAGCGGCTTTGTCCACACTCATCGTCACCTCGCCGAGCGCGAACCACCGCAAATGATCCTTCTCAAACAGATCAATCGCCGCTGCATTCTTCTCAACGACAGGTGCGGGTTCCGTGCTGATCGTGAAATCGTCTATGAGCAGGGTTTGGTTTCCGATATGCAAGCCCGCATCCGAAAAGCCTCCTTCTCCTGAAGCATTCAGAACCGGAGCGAAAATTGAAAGAATATCCACAAAGCCGACATTCTCCACTTTGTCCACATCGAGTTTGTTGTTCGGGTCTTTCGGATCGTTGACATCGTCAGTCAGAAAGAAATCTTCCGGCGCGAGAACGATCTCCTGCCAGCCGTCTTTGCCGACCCACACCGGCGCAATATAGCGTCCGCCGTCCTTCTCGGTCAAGGAGACGACCAAGGGCGTCGCGGTCTCCCCCTTTGCCCAAAATCGAAGCGACTTCATCTTGGCAAGTTCCCCACCCGATGTGGCGCGGAGCAGTACGTCCATCGGCAAGCCGCCGTCTTTCGGGGCTTCGAGGGGTTTGCCCGGAATCGTATAGGTGAACTTCAACGCGCCTTTGCCGCTCTTCGCCTTGCCCGCATCGGTGGCGACGGACATTTTGGCGTGCGGTCCCATAACCATCCACCCATCGGATTTCTCCTCGAACTCATCTTTCAGCACGGGCGGTTCGGCAAGCGCACTGGAGCAGAGGGCAGACACACCGGCGGCTATCGTGCAAAGGGCTGCGAAATGGCGAGTAAGTCGGTTCATGGTTTCCTCACATCGGCACAGAGATTTGTTCAGAGTACGGCATACCAACAGGCGGAGTTTCAAGCAGAAGCCAATTCAAATGCCGGTGTGAAAAGTTTCGCACAAAAATTTCTGAAGAAATTTCTAAAGAGGCAGGAATCCTTGCTTGCTCTGACGAACTTCTCTCGTGAAGAGAGAGGTCATTTCTTGTCGGTATTTGTCCATTCGATGCCTTGACGTTCGCACGCCTCCTGACACCTATAATCTCTCTGGTCTGTGTTACCCAATAGATCGCCGCAGATTTTTTCTCACTGGCTTTCGGCTTCCACTGCACGCACCCAGACATCATCATATCGTCAGAGGAACAACGATTCCTCACTCTATTTCTCATTCTTATTCTGCTCCTCTTCATCGCGAGAGGAATTCCCTGTCGCGTGTCATCTTGTCACGACGATGGGAAAGGAGAACGTATGATACAGCGTCGTCTTTTGCGCCGTTTCGTGTGTCTGCTGCTGCTCGGCTTTTTGCTGGCAGTACAGCATTCCGCACGCGCCCAGACTATCGCCTACAACGGGTATATCAACAAACCCACTGGCAACTATTCCATCAATTTCAGCCTTTGGAATGTGGAAAACGGGGGCAGTTCCCTCGTCAATAGACTTTGGCAGACCACCCTTAATCCTGTCACTGTCACGCTTATTCCGAATGTGACCTATGGCAAACTGTCGGTCAGCCTCAATTTTACGACCAATCCGTTTATCAATGGCAGCAGTTATGCCGCCGCATTCGCCCAAAACCTCTGGATCGAACTCAAAGTCGGCAATGATCCGCCCCTGCCGCGCCAACGGTTCAACACTGTCATTCCCGCTCTCGACGTGGATCGGCTGATCTATGTCGCCAACGCGCTTCAACATATCGACTCCGCGAAAACCCTTGAGCGTGCTGCTCAAGCCTTCTTTGTGCGCCAAGTCTTCGCAGACAATCCCGAAGCCGATGTGCGCGTCGTCCATCGCATTCTCTCCCAATCGCAGAATCGATTCGACAGCCTCTATCGCTCCTTCCAAAAGCGTCCTGCCTATCGGTTCCGAATGCCCGCCTACGAAGCCACCGCCCATATGCTGAGCATTCTGGCATCCTCGCCCGGCGTCAATACACTCGACCCGCCCAATCTCCCGGCATCTTCCCCAACTCTCGCCATGCGACTGGCACGCGAAGCGGCAGAATTCGCGCAAAATAATGGCAACTGGCTCGCGGGCAACAACTGGGACTATCTCGAAACCAGCAATCTGCTTGGGCGCGGGCGGATCGCCGGAGAGTTCAACACCTATCAAACCAAACAGATCGAAGCGATGTACGATCTGGCACGCAGCGACGTTCGCGCCCGTGTCGCCGTTGACCTCTTCTTCGGAGCCGCATTCAGTGCTGCAACCTATTATACAGCCGCCGACATTCTCAAAACGAATCCAAACTTCCGATTGAGTTCCAACTTTGCCCCGCTCGTCACGCTGCTCCGGGACGATGGCAGCATTCGTGCCAATACGAGCGAAATCCGTGCCAAAGTCGCGGAATTCCAAGCCCGAATGGCGGCAGTATTCACTGAAAGCATTGCCCAATTTTCGGCTCTCACCGCAAATCAGACGGCGGACTATGCGGGCTATTTCGAGAACAACAATACTCAACAACAACAAGACCGCACCAACATTCTGGCGCAGCAAAACCTCAACATTCCGCGTTTACAATCGGCTCCGGCATTTGTGTATGTCGCGCCGTTCGTCATCGAACCCGACCCTGTCCATGAGGCGTATGAACAGAGCCGTGCTGTCCTCGATTGTGCTGCCGCCGCCGCAAATTTCACCGCCGATGTCATGGAGTCCACTTCCCTAACAACGGCACTCAGCAACGGCGCACCGATTGCTCGTGCCGTGGCATCCGGTTTGGAATTGGCAGGGGCAACCCTCGATGTCATGGAAGCGTTCGGCGTCTTCGGCAAATCCAACGAAGAAGTCATCATGGACGGAATCAATCAACTGAGTTCGCAGCTCAGCAGCGTTCAGCAGCAGCTCAATGGACGCCTCGACATCATTGATGCCAATATCACCAATCTCTACAACTCGATGAACGATCAGTTCGGCGATATTCGCAACCGCTTGTATGTTCTCAATGAGAGCATCAATGCGGTTGCCGACGCCGTGCGCCAAAATCAGGCGTCTCTTATCGGGATTCAATCGTCGCTGGATCGCCTCACAAGCAACATCTTCAATTTCGAGAGCCAGTCCGCCCGGCTACAAATCAAGACCAATTTGCTTTATATCACCAATCAGAGCAATGCCAATCTCGATGTAGACCTTACGACGTTCGGCACGAAATTTACCGAGTTTTATCAATATGCGATTGACCGCGCCGACGACGATATTGAGGTCGGACCTGCTCTCAATTCACGCTCTTATGCACCGATCAATGTCGAAACCGAACTCAAAAGCGGACTGCCGGAGTGGAAAACCAACTACATTCTGGAGTGGGCGCGAAGAAACTTCGTCAATCCTCCCATGAGTTCACCCTATCTTACCGTGCGATCACTCGGCGCATCCAATGTCATCGTCAATCCACAATCATGGGAGATGTCGGCGATTGGGCTATTGCGTCTTTCGACCTATTGGCCCGAACGCTACACAACCTACACCGCCAACCATTCGCCCTCGAACGGACTTGGCTTCTACGGTGTGAGAGTCAAAGGCGAAGCGATCCAAAGAATGGCGGCGGCGATCACCTTGCAGCCCACTCTTGCCGGTCTCTCTACGGAAAAAAGCCCGCTGCTTCAGAACGCGCTGGAGTACTATCGTCTTCAAGCAGAAAACCTCGGCGCGGTGATCGACACGTTGACGACGGGACAGAACACTGCAATAGCGGTTAATACCATTCGCGGGCAATATGACATGAGTGGCAATCCGGTAGCAGGAAACTACAAGGACGCGATCACCCGACTGAACGGAGCAAAATTGCTGCTCGATGGCTTTGTCGGGTTGGGCTTGTCGCGGTCTTTGGAGAGTGTGGACTTGCTGAGTTCCTTGCTCTACAGCCGCCGTCCGGGCAACCTCGATAAAACCGCACAGCGTCTGCCTGATGGCGATCTGATCAAGGCACTGTATTTCACTTGGACAACAGGAGAAAATCCCCGCACGACGTTCAGCAATATGCAGGTTAATCGGCGCGATGACCTGAGTCGGCTGTTCACCAGTCTCCAAAACGGCATCATGACCGAAACGGGCATCCGCCCCGGAACCGGAGAACCGTTGGCGTCAGTCGAGGTAATGCTCCGCCGAATCGACGCCTTTGTTCAGCCTCGCGTCTTTGGAACAGTGCGCCCCGACATCGGTGCGTTCATTCCGGGCGAACCTGTTCAACTTACGTTCCGCTACGATTATAATTCGCTGACTGGAACCTACAGGCAGCAGTTCACCATTCCGGTCTTTCCCAGTTTATCCGGCGTATTTTCGGTCAACGTGCCGTCGAATGTCTATTCGGTCTCAATCAAAGCCGCAAAGTATCTCAATCGAGTATTTCCAGTGGATACCACGTCCACAACCGTAAATCTTGGCATGGTGACAATGCGCGTCGGCGATGTCTCCGGCGACAATCGCACCAACTTGACCGACTTGATTCTGGTGCGAAACGCGCTGGGAACCACGGTGATCAGTCCGCTCTGGAATCCTGCCGCCGATGTCAACAGCGACGGCATTGTCAATATGACGGATTTTAATTTGGTACGCTCCCGACAAGGCGAGCGAGGTGAACTATGAGATTTCATTCACAACCAAAGGAGAGTGCAATGATTCGCCTTTACAAAAAACGCGCTGTCCTCTCGGCAGCTCTGACGTGTGCCGTGTTGGGACTGCTGACAGCCGACGCCCACGCACAAACGCTGATGTTCACGCCGCAGCGAATGTCCGGTGTGGCAGGAACGACGCTGACCTTCGATATTGCCGTGTATGGCGATGTCTCTAATGCAGTCGGCTGGGGAACGGAGATTTTGCTCGGCAATAACCGGATGCTGGAGTTTGTTCCCAATTTCGGCGGCACGAACAAGCCGTTTCTCTCAACCCAATCATTCTTCGATCTTGACCTGAGCGCGGACTTCACACCCGGCGGAGCCAACCTTAACCTGTCCTTTCTCAACACGACATTGGAGATGACATTCGGGGCGAACGGCTACACCGTTTTGGGGCAGTTCCAACTGCTCCTGAAAAACGACTCGCAGACAGGGCAGACGTGGACATATCCCTCGTTTGCGGGTGTTCCTGTCAATTTTTCCGACATTGGGATTCCGCCGGATGGCTCATCTATTCAGGATTTCGACGGCAATAATATGCTGCTCGGCTTGGAGAATGCTCTTGTGACGCCGCGCCCGCCGTCGCCGGAACCGGAAGGCTGGATTGCGATGCTGGGCGGAATCGGAATGGCGTGTTTTGCGCTGCGCCGCCGCCGTTCGCGTGCCTAATTTCTCATGCAGTTATTCGACCTTTTTCAGGAGAACTCTTATGTCTCGTTTGCTCAAATCGCGTGCAGTCACCATTGCGTTACTCTTAACTTCACTGGCGTTGGGCGTGTCCGCACAAACCATTACGGCAGGTCCGACACTCTTCAATTTTCAGGGGCGGCTTGCTACACCGTCCGGCAATCCGGTTCCCAATGGAACCTATAGCGTGACGCTCAGCCTCTGGGATGCGGCGTCTGCTGGCAACAAACGCTGGGAACAGACGTTTGCCAATATCACCGTCAGCAATGGAACCTTCGGTGCATTACTCAATCTTGGAAGCGGCTTCACACCGGGCAATACTCTCGATACCGCGATCAACGGCTCGACCTATCTCGAAATCAAAATCGGGGCGGATGCGGCATTGACTCCCCGTCAGCAGTTGGTCAGTGCGCCGTATGCACTCAAGGCGAACACTGTTCCCGATGCGAGCATCACAGCGGCGAAAATCGCCAACGGCACGCTGACGGCAGACAAGTTCGCGTCGGGTGTTCTCACGGGCATCGCAGGCGGCGACCTCACCGGAAACTATCCCAGCCCGCAGCTACGCACAGGAGCCGACCTACTTTATAAAGTCTCAGGAACGATGCTGACCGCTATCGGTTCGGGATTAGTCGTGGACGCGCAACAGAACATTGCCCCCCTTGTTGGAGTAGATTATGCGTGGCAGTCGTTCACGGCATCGGCAACAGGATTGGTGCTGAGCATTGACATTTGGTGCGGTACTTCGACAGGCAACAACAGAGCCGCGACCCTGCAAATCTTCGACGGCGAAGGCGTTGACGGAACCCTGCTGCGTACTTATGCGGTCATAATTACACCCACGTCACGCTTCCAAACCTTTACCGTCAATGTGCCGGTTTCCGCCGGTCAAAAATATACATGGCAGTTGGGAACAAGTGCCAGCACGCGCTATGGCTACTCACCCGGCAACCTCTATTCGGGCGGCAAGTCGGACTTGGGAGATACCCTCGATTATGCGTTCCGTACCTCTCTCCAAGGCGCAACTTCCCCACAAGTCACGTCTGCCGCGAATTTCCTTGTCAACAGCAGTTGGCTCGGCATCGCCAACAACGGCTATCTCGAAACCGGCTACGGAATTGCGGGCAAGCAAGTAGATGCGGGCAAAATTGGCTATGGGCTTTTCACAGCGGATACGCTGGATATTATCGGCGGCGGCACAAGCGGTACAAATCGCGCCATCAAGTTCTGGAACGAAGGCGGCGCGACGTTTACAGGTTCGATGCTAATTCGCCCCACCGTTATGGCAGGCAGTTCAACGGAACTTCGGTTCGCCGATCCCGACAACAGTACGGGCAATATGGCGTTGCGTTATGTGGATGACGCCAATACCGCCCTGCGACTCGAAGGCGGCAAACTGCTCGTAGGAACCGGCACGCCCGGAATGTCACTTGAAGTGACAAATCCCACCTATTATGGTGCGCCTGCTCTTGGGGCGAGTGCTTCGGCTACCCGCTATGCCTATCTCCATACCAGTACCAATGACCATTCGTATATCTGGAACTCCGGTTCTGCCATGCGTTTTGGGACGGAAACTGGGCGAGGCAGCGGCTATTCCGAACTGATGCGTATCAACAGCAACG
>Ga0163154_10007491_pt1 | contig 12983 bp, 8 predicted proteins | sample OliLakLV19MP9P1_FD_148649 | JGI IMG/M metagenome (GOLD analysis project Ga0163154, IMG submission 148649) | Freshwater microbial mat bacterial communities from Lake Vanda, McMurdo Dry Valleys, Antarctica - Oligotrophic Lake LV.19.MP9.P1 | ecosystem: Environmental > Aquatic > Freshwater > Lake >... | reverse complement strand
CGTGGAACGCCTCGGTCGGCAGCATCTGCCAGGGAACGCCCGACCTCAGCAGGAAGATGATGCCCTTGAGCGCGGCCTTGTTGCACACCGGTGGGCGTCCGCCCTTGGATGTCCGCGGCGGCGGCGGCGGGAGCAGGTGCTCCACCTCCTCCCACAGTTCGTCTGGAAGCAGTTCTGCGGCCATGTTGATCGCGCCTCCTTGCGCTTGTGAAGATGGCAGCATTCATCGGCCGATACCTGTGTTCTGAAACAGTCTCTTAGTCCAACCAACAGCGACCTGATCGTTCCGGCGGCCTCTCAGCGCAATTTCGGGTCGGCGGGAAGCCCCAACGAGCTTGCGGGCCAGGAATTCCAGTTCACCGCCCACGTGGCTGCGCCCGGACTCTCCGGGCAGACGAGCTCCGTGGAGATTGCGGTCAAGGTGCGAAGCCTGCTCTCTGGCTGGCCAACTGTCTTCAATACCTCTTGGAAATTGGTCCCATGAGCGTCTTCACCACCCAGTTCCTTCGCGCAGCAATCGTCTGCGTCCTCTGCCTAGTCAATTGCGTCAGCAGCGCCAGCAGCGCGGTGGTACGACTCGCGGTGACGGTGAGGACCGAGGACGGGAAGCCGCTGCAGGGCTCACTATTCAGAGCGCTCGTCGACGGTCGGGGGCCGGGCCTGATCGATGGGGCGACGGACGCGAGCGGGAGCGCGACACTTGCGGTCGAAGTACCGCCGGGGGCCTCCTACATCGAGATTCGCCATGGCTTCGCATCGCCATCGACGATCGCGCCGGCAGTCCAGATGCGATTCTCGGAAGTGTCAACTGAGAACACGATCAAGTATCACTTTGAGCCGTCGTATCGCGTGTCTCTGACTCCGAATCAGCTCGACTACGATCTGAACATCACAGCGTGGCCTGCCGTGAGCGCGACAGCATCCTTCGTCGACCAACAACATCGCCCATTGGCTTCCGGAACACTCCTCGGACCGCCGATGACCTGGCCCGGCGGCTGGGATCGGGGGGGATCTCGACCTCTGCGAGCGCTGCGGAAGAGTGCCGTGGCAGACCTTGCGGCGTTGGCGCGGATTGGGGTGTATCTGGTAGTGAAGCCAATTCACCTAGAAGCGAGTCTCACGTCGAGCGACGTCGACTTGGGCGCAGTCGTGTTTGGCGAGCCGCCAGCCGGAGTTGTGATCGGAACGAAGCTCGTTGGCGATCGAGCACTGCGGTCATTAGGCGTTCAGCTCAGCCCCCTTCCAGGGATGACTGTCGTCTCCCTTGATGGGAAGCTCATCGCGACCTTCCGAGCAAGCGGAATCGGCGCGAGTGGGACGGACGACGCGCCCATGGAGTTGGACTCCAGCGAGCGCTGGCAGCCGGTGCTACCGCCCGGGGAATATTTCGTTGTGCCGGGGTTTTTCACATACGACGAGACTCAAGCGATCGTCATGCGATTGCTGGCGAAGGGCGTCGATCTGTCCAAGAGCGACATCCCTTGTATCAACGTGCGAGAGGGCGCTCCGAACGACGATGTCGTGGATCTCGTCAAGTGTCACGAGGCGATCTTGCGCCTTGCGGCGCGCGAGGGTGCCGTCCCGGGCAGTCCCAACGGCAAGTAGACGGCGACGCGGGAGCCGCCGATAGATGGTGTTGTCCAGTCACGATCGCTCGGCGCGTCGCCGCCCCACGGTCACGACCCCTCGCAAGAAGCATAAGGACACGCTGAAGTACTCCGAGGATCAGTTGCGCCCATGTCTAGCGCGCGTCAGCGACCTCTGTAGCGACAAGTCGGAAGGCGCGAGGGCGGCTGGCTCGTGCGGAGCTCGGTGAGGTATGCCCACTCGCCCCTCAGCTGACCGGTTGGCGCAGGCTGCATTGCAGCTGTCACTGAGCGCCTGAAAACCGGCCACCGATGGGCGCCTCAAAACCGGCCAGCGCCTACGCCCGCTTTCTACCCGCGGCAGGGGTGTCGCCGCAAGTCTCTTCCGCCTTCGCCACCTCCGCGGCGCGATCCTTGAGTCGGTAGCTTCGTCCGTTGATCTCGATGAGCACGGCCCGGTGCAGGAAACGGTCCAGGATCGCCGTCGCGGAGGGCACGTCGCCGAGCAGCTTGCCCCAGTCGGTCAGTGGCCGGTTGGAGGTCATCAGCGTCGAGCGACGCTCGTGACGGCGCAGGACGATTTCGAACAGGTACTCGCCCGATCGCTTCGGGAGCTGCTTCATGCCCATGTCGTCGATGATCAGCAAGTCGGGGCGGAGGTACCTGGAGATTACCTTCTCCGATCCCGCGACCGCCTCATCGTGGAGGAAGTCGCGCACGAGATCGAAGACCGACCGGTACAGCACGTCGAAGCCCGCGCGGATCGCGTGCGTTCCAAGCGCCTGCGCGATGTGACTTTTGCCTGTGCCCGGCGGACCCCGCAACAAGACATCACCTCCCTCACGCACGAAGCGGCACGTGGCGAGCTCCTCGATCTGGCGGCGCTTGACCGACGTGTTAAAGGTCCAGTCGAAGTCCGCCAGCGAACGCTGGTCGCGGAACTGTGCGGCCTTCGTCCGACGACCCACCTGTCGGTCGCCGCGGATGGCCAGCTCGTCCTGAAGGATCAGCTCGAGAAACTCCTCGTGGCCGAGACGGTTGCCCGCGGCCTCGGCGAGACGCGTCTCGAGCGTCTCGCTCATTCCTGAAAGGCGCAGGCGCCGAAGCGCGGTGCGTGTCGATTCGCGGATCGATCCTGTCATGCTTGTCATGCTTGTCATGCTTGTCATGCTTGTCATGCCCGTCCTGCTCCTTCTTGGATGGTGGACGCTCGCGCGCCCGATGATGATGCGCGTCCGCGCACGACACGCTCATCGCGTCGCGACCGCAGGTCCGCGCTGAAACGCCCGGCTGGCCAGTCGCTGATACTCCTCCAGCGGTCTGATCAGCGGGTCATCGCTGACACACTCGAACGACTGCTGCTCGATCGCCTGCTCCCCCGCCTGCATGAGCCGACGCAGGTCGCGAAGACGATGGGCACCATGTCCCGCAGCGACCTTGCAGGCGCGCTCGAGCTGCGCCACGGGATGTCGCTCGGCCAGCGAGCGCAGCCCGGCGATCGTGCGGAGTGCCTCGACGCCCCGGTGCTCGACGACCTGTGCCGCCCATTGCTCCGTGAATCGGCCGATCAGTCGGGCGCGGGAGATCAGGTACGCCGCACCACGCTCCACCGAGGAGATCTTGCGACTGGCGATGTGAGCGCGTTCCGTGCTGAATCGACCCGGATCGCACTGCGCATGCACCGCGATCTGCGTGAGCCGCGAGTCGAGGATGCGCACCACGCGTCCATCCCAGCACGCCCAGACGTCGCGTCCGACATGCTCCGGCGGCACCGAGTAGTACGCCTTCGCCACCTCGACGTGACCGTCGCGATGCACTCGTCGCCGAGCCTCGCGGAAGCATGGACATCGTCCAGCCGGCAGCGGCAGCAGCGCCGCTCGCTCCGCCGACTCGAAGTGCTCGCCAACCTGCTTTCGCGTCGTGCCATGCACGCGCCGATCGGCGACCGTGCTCTCCCATCGCAGCAGATGCTCGTTGATCGCGGCGAGTGTCGCGAACTCGCGGCCCTTCAGGCCGCTGTCCTTCACGTACGCCACGCCGCGCTCGACCTTGCCCCCCTGGAAGCTTGTGACGCGGCGTGTACGGCTTCGTCGGCAGGATCACCGTGCCGTGATGCCTCGCGAACGCCACGATCTTCGGATTCAGCTCCGGATCAAACCAGTCGGCCTTCAGCACCGCCGCCTTGAGATTGTCGACCACGACCGTCCGCGGCACGCCACCGAAGTGACGAAACGCACTCTCGATCGCTCGGATGAACGACTCGGCATCCTGCCGCAGCACCGCCTCCGAGTAGCCCTTGCGCGAGTGACTCAGCACCACGCGCAGCACATGTGTGCGACGCTTTCGACCCTCGACCGTGATCGTCGGTCCGCTCCCGAAGTCCACCTGCACCTCGGCGCCGGGCTCGCACTCCATGCGTCGGAACGGATCCGGCGTCGCGCGTCCCCGCGCCGCGACGAACCGACGCACCGAGTGGCAGCTGAGGTCGACGCCGTGCTCATCGCGCAGGTCGGCGTGGATGCGCACGGCGGAGAGACCGCGCTCGAGCATCGACTCGACCAACGTCCGATGCGGCCAGCAACGGCTGGAGCGCCCCGCCGGAACGACCGCTGCCGTGGTCTCATCCGCCGCGGGCTGAGGCGCGCCCGCCGCATCGGAATCTCCCACATCCTCGCCCGTTGCATCGGCCGCAGGCCGCTCCACCCCCCAGCCCCTGCCCCCCAGGCCCAGCAGTGTGCAGGTCTCTGCCGAGCCCTTCCGGGGGACCGTCGGCATCGGCACCAGCGCCCGGAACGCCGATGGGCACCTCGCCCGGAGTGGCCGGATTCGGACTCCGCGGCGCCTCCGACACCCCTGATTCAGGCGGATCCGAGCCGGTGAGCGCCTTGGCCGGTTTTGCCTCAGAGCCAGCGCGACGCACATGCGCCGCCACCGTCTCCCGATGCACGCCCAGCTCGCGCGCGATCCTCCGGAACGACCAGCCCTGCCGATGCAACTCCAGAACACACAATGTCTTGGCCATCTTCATCCGATTCGCCATGCCGTCTCCCTCGACCCCCCACGCATCATGCGCAGGGCGGAACGGGAGCTTGGGCGCGAACCGCCTCCAGGTGGCCGGTTTTCAGGCGCTCATGAGTGGCCGGTTTTGGGCGCTCATTGACAACTCATGCGCCGAGTGTCGCGGAGCCGCCTGGACTATGGAAGACGGGGTTGGCGGAACGGACACGTTCGAGGCGCTCCCGGGTTGCCCGGCTGGTGATGACCACGCGGGCCGGAGAGACACTGCCGCGAGTCGCCACCCCCGCGAACAACGGCGTAGAAAGCGAAAACGCCGCCGAGGTCTCTCGGCGGCGTCTCCATGATCCAACTTGCTGAACTGGCGGGCCGGTTCGGTTTGCAACCGGCCAAGAAGTAGTGACGGGGCGACCCTGTTCGAGTGGCTTGGGGCACCGAACAGAAACTCGACGAAGGCGATGGCAACTTGCAGATAGCAGCGCGGCGGTAAAGGTGCGTTCTCTACGGCACCCAGAGTAGCCAACCGATCTGCTGAATCCTCGAGCCCTGCGGGACGGACGGCCAAGATGGGCTCACGTCTGATTCCGTGGCATAAGGAGTCTTCCGGTAGTAGTAGTTTACAGACCCAAGATCAACCTGTTTCTTGGTGATCAAGAATTTTCGGAATGGTGACAACGACACATCGCCCTCTTCGGCGATCTGATGTGGCCACCGAGAAACGGTGAGCATCCCGCCGCTCGAGACGCTGAACGTGCAGGCGCCGACCTCGGGCTGATATCCGAAGCACGAGTCTCGACCGACAGGGCTTACGACGCCCTTGATCGGTCCGAGGCCACCAGTGATGCTCGCGACTGCTGTCCAGTCGGTCGATCGAAGAGAGACGATCACCGTGTCATCTCGCTCGACCAAGAGAAACCGGCCATCCTGCCGCCAGATGAGGTTCCGAATCGTTCCGCTCAGCGGAATAGACGCGCCTGATACAGAGCCGGGGATGTCGGAGGGGTTGAATTGCCCCGAACTCAGACTCCCGTCTAACGCCATCGCCGCCCACTTGCCGGAATCGGTCACGCGCAACGTGTCGATCTGGTAACCAGAGAACTGAAATCGCGTCGTTGGGCGCCGAATGTCGGCGACGAACGCGGCATACGGGCCACCATCCGGGCTCTGCCAGAGCAGAACATGATTGTTGGAGAGGAACCGAACTTGAGACACGTCGCTAAATGCGACTGTGGCATCGGCCACCTGCCAGTCGGGCCAGATCGTCACGCCGAACGGTGTCGCGGGATCGGCCCCGGCCTTCGCGCCAGTTGCTGCGACGCTCCGACCATTTTCGCTCACCAAGACCGCGGGGCTCGCGTGGCCCAGTGCGACGATAGCGGCCCGCAGTCCAGTGAGGTCCTCGATCGCAGCCGCTGGCAGAGCCGGTGCTTCTGACCAGACAAAGGTGAACTGGTTCGGGGTCCATGCAGGCGTCTGCCAGCCGACCATGATCTCGTTCTGCGCCAAGACGGTCCGGCCAATTGCCAACGCGAGGGCGACAACGAGGCCGAGCACAGAATTTGGAAGGTTCATACGGGCTCCAATACTGCGGGAAAAGCGTTGCGCTAGTTCTCATTTACGGACACGTCGGACAATTGAGAAGCGGAATCTCGATTGGCCAACCGGGCGCACCCAAAGCCGCCTCAGGGAACGGAAGTGGCTGAATGCCACCGCCCGGAGGCTGACAGAGGGTGATTGCGGTAAAGGCTGTGGAGTTGGAGTTGAAGCCGTAGAGTTCGGGGAGCAGCTCGTACCGAACACAGCAGAGCTCAATGCGGCACATCACGTTCTTGATGCAGTCGCACATCCCGCAGTCCGTGCCGGTGGCGGCGCTCTCACACGGTCGTGGCGACCCGTCGTCGGGCCAGTCGGGATGGTGCTTCTCGTAAGGGCCGCAATAGGTGTCGATCGGTCCCCACGCACCATCAATCAAGGTCCATCCGCTACACGGCGGAGGACGGTTCGGGGAGCCCGGTACACCCCAAGGCCACTCATTTCCGAAGAGCCCCGTGGGCCCGCCGCGGCATGCGGTGATCCCATCCGGAAGTCCCGGCACTTTCTTCGTGCACTTCGTGAAGCAGTGCCACGCGAGGCCTCCAGCGATCCCCTTGCAGCAAATCTCTACCGTGCAGGAAGGAGCAGTCATCTGCTGCGGGGTCGGTGGCTGGATCGTGATGATCACATCGGCGGGCGCGAGAGTAGAACCCAGCCCGATGACGAGAAGTGTCGCGAGGATCAAGAAGCGTTCGTGCATCGGGTACTCCTTGCTTGAACAGCAGCCAGCGGATCGCAGCCCGTCGCCATGTAGGCTATCGGGAAACCCCCGGAACTGGACACGCACAATTCGCACGATTCGCTCCCGCAAGGTCCCTCACGCGGCCGAATTGGGTCCCGGACGATTGGCCCCCGGTCCGCCTCCTCGCACCCCAACGGCCCAACGCACCCCATCCGACCATCAATTCCCGCCATCTCCCCTCGATCCTCCTCCCTGCGACCCTCAAAGTCCGACCTCGGGATTTCCGGGCAGCGTCCCCCCGGCACTCGACCTGCCGCGGGCCCCGACCACAATAGATTGTGTTCTTGACGGCGAACGTCAGGTTGTCCACCCCCATACCTAGCGGGTTGCCTCGAATCGTTGCTTCGCTAACCTCCCCGTCCTGCGGAAGTTGAGGAAGAGTCGTCGACAAATGGTGAACTTCCACCACATTCCGTGGTCGAGACTCTTGAACCCACTACAGGTTGGGGTAGCATCCCCGTCGAGGAGGTCGCTTCCATGGGCGTTTTGTGTGACACTCAAATCCGGGAACTTGTTGGCATCGAGCCCTTTGAGGAGGGCATCAAGCGGCCCGGCTCGATCTCCTACGGAGTCTCGAGCTACGGCTACGACGTCCGGGTCGGGACCCGCTTCAAGATCTTCACCAACGCCACCACCGGTGGGGCCGCGGTGATCGATCCGAAGTCGTTCAATCCGGAGCTCTTCATCAGCGTCGACACCTCCCAGAATGGTCGAGATCACATCATCATCCCGCCCAACTCCTTCGCCCTCGCCGAGACGATCGAGGAGTTCAACGTCCCGCGCAACGTGCTGGCCATCTGCGTCGGGAAGTCGACCTACGCCCGCTGCGGCATCATCGTCAACGTCACGCCGCTGGAGCCGGAGTGGCGCGGCCGCGTGACCATCGAGATCAGCAACACCACACCTCTCCCGGCCAAGATCTACGCCAACGAGGGCATCGCCCAGATGGTCTTCATCAAGGCCGATCGCGTCTGTGCCCGCAGTTACGCCGACAAGGGTGGGAAGTACCAGGATCAGGCCGGCCTGACGCTCCCGATGGTGGACGGGCCGATCGGGTCTGGTCCGAACGGGTCTGGTCCGAACGGGCCTGGTCCCGTGAACGACAGGCAGAAGCTCGGCGGAGGTCACACCTCCCCGGGAGCAAGTGCTTCGCATCGTCAACTCGTCCAATGACGAGCCGGAGGCGTCGGGGAACGGGGCCCCGCCGGCTCCGGAACACCGTCCACCTCCCATCCGCCGCGAAGTCGATCGCGATCGACCGCTGAAGCAGGACGCGCCATGAAGATCACACGGAAGTTCACCAACTCGGGACAGGATGTCTATTCGACGGTCAAGTGGGAGCGGCGAGGCTCGAAGATCACCGGAACCGACGGTTCCACGGTCTTCGAGATGAAGAACGCCGAGATCCCCGGACAGTGGAGTCAGCTCGCGACGGACATCGTCGTGAGCAAGTACTTCCGCAAGGCCGGGGTGCCCCAGTTCGACGATCGCGGCGAGCCGATCCTTCATCTGACATCGATTGCCGGCGGCCCGAAGAAGGGTGACCCCGTCACCGGTCCGGAGCGATCGGTTCGGCAGGTGGTGAACCGCCTCGTGTCATGCTGGAAGGAGTGGGGTCAGCGGCACGGCTACTTCGACTCCAAGCGCGACGCCCAGGCCTTCGCCGATGAAGTCGCCTACACGCTGCTTCACCAGATGGCCGCGCCCAACAGTCCACAGTGGTTCAACACCGGACTGAACACCGCCTACGGGATCACCGGTCCCGCCCAAGGACACTGGATCGCCGATCCCGTCACCGGCGCCCCGTCGCTGGCCGACGATGCGTATTCGCATCCGCAGCCCCACGCCTGCTTCATCCAGCCGGTCCGCGACGACCTCGTCAACGAGGGCGGCATCATGGATCTGTGGGTCCGCGAGGCTCGACTCTTCAAGTACGGCTCCGGCACCGGAACCAACTTCTCCTCGCTGCGCGGCGAGGACGAGCCGCTCTCCGGCGGCGGTCGCAGCAGCGGCCTGATGAGCTTCCTGAAGATCGGCGATCGCGCCGCCTCGGCCATCAAGAGCGGAGGCACCACCCGCCGCGCCGCCAAAATGGTCTGCCTCGATGTCGATCATCCCGACATCCGCGAGTTCGTCCGCTGGAAGGTCCGCGAGGAACTCAAGGTGGCTGCGATGGTCGAGGGTGCCAAGCACCTTCCCGAGGACCAGCAGAAGCTCGCCGCCCGACTCGGTCTCAAGCTCGACTACGACTTCAATGGCGAGGCCTACTTCACCGTCAGCGGGCAGAACTCCAACAACTCGGTGCGGGTCACCAACGAGTACCTCGAAGCCGTCGAAGGCGATGCCGATTGGACGCTGATTCGCCGCACCGACGGAAAGCCCGGCGGAAGCGTGCGAGCTCGCGAACTCTGGGAGGAGATCAACTTCGCCGCGTGGCGCTGTGCCGATCCCGGCATCCAGTACGACTCCACCATCAACGAGTGGCACACCTGCCCGAAGAGCGGGCGAATCAACGCCAGCAATCCCTGCTCGGAGTACATGTTCCTTGACAACACCGCGTGCAATCTGGCCTCGCTGAACCTCATCAAGTTCTACGACCCGGTGACGCGGAACTTCGATCTCGACGCCTACGAGCACGCCATCCGACTCTGGACCATCGTGCTCGAGATCTCGGTCTTGATGGCCGCCTTCCCCTCGCGTGAAGTGGCCGAGCTCTCCTGGAAGTTCCGAACGCTCGGTCTGGGATACGCCAACCTCGGTGCCATGCTCATGCAGGCCGGCATCGCCTACGACAGCGACGCCGGTCGCGCCGTCTGCGGCGCCGTGACCTCGGTTCTCACCGGTCGCTCGTACGCAACCAGCGCCGAGATGTCTGCGGCCCTCGGCCCCTTCAAGGGCTTCGAGGAGAACCGCGAGCACATGCTTCGCGTGATCCGAAATCACCGCCGCGCCGCCAAGGGCGTCTCCCGCGATTCGATGTCCTGGGAAGAGCTCGCGATCCGACCGGTGCCCATCGATCACGAGATCTTCGCGGGCGGAAGCGTGCGAATCGCCAATGCCGACGAACTCCTCGGCCGCGCCGTCCAGTGCTGGGATGATGCGGTGCGCCTCGGCGAGCGACACGGGTTCCGAAACGCCCAGGTCACCGTGATCGCCCCCACCGGCACCATCGGACTGCTGATGGACTGCGACACCACTGGTGTCGAGCCGGACTTCGCACTGACCAAGTTCAAGAAGCTCGCCGGCGGCGGTTCCTTCAAGATCGTCAACCAGTCGCTGCCTCCGGCGCTGCGGGCCCTGGGCTACTCGCAGGAGCAGGCCGACGACATCCAGCGCTACGTGATGGGCGCCCTGAGCGTCGATGTGCCGATGCCCGCAGCGGATGGATCACTGCCCGCCGCGGGTGGTCGCGGAACCTTTCGCGAGTTCCTGCTTTCGAAGGGCTTCCGAAGCGAGGAGATCGTGGCCCTCGAGAACGAGCTGCCGAAGCTCTTCGAGCTGCGGTTCGCCTTCGCCAGTTGGTCGATGCCCGAGTCGGCCATCCGCGCACTCGGTCTCGACGTCGCCAAGACTCGATCGCACGCCAGCTTCAACGGGCTTCGTTCGATGGGGCTCACCGCCGCGCAGATCTCGACGCTCAACCGCGTCATCTGCGGAACCCAGACCGTCGAGGGTGCCCCCCGTCTGAAGGCGGAGCACCTCTCGGTCTTCGACTGCGCCAACAAGTGCGGACCGCTCAGCGTCCGCTTCATCGAGCCCGCCGGGCACATTCGCATGATGGCTGCGGCCCAGCCGTTCATCTCCGGCGCCATCTCGAAGACCATCAACCTTCCGAACGAGTCGTCGGTCGACGAGATCGGACAGGCCTACATGCTCAGTTGGAAGCTCGGCCTGAAGGCCAATGCCCTCTACCGCGACGGCTGCAAGCTGAGCCAGCCGCTCAACACCAAGGCCGATGCCGAGGTCGCCGAGCTGGACCAGGTCGAAGCCGAGGACCCCATCGAAACCGAGGCCCTGCGGGGGGAAGTGATGGCCGAGGTCGCGGCACTTGCTCGCGCCCTCGCGACCTCCGAGACCTCGGAGCGGACTTCCTCGGCGGCTGCTGCGGCGACTGAGGCGACGCGCGCTCCCGAGGTGCAGGTGGTCGAGCGCATCGTCGAGCGGATCGTCTATCGCCCCATGCGCCGTCGGCTTCCCGATACCCGCAACAGCATCACCCACCGCTTCAATGTCGGCGGTCACGAAGGCTATCTGACCGTCGGCCTGCACGAGGACGGCGCCCCCGGCGAGCTCTTCATCACCATGGCGAAGGAAGGCTCGACCATCGGCGGACTGATGGACTGCATCGGCACCGCCACCAGCGTCTCGCTCCAGTACGGCGTCCCGCTGACCAGCCTCGTCAACAAGTTCGCCTACCAGCGCTTTGAACCGATGGGGATCACGACGAACCCCGACGTGCGGTTTGCGGCGAGCCTGGTGGATTACATCTTCCGCTGGCTGGGTGTGCAGTTCATTCCCGGCTTCCGCGAAGAGCACGGCACGCGACAGGATGTCGCAGGGCACAACTCCGTGTCGGGGGGGCATTCGCTCCCGACACCGCCGCCCATGCCGATTGGGCAAGTCAACTCGATCATGGAGGATCAGACGTGGAGCGCACGCCAAGGACTCGGCGGTCCCTCGAATTCGCACTCGCACCAACCGTCGCGGACACGCGAGGGATCGACGATCAATCCGGACTCACGAGACTCACGAGACTCTCGAGACTCTCGAGACTCACGAGACTCTCGAGACTCACGAGACATGGACGTTCGGAACTCGCATCTCGATGCGGATCATCCGGCGATCTCTCGCGACGACACGGACGCTCGCAATGCCGCACGGCTGAGGATTCGGCTTGCCGAGGAGGCGGAGGCGGACGACCGCTTCGCCGAGCACGACGGAACCGACGTGCGGAACACGGGCGGGAATTCGTCGCACCATTCGCGACAGATGAATCAGCCGGGCAATCAGCCAGGGCAGTCCGATCATGCCCCCCATCCGATCCTCCATCCCGGCCCGGGGAGTCTCGACGGGAGCCCGAGTCGACCTCGGATCAGCGAGAGCGGGGCCGACGAGATCGGACGGAGCGATCGCACGATCACCGCCTCGGTCTTCACCGAGCATCGTGAGACGCTGATCGTCGAGTCGCACATGGGCCATCAGACATCGCAGATGAGCATGAGCGCCGCCAACTCGCGGATGATGGGCGACGCCCCGGCGTGCGCAAGCTGCGGACATATCACGGTGCGCAGCGGCGCCTGCTACAAGTGCACGAACTGCGGTGCGCAGAACGGATGCGGCTGACTCCGGCCCGGCGCGTGGTGTGCAATCACCTGGCGAGCAATCGGGTCGCGCCACTTCGCCTCGGTCTGGATGACTTGAGAACGACGTTCTGAATCAGACTTTCGGGCCGGGCGGCCACCTCCTCCGACGGTCGCCCGGCTCACGAACATGGAGAGTTGTACGAGCAGCTCGAGAAGACATGCGATGACAGCCTCCGACGGGCAAGGGAGTGGAGATGATTGGAGAAAAGACGGTCGGCGAGTGGATGGACCCTCTTTGCACTGATCGGGAACGCACGGAGCTTCGCGATACCCGACTCCCCCGGCCCCTCCCCGGGGTGGCCGCTCCACACTCCGCTCCCTTTGCCTTGGAGGCAGTCGTGTGAACAGTCCCAACCCGGTTCGTTCTTGGGCCGCGCAGGACGCGCGGCCAAAGGGCGAATCGATGGACGCGCAGGGGAGACCCACCGCTGCGCGCGCTTGCGAGGTTTCGCTGCCCGCTCCCGCGGGCACCGCGCCTCTTCCCTCCTGGCCCCGGCGCAATGCCCACCGTTGCGCCGGGGCCGCTTGCATGAACCACTGAGCCGTGTCGGCCCTTCGCGCTCGAGCGGACTCTGCACGCCACCTCGCTCTTCCCCCCTGCCGCCCAGACCCACTGCCAGACCCACTGCCAGACTCACCGCCAGACCCACTGCCAGACCCACCGCCAGACTCACCGCCAGACCC
>Ga0163154_10007490_pt1 | contig 12985 bp, 12 predicted proteins | sample OliLakLV19MP9P1_FD_148649 | JGI IMG/M metagenome (GOLD analysis project Ga0163154, IMG submission 148649) | Freshwater microbial mat bacterial communities from Lake Vanda, McMurdo Dry Valleys, Antarctica - Oligotrophic Lake LV.19.MP9.P1 | ecosystem: Environmental > Aquatic > Freshwater > Lake >... | reverse complement strand
CTACTAATAATATAACAACTTTCGAGGAAATTCAAATAGAAGCGTAAAAATCTAATCCTAGAGTCCAGTAAGTTCACTCTAATTTCTTAGAATGATGTACGCGAACCAGACTCTGGGATTAGACTTCAAACGAATTTATTTATTAAAGACATAGTCATTATATACCCTATAACTATATTATGTCAACACCTATAGTATTTTTACCATTTAACCTTAAGTCTCGAATTAGTTTAACAGGCAAAGGTTTTCGAGTTAATAAAAAGCCTCCTTTTAGCTGGGGGGCTTTTTATGTATAAATTATATGACAATTAATCGCTATTAAACACAACCTTTTCAGCCTTTATAGATGCTGAAATCTTTACCAGGTCTTTCCTTTTTTTAGCTAGTTTTATCTTAAGTAAGTACTCCGCTAAGCCGTTTTCCAAAAGCTCTTGAACCTTTCTTCTTATATTTCTTGCACCATATTCCTTACTATACCCTTCTTCGTTTATTTTATTGATAACTTCTTCCGAAACCTCAAGTAAAATTCCAAGAGGAATAAGTCTTTTTACAAAGTCCTCTGTGGTTAGTTTAGATATTTTAAGGCAGTCATCTTTGTTTAAACCTCTGAATATATCTATTAAATCTACTCTATTCAGCAATTCCGGCCTTAACGTTTCCCTTAACTCGTCCATTACTCTTTCCTTCATATCATCAAATGCTTCCTCCATTTCATCTTTTTTGATATCTCCTACATCTATATCAAAACCAAGCTTTGAATCATCAGAAATTTCCTGAGCACCTATATTTGAGGTTAATATGATTATTGTATTCTTAAAGCTCACCTTGTTACCCTTACCGTCAGTTAATTCACCTTCTTCTAAAATCTGTAAAAGAATATTTAATACATCTAAGTGTGCTTTTTCAATTTCATCAAATAACACTACCGAATAGGGTTTTCGTTTAACAAAAGTTGTTAATTGACCACCCTCCTGAAATCCTACATACCCTGGAGGTGAACCTATAAGCTTAGAAATACTATGCATTTCCATATATTCACTCATATTAATTTGGTGAAGTAAATTCTCGGATCCAAATAATTCCTTTGCCAATGTTTTAGCTAATTCAGTTTTACCTACACCTGTTGGCCCTAAGAACATAAAACTAGCTAGAGGTCTACTTCCTCCATTTAGTCCTAAATGAGATTTTTGTACAGCTTGAGCAACATTATCAATCACCCTATCTTCACCTACTATTCGTTTTTTTAGGTTAACAGCTAAGTCTTTTAATTTTTTATCAGAAATGTCCGCAGCCGCAATTGGGATTTTAGTCCATTCAACAATTATGTCTTTTATTAAATCAATAGACACTACTTTAGAATATTTAATACCAGTTTTTCTTTTACCACTAATGACTTCCTGTATTTCATCAACTACTATTTCTTCTTTCTCTTTAAATATAGCAGCACTTTTAAAGTCCTGATTTTTTAACGCTGTGTTTTTCTTGTTTTGAACATCAATTAACTTCTCACTAAGTTCGTTAATTTGGGGTTCTAGTGCCCTTTCTCGGCCCACTTTTACACTTGCTGCCGCTTCATCCAGTACATCTATAGCTTTGTCAGGTAAATACCTGTCTCTAATAAACTTACTTGATAAATCTACAGCAGAATTAATTGCTTCCTCAGTAATTTTTACATTATGATACTTTTCAAGTTCAGGTGTAACTTTTGAAATAACTTGTTTAGCACTTTCAATACTTAGCTCATCTACAGTTATTGGCTGAAATCTTCTTGTTAAAGCAGAGTCTGTTTCAAAATATTTTGAGTACTCATCTTGAGTTGTTGCTCCAATAATACTTAGTGTAGAGTTAGTTAGATACGGTTTTAACATATTAGCTATGTCCATTGTATCTTTACCTCCAGCACTTCCGGCACCAACAATATTATGAATTTCATCAATAAATATGATTGTATTATCGTCATTCATGGCTTCGTTAATTACTGCTGTAATTCTTTCCTCAACATCCCCTCTAAGCTTTGCCCCAGATAGTATTGCGCCAATATCTAAACTTAATACCTTTGCATTAATAAAAGATGCAGGGACTTTCTTTTTTACAATTGCATTTACAAAACCCTCAACAATTGCTGTTTTACCAACACCAGCATCTCCAACTAGAATAGGATTATTTTTAGTTTTTCTAGCTAATATATGAATTAGTCTTTGAATTTCTTGATCTCTACCTGAAATATTAGGGTAACCACCCTCTTCCGCTACTTCGTTCATATTTCTTGTAAAATATGGCAATGCAGATTTACCACCCTGACCAAAGTCTGGGCCAAATTCATTCATTTGTTGCATGTCAGGACCTTTAAGTACCGAAGTTAAAGCATTGTAATTACTCACAGTAAGCAGGGTCTTTTTTATAGATTCTGCAGTCAAGCCTAGACTTTTAAGCTCTTCTATAAAAGCGACATCCTTTAAATTAAACATACCTAATAATAGGTGTTCAGTTCCTATGTACAAATGGTTCAAATTGAAGGCTACAAGAAAACTTTCGTTGATCACTTCTTTTACCTCTGTTCCAAAAATTGCCTGTGTTCCTTCACCTATATATTTAGATTGGTTCTCTTCAAATTCTTTCAGAATTCTTGTAGCGCTTGAATCGATATCTACTCCTAGTTTATTTAGAATTTCGAATACAATACCCCCCTTATCTTCTAAAAGGGTATAAAAAAGATGAATAGCTTTTAGCTCGTTATATTTAAATTTACCGGCATTGGCATAAGCCTGCTCAATTACTCTTCTAGCGTTTGTAGTAAGCCTATTTATGCCTTTTATTTCTTCGTCTTCCATTAGAAAAAGTTAATAGTTAGCAGTTACAAGTATAGCATGCTAAAAGTCGAGAAATGAATAAAAAAAGGGCCGAACCATTGCTGAATAAGTAAATAATTATTTATAGTTTCGCATAAAAAAAGCCCCCGATTTCTCGAGGGCTAAAGATTCTCTACTAGATTAAGCTTTTGCTTCTGTAGTTTCGGAGATTAATTTGTCTAATTCTTCCAATTCTCTAGATGAAGCGTCATCTGTAGGTGCATCAGTTGTCTTTGTTGCTCTTTTTAAAGATAATCCTAAATGTCTATCGTCGTTTGAGATAGAAATAATCATAACTTTAATTTTGTCCCCAACATTTACTACTTGAGATGGATTCTTAACTAATTTGCTTGATAGTTCAGAAATATGAACTAAGCCGTTAAGACCGTCTTCAATTTTAATAAATGCACCGTAATCGGCAATAGATTTAACTTCGCCTTCAACGATTTGACCCACTTTGTACTTTTGTACAATGCTCTTCCATGGATCCTCTTGTAGTCTTTTAATACTGTAAGCTACTCTCTTTCCATTATCTTGTAATCCAATAACTTGCACCTTAACAATGTCTCCAACATGGAAGAAATCAGCAGGTGAAATTACTTTATCCCAAGAAATTTCTGATAAGTGGACTAAGCCTTCAAGACCCTGAGCATTAATGAATAATCCGAACGGAGCGATACCTGTTACAGCACCTTCCAGTATATCTCCAACCTTTAATGATGTTAAAGTTTGAGTTCTTAACTTCATATCAGTTTCAGAATATACAGATTTTTCAGAAAGAATAACCTTATTTTTTTCCTTATCTATTTCCATAACCTTTACCTTCAACGTTTCGCCGATCATTTCAGCTAACTTTGTTTGAAGAACCTTTGTAGAGTCTTCTTTTGAAGAATATAAGTTTGGGGCGTAGATTCGTTTATTATTAAGTTGAGAACTTGGAACAAATCCTCTCATTGTCTCACTAATTTCAACAATAACACCACCAGTATTGGCTTCAATAACCTTTACTTCGATTGGAGTTTCGTTTTTCTTAGCAAGTTCAAGTTCGTGCCATTTTAGTTCTGAGCCAGTTCTTCTAATGGAAAGTTCAATTTGTCCTTCCTCATTTTCGGGATTAACTACATAAACTAGAATTACATCACCAACTTTTTTGTTAACTCTTTTGCCTTCTAGTTTCATTTCTCTACCAGAAATTACGCCTTCAGCTCTAGAACCAACATCAACAAGGATTTGACCGTCTTTAACGTCAATAATAGTTCCTTCAATAATGTTTCCTTTCTTGTAAGTTTTTGGGGCAACAACAGCATCTAAGAGCTCTGATACTCTTTTTGGTTTGATAGTTGTCATACGATTTTTTTGCTTGAATTTTAGTTTGGGATTTTACCGTGAGGTAAGACTAACCTTAAGCGAAGTATTTTACTATGACTATAGCTGTATTGTCTAGTTTATGAAATCTATAAGAGAGGGCGAACCCTCTCCTACTTTCTTGCGAAGTTATTGGTTTGGATGCTCCAGATGAAGCGAGCATACAAACTCTGGAGTGATCACAAAGGGAATCACTCTGGTACCTTGGACAAATTGTCCGCGTACCGCACGAATGTATTCACCCTTAATCCGATGATTTTCCTCTTCTGACTGGTCCCCTGCTTCTAAGCCTGAGAGCCTGGAGGAAAAGAATATTCGGTTTAAGCCTTCTGGTTCTCCGTTCACCAGAAGAAAACCTATATCGACTGATTCGGAAGGTGTTGAATCACCATAAGATCCTGGCAGAAATCGTTTACCTGTGTATACAGCAACAGAAACAATTTCCCCAATACTCACACTTGTGGCTCCTAAACCGTGAGTAGCCACCCATTCCAATGCTCTTTGCAGCAGGGTGATTGTATCTTTATACCATTCCATGATCTATCCTTTTTACCAAGGCGATACGGGATTATAAATGTTACCCGGCACTACTGTCAATTTAATTCAAAACTATAATATGATATTATTTCTTATATACTTCTTAATAATACTTATATGGAATTATCAATGGAAGAAATTGCAGAATCCTTTTCAACTCATAATTTTGCAGACACCTTTAGCTACTTATCTGATGAAATACTGTGGAATAATATTGGTGGTGAGCTTGTAACTGGAAAGCAGGCAATAATGGCAAGTTGTGATGAGTCCCTAGAATATTTATCCCATGTACAAACCAATTTAATAAACTTGAAATCAACTGTTGGACAAAATAGTGTTGTAATTGAGACTTTGACAGAATACATTGATACTAATAATACCAAATCTACAGTTGCCTCTTGTGATGTTTATGATTTTACAGATGGAAAACTTGTTTCGATTACTTCTTATAATATAGAGGTAAAAAACTGAGCTAAGTACTACCTGTTTCACTTGGTGGATTACTAATTATATGTTGAAGGTAAATCTTAAGGGAGGATATAACCCTCCCTATTTTGCTATATTTCCTGGTATAGCACCACAATACTCTCATCAACAGCCAGAGCAATTGTTTTAGCTATACCTTCGACTCTGATGATTGTTGCTTTTTTCATCAGTTGCTGATGCCGAATCTGTAAGTCATCTAGCTGCTTGATTGTTGGTTCAGTTGCTCCAATAAAAAACTTACGGTACATTACCGCAGAATCTACAGGAGCTGGGAAACCTAACTGCCCACTATACCTCTCACCACTAGCATCTAAAACCAATACAGACTGAGGGTCTGTAAAGACTTCAATCTTGAGTGGTACAAATGTTAAAAGCGGTGAGCTTAACGCTGCTGTCAGATCCCTGACAATTCTTGCTCTCTGATACTGAGACATTTACCACTCCTGTGGGTAATTAGACAATGAATATTAACACAGCAAGGCTTTATATGCATAACATAGAAGTTAGCTAACATAAAAAGACCCTGGCAATACCAGGGTCTTAATCTCTCCTATATATATGACTACAAATTCCCTTTACAATTGAAGACTACATTAGGGAATTTTCAGCAATTCTGATTTAGAGAAAATCTATTGCCTTCAATTGAGATAGTCGCAGAAAAACTGCTTTGCATAGATTACCTCCTTATTAGTGTTTTCACATCTAAAGAACTGTATACTAAATGTAAACAGCACCCAAACAAACTTGTTCGGTATGAATAATATATTATTCTCTTAAAAATATAATATTTGAAGGATTTAGTCAATATTCAAAATTCTTACCTAGTTGTCTTAGGTTGTGTAAAAACTCTTCTGGATCTACCGAATAGACTTTTACATATGTTTTAGCCATATCTTTTTTGAATCCTCTAGTTTTCTCACTTCCACTTACAGTTAGCCAACTAACTATTTTTAAAATATCATTTATTGCTGTTAAAAAGACAAGATATTTAACTGATTCTTGAGTTGATTCTCGGATTAATTGATTATGAGTTATTGAGCCTCTTACTCCTTTGAAGCTTTCAAATAGATAGTCTAACTGCCTTTGATCAGTTACCCCCTTTCTAACATTAACTGGTGTCTTTCAGTATCCCCTGTAATTTCACCACCCATCAAAGTGTCTTCACTATATGCTTCGTAGGATGGTGAAAGTCCATAGTGTTGCCTAAAATCATCTAGTAAGGAAAGTTCAAAAAGCCCTTTATCCAGAAGCCATTTAATATACAAGTATTGAATCTCAATTTTTCCAGTTGATATTCTAAAATTATCTACTAGAAAAGAAGCAAAATTATCTTTTGTAACTTCTTGTCCAAAAATATACTTAAAATCTGGTTGAGAGTTATCTAAAATCGGAGGTTGATTAGTATTTGACATGAGTGAATTATAATAATGCCTATATTATTAACGCAGAATTTAAATTAGTCAATCAGAGATGCGATTCTGCTAGCATTCAACCTGCTTATAACCATTGCCAGAAAGCGATTGTAGGCATTCATTGGCATGAGAGCCTTTCCTCCAAACTCATACTGTTTTTGTTCATCTGGAGTTAATTCAAAATTACTTACAATATTATGTGCAAGATCAGGTAAGTCCATTTTAGAAAATATATTTTCTTTATTATCAACAGCCAGTCTAATAAAAGCATATATTGTATCAAAAATAGTCTCACCTTCTCTAATTGTGACTATTGTAAAGTTACTACCCGCTATGGTTGGAATCTCAAAAGAAAACTTAAAATTAGAGGGTAAAACATAATCTTCCTCTGGCATTTCGAGACTCATCTATTTAAAATAACTAATAATAAGTAATTCTATCAGATATTCAAATATTGTTCATATACGACAGGTAATTGTCTGTCTTGAAGCTAGTAATTTTTAATGTAATGCGACTAGACGTAAAAAAAGCTCTATATTTCTATAAAGCTCTTTTTAATACCGGCAATTACCTATTCTCCCGACAGGGTATCCCGTAAGTACCTTCGGCTCAACTTCGTTTCACTTCTGAGTTCGAGATGGGATCAGGTGGGTCCAAAGCGATACCATCACCGGACTTAAAAGTAGATATAATTCTACACTTAAGCCTAGTGACGACATTTGTGTTTTAATTGTAAAAGATGCCTTGGAATTCTAACATAGAATCCCAAGAACTTTGTTCAACAAAAACTGAATAGAAAAGATATAAGAGTTTCCAGTCAACAGCCTCAAGCGACCAGTAAAGATCACTCTAAACTGATAACTGAAAACTGAATTGATTTTAAGTCGGAAAAATTTTTGGTTTATTAGTATGTCTTGGCTGAACATATTACTATGCTTGCACCTAACACCTATCAACCTAGTAGTCTACTAGGAACCTTTGTGACAAAATTTAATTTTGGAGTTGGCTTCCTACTTAGATGCTTTCAGTAGTTATCCATATAGTAATGTAGCTACCCAGCGATGCCCGTTTTGCGGACAACTGGTGCACCAGAGATTACCTAGCCCTGGTCCTTGCGTACTAAGGGTTAATCTCCTCAAATTTTGAACACCCATATCGGATAGAGACCGACCTGAATTACTTCGGTCTGAACCCAGCTCGCGTACCACTTTAATAGGCGAACAGCCTAACCCTTGGGAGCTGATACACCCCCAGGATGTGATGAGCCGACATCGAGGTGCCGAACCTTGCCGTCGCTGTGAACGCTTAGGCAAGACTAGCCTGTTATCCCCGGCGTAACTTTTATCCTTTGACCAATCGCGCTTCCATGCGCTACGAAAAGGTCACTAAGTCCTACTTTCGTAACTGTTCGACTTGTGTGTCTCACAGTAAAGCCACCTTATGCCTTTATACTCTTCAGTTGATTTCCATACAACTTGAGGTGACCTTTGAAATCTTACGTTACTCTTTAGTAAGAGACCGCCCCAGTCAAACTCCCTACCAAACACTGTTTTGGTGACCAGATTATGGTTCCAATCAGAAATAAAACAACAAAAGGGAAGTGTTACATTGTTGACTCCACTCCCCCCAAAAGGGAAGCTTCAAAGTCTCCTTCCTACACTCTGCAATTATCGCTTTATCTCAATGCCTAGCTAGAGTAAAGATGCCGGGGTCTTTTTGTCCAGATATGGGAAGGCCGCATCTTCACAGCCATTTCATTTTCGCCGAGCTCCGTGTCAAGACAGTATCTAACTCGTTACGTCTTTCGTGCAGGATGCCTATCAAGCACCGAGGAATTTCGCTACCTTAGGACCGTCAGGGTTACAGCCGCCATTCACCAGTACTTAGGTCGGAAGCTGGTAAGCCGAAGCTTACTTCACCTCTTTCCGTAATATTCTGGCATTGGGCAGACGTCAGTATGTATACGTCCCCTTGCGGGTTTGCACATACCTGTGTTTTAGTTAAACAGTCGATTAGATCATTTTTGTGCCCCCACCAGAACTTGCGCTCCGGAGGGCTCCCTTTTCCCGAAGTTACGGGAGTAATTTGCCGAATTCCTTGACACGGACTAACTCGTACACCTTGGTATACTCTACCAACATACCTGTGGCGGTTTACGGTACGGTTCTATAAAGTTCTCACATAGAAGTTTTTCCCGCGAGCTGAATCACTGAACTTGAATTAGCCCTTAAGCTAATTCTACCCATAACAACTCAATTACGTCTTGACCGAAGCCAAGACACGAAAAGACGGATTTACCAATTCTTTTCTACTTTGTTGCTTAGATGTACAAAAGTACACTCCAACTATCCAACCCGACTCTCCTTAGTTAATAACGAACAATATAAAGTACTGGAATATTAACCAGTTATCCATCGCCTACGCATTTCTGCCTCAGCTTAGGACCGACTAACCCACAGACGACTAGCGTAGCTGTGGAAACCTTATGTATTCGGTGTCCAGATTTTTCATCGAGATTTCGCTACTCATGTCTGCATCCGTACTTCTGCATACTCCATAAACCATTACCAGTTTACTTCACAGTTTGCAGAACACTCCCCTACCCAACCCAAATAGACGAATCTATTTTAATTGATATGGCTTCGGTAATATGCTTGAGCCCCGATAATTGTCGGCGCAAAATTTCTTGACCAGTGAGCTGTTACGCACTCTTTAAAGGATGGCTGCCTCCAAGCAAACCTCCTGGTTGTCATAGAAATTTTACTTCCTTTACCACTTAGCATATATTTAGGGACCTTATCCGATATTCTGGGCTGTTTCCCTCTCGAGCAATGGAACTTATCTCCCATGCTCTGACTCCCGTTTATCCGCTGTAAGCATTCGAAGTTTGAGAAAGTCTGGTAGTTCCGAGGAACCCCAAGACTTAATCAGTGCTCTACCTCTTACAGGTTCAATCAACGAGGCTAGTCCTAAAACTATTTCGGGGAGAGCCAGCTATTGCCAGGTTCGGTTGACGTATCATCGCTAACCACAAGTCATCGGATAACTTTTCGACGTTAAACCGTTCGGTCCTCCATTTGTATTTCTACAAACTTCAACCTGCTCATGGTTAGATCACCTGGCTTCGGGTCTAATACTAACTACTTAGTCGCCTTTTCAGACTTGCTTTCGCTTAGGCTCCGGAGCAGAACTCCTTAGCCTGGCAGTAAGTATTAACTCGCAGACTCATTCTTCAATAGGCACGCCATCACACCAATAAATTGATGCTCTGACTGTTTGTAAGCGTACGGTTTTAGGTTCTATTTCACTCCCCTAACAGGGGTTCTTTTCACCTTTCCCTCGCGGTACTTGTTCGCTATCGGTCACAAAAAGTGTTTAGCCTTTCCTGATGGTTCAGGATGATTCCTACCAAATTTCACCTATGTGGTAGTACTCAGGATTGTAAACTAATAAGACTTATAACCTTCAAATACACGGCTATTACGTACTACGGCTCGGCTTTCCATCCGAATTCTTCTAATTATAAATTTTTTGACTTATTTTATGATTTTTTGGAATCAAAACGTTCACATCCTACAACCTCTTAGATTGTTATATCGCCAAACGACTGAAATACTACATCCTCCGCAAAGCGGGATCCGAAGTATTTCGAACAATTCTAGATTTAGGCTCTTCCCTGTTCGCTCGCCACTACTTGGGGAATTACATTGTTTGTCTCTTTTAGTCCTGGTACTAAGATGTTTCAGTTCCCAGACTTACCATTATTACAACTATGTATTCGCTGTAATATACTGCATAAAGCAGTGGGTTTCCCCATTCGGAAATTATGGATTAATAACGCTTATTAGCAGCTCATCCATACTTATCGCAGCTTGTTACGTCCTTCATCGGCTTTTTGTGCCAAGGCATTCACCATACGCCCTTGTTAACTTCTCTCGACTTAAAATCTGTTATATCTTTCTATTCAGTTTTTAATGAACAATGTTTTAACCACACATTGTTGGCTAATTTAAATCTTTAAAAAAGACTTAAATTAATAAACAAATGGTGGAGCCTAAGGGATTCGAACCCTTGACCTCCTCATTGCAAATGAGGCGCAATAAACCAACTATGCTAAGGCCCCGATAATAACCTGTATTCTGATAAATGGTAGGCCAACATGGACTCGAACCATGGACCTCACCCTTATCAGAGGTGCGCTCTAACCAGCTGAGCTATTGGCCTATGTTCTAAAATACTAATATTGCTATTAGTAAATTTGTTATTTACTTTAAATACTTGAAAGTGATAAGGATCTCTAAATTTCTATGCGTTTCAAAATCATGGGTAAGAATCAAACAATATTTAGATAAATCTAAAATTGGTTGATTAACTCCTTAAAAAGGAGGTAATCCAGCCGCAGATTCCCCTACGGCTACCTTGTTACGACTTAAGCCCAGTCGCCACCCATAACTTTCGGCCACGATAAACGTAGACTTCGAGTATGAGCAACTCCCATGCCCTGACGGGCGGTGTGTACAAGACCCGAGAACGTATTCACCGGACCATGCTGATGTCCGATTACTAGCAATTCCAACTTCATACAGGCGAGTTGCAGCCTGCAATCTGAACTGAGACGATCTTTGATGGGATTAGCTCCACCTCGCGGTTTGGCAGCCCATTGTATATCGCCATTGTAGTGTCTGTGTAGCCCTGGACATAAGGGACATGATGACTGGATGTCATCCCCTCCTTCCTCCCCGTTTGGGCGGGGCAGTATCAGAAGTAATTGTAACATCTGAAAGGGGTTGCGCTCGTTGTGGGACTTAACCCGACATCTCACGACACGAGCTGACAACAGCCATGCATCACCTCTATAGCACCTTCGAAAGAGCTCTATTTTCATAGAGTTAGCAGCTACAGTTCAAGCCCAGGTGAGGTTCTTCGCTGATCATCGAATTAAACCAGGCACTCCACTGCTTGTGCGGGTCCCCGTCAATTCCTTTGTGTTTTAACCTTGCGGTCGTACTTCACAGGCGCCCTATTTAACGCGTTAGCTGCGACACTCAAATAATGCATGTCCTTCTCCGAAGAGAAATTTCTGCAAGAATTCGAACATCTAATAGGGATAGTTTACGGTGTGGACTACACGGGTATCTAATCCGTTTTGCTCCCCACACTTTCGAGCCTTAGCGTCAGTACATGTCCAAAGAAGTGCTTTCGCCATTGGTGTTCCTCCTGATATCAACGCATTTAACCGCTCCACCAGGAATTCCCTTCTTCTCTACATGACTCAATCCAGAGAGTTTTCTATGCAGTTTCAAGGGTGAGCCTTGAGATTTAACACAGAACTTTTCTAGACGCCTACGCATCTCTTTACGCCCAGTGAATCCGGGTAACGCTTGTGTCCCACGTATTACCGATGCTTCTGGCACGTGGTTGGCAGGCACTTATTCATCTACTACACTCAGAACTTGTTCGTAGATAAAAGGAGTTTACGATCCTAAGACCTTCATCCTCCACGCGATGTCGCAGCATCAGCCTTTCGGCCATTGTGCATAATTCCTAGTTGCTGCCTCCCGTAGGAGTCTGGGCCGTATCGCAGTCCCAGTCTGGCTGACCATCCTCTCAGATCAGCTACCCGTCATAGGCTTGGTGAGCCATTACCTCACCAACAACCTGATAGGACGCGGGCTTATCCCTAAGCGAAAAATCTTTACTCTTTCGAGACTATCTGAAATTACCACACCTTTCGGTGAGCTGTGTCAGACTTAGGGGGAAATTCCCACGCGTTACTCAGCCGTTTGCCACTATCAAATTTTAGTATTGCTACCAAAATTTAACCGTTCGACTTGCATACCTTAGGCACATCGCTAGCGTTAACCCTGAGCCAGGATCAAACTCTCCATAAAAACCTTTCTTTGACGATTGAAAGGACCTTTCTTTTGTTACCAAAAGATTGGATTTGTGAAATCCTTCTTTCTTGCGAAAGTTAGGATGAAATCAAATTAATGATTATTTAGATCTTGACTACAAAGAAATGTTTAAGAAACCTTATCACTTTTAAGTATTTAAAGTGCACCTCTAAAATGCAGAGAGCAAAGAAATAAATCCTTGCTAAAAGAATTTTAAATTTATAAAGAGTACCTTTGAGGTAATTGGCCTTCTTAATCGCTTGTATTAAGATTAGTACCAATTAAATTTGTATTGAGATTGTACACTTTCAAAACTACATTTGCAAGAGTTTTTCTGAGGAAAATTACACTATTTTATAGACTGCATCACGTGTCTTACCCTGCTGTCTCAAAAAGCCCATCTGTTCTAGTTTTTGCAAATCTCTTCTAAGAGTCCTTGGAG
>Ga0163154_10007483_pt1 | contig 12994 bp, 13 predicted proteins | sample OliLakLV19MP9P1_FD_148649 | JGI IMG/M metagenome (GOLD analysis project Ga0163154, IMG submission 148649) | Freshwater microbial mat bacterial communities from Lake Vanda, McMurdo Dry Valleys, Antarctica - Oligotrophic Lake LV.19.MP9.P1 | ecosystem: Environmental > Aquatic > Freshwater > Lake >... | reverse complement strand
GCCCCGGAGAATGCGGACAGCGCCTCCTGGACGTCCCCAGCCGCCCAGGACGCCATGCCCAGGAACCCGTTCCCGGCGCCGCGCACGAAGTGGTCCTCGGGCCCTGCCAGGTCCAGCGCGCGCTGCGCGTGACGGGCGGTGCCGGAGACGTCGCCGCGTGCTTGGGCCAGCGACGCGCGGTAGACCGAGATGTGCGCCGGCGCGGTACGCAGATCGTCGGTCGCCGCCCATGCCGCCGCGATGGCTGGATCGCGTTCCCCGGCCAACAGTGCCGCTTCGGCGTCGTCAAGCCGGAGCTCGACCGCGTCGAGGTCACCCGACATCAGCAGCGCCCAGCCGGAAAGAATGCTGAGGACCGGGCTTCGGTGCACCACGGACTCCGGCAACGACCGCACCCAGGTCAACAGCAGGCTGTCTTGCCGGGTGCGGCGCAGCTCCGGCAGCGCTTCCTCCACCAGGTAGCCGGCACGGGCGAAGTCTTCGGCGTGCAGCGCATGCCGGACGGCGTCCGCGACGAGGTCGTGGGAGGCGTACCAGGCGCTGGCCCGCTGGTGCAGACTCGGTACCTGCTCAGGGTGTTCGGCCAGCAGGCGTGCGTGGAGGACGTCGGCGAACAGGTGGTGGTAGCGGTACCAGAGGCGCCGGGTGTCGAGCGGGACGAGGAAGAGGTTGCCGCGCTCGAGGGTTTCCAGCATCTGGATGCCGTCGGCGCGGCCGGTGACTGCATCGCACAGGGCGCCGGTGAGTCGGTCGAGCACGGCAGTGCGGAGCAGGAAAGAGCGGACCGAAGCGGGTTGCCGTTCGAGAACCTCATCGGCGAGGTAGTCAATGACAAACCTGTTGCTACCGGTGAACGCGTCGATGAAGTCAGCGACCTGACCCCGCTCTGGGATGCCGCGCAGGGAGAGCGCGGCAAGTTGCAGGCCGGCGATCCAGCCCTCGGTGCGCGCCTCGAGCGCCTGCACATCGGCGGCGGTGAGGTCGAGTCCCATCACCCGGTTGAGGAAGTCGCGCGACTCCGCTGCGGTGAAGCGGAGGTCGGCGGCGCGCACCTCGGTGAGCTGCCCGCGACTGCGCAGACGCGCCAGGGGCAAGGGTGGGTCGGAGCGGGTCGCCATCAGCAGGTGCACGTGGTCGGGAAGGTGGTCGAGGAGGAACGTCAACGCCTCGTGCACTTCGGGTGCTCCGATGACGTGGTAGTCGTCGAGCACGAGGAGCCACTGGTTCTCCGGTGCCTGTTCACCAGCACGAGCAACGTCGTTGACGAAGGCGACCAAGGCATCCTGGGTCGAGGCGGTGCGCAGGAGCTCGAGGACTGCGACGTCGACCTCGAGGCCGACGCCATGGAGGGCAGCAACGACGTGGGTCAAGAGGCGCGTCCGGTCGTTGTCGCCGTCATCGAGGGAGAGCCACCCGACCCGGGCGCGTGTCTCGCGCTCAGTGATGTGAGCGAACCAATCGCTGAGCAAAGTGGTTTTGCCGAACCCGGCAGGTGCAGACACCAGGGTAAGCCGATGGCCCGCAACGAGAGTGGTGTCAAGCTGCTGGACGAGTCTCGAGCGCGCAACCAGCTGCGGGCGCCGAGCCGGCGCGAACAACTTAGTAGCAAGCACCGGAGTCGACACCCACGGATGATAGGAGCACCGTCTCGACGGTCCAGCCGACACTGGCGCAATAGCGCACACGCCGCGCGGGCCAGGCTGGAAACGCAAGCCGATAGCTGGGCGGTATACGACCAGGGCATCGGGCCGGAACAAGGACCAGACCCGGAGATGGCGAATCTAAGTTGTTGGATGGTTGGTTTCGGTCTCTGGCGGTCGGATCGTGGTGAGGTAGTCGGCGAGTGAGGTGACGTCGAACCGCTTCCAGATCCGCCCAATCGTGGCCGGACTCGGGCCGCTGCGCTGGGCCATCGAGGCTCGTGACCAAGTGGGTGGCGTCCTTCGGCAGGTCCTCCGAGGTGGCCACCACGCCCTCCTCGACGTGGTCGAGCAGGATCGACGGCGGCCGGTCCCGGGCGTGGCTCGTCGAGTAGGCCGTCCAGCCGGTGGGTGGGTCGGCGCGTTGCTGGCCGGGTGGCGGTCGTGCCAGAAGGGCTTCGGCGTCATGTCGAATCCACCCCTTCCCGTTCGACGCATGGGTAGGCCAGGGTTGAATCGGTCAATGGGACCGATCCCGGGCAGACGCGAAGGAGCACAGCGATGAAGGTCGTGGTTCTGGGCAAGGCGACGGAGCGGTCCGAGTCCGGCGAGTTCGGTCCCGCCGAGGATTTCGTGGCGATGGACCTGTTCAACGAGAAGCTCGTCGAGGCGGGCGTCGTGCTGGCCGGCGACGGACTCCAGCCGACCAGCAAGGGCAAGCGGGTCGCCTTCGACGCCGACGGCAACACCACGGTGATCGACGGCCCGTTCGCCGAGACGAAGGAGCTGGTCGCCGGCTTCTCGATCTGGGAGGTCGCCTCAATGGACGAGGCCGTCGAGTGGGTCAAGCGCTCGCCGTTGCGCGACACCGAGGTCGAACTCCGAAAGGTCCTGGACGCTGAGGACTTCGACGACTCCCTCCCGGCCGAGATCGCGGCGGCCGAGAAGCGGATCCGCGCAGAACTCGCCGCCAAGTAGTAGTGACGTCAGCGACCCAGCAGGCGATCGACGCGGTCTGGCGGATCGAATCCGCCAGGCTGATCGCCGGCCTGGCCCGTGTCGTTCGCGATGTCGGGCTTGCCGAAGACCTTGCGCAGGACGCACTCGTCGCAGCGCTCGAACAGTGGCCCGAGTCAGGGGTCCCGGACATCCCGGGCGCCTGGCTCATGGCCGTGGCGCGCCGCCGCGGCGTCGACACGATTCGTCGCGCCGTGACCCTGCAGAGCAAGGTCGAACTGCTCGGTCGCGGGGTCAGTGATCACGAGACTCCGATGGACGAGATCGAATTCGACCTCCACGTCGAAGACGACGTGCTGCGGCTGATGTTCACCGCGTGCCACCCGGTGCTGTCGGGCGAAGCCCGCGTGGCCCTCACGCTGAAGATGGTGGCCGGGCTGTCGACCGAGGAGATCGCACGCGCGTTCTTGGTGCAGACGACCACGATGGCAGCACGGATCACCCGGGCGAAGAGGGCGCTCACCGAGGCCAAAGTGCCCTTCGAGGTTCCGGTCGGCGGGGAGCTCGCCAACCGGCTGAGCTTCGTGCTCGAGGCCGTCTACCTCGTCTTCAACGAGGGCTACACAGCCACCGCCGGCGAGCAGTGGGCCCACGCCGAGCTGTGTCAAGAGGCGATGCGCCTCGGCCGCATGCTCGCCGCGTTGGCAGCCGGCGAGCCCGAGACACATGCTCTTGTGGCGTTGATGGAGATCCAGGCGTCTCGCCTTCGCGCCCGCACCGGTCCCGACGGCGAGATCGTCACGCTCGACAAGCAGGACCGTGCTGTCTGGGACCGGTTGCTGATCACGCACGGGCTCGCCGCGCTGGATCGGGCCGAGGAAATCGGCGGTACAGGCTCCTACGCGATTCAGGCGAAGATCGCGGCCTGCCACGCCAGAGCACCACGTGCTCAGGACACCGACTGGGTGCGCATCGCCGCCCTGTACGGCGACCTCGTCTCGTTGACCCGCTCGCCGATCGTCGAACTGAACCGCGCGGTTGCCGTCTCGATGGCCGACGGACCGGCCGCCGGGCTCGCTGTGACCGACGGCTTGCTCGACGTTGCCGCGCTGCGTAGCTACCACCTGCTGCCGAGCGTGCGCGGCGACCTGCTGGCCAAGCTCGGCCACTCCGTGGAGGCACGAGCTGAGTTCGAGCGTGCCGCCGAGCTCACCTCGAACGAGGCCGAGCGGGCACATCTGCTCGCCCGGGCCAGCAGCTCCTGATCAAGACTGCGATACAGCGTCCCTGAAGGTTTTGTCACCTCAACTGCGCGACCATGCGTCCGCTCGTGGCCGTCTGATCAGCGGCGCAGGCACGATCGGCGGGGCGATGCTCCTCGCGGACTGGTGACAGGGATGGTCGACCTGACCCGCGACGAGCACGGGAACGCCACGCCCGCCTCCTCGACGTGATCAAGGGCCGATCCGGCATCGCCTATGCGACCTGGTTGCAGGCCGAACCCGAGGGGTTCACCGCCGCGGTGGGGCACGCAGCGTAGGACCCGTTGCGGGGATACGTCAACGCCATCGGTAGCGAAGTCGGCCACGCGGATCGCCAGATGGTCGGCGCGGACGATGTCGGGGGTGCTGGTCATGAAAGCTACTCATCATTGGTCTGGGTGAGCCGTCGCAGCGTGAATGGTTCAGCGAGAATCGGGCCGAGAAGCGGCCGAGGCAGCCGGCCTCCGCCTGAATGCAGGGCTCCGGCAAAGTCGGTTGATCATGCTGTGAGCTGGGGTTTTGGGGTGGGTGGCGTCGGCGTGGCGGGGTGACGGGTGCGGTGTGCCCGGTTTGGGTGGCGGTTGTCTACTCCAGCCGTCGAGCCGAGGACCGCATCCGTCGATGTCATCTTCTCCGAAGTCAGTCCTGTCCATGCAACTCACGCCGTTTGTGCCGCGGGTCGAGTTCGCCGGTGTGATGGACGTGCTCGCGCAGCTGCCGGATCCGCGTCATCGCAGGGGTGTATGGCATCGGCTGGTCGGTGTCTTGGCGGTCGCGTTGTGCGCGGTGCTGGCGGGTTCGCGTTCGTTCGCGGCGATCGCGCAGTGGGCCGGTGAACTGGAGTGCGAGGACCTGTCACAACTGGGCCTGATCCGTGCCAGCGCACCGGAGGAGGCGACCTTTCGTCGGTTGCTGTCCCGGTTGGACGCGGGCCTGCTGGACGCTCTGATGGGGGCGTTCATGTGGACCCGGACCACCGTCATCGCGGGGCGGCGGGTGATCGCGATTGACGGTAAGACAGTCCGAGGTGCCCGCACCAGCAACGCTACCGGGCACACGACGGCCCCCCATCTGGTCGCGGCGCTGGATCACGCCACCGGCGCCGTCGTCGGCCAGCTCGCGACGGCCGCGAAGAGCAACGAGATCCCCACCGTGCGAACGCTGTTGGGCACATTCGACCTCGCCGCGCAGGGCGGCGTGGTCGTGACGGTGGACGCGATGCATACCCAGACCGACACAGCACAGCTGATTACCGCAGCTGGTGGGGACTACGCGTTAACTGAACAACGACATGCGTTATCGCAGGTGGCGGCTTGTTGGGGGGTGAGGGTCTAGGTTGCGGCTTGTGATCGCCGAGGATGATCGCCGGGGAGATCTGGCTGAGCTTGTGGTGCGGTTGGTCGGCGGGCTGGTGGAGACGGGCGATCCGTGGTCTCCGTTCCGGCTGGTGGACCCGGCCGGGGTGACGGTGGAGCCGGTGGCGGTGTTCCTTCGGGATCTGCAGGCCTGCGACAGGGCGACCGCGACGATCCGCTCCTACGGGTTGGATCTGCTGCGTTGGTTCCGTTTCCTGTGGGCGGTGGACGTGCCCTGGGATCACGCTACCCGGGCGGAGGCCCGGGACTTCTGCCGGTGGATGCTGGTGGCCGGCAAGCCGCCGCGCCCGCATTGGCGCACTGGTGAGATTCCCCAGACAGCGTCTGCTTTCGGTCAGGGGCAGGCGTACGCGCCGTCGGTGCGTGCTCATGCTGAGACGGTGTTGCGCTGCTTCTACGGGTTCCACCTCGACGCCGGGACTGGACCGATCGTCAACCCGTTTCCGCTGGACAGGTCGCGGCGGGAGCGGCGGGCTCACGAGCATCACAACCCGATGGAGCCGCACCGCAACGATCGGTCGGGGTTGTATCGCCCGACGGTTGCGGCGCGGATTCCACGTGATGTCCCGGATGCGGAGTTCAACGAGATCTTCGCCTGCCTCGGGTCGCACCGGGACCGGGCGTTGGTGGCGTTCTACGTCTCTACCGGCGCGCGGGCCTCGGAGTTGCTGTCGGTGACCCAGGGTGGCGTGGATCCGGGACGTCAGCTGATCACGGTGGTGCGCAAGGGCAGTCGGGCGGCGCAGGAACTCCCGGCTTCCAGCGACGCTTTCGTCTGGCTTCGGCTCTACCAGGTTCAGATGGACAGGGTGATCCCGAAAGGTCGCGGTCGGCCGCTGTGGTGGACGTCGCGGACACCGGTTCGGTCCTTGTCGTATCACGCGGCGCATCGGATGTTCCAGCGTGCCGCGGCCGCGGCGGGCAGCGCCGTCACGTTGCACGGGTTGCGGCACACTGCCGCCTACCGGATGGCCCAGGATCCAGCGCTGCCGTTGACCGATGTGCAGTTCGTCCTTGGACACGCCTTGCTGAGCACGACACAGCTCTACCTGAACCCGCGCAAGGAGGAGGTGATCCGGCGCCTGCTGGCCCACCATGCGAAGGTCACCCGGCAAGCGGCCGCTCGGACCACACCGCCGCCCCCGGCGCCTGGCTACCGGGCGGAGAGCATGGCCGTGCTGTTCGGGACCGAGCCCCCGCGATGACCGGCGTCACGTTCCCCGAGGCCGAGGCAGAGATGGTGGCGGGGACGGTGGCCGCCACGACCGCGCACCTGTCCGCCGATCGCGGGCCGGGCATCTAGACCCGCGGTCCGGCGGTGTGGCCGGCGCGGTCCAGGCAGACTCAATGGCCGATCACCGGCCGGGACCGCGCGGCGATCTGGGCGTGGCTGATGGGGCCGCCGTTCGAGGTGGATCCCACGCAGGGCCGTCGTCAAGCCAGTCACAAGATCGGGCTCGGGCTGCTCCTGGATTGGCTGGAGACCTATCCCGGGACGACGTGGCAGGAGCGGTGGCTGGCCAGCGGGATCGACGCCAGCATGTCATGGCGGCAGACGCTGGTCAGTTGGCTGAGCGAACACGGCCACGAGTCCCAGGGAAAGCAGGAGGCGTTCTTGCGGGCGTGGCGGCTCGCGGTCTCGGTCGACCTGATCCGCCCGTCCGTGCCACTGCTGGTCGCCGCCAACTTCCGCCACGGCGCGCTGACCAATCTGATGGCCCGCCACCGTGATCCCGACGGCCTGGCACAGATACAGGCGCTGTGCTCTGGCGACCCGGACGTCTCGCCCGCCGCCGCAACTCGAACTGTCTACCGGACGGTGCTGATCCTGGCCGCCAAGGGAGGGGTGGCCGCCGACATCACCACCGGTGACGTCCTGGAACTGCTGCAAGCAGAGGCGCTCTCGCACGGCTCGGGCTTCGGGTCCACCCACCTGTTCTACCGGGTCCTGCGCACGATGGGCATGTTCGGTGGCGCGGCGCCGGCGACACTGCGGGAACTGCGCACCGCCGGGCAACGCTCACCCGAGGACATGGTCGACCGCTACCAGGTGGCCTGCCGCCCGGTCCGTGATCTGCTCGTCGAATACCTCCGCGAACGTCAACCAGCGTTGGACTACACCAGCCTGGAGTCGCTGGCCGGCTACCTCATCGGCCTGTTCTGGTCCGACCTCGAACGCCACCATCCCGGCATCGACAGCCTGCGCCTATCGCCCGAAGCCGCCCAGGGGTGGAAACAGCGGCTCCGGATGGTGTCCAAGACCGTCCCAGCCCCGGGCGGGCCCAGCACCCAGACAATGGTCCCGCGGATCAACTACCGCGAATGCCTGACCCCCGTGCGGGCCTTCTACCTGGATCTGGCCCACTGGGCCGTTGAACATCCCGAACGGTGGGCCGTCTGGGTGGCCCCATGCCCGGTCGGCGCCGAAGAGATCGACCGGCGCAAGGACAAGCGGCGTCTGAAGTCACGCATGGACGCGCGGACCCGGGAGCGCCTGCCGGTGCTGCCGGTTCTCGTCCGCAGCGTCGACCAGCGCCGCAAGGACGCCGCGGCCCTCCTGCACGCCGCCCGCGCCGCCGAGCCCGCCCAGACGTTCACCGCCGCCGGTCAGACCCTGACCCGGATAGCCCCCTCACGGTCAGCGGCCACCAAGGTCTGGGTCGCCGACCCAGCCACCGGGGCACGCCGCGACCTCGGCCATGAGGAGGTGTACTCGTTCTGGGCCTTTGCCGCCGTGGAAGTGCTACGCGCAACAGGGATTCGCATCGAGGAACTCACCGAGCTGTCCCACCACAGTCTGGTCCAATACCGGCTTCCCACCACCGGCGAAGTGGTGCCCCTGCTGCAGATCGTCCCCTCCAAGACCGCCGCCGAACGCCTCCTGGTCGTCAGCCCCGACCTCGCGGATGTCCTGGCCACGATCATCGCCAGGATCCGCGGCACCGACGGTGCGATACCCGCCGTCTCGGCCTACGACAGCGCCGAACGAACCTGGTCTGCGCCCGCGCCGCTCCTCTTCCAGCGCCGCTACGGATGCGAGCACCGAGCCATCAGCATCCCCGTCATCCGCGGCGTGCTCACCGCAGCCCTCACACACACTGGACTCACCGACCCGGTCTCGGGTGGCCCCCTGCACTTCACACCACACGACTTCCGGCGGGTGTTCATCACCGACGCCATCCTCTCGGGCTTGCCCCCGCACATCGCCCAGGTGATCGCCGGGCACCGCGATATCAACGTGACAATCGGCTACACCACGACCTACCCCGAGCAGGCCATCCAGGCCCACCTGGCGTTCCTGGCCCGGCGGCGCGCACTACGCCCCAGCCACGAATACCGCGCCCCCAGCGACGAGGAATGGACCGCGTTCCTCGGCCACTTCGAACGCCGCAAGGTCTCCACCGGCACCTGCGGACGGGCGTTCGCCACCCCCTGCATCCACGAGCACGCCTGCATCCGCTGCCCGATGCTCTGGCCTGACCCAGCTCAGCGCGAACGACTGGCCGAGATCAGAGACAACCTCCGCCAACGCATCACCGAAGCCGAACGGGAAGGCTGGCTCGGCGAAGTCGAGGGCCTACAAACCAGCCTTGCCGGAGCCCAGGACAAGCTCGACCAGATCGACAATCGCCCCCAACCCAGCACACCCGTCGGGCTCGGCCTCCCCAGCCACCGCCCGAGAGCCTGAACACTCGCAACAACAACCCAATGCGGACACAAGATGAAGTTCAGAGAATACGGCCTCACCGTCCACACCTGCGAACCGGCGGACCCCGCCACGAAAGGCGGGTCGGAGTCGACGGTGAAGCTGGCCAAGGCCGACCTGGTCCCCACCGAGGTCAACCTGCTTCCGGCCTACGCCTGTTTCGCCGCCCTTGAACAGGCCTGCGAGACGTTCTGCGAGCAGGTCAACGCCCGCGTCCACCGCGTCACCCGGCGGGCACCGGTGGACATGCTCGCCGAGGAACAGGTCCGGCTGCATCCGCTGCCCACGGCCCCGCACACCGTCGCCCTGGGGGTGACCCGGACCGTTGCGGCCACGACGCCGATGGTCACCCTGGACGGCGGTCAGTACTCCGTCCCCCACCACCTGCTGGGCCGGGCGGTCTGGGTCCGGGTCCACGGCCAAGGCCCCGACGAGCGGGTCGTCATCGTTCACGTCGGTCAGGCGGGGCCGGTGGAGGTCGCACGCCATCTGCGGGCCCGTCCCGGCAGCCCACGCCTGGACGACGCGCACTTCCCGCCCGCCCCAGCCGGGGCGTTGCAGCGTCAACCCAGGGCCCGCAACGAGGCCGAGGCGGAGTTCCTTAACCTGGGTGACGGGGCCCGGCTCTGGCTGAGCGAGGCCGCCGCGGCGGGCAGCACGAAGATGCGCGTCAAGATGGCCGCCGCGGTCACCTTGGCCAAGCTCACCGACCCGGTCGCGGTCGACTGGGCGTTGGGTCACGCCGCGGTCCACGCCCGGTTCGCCGAGGCCGACCTCGCCTCCATCGTCGCCCACCACGCCGACGACCCGCAGGCCGCCGGCCCGGTCCACGCCGCTGGGGAAGCTCGGAGCCTCCCCCAGGGCACCAGCGGCTGGGCCGCTCTCGGCATCACCAGCGCAGCCACCACGACCGAGGGGGCAGCATGAGCGCGAGCAGCACGAGCAGGACCGTCCCGGCGGTCGGAGTCCCGACCGCACCGCCGTTGCCAGCGGACCTGGAAGCGCTGCTGCGTCGGCTGCGTCTGCCCCACATCCGCCACCACGCCCCCGACGTCCTGGCCACCGCCAAGGCCCAACGCTGGGAACCCGTCGAGGTCTTACGGGCCTTGTTCGGGGAAGAGGCTGCCGGGCGGGAACGCTCAGCCCTGGCGACCCGCCGCGCCGCGGTCGGGTTCCCCACCGGCAAGACCTTCGACGCCTGGCAGCCGCAGGCCAGCAGCATCCCCGCCCCGACGCAGCAGGCCCTGCGGACGTTGGAGTGGGTCGGAAGACGGGAGAACCTCGTCCTCTGCGGGCCGTCTGGGACCGGGAAGACGTTCCTGCTGGAGGCCCTGGGCCAGGCCGCGGCCTGGCCGGGCTGAAGGTCGCCTGGTTCACCCTGGAAGACCTCGGCGTGTTCGTGCGCCGCCACCGCGCCGACGACACCGTCACCAAAGCCATCCACCGGCTGCTGCGCGCCGACCTCGTCGTCATCGACGACATCGGCCTGCTGCCCGTCGGACCCGACGCCGCCGAAGGCCTCTACCGACTTGTCGACGCCGCCTACGAGAAACGCTCCGTCGCGATCAGCAGCAACCTGCACCCCGCCGCGTTCGACGAGCTCATGCCCAAAACCCTGGCCACCGCGACCGTCGACCGGCTCCTGCACCACGCCCACATCTGCCAAACCAGCGGCGACAGCGTCCGCCTATCCCAGGCCCTCACCGGAGCGGGGGTGAGGCCACTGACCTGACCGCTCGACCGTGATGGCCATCCTCCTTGGCAGATCCCATGGCCATCACCGGGCAGAACTCGTGACCGCCACCGGGCAGGTCTGGTGTCCGCCACCGGGCAGGTCTGGTGTCCGCCTCCGGGCAGAACCTGGTGGCCGTTGACACTTGACTGAACCGTGCCGTTTGCACCAGACTGTGATCGTCGTGGTACCGACGGTGACAGGGAGTTCGCGAGCTGAGATGTAGCGGCTCTCTTTGGGTCGAGCACCACACGCTGAAAGGCGAACCGTATGCGCACGCCAAAGATCGCCAAGTCAGCCCTACAGGTATCCGCCCTCGTGATCACGACCTTGTTCGCCACAACTCTCGGGGGACCGCCCGCTAGTGCGGAAACGACATCGCCTCTCGAAGTGACCAATGGAACTGGCCAGGGATACGCCGCTGAACTGGCGGGCACCGAGCAGGTTGCTCCGGTCGACGCCTTTGCGGCAGAGGTTAAACTCTCGGCAGGCGTTGTCAAGGCCGCCCGCATTGCACCGGACACCCTCGACTATGACCTGGCGTTGACCCATGCGGGCGCCAACACTGCTCTAGTCGACGGAGTTGTCCTGGGTTGGCTCGTCGGCGGTGGCTTGGTGCTCAATGCTCCTCCGAGCCTGGCCGCTGAGGCCACTCGCACTGCTCGTGCCGCCACCGGCCGTACCTACGCAGCTTGCTCGGGCGTCACTGACTATCGGTACAGGGCAGGTATCCTAGTTTCTTACAATCTGCGAATCCGGCTGAACAGCTGCGATCTCAATCTGCTGCGGGCGCTTCTAGGGACTGGCGCCGCCGCCAGCGCGGTTACCGGGTTCATCCTTACTAAGATCCCTACTATACCGACCGCTGCGCTCGGGATTCTGGCCTCGATCGCTGGCTACATGGGCGGTCTCGGCGTCGGAATCATCAGCGCCTGTGGATACCGGAACAATGGAGCGAACTTCTACGCCAAGGTTGTGGTGTGGTGCACGCCACAATAAATTAGCATTTCGCGGGAGGGGAGTGGGGTCACCCCGCTCCCCTCTCACCCGTTACATAAGTCAGGTTTACTCAATGGAAGCGGGAGCTGTAAGTGACAACCTGGAATCGTGTTCTGTCTGTCCTGATTCTGATTGCGGGGGCGATGGTCGTAGCCTTCGGGATCCTTGTGCCTGGCGGGCGCGCCGGCAACTTCTGGGCGATGTTTGGTGCCGTGGTGGCCACCTTCTCGCTGAGCCCACTCGTTGTGTTCTCGGTCGAGAAGACACGGGCCATCCCCGCCCCCATTCGGCATCGTGAAATTGCCCTGGGCGTACTTGCGCTAGTAAGTCTTGGCGTTGGTTTGATAGGCCTCCTCGTTGGCGCCGTTGCTATTTCCATGATTGCCTTCAGCAGTACCGTTCTGGTGTGCGCTGCCCTCGTCATCAGGGACCTGCTCACCCACTCGGCCACAGCGGAGCCCACCGGCGTCCGTTGATGCATCGATCGTCACCCTGACAGTAGAGCGCCTGCGCGAAGGGCTGCTCGCTCCGCACCCTATTTTATTCACGGCGGTTAAGCTCCGCAAGAGCCTCGTTGAGTGGAGTAAAAGTGGACCTTCGCCACGTCGTGTTGGCCCGGTTGTCGCAAATTTTGGTGGTGACAACCGCCGGGGTGCTGCTATCAGTCTCCCCGCCTGTTGAGCAGGCAGTGACGCCGACGTTCGGCTCGACCCAGCCCTCTGACATCTTTTGAAAAAAATCGGAGGTCTACGAGACCGGCCGCCACATCGTGCGTTTGGGGGACCTCGCCGCGCTGGACTCCGCGGAGACCCAGTCATGGTCGGAGAGAGGCGAGGTGGTCGTGGACACTTTAGTCGATGCCGCACGTGACGCCCAAGCCCGTGCGTCCGAGATAGTCGAATCCAGGCCTGGGGCAGCCTACGAGAGTTTCTGGGTATCCAACAGTCTTGTAGTCAACGGCCCGGAATCTCTCATCGAGCGTTTGCGGGGGGTCAAGGGGGTGACCGAAGTCCGCCCCGAGCACGCCCGGGTCGTCGAGCGTCCGGAGAAGGCAACCGTCTTAAACGCCGAGACAGGCGATATCCCCTGGGGGGTCAACAGAGTGGGAGCACCGACAGCCTGGGCCGACGGGGCCTTGGGCGGCGGGGTGGTCATTGCCAGCCTGGACTCAGGAGTCCAGTACGACCACCCCGAACTAGTGTCGCGCGCCGTAAATTCGTAGGATAAATAGTAGGATGGCTTATGCCACCTCGCGGACGTCCCAAGGCAGTGCTGGAGCTGACCGATGAGGAGCGTGGACAGCTCCAGCGGTGGGCCCGTCG
>Ga0163154_10007479_pt1 | contig 13002 bp, 8 predicted proteins | sample OliLakLV19MP9P1_FD_148649 | JGI IMG/M metagenome (GOLD analysis project Ga0163154, IMG submission 148649) | Freshwater microbial mat bacterial communities from Lake Vanda, McMurdo Dry Valleys, Antarctica - Oligotrophic Lake LV.19.MP9.P1 | ecosystem: Environmental > Aquatic > Freshwater > Lake >... | reverse complement strand
GCACGCTGCACTCGAACCGTCCGCCGCTCCCAAGTGCCCACGAGACATGGCGGGTCGCCCCGGCGGCGATCAGCACGGGCTGTGCCTCCTGCAGCAGAAGCCCGCCCGTCGCGATCGCGACGAGCGAGAGGGCGAGACCCGCCTCAGCGGGGACGTCTTCGAGGGTGAACACGCCCGCGGCGTCGACGGTCGTGGTGAGCAGAAAGCCCGTGCCGTAGAGGTGCGACCAGTCAGGCCAGGGCCTCTCGCTGATGAGCCCATGGCCAGGGATCGCGACCTTCACGAGCGCCGGCAATGGCGCGCCGGTGACCGTGCCTTCGATGCGGGCCGCGCGGAGGAGCGCGATCTCGACGACCGCGGGCTCTGTCGGCTCGACGCGCGCCGCGGCATTTGCCGGACGGGGCGCGTCCGCTTGGTGCAATTGAGCGATGCGCGTGCTCCACCCCGCGCCAGTGAAGAGCGCCCCGGTGGTCGTCCAGCTCTTCGCTGGCACACGGAACCGACCCGCGCCGTCGGTCACCGCATCGGGCTCCGACGCAGGCGGCAGCGGATGGGGACGCTGTTCCCGTGAGAGTGGAGAACCGCTCTGCTGCTCGAGACGTAGCTCGATGCCCGCTAGCCCCACGCCGCTCTCCGCGTCGACCACGCGCCCTTCGAGCACGAGGTCGTTCCGGGTCTTGACGACGATCGTCGCTTCTGCACGCTCGCCTACCTCCAGCGCATCGACGAGCACAGTCCCTTCGCTCGTCTCGCCGAACCGGAGGGCACGCAGCTCCAATTTGCGCCCTGCGCTGACCTCCAGCATGACACGGCCGTCTCGATCGGTGCTGCCCTGCACCATCGTGTAGCCGTTGCCGCGGCCGGTGCGCAGTGCGGGGATCTCCTCGGGTGTCGGTTGCAGCATGACGTTGGCGCGGTGGACCCCGGCGCCGTCCTCGTCGACGACGCGCACGGTGAGCGTCGCAGTGATCCGCGCAGGCGCGGGCGCGCTATCGCTGACTGAGGCTGGCGCGGCATCGGAGGCCGCGGTCTGCTCCGCCGCCCGCGCGACGCGCGGCGCCGTCTCGGTGGGCGATGCCTCGACGACGCCCACGTCCGCGAGTTCAGTGGTATGCGCGTCGCTGGTCAATGCTGACCGCTCCGGAGCGCTTCCCCCGCCCTCACTTCGGATCGCAAGGTACGCAATGGCGAGCGCAGCGATTACGCCAGCGGCGAGGAGGAACTTCATGGGGGCACGGCTCGGCACGAGGGTACCGAGCCCGGGCAATCTCCACCACTTACGTAAGTGGTGGAGATTGCCCGGGCTCGGTATCACGCGGGGGACCCGCGCTCCCATCGACCGCTGGTTCGGTGACGCCGTCGTCTGATGGCAGCCCCGATGGTGTGAACGGGTGCACGGGCGAGGCGGTGGCGGCCGCAGTGGCGGCGATGGTGGTCGCGGCGGTTACGGCGGTGGCAGTGGCGGCGGCAGCCGCGGCAGCTACTGATTCCTGACGCGCATCGCGGCCTGACACAGGCTGCCGAGACAAAGGCCACCTCCGGGTGCCCTTCTTGCTGCGCGGTCGCTCAGTACCGATCAGGGCGCAGAACGGCCACCGCGCAGAAGTACAGCACCACACTGTAGTTCGGCACATAGGTCGCCATCACATGCTCGGCTATGGCGTCGGCGACGGCCGCATCGCAGATCACCTTCAGCTCGACGGTGCGGTCGGCTTCCCAGGCGCCTTCGCGCACCCCCTCCTGGCCGCCGCCATGCACTGCGCTGACGGTCCAGCCCTGCGCGCCGCGCGCGCGCGCGTCGGCCACCAGCCGCTGCTCGAGCATGGCTTCGGCGACGATGACGAGCAGGGTCTTGGGGTGTTTGGACAGCGTCATGCCGTGAGCCTCTGCGCCAGGGTGATGTACAGGGGAATGCCGACCACGATGTTGAACGGGAAGGTGATGCCCAGCGCGGCCGTGATCGACAGCGCGGCGTTGGCCTCGGGCACTGCGATGCGCATCGCCGTGGGTGCGGCGATGTAGCTGGCGCTGGCCGCCAGCGTGGCCATCAGCGCGACGCCGCCGGTCGACAGGCCCAGCGCCAGACCGGTGAGCGCACCGGCCAGCGCCAGCAGCGGCGGTGCGCCCAGTCCGATCACCACCACTGCGGCGCCGAAACGCCGCACCTCGGCCAGCCGACCGCCGGCGACGAGGCCGAGTTCCAGCAGGAATAGCGCCAGCACGCCCTTGAACGGGTCGATGAACACCGCCTTGATCGGCGCAGTGCCTTCCACGCCGGCCACGGCACCGATGGCCAGCCCGCCCAGCAGCAAGAGCACGCTCTTGCCGAAGAGCACGTCATGCGCTACGCGGCGCCAATCCCCGACGCCGGAACGTCCCATGCGCGCCAGCAGGATGCCGGCCACCAGCCCGGGCGCTTCCATCACAGCCACCCAGAGCGCGGCGTGGCTCTCGTGCTCGATGCCCTTGCGCGCCAGCGCCGCCGAGGCCACCGCAAACGTCACGACGCTGACCGAGCCGTAGTGCGCCACCAGCGCCGCTGCGTCGGCGCGCGCCAGCCGCAGTGCGCGCGCCAGCGGGTACATCACAAAGGGAATGGCCAGACCCAGCGCGATGCATGCGGCCACCTGCGGCGCCAACGCGGCCAGCGGCTGCTTGCTGAGTTCAATACCGCCCTTCAGGCCAATGGCCAGCAGCAGGTAGATCGACAGCGTCTCGTACAGCGCCTCGGGCAGGCGCAGGTCGCTCTTGACGAGGCGCGCGAACACACCGAGCAGGAAAAACAGGACGACGACATCGATCATGGCGCCGCGACGTTGGCTAGACGGCTGTACACGTGAGTGGATAGGCGAGCGGGTACCGAGCCCGGGCAATCTCCACCACTTACGTAAGTGGTGGAGATTGCCCGGGCTCGGTATCATCGTATCCGGGCTCGTGACCTGCAAACGTCACCTTCGGCTCCACACCCTGCGCCGTCCCCGTCGCAAGCCCCCTCCCGACAAGTTCGATCCTCGCGGGCACGGCCACGTCGCTCTTTGGGTCGATTGCTGTGAGCACGACCGCCACACCCAGGCGCAGGCGCAACTCGACGTCGGTCGCGCCGGCGTCGAACTCCACGAACTCCGACCCCATCAGCGGTGGCCCGCCGTCGTCATCCCGCCCGAAGCGCGATGCTTGCATGGTGTAACGCCCGGGGAGGAGCGGGCCGAGCCGGAAGGCGCCGTCCACGAACTCATGCCACTGCACATGGGCGCTGTGGTCGCCCCTAAAGGCCGAGATCGAGCTCGGCGCCGGCGATCCGTCCGGCGCGACGACGCGCCCGGTGATCCATTGGTCACGGTGCAGCGTCAGCTCGACCGGTACGACCTCGCCGCTGGCATCGATGGTCGCGGCGACAGCGTAACGCGCAGCATCACCTGGCTCTGCGCGGCGCTGTTGCAGTGGCGCGAGCGCGACGATCCAGGACCCTGGTTGAACATCCTCGAACACAGCGACACCGCGCTGGTCCGTGCGCGCGCGTTTTGACGGCGACACAGGTAGACCCCACACGCGGCCTGGTCCTTCGCCCGCGGGGGCGAGCCACACTTCTTCATCCACGCCTGGGTCGCCGTTCGTCTCTCGCACGGTGCACACGAGGCGACCGCCGCGGCCAAGAATCCAGTTGACGCGGTGCGTCGATCCCGCGTCGACGCGGACAGGACTGGGCTCCTGCAGCACCAGCGAACGTCGCTGCTCCTCGGTCAGCGAAAGGTGCACTGCAGCAGCCGAGGGGACGTCGTGCAAGACAAACGCGCCGACCTCGTCGACGATCGCAGTCAGCTCGAAGTCACCGCCGAATCCTTCGATGCGCTGGAGGCGTTGGACATTGTCACGGATGTCGCGCACGAGCTCGCGCTGCGCCACTTTGCCGCGAATGACGAGACCCGGCCGCCCGTTGTTCACCATTCCCTCGATGCAGGCCGAAGGCCGCAGTGCGACTTCGACGGCGTCGCTCGGCGCGCCGCTTGTGCCGTCGCCTGCCCAGTCGTCGGCATTCCGGAGCCATGCGAGCTGTGGGCTCCATCCTGCGCCCGTGAAGACCGCGCCCGTCGTCAGCCAACTGCGGGCGGGAGCGCGGAACTCCCCATTGACGTCCGTGACGGCGTGGGGCGCCTCCGGCAGTGGGAGCGCCTCGATCCTGGAGCTCTGGCCAAGCTTCTCCGAGACGTGCACGGCGATGCCACTGAGCGGCGCCCCTGTGGCCGCGTCGACGACGCGGCCGTACACCTCGGTGTCAGGCCTCGTCCGGATACGAATGAGCGCTTCAGCGTTCGAGCCCGGCTCGAGCGCCTCGATGTCGACGGTCTCGGAGCTGTTCTTCGAGCCGACGCCCGAACACCGCAGCTCGAGCGCTCGGCCTGCCGGGACCTGCAGCGTCAACCAGCCGGATGCATCCGACTGGGCACTGATGTGTCGCAGTGGCGAGATCCCGTCCGGCACTTCCTTACGGGCGGCATCGAGCTCAGCCAGCGTGGGTTGCAAGCTGACTTGCAACCTCGGCAAGCCCACGCCCCCCTCGTCGACGACGTTTACCGCGAGCGTTGCCATGGCGCTCACTTCGGCTGACGAAGCGACTTTGCCGGGCTCGGTCGCTGGCACGGCTGTGCGCTCATCTGGGCGTGGCTCTTCCGTCGACGGCATGGGCGCGCTCACCCCAGCGACGAGCGACGCCTCGGTCGGGGCGACTAGCGCGGGCGTCGGTTCGATCATCGGCCGCGCCCCATCGTTGCGTTGCACGAGGAGCGCGACTCCGATGACGGCGGTGGCTGCGATGGCGGCGAGGACCTTGGTTTGCATGACGATGACGCCGAGGAGCGGCAGAGACGGTGTGACAAGTACGCCCGCGCCCGCGAGCGCAAGGCCCGGGCCATCGAGCGCGGCACGGCGCGCGAGGTCGGCGCGGATCGCTGCGAGGCCGCGGCCGGTGCCGAGCTCCAACGCCAGTGCGCTGACGAACGGCGGCACGAGCGCGGGCGCGAGGGTATGGGGGAGCGCCTTGCGCAGCAGCTCGAGGCCGCGGTGGAGCTGCGCGCGCACCGTGCCAGGCGCGCGGCCGAGCGTCGCCGCAAGTGCAGTGGGGGCGACGCCGTCCTCCAGCACGGGTTGTAGGACATCGCGGTAGCGCTGAGGCACGCCCTCCAGAGCGCGTGCAACGGCGAGGCGCACTTCGCCGGTGAGTGCCTTGGCGAGCGGCGCTTCGGTGTGTGGCGCCGTGCGCTCTGGGTCGGTGCTCGCGCCGTCGCGCTGGTCGCGCGGCGCCACATTCTGCGCCCGAGGCCGCTCTCTCTGCGCGCGCCCACGCCGCGCCTTGCGCGCCTCCTTGACGAGGATGCCGACAAGCCACGGCGTCACGGCGCGGCTCGGGTCGAAGCGGCGCGCGCCGGCGAGCGCGGCGAGGAAGACCTCTTGCACGAGGTCCTCGGCCTCTGCCGCGTCGCGCGCGATGTGCGCGGCCAGCGCGAACAGCTCATGGCCGACGAGGTCGAACACCTCGGTCATGGCCGCGGGCTCGCCGTGCTCGCGGAAGCGCCGGAAGGCGTGGCTGGCGGGATCGTTCGGTCGTTCGATGCTCGCCATCGTCCCGCCTCTCCCCGGCGCGCGCCAGCGTTGCACGAATTCTCGGATTCCTGAGTTCTGTACGAGCAGTAACGAGGTCGCCGTCGCCGGCGATGCGCTCAACGCGGGCCGAACGCCTCGTCTCGCCATTGGCGCCGCTCACTGCGCTGGCTCACCCTGTTCGACGCAGGCGCTGCACTCGCCGCGCAGGTCGGCTGAGCGCGAGATCATGAGCAGTCTGCAGATTGATCCAGAACTCCGGCGTCGTCCCGAGCGCTCCGGAGAAGAGCCAGGCTGTCTCTGGGCTCACACCGTGCTTCTTGCGCACGATCTCGTTCACGCGCTGGAGCGGCACCTCGATGTGTGCTGCGAACGCGACCTGGGTCACGCCGAGCGGCTTCAGGAAGTCCTCCAGGAGGATCTCGCCCGGGTGCGTTGGGGTCCGGAATCTGGGAAGCATCGGAAGCTAATGGTAGTCGAGGAGGCGTACCTCGGCCGGCCCCCGCGGAGTCCAGCGGAAGACGATTCGCCACTGGTCGTTGACGCGGATCGAGTGATGACCTCGCGATCGCGATACCGAGCCCGGGCAATCTCCACCACTTACGTAAGTGGTGGAGATTGCCCGGGCTCGGTATCGCACCCACCGCGACCGGAGGCGCGTCGTGTCACGCCGGGGCGCGCTCGCGCACGCGGATGCTCAGGACCTTCTCGCACGACGCGTGGACCTGGCCCTCCGCGTCGACGAGCTCGACGGTGTAGGTGCGCTCGGCGCGGCCGTTCGCGGTCGCTTCGGCGCGCACGGCCTCGACTTCCGCCGCGGACAGGCGAAACGTCGCGAACAGCGTCCCGCGGCCGGGCCGCAGGAATCGCATCGTCGCCGCTTTGTCCCATACGACGAAGGACGGCCCCAGCTTGCGCATGAGCTGGATCATGTAGAGCGGGTCGACCGCGCCGTAGAGGCTGCCGCCGAAGATCGTCCCGACGATGTTGCGTGTGCGCCAGTTCAACGGCAATCGAACGCGGATTTCGCTCCAGTCGTCGGCGATGAAGTCGATGCGCGCTCCCGTGCCCCGATATGCCGGGTACAGGTTGAAGCGCCAACGCAGGAGGCGCATGCGCCAGGACTCGCCGGGGTGACCGCTCGCGCGAGATGAATCGGCGCACATCGACGCGCATCGTAGCGCGTCGTGTGCAAAGGTCGCTCGGAGCGACGAGCGCGCCGCCGGGGCTCGAACGCGTGGCAGGGCTCGAGCGAGAACTCCGGTCAGCGCACCGTCACCGCGACCGCCGAGGTCGCGCCCGGGACGCTGCCGTCGCGGTACACGAGCTGCCACGACCAGGTCTCGTTCAAGAATGCATTGATCGGCCCATAGGGCGTCGGCAGCGCGGCCAGGGGTACAAACGTCGTGGCGACCCCATCGGGGCCGGCTTGCACCGCGCTGTAGCGCCCCACGCTGCCACTCAGGCACACCCCGAACGGTCCCATCGCCTGCGCCGGCAGCGGCACGGGCGCGAGCGCGACGGCGACGACTCCGAAGGTCCCTGGAGGCAGGCCTCGGGCGAGCGCCATGAGGTCACTCGTGAACCTGTGCTCGGTGCCGATCACGCGCAACGTCGCGACCATTCCGACGGAGTTCGGCGCCAGGGGTACGCAGAACTCCTCACCGCGCTCCTCGATCGAATCGAGGCGACCGTTGACATTGCGATCGAGGGTCGGCGTGGCCGCGATCTCGACGCTGTCCTCGACACAATTGCGATCGGCATCGATGTCCGCGCCGAGCAGGGCCGCGAAGTGCACGTTGTTGCGCGGCGCGCCGACTTCTTCGTCGACTGCGATCGCGAGTGTGCGCCCGTCGTAGCTGATCTGTTCGCCGTTACCGGGGCCCGCGAAACCCGCGAGTTGGCAGACGTACCCGTCGACCACGGGTAGATCCCCATCCCCCGCGCCGATCACAGCCAATGGAGTGTAGGCCGGGTCGAGCGTTCCGCAGGCAGGGTCGCGCAAACGCTGGATGGCAGTGCTCGAGGCCGCCACGGGTCCTTGAATCCAGTGGAACGGACTCACGAGGCCTCCCTCCCACACCACACCGTCGAAGAGCGCGTTCGCCCCGCTCGGACCTTCGACGAGGCGCCAGATGGCGTGCCCCTTCGACGTCCCATCCGTCGTGCGTACGAGGTGGATGAGTCGTCCGTCGTCGAGCTGCGGCTCCGAGACCCAATCGAAGCGGAATTGCGGCTCGGGTTGGATTCGAATCTCGAGCGGCCATGCGCCCGCTACGTTCCGCCGATAGACGTAGACGTAGGCAGAATGGGTGACGACGATACGATCGCCCGCGACGTCGAGCTGGAAGCCGAAGTCCTGCACTTGCTTGTCGGGCGATACGATCGACGCCTCGAACGTGAAGGCACCGCTCGCCTCGCGGAGCCAGATGTCGATGCGCTCGTCGTGTGGACTGGGCAGAACGAGATGGTCCCCCGACAGGCGCGGGTCGTAGATGTTCATCACCGGCACTGCGAACGTCTGCAGCCACGAGCCCGTCGTCGGTTGCCGCTCGTAGACCACCACCTCGTTGAACGCAGCCGGGTCGGTTCGCTTGATCGCCGCACGCTCGCCGTCGAGCGCGATTCGGCCTTGGGCGCCAACGAGCGGCCAAGATTGTGTCGCGACCCAAGGGCCGCCGGGCGCGAGCTCGCGGAAGGCATCGATGTTGTTCGCGGCGCCCTGCGCGCTGCTGCCCTGGGTGCGCGCCAACGCATTGGCGCCATGCACCGTCACATGCAGCATTCGAGCGTGGCTCGGGGAGGCGATCGCTGGCGCGACGCGCTGGAACGGGCCGAGGCACGGCGGGGTCTGCGCCGACGCGAGCGAGCCGACGAGCGCGAACGCCAGCGCGGCGGACAGAGATGCATGAGCGTGTGTCATTGGAACATGACCTCGGCGGCAGAAGAGAAGCTCGACGTCGTTGTCGACGCAACGTCGCGATACCAGAGCTGAAAGTGACGCACATCACCCGGGACGAGCGCCACGGGCCCGTGCGGCCCAGGGAACAGCCCGAGGTCGAGGACCGTGTGGAACATCCCGCTCGGGCTGGCGGCGCCGAGCGTCGCGCCGATGCGCACGATGGGGGTACCGAGGCACAGCTCTCCCGCGAACAGCGTCGATGTCCACGGCGCGCGCTCGACCTCCGAGACGACGACGAAGCCAGGGGCGCCCGGCGGGAGCCCGCTGCCGAGGAGCGAGAACTGCGCGCCGCCGACCGCGCCGGTGCCGAAGGGAACGAGCGTCGCAGCACCAGCCGTGCACGACATCGACCATCCTGGCGGCTGACGCGTCGCGATGGAGATCCCCTCTGCACCCTTGCCTCCACCTCCAGAGGCTTGGACACCCGCGACGAACCCGACCAAGCGGAGCGCGCCGGTGTTCGGGTCGACCTCGAAGAGCTGACCCGGGCGGATGAGCGCGAAGAGGCGCCCGTCCGCCGCGAAATCGAGCCCTGCGAGATTCCAGAGGTACGTCGTGCCAATCGTCGTAACCGCGCCGGTGACGGGGTCGATCGAGCGCATCACTGTGTCCGGGTCGATGGCGACCACTCGACCGTTGGGCGCGATGGTCACGGCCTCACCGGTCGTGGCGACGACTGGCGCCACTGCGGTGACGAGCTGGGCCCGGAAGTCGATCCTCAGGCAGCTCTGGTCGCCCCTGTGTTGGGCAAACCCCACGCCCCGATGGTCGATATCGAGCTCCTGCATCTGCACAATGGTCGAGTCATCGAACAAGACGCTCCAGGAACCCGTTGCAAAGTCCCGTGCGAAGAACGTCGTCCTCCAGCCGTCGAAGCTGACGAAGACGAGCCGGTTTTCTGTTTCGTCGTAGGCGAGGCCTTGCGCCAAGAAGGAGACGCCAGCGACTGAGGTCGGCAGGACGTCGAGCCAGGTCAGCGCCGGTATGTCCAGCGAATAGCCGTCGATCCGTCCAACGACCTTTCGAAGCACTCCTTGGATCCGGGCGTGGAACAGCACGTACATCGGCTCCTCGACGGCCACGCGCGCCGCGGGAGGCGCGACGCTCACGGCGTGCATCGCTGGCGTCAAGCAGAGTGCGGTGAGCGCGATTCCGAGGGAGCGACTGTTCATGACGGGTGGGAGAACCGTGTCCAAGGCAGCGCTCCAGGATGCCGAGTTGGCTGCGGAGCGCGGGGGCGGGGGCCGGCCATGCGGGCGAGTCGAGCGTGCCGCCTGGCCCCCTAGCAGGCCCGGATGGGATGGTCACACCCCCGGTCTGGGATCTTCCCGACAGGTGCTGGCACGCAGCCAGCCCATCCCCGGCGTCGTCGCGCTCCTCGCGCCCTGGTGCCCGGACGGCGCTTGGCGGGCGCACGCTGCTCGCTCAATCGCGCGCGAGCACGACAAAGTGAGGGTAGGTCGCCCGCCCGTCTGGGGCGCCCGTGATGGGGTCGAAGGTCGATTGCTGGAGGTGGTAACCCTCCTTCAAGAAGCGAACGCTGCGGGGCGGCGAGTCGAGTTGGACCAAGAGATGGCCGTGCTCGTCGGTGACGCCGAACTCGCGGTCGTCGACGAGGACACGCACACCCGGTAGCGCCCTGCCGCGCACCGCCGGTGGATTCGGCTCCACCGTTTCGATGCGCGTGCCCCAGCCCGGCGTGAGCGCGATCTCGAGCGGGTCGTTCTCCTCGCCGGCGGGCCACGTGAGCTCGACGAGGCACCCGCGGGTACCGTCAGAGCGTGTCATCAGCGTGACTCGAGCTCCTTCAGGCAACGAGCCGATGTGGACGAGGCCGTCCTGGTTCGATTTGTGCATCGACACGCCGTGCTCGGCGACATAGACCTGCACGCCCGCGAAGGGCAGCGCCGCGCGTGTCCGTGCGTCGACGATGCGCAGGAAGCCCAGCCTGTCGGGGGGCGCGTCCGCGTCGAGGCAGACGAACTCGATCGGAGGTCCGTCGGCCTGGGCACGGATGCGCGTCTCGCGCCACGGCGGGAGATGAGGCGACGCCTCGAGCAGGACCTCCCACTCGCCCATCGGCAGTGGATCGAAGCGGTACTCGACCGCGCCGGAGTCGATCTTTCGGTTGAACTTCGCCTCGCGCGCCTGGGTTTCGCCGTCGCGGTGGGCCGTCAGCGTGGGCGACAGCGACGAGGCCTTGCCGCGCTGACTGCGCACGATGACCAGGAGCGGCGCGAGGTCCGCGCGGCCTTCGATGTCGAGCGCGAGGCGTGTCATCTCGCCCGGACGCACTTCGGCGTCGAACGGGTGATTGCCGAGGTCTGGCGCCCAGACGGACAGACGATAGCTGCCGGTGGGGAGATGCTCGAAGCGCGCCACTCCGTCCGAGGAGACCCCGAAGAAGGAGGGGCTCGCGGGGGGGCGCACGCGCACCGTCCGCTGCTCGCGCCATTGCGGCACGCCGTCGAGGATCGGCGCGACCATGATCGCGAGCTCGCTCGCGGTCGCTTGTCCGTCGACCGTGACGGCGACTCGCAGGGAGCCGCACACGACGGCCTCGAGCAGCACTGGCTGCGCGACGCGGCCCACGATCTGCAGCGTCGTGCCACGCGCGAGCCAATGCCCCGTCGTGTCGCGCACGGCCAGCGTCCATGGCCCTGCCGTGCCAAGCCACGTCCCAGCGCGCTCCGGATCGAGCCGCACCCATGGATACGCGCCGCGGTGGGGCGGCGGCCGCACGCGGTCGTCGGCCTGCTGCTCGTCGTGCAACGCGGATGCGAGAGTCAGGTGCGCGCAGAGGCCGTCGAGGTCGGGCGCGCCCGTTGGCAGTTCGAGCTCGTAGGTCGGGCCGGCGACGACCGCGAACGACAGGACGTCCCCGAGCGCGCGCAGCTCGTCGAGCTCGAGACGCCGCACGAGCGGAGAGTTGACGGGACGCTGCTCGTCGTCGACCGCGCGCAGAGTGAACGGCATCGTGAGCAACTCGCTCGGGATCTTCGCCTCCCCGCGGGCATCCGTCGTCAGCGTGGTCTCCGTCTTGTCGTGCTCGCCCTCGGGACCGGGCAAGACCGAGAGCGCGTAGTGTGGCAGCGGCTCGCCCGTGCGTGCGTCGGTGACGACGACCGTCAGTGCTGCGCGCGCGGGCGCGGTGGGCTCTGCGACGGATTCAACCGGCCGCTCGACCGCGGCGCGCTCTGCGAGCTCGATCGCGCCAAGCGAGATGTCGCGTGGTTGGTCCTGCGCGCTGGGCAACACGTCGTCGGCGGTGAAGCCGACGGCCATGTCGCGCTCGACCCCGCGCCGATCGAGGGTCTCCCAACCGATCCAACCCAACGCGAGGGCCGCGAGCGTCGCGAGCCCCCATTTTGTTCCAGTGCTCACGGCGAGGGCTCCTGCGAGTGCGCCGAGCGGCGCGGAATCACGGGCGAGAGGGGCGCAGGCGATCACGGACCACGTGTCGCGCCGCCCCCCATGACGACGATCGAGGCGGGCGCGCAGCTCGTCACGGGCGCGTGTGAGTTGCGCGCGGATGGTGCTGGCGGGGAGGCCCCTCTGGCGCGCGATTTCTGCCGGTTCGAGGCCCTCTTGGTGGCGCAGCAGCAACAGCGTGCGCGGGCCTTCGGGGAGCGCGCGCAGCTCCTCCGCGATGCCGCGCGAGAGCTCGAGGCGCTCCAGCAGCACATCGGGGCCGGGGAGGGCCTCGGGGCGCGCCCCGCGCTCCTCGCGCGCCCGTCGCGCGGAGGCCTCGGCGCGGCGGTGGCGCGCGCGCATGCGCACGATGCCGCCCAGGAATGCGCGGAGGTCGCGCGCCGCGTCGGGGCCGCGCCGCAGGAGGATTGCCCACGCGTCCTGGGCGAGGTCATCGGCCTCGCCCTCGTCGCGCGCGAGGCGCTGCGCGAGCCGCACCAGCCACGCGTGGTGCGCAGCGAGCTCGGCTTCGGTGGAGGGCAGGGCGTGCTCCATGGGTTCAGAGCGCTGTGCCGGCTGGGCAGCGAGCGCTGCACCGATTCTGTCGAATCTCGCAGCGCGTCGACGCGCACGCGCCGGGGCGCAGTCGCTCCACGGGAAGGGTGCGTTGGCGCGCGGGGTTCGACGCGACGGACCTCGAGCTCACGCTCGTTGAGGTCCTGCATACACGCCTCCTGCCGGGATCTGTGTTGCGTCTGCCGCAACGACGCCCGTCGCCGGGTCTCGCGCCGCGGGCGCGGGTCTGTCGTGGTGGAGGAGTTCGGTCCGGCGCGCGATTGGCGCCCGAAGCCCAACTGTTTCATTTTGGGATAGCGTTCGCTGTTCCGCCGTTCGACCTGTAGCCAGGCCGGTGGAGGCGAAGTAATACACGTGTCCGAGATCCCCCTCCCCTGGGGGGCCAGACAAGGGTGAGGTCGCGCGGGTGTCAGCCTCGGAATCCGATGTATTGCCGCCGCTCGACCTCGATCCTGGGG
>Ga0163154_10007478_pt1 | contig 13002 bp, 8 predicted proteins | sample OliLakLV19MP9P1_FD_148649 | JGI IMG/M metagenome (GOLD analysis project Ga0163154, IMG submission 148649) | Freshwater microbial mat bacterial communities from Lake Vanda, McMurdo Dry Valleys, Antarctica - Oligotrophic Lake LV.19.MP9.P1 | ecosystem: Environmental > Aquatic > Freshwater > Lake >... | reverse complement strand
GAATTTTAAATTCTTGTAAATTCATAGTGTTTGTTTAGTAAATAGTGAGGATAAAACTTTTCAAAGCCACTATAAAACCCGCAGGGGCAAGTGCTGTAAGTGGTTGTGTTGCTTGTGTTTTAAGGTCTGCGAAAGTGCCTTTGTTATAATGAAAAGCACATTTTTCAATAAGCTGAAAAACGTCAGGCGTAGCCTCAAAGCCTTTTTCTAATTTCTGAAATAATAGGCTTCTGAAATCTTCTATAGCTTGAGCGTTTGTATTTTGTGTAACATTATCATTTGTTTTTCCTATATTCCCTTTATCATAGTTTTTCGCCACTTCCGACTGCTCTACTTCCTGCGTTTTGGTTTTTTCTGCGAGGTGTTTTTTGCATTTTTCTGCTTTGTATTCTTCATAGGTTTCTTGGTCGCTTTTTGCAAACAGCACCGCAATATCCAATTCAAACGTATCGTGAGCTTTGCCTAAGTTGTGCTTGCCTAAGTTGATAGTAGCGAGGTTATGTGTCTTGTGTTGCGCCAACAAATCGGCATAGATTTGCGAACAAAATACCTCGCCTACCATTGCGTAAGGTTCGAGGCGTGCTGCTTGTATAACGGCTGTGCCTGATACATCGTCAATAGTACCATCTCCTTTGTAATGCTCAATTACCTCGCCTGTGTGGAGTGCCATGCGCACATTCAAGGCTTGGAGAAAATTAGCACCTTGCCAATCGTGATTTTTGATTTCGTTGCGCAAAACAATAGCTTTTTGTGCCATGTCTATCAAACTATACCCTGTAACGAGTATGCCATCGCCTATGCGTTTGAAAAAATACGCTTTGCCATCTGCAAAGTATTTATTTTGCAGACTAATAAAGAAATCCGTGACTTTTGCCAAAAGTGGATTGTTGCCCGCATTTGAGCCGTATCCTTTCAGGTCAGCAAAGATGATGTAAAGGGTTTTGGATTGATTTTCCATATTTGGGTTATTTTGTGATGTTTCAGGGCTTAAAATTGGTGTTTCAGCTTCAATAGGCATCTCAAAAACAAACTGACTTATCAAAACTAATAGTTTTGCTTTCCAACCTGATAGTGTAAAATGATTGGCCTGGTCATAAAAATCGCTTTTAATTTGGTTAAAAGTACCTTTCAAATGTGAGGGTATTCTATCAAAATACTGGGTTGCTAAGTCCAAAAGGGCAGGAATTTCTGCTATTGTAGCATTTTGTAAGCGTTCTTTGAATGTTTTGTTCATAATGCCAGCATTTTTTTCCACAAATATAAAAATATATTTTGAACCTGCAACGGATATAAGTTAAAAAATGTGTTCTGTTTTTTATTTTGCAACTACTCATCTGATTCAAAGTGTTGATATTCAGTTGATTATAATTGAAAATATTTATTAAAAAACCTTAAAATCATTTTTTTAGTAAATGCTTCTTTTGAAAAACCTGCTGGGAAATGTCGGTTTGAGCATAAAGGTTGTATGTGTTGATTGAAAAAATCGATGGTATTACAAGGTGTAAAATACACCTTGCCTGATGCCTCTGCTTTGAAGTTTCCTACATTTGTAGCAATTTCTAAGGTAATTTCTTGTGGACAGAAAGGCAGGTTTTGGGTAGGGTAGGCAAGGGTAAAACTTGCCTGCAAACTATCTCCTGCATACAAATAAACTTTTTGCTAAAATATTTCTTTGAGGAAAGAAAGAAACGTTCTAAAAAGCAATATTACTTTTTAGCACGTTTCTTTTAATTGATTGATATTAAGAAATACTGTTTACCAAATTACGATCAAGCGATTAGGTTTTCTTCTCATTTTATCACCTTCTTTCACATTGAATGCTTCAAAGAAAGCGGGCATGTTTGTGATAGCTCCGTTGGCGCGGTATTCGCCTGGTGCGTGTGAGTCCGTTTTGATACGGTTTAGCAAAGCCTCGTCGCGGTGTTTGATTCGCCAAACTTGCGCCCACCCCATAAAGAAGCGTTGCTCACCTGTGAAGCCGTCTATTTTTTTAGGCTTGCCTTTCTTGGCGTATGATTTTTGCAATGCGGCATACGCGATAGTTATGCCGCCCAAATCGGCAATATTTTCGCCTAAAGTAAGTTTACCATTTACTGCTACCGAGTCTTTGTTCACAAAAACTTTGTAAGCATCAAATTGTTCTACGATCATGTTGGCATTGCCGTCAAATTTTTGGCGGTCGTCTTTGGTCCACCACATACGGAGATTGCCTTTAGCGTCATATTGGCTGCCTTGGTCATCAAATCCGTGTGTAATTTCGTGTCCGATTACTGCACCGATACCACCATAATTCACGGCATCGTCAGCTTTAAAATCAAAGAAAGGTGGACGCAAAATACCTGCGGGAAAAGCGATTTCATTGTTAGAAGGACTGTAGTAAGCGTTTACAGTTGGGGGTGTCATTCCCCACTCTGTTTTATCTACAGGCTTTCCAAATTTGTCCATCATTTGTGCATATCCGCGTTCATTCAAGCGGCGCATGTTACCTATCAAGTCGCCGTCACGTATATCAAGCCCTGTATAATCTTCCCATTTGTCAGGATAACCTATTTTGCATGTGATTGCTTTGAGTTTGGTGAGTGCTTCTTGTTTAGTTTCAGGACTCATCCATGTATATTGTTGGATACGTTCAGCAAAAGCCTCGCGTATATTTTCAATCATTTCAATCATACGTGTTTTAGCCTCTTTGGGGAAGGTTCGTTCTATGTACACTTGCCCCAAAGCCTCACCGATGTTGTTATCTACCCATCCTTGCACACGTTTCCAACGCGGTTGCATCACTTTCACACCGTTCAATGTAGTGCTGAAAAATGAGAAACTTTCTTTTACAAATGCACTGCTCAAATATGGTGCGGCACTGTTGACCACGCGCCATCTGAAGTATGTTTTCCAATCATTGGCACTTACGTCTTTCAACATTCTGTCCACCATGCACAAAAATTCAGGTGCGCCTACTATAGCCCATTCTGCATTTTTAACGCCTACCATTTCAAAGTATTTAGTCCAGTCGATGTTGAATGTAGATTGATTCAATTCCTCTATAGTACGTTTGTTATAGCGTTTTACAGGGTCGCGTCCATCTACACGTGTACGTTGCGCTTCAGCAAGGCGCGTTTCTATTTTGAGGACCGTTTTGGCTGATTTTTCAGCTACTTCTTGGCTCTCGCCTATCAACACAAACATATTGGTTAGGTGTACCAAATATTTTTCGCGTTTTTCTGCAAAATTAGCATCAAAATAGTAAGAGCGGTCGGGCAGGGAAGTGCCACCTTGTCCCAAATAAAGCGCGTTTGCCTCACTGTTTTTTGAGTCTGACCCTACAAAAAAGCCAAAGGGAGTGCGTATAGATGCTTTTTGAAAGGAAGCGATTAATTTCACGATATCTTCGGGTGTTTTGATAGCTTCAATTTCTGCGAAGTATTGTTTCAGCGGTTCTGCTCCGGCTTTTTCAATCGCCATTGTGTCCATACCACTTGCATAGAGGTCGCCGAGTAATTGCCAATTATCGCCTTTTTTCACAGTTTTACGTTTGGCAAGCGACTCTTCAAGGATAGTCTTAAGCATGCTACGGTTGTACTCGTCTATCTCACTAAACGAACCCCAAACGCTTTCGGATTCAGGTATTTTGGTATTTTTCAACCAGTTGCCATTGACATACTTATAGAAGTCGTCTTGTGGCTTTACGGACAAGTCCATGTTTTTTTTGTCAATGCCTTGTGCATGTACGTCAAGCATAGGCGCACTCATGAGCATCAATGCTGACAGTGCCGATAGGAAAATTTTACGCATTGTTTATTAAAAAGATTATATGGATTTTAAAGTAATGTTGATTATTTTTTCTACCCAAGCTCGAAAACGTGGTGTGCGTTCTAGGATTTTTTTGATACCTATCAATGTGGCTATCATTATTCCATCATCTACTTTTTTATATTTTTCGTTATTTTGTTCATAAATTGTAACAGTTTGGGTGCTCTGGCAAATTTTGTGGAGGCAATCTCATTTGATTTATGAAAGCTCTCTCTTTCGGTCTGAAAGCTATTCGATATAGTCAAATATAGGCATCTCCACAAAATTTGTCAGAGTACCGTAAATTTTATTTAATAGTTTGAAAAAATTTATAAAATTGCTCTTTCCTGCCCCGTTTGCGCCTATGAGGACATTGATGGGGCGAAGCTCTATATCAGCCTTTTGAATGGATTTAAAATTCTCTATTTCTATTCTACTTACCACAATACATTGAAAGTCGCAAAGGTTTGCGGTTTGTTACATTAGCCTTCTTGCGAAAGTCCTTTTCCCTCTCTCGAAATTGGGGAGAGGGCAGGGCGTGAGGTCTTACGAAACACTTTTGCAAGAAGTCTATTTAAAAGCACTTGCCTACGCGCAAGTATTGGCGCAGATAATCGGCTATTCCCTCTTCGAGTGTGTGAAAAGGTTTGTTGTAGCCTATTTTTTGGAGTTTTTGCATATTTGCTTCCGTAAAATATTGGTATGTGTCTCTGATGTCTAAAGGTGTTTCTACAAAAGAAATATCTTCTGGTGTGTCCATACCTTTGAATGTTTGGCAGGCAAGGTCTAGGAAAGTGCGTGCGGTGCCGCTCCCCAAATTGTAAATACCCGAATCAAGCCTGTGGTGCATGAGGAAGTAGCAAACCTCTATCACGTCTTTTACATATACGAAGTCGCGTTTCTGTTCGCCGTGTGCATAGTCTGGTCTGTGCGATTGAAAGAGCTTCATGCTACCTGTCGCCTTTATTTGATTGTAGGCATGAAAAATAACTGAAGCCATGCGTCCTTTGTGGTATTCATTTGGGCCATAAACGTTGAAGAACTTTAACCCTGCCCAAAAAAACGGTTGTTCGGTTTGAGCCAATGCCCACACGTCAAAATCCTGCTTCGACTGCCCATAAGGGTTCAACGGTTTAAGCTGTGGTATGGTCGCTTCGTTGTCATCATATCCGAACTCGCCTGCACCATACGTAGCGGCAGAAGAAGCATACACAAGCGGTATTTGATACGCTATGCAGGCTTTCCAGACTTGTTGTGTATAATGTAAGTTGAGTTCGTCAAAGATTTCTGTGCTGAGTTCGGTTGTATCGGTTCGCGCACCTATATGAAATATAAATTCTACTCCACCTTGATTCTTGTCCAACCAATCAAAAAACTGTGTCCTTTCTACCCGTTCTTGTATGCGTTTTTCGGCAAGGTTGGGCGCTTTGGCGACTTTTGAAAAGTCATCAACAGCCACAATACAATGGAAGCCTTCAGCATTGAGTTTTTGGATAAGGCAGCTTCCGATAAAGCCTGCCGCGCCTGTAACAACTATCATGAGTAATGTATGGTTTTGTTTCTGAGCGCAAAGGTATAACAAAAGTGTGTGCAAAAAAACATTACCATCTTGCCTGCGGGCATTTTAAGCCTACATTCAGGATATAACTCACATGAAAGCCGTAAGAAACGTATAAATCTTTTGTAGCGGCATTTCCCCTGTTGTCTTTTCCTCTGATAAAATCAGGCAAGGTGCTGTATGTTCTCCCATCAAAGCCTGTATAAGTGATGGGGGTGCCAAATTTTGTGCTTACATCACTTAGTTGGCGGGGCGTATTGGTGCGTGCTGCTGTAGTTTCTATGGTGCGGTTTGAAAGCGCGATACTCCAAGGATTGCCGAGGTCTGCCATTTCGGGATATTGCCCACTTACGTCATCAAGATAGTCTGTAAAAGTATAACGTGGCAATACTTCTATAGCAAAATCCCAACGCTTATCGGGTGTTCTGAACCTGAACCCGATGCCCATTGGTACCGTTATTTGAACTTTGCTGTATGGTTTTGCGTAGCCTATCCTTCCCTGCCCTTCTGTGCCAAGCCCCTGCAAATCTATCCAGTCATCGCTCAAATTAGTGGGTACTTTGGCGCGTGGATTGTGGTGTAGAACAGCCACTCCGCCTATAAAATACGGCGTGAAATGGCTTCTTTTGGTGTACTTGCTGTAGCTTCCTTTCCATTCATAAACGAGCAGCCCTGCAACTTCTTTGAGGTCATTTCGAAAGTGCAAATTGCGGGCATATATGCCTGTGGTAGGCAAGGCGGAGGCATCATCACCTTCAATGCGCCCCACCGAAAGTTGTAGGCGAGTCTGCCAATGCGCGCTTATTTTGCGCGTAAAAAAAGCAGTCATACCAGGTCGAGTAAACTTAAAGCCGGCAGGAATGTCGCCTACATAATTCCACGCATTCACTTGAATACCCACCGTTGTATAACCCTCTGTGGCTCCTTGCGGGATGGGTTTGGTACGTGGAATCCGTTGAGCAAAGGCTGTATTTACTATATATAAAAGACAAAAGGAACAAATTAAAATAGTACGCATCAAACAAATAAACGAAACTGTAAGCCATATATTACGGCAAAGATACGCTTTTTCTGAATTATATACGCTATATTTGCAATACTTACTCACGCAAGGTGCGTGGCTCATGACGCATGCAATTAGACGAAGCTAAAGAACAATTCATTCAAACTTGGGGTACACTCGGCAGTACATGGGGCATCAACCGCACTATGGCACAAATACACGCCCTCCTGCTCATATCTGCACAAGCCCTCAGTACTGAAGATGTCATGGAAAAACTCGAAATCTCACGAGGCAATACGAACATGAATACACGCGAGCTTATCACATGGGGATTGGTGCGCAAAGAACTCAAGGCAGGCGACCGCAAAGAATATTTTGTTGCACAAAAAGACATCTTTATAGTCGTGCAGTGTATTATTCGTGAACGAAAAAAACGTGAACTCGACCCACTAAGGCGGGCATTAGAAGGCTTATCTGAGAATTTAGAAGGCGACCCGAACAACACAGACATACAACTCTACAAGCAAGTAGTAGGCGAGATACAAGAACTAACCACAACTGCTGATAAAGTCCTTACCTACGCGGCAGGCGCGGAAAAGAGCTGGTTCTTCAAACAGTTTCTCAAACTATTTTCCTAAAAAAACACCTTCACACAAATTGTATGAAGGTGTTCGAAAAAAAATTAAGCACAATTTTTTCATCTCAAAAAAGCATTTAGCTTATACTGATAGTCATTATGAAATATTTTCACAATGGTAAGTTTTTGTTGCTACAAAGTTAGCACCTTGCCTGCAAAAATATACACATGAGTTCACGAAACTGGTGTTTGAGTTTACGAAAGTGGTGTTTAAATTGATGAAAGCCCAATATGTAGGCAGGCAAGGCTATCAAATATCATTGCCAATTTTCTGCTTTGTTGCTGTTTAGAAACATTGGGTGTAACTTTGTTCTACAGCTACACTGTACTACCCGTTTTTCAACACCAGCAAGAAATTTGTATAAAATGTAAGCTCACCTGCACTTTTCTAAACAGCAGTAACAGACACGCTAAAAAACAATCTACCCATTTAGAGCGTGAAATTCCATACTACAAAAAACGATTTATACGCATTTAGAACAGACTTTCAGCCTGTTTTGGGTATATTATTTGGTACTCCGACAATTTTAGTGGGGCAAGGTATAAACCACATAGAAAGATACGGCACACAGTATTTCGGGCTACGTTCTCTATGTTTCTATGTGGTTCAACACAAAATTTGTCAGAGTACCTATTATTTTTTACATAGTTTCTAACAGCACAAAAAATTACGGTAGTGCTATCCTTTTTTTCTAATTCCTATTTCTCTTTCTCTTTGAACTCTCCAAATTTTGAATTACTTTCTTTTCTTGGAAAGTAATTGTTGGTGGTATTGATGTCGGCTGTTTCTTCCATAGGGTCCAATTGAAAAGAAACGGCAGGTTTTTGAGTAAGGATTGTTTTGTAAACTTCGTTTATGTTTTTGCGCCAAATCTCGGTAGGGATACGCACTATTTCCTTTGTGCCATCTTCATAATTGATTTGTATAATGACAGGCATCAACAAACCGCCTATATTTTTGAGTTGCAAGGTGTAATAATATTGTCCAGCTGTGAGGGCTTGTTCTTCCTCTTTTGTAAAATCTAAACCTGTGGCTTGCATTCTTTTGCGGTGCGCTTCGAGCTGTTCAGGTTTGTAATATTGTGTAAGGAAAGGGCTAATAGTAGCACTTGCCTGATTTTTCTTGTCGACTATTCGTGTGAGTTTTACGTTTTCAAGTGCGATGTCGCAGGCTTCTGTGGTGAAGAACCAACCACGCCAAAACCAATCCAAATCTACAGCAGATGCGTCTTCCATGGTGCGAAAGAAGTCAGCAGGTTCAGGGTGTTTGAAGGCCCATTTTTGTGCATATTGTTTGAAGGCAAAATCAAATAACTCGTGTCCCATGATAGTTTCGCGTAAGATATTCAAAGCAGTGGCAGGTTTGCCATACGCATTGTTACCAAATTGCAAGATTTGTTCAGAATTGGTCATGATAGGCACAAGCGTTTTGGGGTCGCTGCGCATATAATCGACTATGTTTTTGGCGGGACCGCGGCGCGTGGGGAAGCCTTTTTCGCCATAATCTTTTTTTGCCCATGTTTGGTCTTTCAGTTCTAGCTCTGCCAAATATTCGCAGAAGCTGTTTAGCCCTTCATCCATCCATGTCCATTGTCTTTCATCAGAGTTGATAATCATGGGGAAGTAGTTGTGTCCTACTTCATGAATGATAACGCCTACCATCGCATTGCGTGTGCCGTCAGGAATAGTGCCGTCAGGATTTGGGCGACCACCATTAAACGAAATCATGGGGTACTCCATACCAAACACAGAGCCGTGTACCGAGATAGCGACAGGGTACGGATAGTTCACAGTATAACGCGAATATACGCGGAGTGTATGCGCCACGACTTGCGTAGAGTATTGCCCCCAAAGTGGATTGCCTTCTTTTGGATAATACGACATAGCCCAAATCTTCTTGCCTCCCACTTCTACACGCATCGCGTCCCATACGAATTTGCGTGAGCTTGCCCAAGCAAAGTCGCGTACATTTTGCGCCTTGTATATCCACGTTTTGGTGTCTTTTGATTTTGTTTTTTCGGCAAGTTCGGCTTCCGATTGGGTTTGAATAACAACAGGTTCGTTGCTATTTTCTGCTTTTTTGAGCCTTTCTATATGTTTGGAGGCAAGGGCTTTTTCAGGGTTCTGTAGCTCGCCTGTAGAGGCTACTATATGGTCGGCAGGTACGGTTATCGCCACTTCATAGTCGCCAAAAGTAAGGGTAAACTCACCATTGCCTAAGAATTGCTTGTGTTGCCAGCCTGTAACATCACTATAGACTGCCATGCGCGGAAACCATTGCGCCATCTCGTATAGGTTGTTGTCATCTTTTGCAAAGTATTCCTTGCCTCCCCTCCCGCCGTATTTGCGCTGTTCGGGAATTTTGTAAGACCAGTCTATGGAGAAGCTGACCTTGCCTCCCTTCGCAGGCAAGGGCGCAGGCAAGTCAATGCGCATCATTGTTTTGTTGATAGTGAAAAGCATTGGCTTGCCTGCCTCATCACGTATATTGCCTACTTTGTAGCCGCCTTCAGAGTACGACATAAAGACCCAGCGCAAGAACGAGCTATTCAATGTGTCGGCAGGGTTGAGGGTTTCTGTTTTTTGGGTGTCCGAATTTTTATCAAACAGGTTTTGGTCTAATTGCAACCAAAGATATGACAATGGCGAAGGCGAGTTATTGTAATAGGTGATAGTTTCTGAACCTTGCACACTCTGGTCATTGTCGTTCAGGGTTACTTTTATGTTGTAGTCTGCCTTTTGTTGCCAATAATCGGGACCTGGCGATCCGTCTGCAGTACGATAGCCGTTTGGTGTTGGTAGCATAGTACCCAACTGTTCAAACTTTGAGCTTGGATAGGGCGCAGGCAGTTGGGCTTGTGCGTATAAATTTGCACTACAAAAAGCCAACGCTAAGGAGAAGAAAAGTGTTTTTTTCATGGATATACAGATAAGGGTACAAATTAAATGTTTTTTTTTCAAAAAGAAACATGCCTATCCAAAAAAACATCTTGCCTCTACCAAAATCAAGAAGTTTGATAGAGGTAAGAAGTTCTTTCAACCAAAAACAAAAGCCTCTGCAAAGAGGCTTTTTGTTGGTGTAAATTTTCCATTGCTAAGGGATATACATATCACAGACGACTCATCTGCAGACTGTAAGTTGAACGAAAATGTATGCCATTCGGCGCACAAGTGAGCCACTTGCGTTGTTTTCGCTGTAGGTCGTGGAACGGAAAATTTAGAGCGGGAGGCTTTTTGTTAAATTGGTTTTTCAATTATCTTTTTTGGGGGATGCAAAAGGCGCACTTCGCAAGCTACATCATTGCCTTTGATGCCCTTTTTCATTTTAAATTCCACTTGGTCATTTTCAGAAAGTTCGGGAAAAGTACAATTCAATAAATCGTAAGAATGGAAAAACAAGTTATTCGTACCATAATTGATAAAGCCGTAGTTATCGCGCAACGAGAAAATAGTGCTTGTAAAGGTATATTGCGAAACTCCTTTTGAGGTATCGACTGGTTTTAACCTATTGGAAGGCGGCAATATAATTTTTTCTTGCAATGCGAGTACAGGCACCTCTATTTTTACCTCTTCTGGCTCTTCAGAATACTCTCGGTCTGCTTGTCCAAGTTTTTTAAGTGCTTCCAAGGCTATATTTTTCAAATCAGCTCCTTCAACCATAGCCTCTATGAGCAATGCTTCTGCATCTTTCCTTTGCTTATTTTTGAACAAAAAATACGTTACGGCTTCCATAATACCTTGTTTTTCCTCTGGCGATACTTGGCGATACTTGCTACTGAACACCATAGAAAAGTCATTGTAAGATGCCGTTTTGATAATGATATCAAGGAATTTATACCATACTTTTGTATATTTAGGCTCTGTAAAATTCAATTTAAGAAATAGCTTTTTCAAAGTAAATAATGCCAATTCATTCTCACCACAATCCATAGCTGCTACTGCCAAATTAGTCCAGTTCTCAGGTGTGTCTGATAGCTTGATGAGTTGTTTCATGTATTCCAATGCCTCTTTTTTTTCGCCATTCAAGTAATGCAAATAGCCAAGCAATTGTGGAATAGCTATGAAGTTTTGTAGGTAAGGGCTTTCGCTAAGGTTATGCACATGCGCCAAGAGCTTATCGAGTTTGTCAGATTTGGGCAAGAATTTGTGTAATTTTAGCCCATCATGGTATTGATTCAGCATGTTTGTCCACATTTTTGCCTCCTCGCTTTTGCCTACCTCATCTATGCGTTTTATCTCGATAGGCATTCCGTTGAATTCAGGGGGGTGTAATGCCAATACAGCGTCTATCACTTGTCCATCAAAAGCCTTCTTAATGTGTACTAATTTTGCTAATACTTCAGGCGGGGTTTGCGGCAGGGCAGGCAAGGCTTCCTCTTTCTCAGGCAAGACTGCAACAGGCGCGATAACCGTTTCTTCTATTTTAGGTAAAATGGTGGTTTCAATAACCAATTCTTCTTTCTCATCAGGCAAGGCTACAGGTGCAACAACTGCTTGTTTTATTCCAGACGAGCCTACAGCTGTAACACTCTTTACGAAAGAGATAGCCAATGTACTTTCATCTTCGAAAGTTATAGTACTGTCATCACTATCTAAAAAGACGATACGACCATACTTCTCTTTGCCATTTTTCAGCAAAATTGTAACCAGTTTGTTGATATATTTTGATAGTTCCTCGAACATAATTTTTTAAAATAGTTGTTAAAAATGGCACAAAGGTAATAAAAAAAGTTGATTTTTGCGATAAAACTATTATTTTTTTGTAAATTTAAATTAAATATGTTAAAATTACATTTTATTATATGCAAAAAAATAGAAAACAATAATTCTTAAAACATTACGCACAAAAAAACGTATGAAATACTAAAGTTCTAAACAACAGTTTGCATTACAACTGAAAAATATGAGAAACATTATAGTACTTATTTTATTTGCTATTGGGTTAGGAGTACCTACCATAGTAAAAGCACAAACAAACGAAGCAGTAAGTGCGACTATTTTCCACGACCTATCATTGGGTGTTTGTGAAAATAAACCAATCGCTATACCAGCAGCGCAAACTGTTTCTGCCGATGTTATACCTGCTTGCAATGCAAGCGTACCAAGCTTCTTACAAGATAGCTGGTTCAATGTGGTGGCTAATGCCACAGGGCTGTTAGCCTTCAGTGTTACGCCTACTGTAGGTGCTGACCTCGCCATAGCCATTTATGATGGCGCATCAAGTAGCGTGAATTTATTAAATTGTACAAACCTATACACAGGTGCAGACCTCAATACAGAAACGGTACTCATCAGTGCCATAGTAGGAAATACCTATACAGTGCGTCTGATGAACCGAACTACTCCCACAAACACTGCGTATGATGCCACCATATCTATTTATACGGGTCCCGTTTCTGAGCGCGACCTCTGCGTGAACGCTGTAGCTGTTGGCATTGGGACGTGTGATTTTACTTTTGATGTCGCAGGCGGTTATCTGCACAACGAAGCCAATGCGCCTATGCCTTGTGGTGCTGCACCCATACTCGCTGATGGTTGGCTGAAGATGGTCATCATAAAAAATAAACGCATTCGAATAGAGTACGAAAATACCAATAAGGACGCGCTCATTCAAGTGTTCAAAACCGTAAAAGGTAATTGTGGCACGCTTGTACCACTTGCTTGTGGAAATAATGCTTTAGGCTCAAGCACTCCAGAAGCATTAGAATTTACCGCTACAGAATCAGGCTTAGACTCACTATATTTTATACGAATAGGCAATGTAAGCGATAACGGCACCATGAACGGCGAAATTTGTATAGAGGAAGTAATAGCACGCGATGTATGTGGTGAGGCTGCAGTCCACCCTGCAGACATAAAATTAGGCGATTGTGGAGTGAGGGTTTTTGTAAGTGGCACTTATGATTCAGATGATCAAACCGCTTGCGCACCAACTGGAACTGGACCTGCACCTAATGTTTGGGTAAAATATGTGGCAACTGCCGCTACACGAGTCCGATTAGAGTTGAGTTCTGACCA
>Ga0163154_10007476_pt1 | contig 13005 bp, 13 predicted proteins | sample OliLakLV19MP9P1_FD_148649 | JGI IMG/M metagenome (GOLD analysis project Ga0163154, IMG submission 148649) | Freshwater microbial mat bacterial communities from Lake Vanda, McMurdo Dry Valleys, Antarctica - Oligotrophic Lake LV.19.MP9.P1 | ecosystem: Environmental > Aquatic > Freshwater > Lake >... | reverse complement strand
CTGGTGATGTGCCGCGACCAGAACGCAGCCATCAACATCTTGAAGCGTGGACTGGCAATTGTTGGGGCTGAGTACAACAACAGTACCGAAGGGCATTCGGAATCTGCCGAGCCATCGGGAAAGACTGGGGAGATAAGCATCGCTGCTGCTGGCGAGTCATCGTCAACGGTAAATGCTGTCTGTGAGCCAGTAACCGCAAGGGAATCACCGCGCCTTTAGGACGGTGAGTATGTCAATAGTCCTTTATTACCTACTACCAAACCTGCCCTCTCCTCCAAAGCTAAGGAGCGGGGACGACCAGAACAGGCGTGACTTTTAAGATTTGCGTGGACTGTCCTTCACGGGTGGCGTAGGCCTTTTTGTTAAGATCACGGCGAAGCCTTAGGACTCCGATGTGCTGACCAGTTTTCGGCAGATGTTAGCCTCCCTAAAAGCGGATGTACGCATTATTTTCGAGAAGGACCCGGCGGCGAAGGGGCTGGTCGAAGTTGTCCTCTTTTATCCTGGTCTCCACGCGGTCTTGGCCTATCGGTTGGCCCACTGGCTCCACAAACAGAATATCCCAGTTCTCCCGCGCTTAGTCGCTTTTTTGGCCCGTTTTGCCACCGGGATTGAGATCCATCCCGCCGCCTTGATTGGCAAAAACTTTTTCATTGATCACGGGATGGGGGTGGTCATCGGCGAAACCGCGATCATCGGCGACAACGTTTTGATGTACCAAGGCGTAACTCTCGGTGGGACTGGCAAACAACTGGGTAAACGCCACCCCACCCTCGGGGATAACGTCGTCGTCGGAGCCGGGGCACAGGTCTTGGGCAATATCGAAATTGGTAATAATGTCCGCATTGGTGCGGGTTCGGTGGTCCTCCACACTGTCCCCAGTGATTGCACAGTCGTGGGCGTCCCCGGTCGAGTGGTTTATCAGGGCGGCAAACGCCTGGACCCCCTGGCCCACTCCCAGGTCCCCGACCCGGTAGCCGATGTCATCCGTGATCTGATCCAACGGGTAGATGAACTGGAACAACGCCTAGCCAGTCCACCCCGTCCCCTCAGCCGCACGACCGATGAGTATCGCAATGGACTGGGGATTTGATTGCCACAGTTCACAATAATCAACTACCTTATAAAACGTTCTCCTGGATTGACTCCATGCTGCTTTCCGGTATTGTTCGGCTCTTGACGCTAGCCTTGGTGGTCCTCCCGGTCCAAGCCCAGACTGAATTAGAAAAACAGGTTCTGCCCACGAACCTAGAACAACAGGTCCTTGAGATCATTAAGCGCAATCCGCAGGTAATCCTAGAGACCGTAGCGAATTATCGAGAACAGCAAGCCCGTGAGCAACAACAGGCCGAATGGCAAAAGAATCTAGCTCAACCCGTCGTGGTCAACATCCAGAACGCACCCAGCCTCGGACCCGCTGAGGCCAGTTTGACGCTAGTAGAGTTCTCAGACTTTGGATGTCCCTTTTGTGCCCGGGCGAACACGACCGTCAAGGCTCTGGTAGAGAAGTACAAAGGTGATATCCGCTTGGTTTACCTGCACTACCCCCTCCCCTCCCACAAACAGGCCAAACCCGCTGCTCAAGCTGCCTGGGCCGCTGGTAAACAGGGTAAGTTTTTTGAGTACCATGACCGTCTATTTGCCCTCAACGCCAAACTCGCTCCCAATAACTACGAGGCCATTGCCCGCGAACTAGGTCTGGACATGGTGCAATTTAATAAGGACCGCAAGAGTCCCCAAGCGGTGGCTCAAATAAATGCTGATTCCAAGCAGGGCCAAAGTTTAGGGATTGAAGGTACTCCCACGTTTATCCTCAACGGTGTAGTTCTCAAGGGCGCGCGGCCCCTAGAGGACTTCGAGACCGTAATCCGCTTGATTAAAACGGTCCAAGTACCCGACCGCTGAATCCACTGAGGTCAAACAAACGTGAGTCCGGCTTAAGTGGAGTGTCAACAAAGACTCTGTCCATAGAATGAGTTTTAGAAGTAAGCCAATGAATACACTCATGTTATGCACAGCACATACAAAGGTTGGCAGGTCCTGCTCACGCCCAAAGCGGACACTGCCGATGGTCGTCCTCATAATGACATTTTGTTGAAGGACCCTACGGGGTTAGAATTTGTTCGCCTCTCAGATGGCAGTACTAAAGACTCAAAAATCCTAGCTGAAAGTATTATTGATGAACTTGAGGATGGTTATACACGTAAGAATATAAACAATAAGTACAAAGGTTGGCAGATCACACTCACTGCCAAAGCAAACAGCGGAGACGGTCGTCCTCATAATGACATTTTATTGAAGGACCCTACGGGATTAGAGTTTGTTCGTCTCTCAGATGGCAGTAATGAAGATTCAAAAATCCTCGCCAAAAGTATCATTGATAGTATTGATGAAGTTTATAGGGATCGTTAGTCATCCTTGAGTTTCTATCTAAATTTTATTGTGAACTTTGTTTGGTTAACTCTGAAATAATATTAACTATAACTTCCAAAGGCACAGGTTTGGCGATATCGATCTGATAACCAACTGTTACGCCTAGTGGGTAGTCCCGATGATCAGTGGTTAACACGGTATCAGGGGGCAATCTGGCCTTCTGGGTACTCAGAGCGCGTACTTGCTGGATGAGTGCATAGCTGTCTTCATCAGGCATGGCAATCTCACCAATCAGGATATCAGGCTCCCACTCAGTCAGGGCTGAGAGGGCGACTTTAACCGATGGCGTACTGCGTACTTGAGCTTGGCGCAGGACAATACTTGCTAGGTTTCCAGCTTCGACATTACTGTCTACCACTAAGACCTTAAGCTGGGTTGGGCTTAGGGAAGGGCTCGGTGATTCTGCCACGGGCATCTCCAGTAACACCGAGCGCAGATCTTCTTCTCGGATAGTACTTACGGTGAGCCGAATGGTAAAAGTCGCCCCCTGTCCCTCGCCTGGGCTCGTCGCCTCAATCGTACCGCCATGTAGCTCGACTAGCTGATGGGCAATGGCAAGCCCTAAACCCAGTCCATGATAACCAGTTGTGGTACTACGCCCCTGCCGGAAACGCTCAAAGATATGGGGCAAAAGCTCAGGAGCGATGCCCCGTCCCGTATCACTGATGGTAACTACAACCTCTGTACTGACACGCTCTAGGCGGACTTCTACGCGTTCACCAGGGGGCGTAAACTTGATTGCGTTAAAGAGAATGTTCCAAATCACCTGCTGTAGCCGACTGGCATCGCCCAATACTGTTCCCACATCTGCTGCTATGTTAACTGTGACTTGAACTCCTTTGTTGAGTGCGATAACAAGAATTGAGTCAATAGCAAGCTGGACGATTTCAGCCAGGATGACCAGCTTTAGATCGAGACGGAGCTTACGATGCACCAGCTGTGTAATGTCTAATAGGTCTTCAATGATTTGATTCTGAGTTTTTGCATTACGCTCAATGATTTCTAAGGCGCGTTGGCTAGTAGCGGCGTCAGTTGTTTTACGCCTTAAAATCTGGGTCCAGCCCAGAATAATGTTTAGAGGATTCCGTAACTCGTGGGCGACAGTGGCAAGAAACTCGTCCTTAAACTGACTCGCCACCTCCGCTTCTTTTAAGGCTTTTTGTACTAGCGTCAACTGCTGATTTTGCTCTGCTGTCAATAATTCAAGTTGTGCCACACGCTTACGCAGGGCAGTGATCTCCACCACTGACAATTCTCCAGACAACTGCTCATCCTCCATTAGCTATTCCTTGGACATAGGTTGGCTTGATTAGTAGGTACAAATACGGGTTCAAACTCATAATACGTGTGAGTATTTATACTTAAAAAAGCCAGCAATCTGTAAAAAAAATGCGTCCTTTCACTCGTCATGATTTACTCCACGCGAATTTTTCCACTTGTAATCGTAAGCAAGGCGAAACCTAGCACAAATCTGTCTAGAGTCATAGTTTCACTTTGCGCGGCAGTGGGTCCTGGCAACATTAGTCCCGCCGCTCCTGAAGTTCTGCACTATGGAGAAGAGCCTAGACCGAGCGATATACTCTGAATAACCAACATCACCACCATGACTGAGCTTTTTGGACGCAACCCCAACTGGCTAGAACGATTACTCACGCGCCGGGTCCCCCAGAACCTTGCGGCTTATGCCGTGGCCTGTTGGGGCGGGGTGCAGTTCGTGGACTGGCTGACCGAGCGGTATCAAGTCTCGGCCTACCTGACGGATTTTTTTGTTTACACCGTGATTCTGCTCGTGCCGAGTGTGGTGATTTTGGCCTATTTTCGGGGAGAGTCGGGGCCGACACCGTGGTCCTGGGTAGAGAAAGCTGGGATTCCCCTCAACTTGGTCGTGCTGGCAGGCGTTCTTTTTCTCAATTTCCAGGGCAAGGAATTGGGGATGGTCAACACGATGGTCACAGTCCAGGACGGCAATGGGCGTAATGTGCAGCGGGCAGTTCCCAAGGGAGCTTTTCGTAAACACATCGCTTTATTTTTTTTCCAGAATACCAGCGGGGAGCAGGGGCTGGATTGGTTACGTCAGGGGGTGCCGGACTTACTCGCTACGGATTTGTCCCAGGACCTCTATTTAGATGTGCGCGACGGTTATGACTTAGTGGAGCGTATCCAAAAAGCAACGTTTTCCTACCGGGATGACCTGGGATTGGGACTAGAGCGGGATATTGCCAGTTATTACCGACTGGAGTATTTGGTACGTGGGACTTTTAGTAAAAACAAAAATCGTTATCGCATCCAGGTCACACTCTACGAAACCGAGCGAGTGAAACAATTGACTCAACGGGTTTATGAGGGGGAGGATTTATTTGCGTTAGTAGACCGGATGAGCGTACAACTCAAACAGGATGTGGGCGTTCCAGTCCAACACCTTGAGCAGGGACTGGATATGCCCATCGCTGAAGTTTCCACCCAGTCCTTACCCGCCCTAGCCCACGCCATCACCGCCCAGAACTTACTCAAGTTTGACCAAGACTATCGCGCCGCCGCCCGTCAACTCGAACAGGCCGTGGCCCAGGACCCTACCTACGCCATGGGGCATTATTTACGGTTTGTCACCTTCTTCAACAGTGGCGAGATTGACCGCGCTAACCGTGAAATTAGAAAAGCTAAGCGATATATCTTCAAGTTAACGGAATACTATCAGTTCGTTGCTAATTCAAACTTTTATTTCGCCACGGGACAAGCACAGGAACAACGCAATGTCCTCAAGCAATGGGTAGCCCTGTATCCAGAGGATGTCCAAGCCCACAGTCGTCTAGCCCGATTTTATGAAGGCACGACCCAATTTCAAGAAGCTATCCAAGCGAGTGAACGGGTCCTAGAGCTAGATCCAGACCAGACCGAATATCTTTTGCAGATCGGCGAACTCTACGCGAGACAAGGCCAACCGCAAGAAGCCCTCAGTCGTTACCAAGCTTATCAAGAGCGTGTTCCAAACCAACCCGCTGCCTACCTAAAAATAGGCGGACTCCATGAAGCTCTGGGCGATTTTGACCCAGCGCGACAGGCTTATGAAAAGGCCTTAGGGGTAGACCGAGAAAGCATCTCAGCCCAACTCAGCCTAGGCGTTATTGAGATGAAATTGGGAAATTTTGACCGGGCTTACCAACGGTTCCAAAGGGCTCGCCGTACCAGTCAACTCCCCGAGGAATTGGCCAATAGTTACTCAGACTTAAATGATTACTATCGCTTGCGGGGGCAGTGGGAAGCTGCTGTTCAACAACTACCTCAATTCCTCACCCAAGCGGAGAAATCCCAATCTCCCATTGCTACCTTAGTTCTTCAATCCTTCTTAGTAGATGCTTACCCCCAAGCGGGTCAGACCGAGCGTGCCCTAACCCTCCTCAAAACTCAGCAGGCCCAAGCCCAAGGCAATCGTTTACTTACCGCGTTTGTCCAGATAGGCTACCTCAAGCTGTATCTTGCCACAGGAGATGGTGAGCGGGCTAGTGGCTTAATCGCGACCGTCGAGCGGGTCTGTGCTGAATACGGAGTCCAAAGTATTACCTGGGAAGCCCGCTTCACTAGAGACAAAGCTCGGATTGCTGAACTCCGGGGTGATTACCCCCAAGCTCTCCGGCTCTACGCCCAATACCTCCGGGAGCGTCCCCTCGACCAAGTGGCCCAACTCGACCTAGGCCGGGTCTACCGTCAGCTCAAAGACTGGTCCCAGGCCACCACCGCCCTCAAAAAAGCCCTGCAAGTTTACCCGAGCCATCCTGAGGCCCATTACGAACTTGCCCAAGTCCTCATCGCCCAAGGCCAGCTAGCCCAGGCCCGTGCAGAAATCCAGCTTGCCCTCAAAGCGTGGGCCAAAGCTGACCCCGGCTATCCCCTCGCTCGTCGTGCCCGTACCCTAGCCCTTACCCTCGGACCAAGCCGGGTGGGTCAGTAGGGCTGCCAAGACCCTGACCCCCCGCAGTTGATTAGAGGAAGGTAGGTGGCCCTTTGGCGCAGTGGTATCCCAGGTAAACCCCTGGGGATAGCGAGTGAAGTCATTGCCCTGCCGCCAACCAATCAGGGGCCAGAGTTTCTCCCAGTCCTTGCCCACCCTCAGCCAAAGGACACGCTGGATGGAGAACCCGAACTTGCCCCCAGAATATGCCTGCCATAGCTCGTCCATTATTTGTAGGTCCGTCGTCTTGATGCGGTCTACTTCCGTGAAATAGAGCCAACCCCGCTTGGCTGCCAGGGGTCCCGTCAATTGACACAGCTTGGCGAGGGTGAGTCGGTCCGCCGCCTGGAAATCCTGGTCCATCAACAATTGCCGCAGGTCATCGTGTGGGTGGGTCATCGGTCTCCTAGGGCTTACCGCCGCCCAACAGGTACAGCAGGGCCATGCGTGAAGCTAGCCCTGTGGTCACTTGTCGGTCAATCAAACTCAACTGGGGGTCGTCCATCAACTCCGACGTTATCTCGACATCGCGGTTAGTAGGTCCAGGGTGCAACAGTTTGACCCCCGGCGCACAGGCTTTCAGACGTTCGTGGTTTAGTCCGTAAAGCTGGTGGTATTCGCGCAGCGTGGGGATGAGTTGCTGGTCAATGCGCTCCTGCTGAATCCTGAGGGCCATCACAAAATGGGCACCCTCTAGGGCCGGAGCTAGCTGGTGGTGAACCGTGGCTCCGAGTTCCCTAAAGAGTTTGGGGACTAGGGTGGGGGGTCCGGCGAGGTGGACTTCTGCACCACAGTGCTGCAAGGCCCACAGGTTAGAACGGGCCACGCGGGAATGGAGGACATCCCCGACGATAACCACTTTTTTGCCCCGCAATAACTGGGGACGCGGCTGGTCGGGGTCCAGACTGTGACAGAGCGTATAGAGGTCCAGTAGACCCTGGGTCGGGTGTTCGTGTTGTCCATCCCCAGCATTGAAAACCCGGACGCCCCAGGCGTCCACATCGCGGGCAATCAAATGGGGTACTCCCGGCTCGCGGTGGCGCACAATAAGAATCGCCACGCCCATCGCACAATAGGTGCGGGCGGTATCAAGAATCGTCTCGCCCTTAGTCAAGGAAGAAGTACTGGGGCTGAAGTTTAATACATCCGCCGATAGGCCCTTGGCTGCCATTTCAAAACTAGAACGGGTGCGCGTCGAACTTTCAAAGAAGAGGTTGACGACGGTTTTGCCCTGGAGGGTCGGAACTTTGCGGTTCTGACGGGCCAATACCCCCTGGAAAGTATGGGTGGTCCTGAGAACTAACTCGTATTCCGGTGGCGTAAAGTCTCGTAAGCCAAGGATATGCCTGCGCTGCCAAACCAATGCACTCACCCTCGTCTTGTTAGCCCATTGCGAAAGCTTGCGGATGGGGAGACTCGAACTCCCAAGGATTGCTCCACTAGTCCCTCAAACTAGCGCGTATACCGTTCCGCCACATCCGCATGGTCTCCTCATCATAGGAAATGCCGGGTACGTCGTCAATCAAACCCAATTTTCGGGCAAGCCCAATAGCTCTTAATACACCCATGGGCTGCAAAGGTGCGGGCTGAAAGCGACGAGACGCATTTACGCTAGTTCTTTAACGGCCCATTTTACGTTTGAGTTCTTCGAGGGCTTGGTCTGTTTCCCATTGGTCAAAGAGGGCTTCGACTTCGCGGGCATTGGTGGGACGTGACGGGGGCGGGGGTGGGGCGGCGGCGGGTTGAGCCTGAGCGCGGACTTCGAGTTCTTGGCGGCGGGGGATGAGTTTTTTGAGTAACTCTTCATGCTGCTGAATTTGAGTGAGGACTTCGTTTTTGCGGGACCAGAGTTGGTTGCCTTGGGTCAAAAGCTGGGCTTCCTGTTGCTGGGCGGCTTGCACGAGGTCACTGCGTCCAGCGGCTTGGGCCTTTTGTTTACGGGCGGCCCACTTTTGGATCTGTTGGGCGGTATCGAGAATTTGTTGGTAGAGGTCCTGCTCTTCTTGGCGAAAACTGGTCAGGCGGTTTTGAGCCTGGGTCTCTTCGTCGCGGACTTGCTCTAACAAGACATAGACCTGGATTTGGGGATTGGCCTGGAGAAACTGTTCCAGCCGACTCTCCAAGAATTGTTCCAGGTCATCCCACAAGCCCACTAACTACCTCCTAGGGAAACAGTGCGGGTCTGGTCGCCCTTTCTCATGATGGTCTGGCTACTGCTAACTTCTTGCACTACCCAGCCGCTACTGAGTTGGTCGCCTACTTTGAATTCTTTGAAGCCCGTGCCCTGCTGAAAAAGAGCCGTGCGTTGATTGCCCTCACCCATCACGCCCACCAGCGTCGGCAGGGTCTCCCCGACCGCCGTGGCGGGTAGTCCAGTGAACACCTGGGGTGCCGTGGCAAGCGTAGGTAATGGCGGTAAAGGTCGTAAAGAAGGTGGGGCCACAGGAATTGTCATGAGGGCGGGCGGCGGGACGAACCGGGGGATATCCAGTCGGCGGGCTTGACTCCAATTGTAACGAGTGGTCGGTTGCTGACGGGCGGAGAAGGGGGAACTAAAGGGGTCGGCTGGACCCTGGTTGGGCTGGGCAAAGTTAGCGCGGGTGGCCACCAGGGTTGCTTGGTAATCCTTGAGTAGTTTTTGGGCCGTGGGGCTGGGTTGGACCACGACTTGCACCTGGGCGGATTTTACCGTGCTTGACCGGACCTGACTTAGCTGACTGAACCACATCAGACCCGCTAAGGAAACGGCAGTCCCAGCGAAACTGAGGAGGACCCATTCGCGGGGGGTAGGGAGCCGCCGGGTAGTACGGGGGGCCATAGGCGGGGGCACGACCGGACTTACGGGGACAGCACCCATCACCTCATCCACAATTTGTTCGGCCTCAGCCTCTAGTTCTTGCCAACTCAAAAATTTAGCCGTCATCACGCACGCCCCAATAGACGGGTCTATTGAGAGATTACCCTAGTTGATTCCTAGATCCTCGCTCAAACTACGGGGCCGAGTAAGTTAGTCAAAGTAGCCAATACATCTTCAGAGGGACGATTGCCGTCTACCCGGTGGAGTTTGTCCTTGGCTTGGTAATAGTTAATCAAGGGCTCGGTGTTGCGATGGTAAGCAGCAAGGCGGGTCGGGACCACATCTTCGCGGTCATCGGAGCGTTGGACCCATTGATGAGGACAGTCCTCCCGTCCACAGCCATTGACTGGCGGGGGATTAAATTTGACGTGGCAGACTTTTTGACAGACGGTGCAGGTCCTTCGACCCACCAGCCGCTCCATCAGGACTGGCTCGGGGACATCTACTAAGACCACGCCTTCTAAGGACTGTCCGAGTTCTTGCAATAGGTTATCTAGAGCCTCAGCTTGGACCGGCGTGCGCGGGAAACCGTCTAAAATCCAACCCGGTTCGGTATCTGGTTCCTGGAGGCGGGCGCGGATTAAGTCCACAATCAAACTGTCGGGGACTAATTCGCCAGCATCCATGTAGGATTTGGCTTGGTGTCCCAGGGGACTACCCTGTTTCACCGCTGCTCGCAAGATATCCCCGGTGGAGATTTGGGGGATGTGGTATCGCTCTTCTAAAGCTTGGGCCTGGGTCCCCTTACCCGCGCCCGGTGCACCCAGCAGGATCAACCGTCGCATCATGACTTGCCGAAATTCCACATTTTAGCCTACAGGGATTACTTACGTTTGACCATCCCCTCATACCGCTGGGAGATCATGTAGGTCTGGACCTGTTTCGCCGTGTCAATCGCCACGCCGACCAGGATCAGGAGTGAAGTCGCCCCCAGTCCGTTGAAGGTCGTAACCCGCGTTGCCTGTTCAATCGCCGTCGGCACCACCGCCACGATCCCCAGGAAAACCGCCCCAATCAAGGTCAAGCGACCAATGATCTTGGCAACATAGTCGGCTGTCGCCTTACCGGGCCGGACACCGGGGATTGAGGACCCCATGCGTTTGAGGTTCTTGGCGAGGTCCTCGGGGTTGATGATGAGCGTGGCGTAGAAGTAGCTGAAGAACAGAATCAAGACCAGATAGAGCAGGGTGTATAGGAAACTCGTTGGATTTAAGTAAGTGCTGATAAACGCGGACACCGCCGGGGAGTTGGCGAACTGGGCAATAGTGTAGGGCAGAACCAAGAGCGAGGAGGCGAAAATAATCGGCATCACCCCGCCCTGGTTGACCCGCAGGGGTAAATAACTCGTCCCCTGTTGACTCATCGTGCCCCGTGGACCGACCTGCCGTTTCGCCGAAAGAATCGGGATGCGCCGGGTCCCTTCCTGGACAAAGACAATCGCCACAATCATGCCGACAAAAACTAAGGACAGGACAATCGCGCCCAGGATCAGACTGTTATCTTTTTGCACAAGGGCGATGGTATTGCCAATCACACTGGGCAAGGATGAGGCAATCGAGACAAAAATCAGCAGTGAAGCCCCGTTACCGATCCCTTTCTCTGTCAACAACTCTCCGACCCACATAATAAAAATTGCGCCTGCTACCAAGGCCAAGGTGGTCTGGATCACAAAAAACACATCCCAACCCGCCGCAAAGGGCCGTACATAAAATGCCAAAGCCAAGCCCTGAATAATCGCCCAGCCCAGGGCCAAGAACCGCGTATATTGGGCGATCTGCCGGCGGCCTTGCTCCCCTTCGTCTTTCTGGAGGGCTTCTAGTTTAGGAAAGACCGGGACTAATAACTGGGTAATGATCGAGGCATTGATATAGGGCAAAATCCCCAGGGCAAAAACTCCCAAGGAACTCAGTCCTCGTCCTGTGAACACATCCAAAAAGCTAATCAACTGGTTATTTTGAATAGACTGCAAAAAACCTTCCTGGTCAATCCCCGGTAGCGGGATGAAAATACCCAGCCGCGCCAGAATCAACAGCCCAATCGTAAATAGAATCCGGTTCCGCAAGTTGCTGGACTGGGCTAACTGACTGAATAACTGCTGGGTACTGGGCGAGCCCGGTCCCTTGGGGCTGACGGTCATGGGATCTCCAACAAAAGGCACTGTCCCTATTATCGTACCTATCTCTCCCGCCTGTAGCTCTAACTAAGGGTGCGGTGTACATTGGATGATCAGTTACCAGGACTCCCGTGGCAACCCAAACCCCGACTGCGTTACGTCAGGACATCCGCGCTTTTTATGATTCTTCCTCCGCGCTCTGGGAGAGTGTCTGGGGCGAACATATGCACCATGGCTACTGGGACTCTCCTGCCCCCAAGGACCGCCGCCAAGCCCAAGTAGACCTAATCGTGGAGCTATTGCGCTGGTCCGGGGTGACGAAAGCCCAACGCATCCTCGACGTAGGTTGCGGGATCGGCGGGAGCAGTCTTTATTTAGCCGAACAACTCCAGGCCCAGGTGACGGGAATCACGCTCAGTCCGGTCCAGGCCCAACGTGCTCAAGCCCGTGCCCAAGCCGCCGGACTCGCGACCCAGACCCAATTTGAAGTGGCGGATGCCCTCGCTCTACCCTACCCCGATGCCAGTTTTGATCTGGTTTGGGCCTTGGAGAGCGGTGAGCACATGGCGGACAAAGCCCGGTTCCTGAGTGAATGCTGGCGGGTCCTCCAGCCCGGTGGACGACTCGTTATGGCGACCTGGTGTTGTGCCCCTGGTCCCCTTACCCCCCAGCAAAACCGCCAACTAGCCAAAATCTATCAAGTCTACTACTTGCCCTATATTCTCAGCATCCCGGCCTACGAGACGATCCTGACGGAGTTGGGCTACCAGGGCATCCAGACGACGGATTGGTCGGCTCAAGTCAGTCAGTTCTGGCAATTGGTCATGGACTCGGCCCAACTTCCGGCGGTGATCCGCGAGATCCGGTCCCTGGGTTGGCCTTTGATCCGGGCGGCCCTAGCGATGGGATTGATGCGTGAGGGCTACCGCACGGGGTTGATTCGCTACGGGGTCTTCACGGCGGTCCGGGGCTAATGGGTGTACCGGACATCCTGGGGATTGACCATCTTACTTTTTATGTCCCCGAGGTGGACCCCTGGGCGTTATGGTTCCGGCGCAAGCTCAACTGTCAAAGCTTGGCGCGGTCGGAGCAATGGACCATTCTCCAGACGGGCGGAGTGGTGGTGGTACTCAAGGTTCCTCAGGATGATTACTTGACCCGTCATCCTCCTGGTTTGGGTGATATCTGTTTCTTGGTCCGCGACTTGACCCCGGTGCGTTCCTTGGCTCAGGTCTGGCCCGTGGGTGAACACAGTCTGCGGATGCCAGCCATCGGGGATGTAACCCATACTTTTCGTCAGGGCCGGGGATTTAGCGGTCAATCGGGCGGGTTTCGGGGGATTGACCATGTGGTTTTTAATGTCGCAGCGGGTCAGCTAGAGCGGGTGCGTCAGTGGTATGAGGACACGCTGGGTTGGTCGGTCCAAGCCCATTACACGATCCAGGGGACCGCTTCAGCTTTGCAGAGCTATGTCATGGTCAATCCTACCGGGACCGTCCAAATCCCCATTAATCAACCCGCCTCTCCCAATTCCCAAGTGCAAGAATTTTTGGACCACAACCGGGGAGCCGGAGTCCAGCACGTCGCGCTAATTAGTGAAAATATTTTTAGGGATGTGGCGCGGTTACGAAGCCGGGGGGTATCCTTCCTGAAAAC
>Ga0163154_10007475_pt1 | contig 13007 bp, 13 predicted proteins | sample OliLakLV19MP9P1_FD_148649 | JGI IMG/M metagenome (GOLD analysis project Ga0163154, IMG submission 148649) | Freshwater microbial mat bacterial communities from Lake Vanda, McMurdo Dry Valleys, Antarctica - Oligotrophic Lake LV.19.MP9.P1 | ecosystem: Environmental > Aquatic > Freshwater > Lake >... | reverse complement strand
GGATAGTTGTCGGGGGGCAAGTCCTCACCGGACCTAACGGGATTGCGGGCGAGTGGGGCCACAATCCCCTACCCTGGCCCACGAATCAGGAGTGGCCCGGTCCCCCCTGTTACTGCGGCAAAACTGGCTGTATTGAGACTTTTTTGAGCGGGCCGGGGTTCGCCCGTGACTACCATGAGACGGGCGGCGAAGCCCTCACCGGGCCGGAGATCGTCCAACGCTCAGAACAGGGTGAGACTTTAGCTGAACTGACTTTAGTCCGTTACCAGAGTCGGCTCGCCCGTGCCCTTGCCAGTGTCATCAATATCCTTGATCCCGATGTCATTGTCCTCGGCGGCGGGATGTCCAACATCACCCGTCTCTACACCCAAATTCCCTATCTCTGGGGACCCTATGTTTTCTCAGACCGGGTAGATACCCGGCTCGCCCCGGCGAAACATGGGGATGCCAGTGGGGTCCGGGGGGCGGCTTGGCTCTGGCCTACTTAGGTAAACTCTGTGGTATGGTTTATGATTGTACCTTAGTGCTTCTAAGGTTTACGGAGTCCCCATGCAACGGTACGAGGCCATGTATATTTTGCGCCCCACCCTCACCGAGGAGGAGTTGGAGGCAGCGGTGAACCTTTTTGAGCAGACCCTACGCAATCAAGGTGTAGAAGAATTGTTGGTGGAGCGGCGCGGCAAACGGCGGTTGGCCTACGAGATCCAGAAAAACAAAGAAGGCATCTACATCCAGATGAACTACCAGGCCAACGGCCCGATCAACAGTGAATTAGAGCGGGCTTTCCGGCTTAACGAACAGGTCCTGCGTCACTCTATCTTTCGGGAAGAACCGTGAACAGTATTGTCTTGATGGGTGAGGTTGCCAACCGCCCCGAGTTGCGTGAGACCCAGGAGGGGTTAGCCCGCACTAACTTTATCCTGCGTTACCCGTCTACCAAACCCGATGAACCGGAGTTCCAAGTCCAAGTGGTTGCTTTCGGAAATTCCGCAACTGAGGTCGGTGAACTGGTCCAAGGCGACCAAGTGACCCTCGAAGGCCGCATTCAGATGAATAGCTTCACCCGCCCGGACGGAACTCGCGAAAAACGGGCCGAAGTGATTATCCGCCGCTGTCATGTCCTCCACAAAGCCGGGGGCGTTCCTCTATCACCGCCTGCCAATCTACCCCCCTCCGTGCCACCGCCGCCTCGGGCGATGACCACGCCGACGCGCACCGTTCCTAGCCGTCCACCTGCCACCACGGCCCGTCCTCTAGGCGACTTGCCCCCTCAAAACGAGGATATTCCTTTTTAATCAATTCAACCAAACTGAAAAGGGGGCCCTTGAGCCCCCTTTTTCATCGCTGTATCGTCGCTAGCTCGACTGTGCCATGGGAGCAGAGCGGGTGTTTCGGCGGGTCAGGGTATTGAAGAGCATTTGACCGATGGCTTTGACCAGACTGCCTTCGAGTTCCTGGAAGAGCTTCATGTTGTTCTGGAAAGAACCGTTGGCCTCAATGACGATGGCGGCGACTTGCGCCTCTGTAAGCGGTAGGTCATCCAGCATTTGCCGGTAGTTGGCCTTGAACTGTTTCTCATCCGGGATGCCCTCGAAGCGGTAGAAGGCTGTCCCCACGCCATCACTGAGATTCATCCCGCGCTCAGCAATCCCTTTGAGGATTTGACCGCCAGAGAGGTCGCCCATATAACGGGTATAGCAGTGGGCAATCAACAGCACGGGGTCGGTGTCGCTGAGTTGACGGATACGGGAAACGTAGGCTTGGCAGGCCAGAGAGGGACTGACTTCACGGACCCAGGCGGGACCGTAGTAGTATTGCAGGTCCTGGGCTAAGCTCTGTTTGCGAAAAAGCACAGGCTGGTGGAGAGGGGCAAGAACCGGGTGCTGGCTATGGCGTTCGAGGCTCTCTTCGAGGGCACTGTACACGAAGTAGAAATTCGCTAGGAGTTTGCGGTAAGAATTTTTCTCCACCACGCCCTTCAAAAAGCATTTGATGAAATCCGCACTCTCCGCCAGGGTATGGGCTTGGCGCGTCCCTTCACGAAGCTGCAACGCTAGTTGCGTCGGCATAGAACCTCCTTGTCAAGAATCTTGAGGCTGTTGCGAACAGCACACTCTAGTAGGGTAGGGCATTTAAGCGAGCCCAGTTGTTAAAAATCTTTGCAAGAGGGCGATTTGTAAAGTGGAGGCACTTCGGGGCACGATAGTAAGTAAGAATTTTCATATCCCATGCAATCCATCACCTCTGAACCTACCACCGCCACCCGTCCCGCCAGTCTCGCCCTCGCCGTCCAGGGTCTAGGTAAACAGTATCGCACCGGGTTTTGGCTGAATCGGCGGGTGGATTCGCTCAAGGATTGTACGCTCTCCGTCTATCAGGGCGAGACCTTTGGCCTATTGGGTCCCAACGGGGCCGGGAAAACTACCCTCATGAAAGTCCTCCTGGGGATTGTGCCGCCTACCACGGGGAGCGGGACCGTCTTGGGTCAACCCTTGGGCGACCAAGAAGCCAAAAAACAGGTGGGCTACCTACCAGAGAACCCCTACTTTTATGAATATCTGAGTGGTACGGAAGTTCTGGTCTTCACAGCTCGTCTTTTTGGCTTGGACACCCACACTACCCGCGCTCGTATTCCTGAGCTATTAGCTCAAGTCGGTCTCTCGGAAGAAGCCGGGGCTAAGCAACTCCGTAAATATTCCAAGGGGATGCTGCAACGGATTGGGCTGGCGCAGGCCTTAGTCAACAACCCACAATTGGTTTTCCTGGATGAACCGATGTCGGGGCTAGACCCGATGGGCCGCTTCCAGATGCGCGAGTTAGTCCTATCGCTCAAACGCCAGGGTAAGACCGTTTTCTTCAACAGCCATATCCTCTCCGATGTCGAGCAGATCTGTGACCGAGTGGGGATCTTAGCCCAAGGGGAGCTCGTAGCCCTCGGTAGCCTAGATGAACTCCTGGGCGTGAAGGAGACCTATCACGCCCATTTCCGTTGCCCAGACCAGACGGTGACTGCCTACTTGACGGACTTAGAACCCTTGGGCGATAGCTGGCAGGGCGTCTTAAAAGTAGACCCGGCCCAATTCCTGAACGAGTTAACGCAAGCTGGCGGCGTTTTATTGGAGCTCAAGCTCCAGCGGCCTAGTCTAGAGACCTTCTTTGTCGAGCGAGTGGGCAACCGGGCTACACCGCGTTAAAAAAAGCACCGGAGCCATCCCCGGTGCTGCATAGAACTTTAGGAGTTTCAGGAACCTTTTAGCCCTTCACCTAACACGAAGCGGGCAAAGCGACGGACTTTGATATTCTCACCAACTTTGGTGATGGTCTGGCTGATGAGCTCATCCACGGTGATTGCCTGGTCCTTAATGAAGGGTTGGTCCAGGAGGCAGCGTTCCTTAAGTAGCTTCTCAATCCGGCCTTGGACAATCTGAGCGCGGATCTTTTCGGGCTTCTTGGCGAGGTCCTCGCGGCCCATCTCAATGTCACGCTCCCGTTCCTGGACGGCTTCCGGGACATCCGCCACACCGATATATTCCACGTTGGGGCAAGCCGCGACCTGCATGGCGATACTGCGGACCAACCCCTGGAAGATTTCACCCCGCGCTACAAAGTCCGTCTCGCAGTTGACCTCGACCAAGACCCCGACCCGGCCCCCGGTGTGGATGTAGGAACCGACCAGGCCCTCGGTGGCCTGCCGAGTGGCCATCTTCTCGCCCTTGGCGAGGCCCTTTTTGCGGAGGTATTCCTTGGCTTTTTCGACGTCACCCCCGGACTCGGTGAGGGCTCTTTTGCAGTCAATCATCGAAACGCCCGTCTCTTCGCGCAGTTGCTTGACGAGTTGGGCTGTTACTTCTGCCATGTGCGCCTCCCCTTATTCTTCTTCATCGTCCGTATCTAGCCCTGGGATCTCCACGGCCTTAATATCAAACAGTAATTCCTTCTCTGGGCTCTCAACGTCCATCACAGCCTCGGGTTCCTCGGCGGTTTCAATGGCCCCGTGCCGTCCTTCAATGATGGCATCGGCTAGACGACCCACAATCAACCGGATCGAGCGGATCGCGTCATCGTTGGCAGGGACCCCCACATCCACCATCTCGGGGTCACAATTAGTGTCGAGGAGCGAGACAATCGGGATACCCAGGCGACGGGCTTCCATGACGGCGTTGTATTCGCGCTTCTGGTCCACGATGAGCAGGATATCCGGAAGACGGCGCATATCCTTAATTCCCCCCAGGTATTTCTCCAGGCGGTCCAATTCTTTACGCCGGGTGGCGGCCTCTTTTTTGGGCAACCGGTCGAAGAGACCACTCTTCTCCATGGTGATGAGATCCTTGAGACGGTCTACCCGTGAACGGATCGTGGCCCAGTTGGTGAGCATTCCCCCCAGCCAGCGTTGGTTCACAAAGTACATCCCACAACGAGAAGCCTCTTGAGCAATCACCGTCGCTGCCTGCCGTTTGGTCCCGACGAAGAGGATCTTCTTGCCCCGGTCAGCTTCCCCCTTGAGATAGGTAAAGGCGCGTTCAAGGTAGACTGCTGTCTGGGTCAAGTCAATGATGTGGATACCATTGCGGGCCGTAAAGATATAGGGCCGCATTTTGGGACTCCAACGCCGGGTCTGGTGCCCGAAGTGGACCCCCGCCTCCAACATTTCAGCGAGTGAAACAATACCCATGGTTTTTCCTTATCGGGTTCGCCTCCCCCCGGCAGCCAATGGACCCGATAGGCCGGAGGTGTGGAATTTGTGCCTTAACTAGGATAACACGGGCTACTTAAAAAATTGGTACGGTATCGTTTTGTCAAAGTTAGAAATATTAAGCAAGTTACGCCGCTAACTCCCAATCTAGGCTAGAAAAACATCTATAGTTAGGGCAGATACTAAGGACTGTCCTATGGTCAGGGCAAGCCTAGAGCGTTTGATCGCTGATTTACAACAGGACACCCTCCGCATGGGTGCGCTCGTTGAGACCTCTGTCGCCCAGGGTCTCCAAGCCCTATTTCAGCAGAATCTAACCTTAGCTGAGCAGGTTATCCAGCAAGATGTGCGGGTGGATGCCCTTTACCGCAAGCTCGAAGTCGATTGTCTCAACGCCTTGGCCCTCCATAGTCCGTTAGCTCGTGACCTGCGCTATATCAGTACGATCTTGCAACTTATCCGTGACCTTGAGCGCATCGGAGACTATGCCGGGGATATCTGTGAAGTGGTCCCCCGCTTAATTCTCTATCCTAAATTGCCGGAGCTAGACAAAATCCGTCCGATGGCCCACCGTTGTCAAACCATGGTCTCCCAGGCCCTAGTCGTTTTTACACACCTCGATTCCCATGGTGGACGGGCACTCATCCGGGCTGACGATAGCGTGGATGCGGATTATGAATCCCTTTACAACTGCCTAGCCGTACAGCGTGTCGGGGATGGTCCTTTAGAGCCTTTTCTATTGTTATTGCTGGTTATTCGTTATCTAGAGCGCATGGCAGACCACGCAGCCAATATTGGGGTCAGGGTGGCCTTTATCGTGACGGGCGAACGATGACGGTTAATATGACAAACTCTTCAAGCTGCGTATTCGTCCCGTAGCCGTTTTGGGAATTAATAGAAATTTGAGCAAGCAATTCCCGTCGGTTCATAACTCCTCATAGTTGATTTCTCGCTCAATTTTTCCACAACAGGGGTCTTATTTTGATTTTAAGTAATCACTGAGGAATATCTATCACCTTAATTCAACTCCCAGCAAAAGTCAGGATAAATCCGGCGGGGTCCGCTAGGGTGAACTCAGTCTTGCCGTAGAACGTTTCATGATTGAATCTGGAGTGGTGAAGCGGGCTATTGCCAGCCCGCTCACGTTAATTTACTGCGGGATCTGCGATAGGACCCGGCGGGCTGCCTGTAGCGTCTGGTCAATATCCGCAGCAGTGTGGGCCGTAGACAGAAACCAAGCTTCAAACTGAGAGGGGGCTAGGTAAACACCCTCCGCCATCATCCCCCGGTGGAAACGCCCAAACTTCTCGCGGTCCGAAGCCTTGGCGGTTTCATAACTGGTGACAGGACCCGCGCAGAAGAAGATACTGGTCATCGCTCCCACTTGGTTCGCACAGATCGTGTGTCCAGTGGCCCGGGCTACGTCCAGTAGACCTTCAGTAAGTTGCGCCGTAATCTGGTCGAGATAGGCGTAGGTACCGGGTTTTTGCAGGAGTTCAAGGGTCTTGATCCCCGCTGTCATTGCTAAGGGATTCCCGGAGAGTGTCCCGGCTTGGTACACCGGACCCGCCGGGGCCACCATCTCCATAATCGCTTGCTTACCTCCGTAGGCCCCGACGGGTAGACCGCCGCCGATGATCTTCCCCAAACAGGTCAAGTCTGGGTCCATCCCAAAGCGTTCCTGGGCACCGCCGTAGGCCAGCCGGAAGCCCGTCATCACCTCATCAAAGATCAGCAAAGCCCCGTACTGATGGGTCAGTTCCCGAACGCCCGCCAAGAAACCGGGCTGGGGAAGGATGCAACCAGCATTCCCAACGACGGGTTCGAGGATAACTGCGGCAATACTATCGGGATACTGGGCAAGCATCGCGTTTAGGGCGGGTAGGTCGTTGTAGGGGACAGTGAGGGTGTGGGCGGTCACGGCACTGGGGACCCCCGGTGAATCGGGTAAGCCCAAGGTCGCCACTCCAGAACCGGCTTGGACGAGGAACAAATCGCCGTGCCCGTGGTAACAACCACTGAACTTGATCAATTTTTCGCGCCCGGTGTAGGCCCGCGCTAACCGGATGGCGGACATACAGGCTTCCGTACCCGAGTTGACAAAGCGGACCATCTCAATGGAGGGGACCGCATCAATTACCATCTGAGCCAAGACATTCTCTTGACAAGAAGGCGCACCGAAACTCGTGCCATTGGGAATCGCGCTAATCAAGGCTTGCTGGACCTCAGGGTGGGCATGACCGACAATGGCTGGCCCCCAGGTACCGATGTAATCAATGTAGCGATTGCCGTCCACATCCCAGAGGTAGGCTCCTTGCGCCCGTGCAATAAAAACCGGATCGGCCCCCACCGACTTGAAAGCCCGCACCGGCGAGCTGACTCCACCGGGCATGAGGGTTTTGGCCCGCTCGAAAAGTTCGTGGGAACGGGTAGTTTGATAGGTGTTGGTGGTTGTTACCAAGAGGACTCCGAGGAACGCGCCTTATCCAGGGTATCCCAGGACGATCCCCGCTGCCTACCCCGGTCAGTCCGCCGACTCTTTCAGCAAACGGAATCAGCCCCATAACTGACTAGCCAGGACAATGGATGTAATTAGCAGGGGCAACTCTGTACGATAGCTGGCTAAACGCCCCGCTAACTCGTGATCAAGTCTTGAGCTTACCCAGATTAGACCACAGCACTTTACCGCAAGCGGCTTAAGTGTGAGGATCACACTACCTTGACAACCCACACAGGCTAGACTGCACAGACCCAGACGCTAGGGAAATTCAAAGGGGTGAATCATCCCGAGCAACGGCTCAATAACATCTGCTTAATGGGTTAGGTTACTCCTCAAGATTACCGTCTTTATTCACCTTGATGAGCTTGATATGCTTACGGCCCAAGGAGATCTCGAACTCTGTACCCGGTTCTAGTTCCATCTCGCGGGTGTAGGCCGCCCCGACCAAGAGGTTGCCGTTCTTCTGGACTTGGATGCGGAAGTTGGCGGTACGTCCGCCGCGAGTACCGTTAGTTTCAGGGTCTATAGTCAAGCCCTTTGCCGACAGCAAGGAATTCATGAACTTCATCACATTGACCCGTTCCTTGCCACCTTTTGTTTTGGTGACATAACCACAGGCTCGCGCAATCTCTTTCTTGCTTGAAACTGCCGAAAGTTCTTCGACTTTTTTTAAAAGCTCCCGTCCAGACAAAACTACGTCACTCATTAAATAGCACCTCAAATGCACTTTACACACTGTACATACTTATAGCAAAGTTTGGCAGATGTTCTCACTAATTTTTTACGATGGTGGCTAATATTTCTATAACAGTCCAGGTACAACTAACTCAGAAAGCCATTAGGGTTATCAAGTCCCCGCTATCATTGCGCTTTCTAGGGGATGCTAGGATCGGGATATGTCTTGCGAATAAACATTGTTTAACGCCGAAACGTTACTCTTTGAACCCGCCACCGAAGGCCCTGACCCAATCTCCATGGTTTTTGCTTTCCCTAATCTTTACAGCGTGGGGATTGCCAGTCTGGGCTATCAGGTAGTTTGGCGGCTCCTGAAGGGCTGTCCCGAACTGCGGGTCGCCCGGTTATTCATGGACCTCGCTGAACCTTTACCCCCAGACCGTGAACTCGTCGGCTTCTCGTTCTCTTGGGAACTGGATTTTACGAATATCTTGACGCTCCTGACCCAACTGCAAATCCCTCTAAGTGCCCACGAGCGCAGTCATGACCACCCCTTGGTTTTTGGGGGTGGGCCAGTTTTGACCGCAAATCCTGAGCCTTTTGCTGATTTTTTCGATGTAGTGCTGTTGGGCGACGGTGAGGAGTTGGTTCCAGAATTTGTGCGAGCTTACGCCCAAGTCCGTCATCTCGACCGCGCCCACCAACTACAACACCTCAGTCAAGTGGCGGGGGTGTACATTCCGAGTCTCTATCAAGTCACCTACCTATCTCCCACCGGCGGTGTGGCTCAAATTCAAGCTCTAACTCCTGCCCCAGCGACAGTGACAAAAAGAACTTGGCGCGGCGACCACCTCTCGGCCTCCACGGTGGTCACGCCCCACAGTGCTTGGGAAAATATCTACATGGTCGAGGTAGTGCGGTCCTGCCCGGAGTTGTGTCGTTTTTGTCTCGCTAGTTACCTCACCCTGCCTTTTCGCACCGCGCCAGTCACAGGTTCGCTATTGCCCCTGATTGAAGCCGGACTCCGGGTTACTTCACGGCTGGGACTGCTGGGGGCTTCGGTGACCCAGCATCCTGAATTTGAACAGGTCCTCGACTATTTGGCTGAGCCCCAGTTTGAGCAGATTCACCTGAGTGTTTCCTCAGTCCGCGCCAACACGCTCACCCCCAAAATGACCCAGACCTTGGCAAGTCGGGGGGCTAATTCCGTGACGATTGCGGTTGAGACTGGCTCAGAGCGGCTCCGTCAAGTCATTAATAAGAAACTTACTAACCCGGAAATTGAGACCTGCGCCGGGATTGTTGCCGAAGGCGGGCTGAAGGGCTTGAAGCTCTATGGCATGGTCGGTCTGCCCTCGGAAGAAACGGCAGACTTAGCAGCCACCCTTGACTTGTTGACCCGGCTCAGACAAGCTCAGCGGGGTCTACGCTTGAGTTTCGGCTGTAGTACGTTTGTACCCAAGGCCCACACGCCTTTTCAGGTCTACGGGGTGGACCGTCAGGCGGAGAAGAAACTAGAACTTTTTGCCCGTCGGCTGCCAAAAATCGGGGTGGACTTCCGACCGGAGAGCTATGGCTGGTCGGTGATGCAGGCCCTGATTTCGCGGGGGGACCGCCGGGTGGGGCAGGTGTTGCGCCAAGTCCACCAAACTGGGGCGAGTCTGGGAACCTTCCGCAGAGCTTTTAAGGAACTCAAGGGTCAACTGCCGCCCCTCGAACATTACGTACATGACGATTGGTCCGGTCAGGTCCTACCCTGGCAACATCTCCTCGGACCTGTTGCCGAGGGCGTATTAACCCGCCATCTGGAAACCGCCCGCGCTCAGATGTAAACTTTCAGTGAAGTTTGCTGAGACCGTCAACTTTGTTACAGGTCTGGTCCTAGTCCGCCCTCTATACAGGGGACACATTGTCAGGTGCCAGGATGTCAAGCGTGAGCAAGTGTGGGTATTGGGGCGTTCTTTTGGGCGGGGCGGGGCTCGTGACCCTGGGGGCACAGGCGGCGGGGGACCCGACGGGAGCTGCGGTAGATTGGTCGGTGGTCAGTGCTACGCCTCCAAATCTCAAAAGTGTCGCTGGTACGGTTGCTGACCTCAAGGTGGGCTTGAATATGACCTGGGTCCTACTGACGGGGTTTTTAATCTTCATGATGCAGGCGGGCTTTGCGACGGTGGAGGCGGGCTTCTGTCGGGCCAAAAACTCCGTCAACGTCATGATGATGAATCTGGTCGTTTTTTGTGTGGGGGTCATCGGGTACTTCCTCTGTGGTTTTGCTTTCATGTTTGGTGGGTTAGGCGGGACAGCGACCCTGGGGAATACGACAGGCATCCTCAACGGGATGTTCTCCATCGGAGGTTTTGACCTGCTTGGGACAAAGGGTTTCCTCTTGACGGGGGATTTCTATGATGTGTCGGTGTTCGCGCTCTTCTTCTTCCAACTAGTTTTTATGGACACCGCTGCCACGATCCCCACGGGGGCAATGGCAGAACGGTTGTCCTGGAAGGGCTTTTTGGGTATGGGGCTCTGGGTCAGTATGTTTATCTATCCCCTCATCGGTTGCTGGCTCTGGGGCGGGGGGTGGCTGGCGGACCTCGGGACGAGCTTCAAGCTGGGCCATGGGGCGGTGGATTTTGCGGGGTCCGGGGCGGTCCACATGGTCGGCGGGACCGTTGCGCTGGTGGGGGCAATTATCTTGGGACCGCGTATCGGTAAATACAACCGTGATGGCTCGGTCAACCCGATCCCCGGTCACAGTTTCCCCTTAGTGATCCTGGGGGTGATCATCCTCTTTTGTGGTTGGTTCGCGTTTAACGCAGGATCGACCCTGGCGGCGACGGACCTCCGCATTGCCGTGATTGCCGTCAATACGATGGTCGCCGGGGGCTTTGCCGGGGTGGCAGCGATGTTTCGGATGTGGATCTGGGAGAGTAAACCCGATCCCGGCTACACCTGCAACGGTGTGTTGGCGGGGCTGGTGGCAATCACGGCCTCCTGTGCTTTTGTGGAACCCTGGATGGCGGCGGTGATTGGGATTTTGGCGGGGGGCTGGGTCTGTGATGCGGGTCTATTCATCGAACGGGTCCTCAAAGTGGATGATCCCTGCGGCGCGGTGGCAGTCCACTTCTGTAATGGGGCTTGGGGCCTAGTGGCGTTGGGAATTTTTGCCGATGGCAAGTACGGGGCGGGCTGGAACGGGGTGCCGGGGCCGGTCCGGGGCCTCCTCACTGGGGATTTCACCCAGATCTTGGCCCAACTGGTCGCCTGTTTCACGATCTTGATTGTGGTCGGGAGCCTGTCTTGGCTTTTCTTTACGGTCCTGGGGCTATTTGTCCAGTTGCGGGTAGATGCCAATAGCGAGGTTCAGGGACTAGATGTGCCGGAGATGGGGATTTGGGGCTACCCGGACTCGGAGGCGACCTTCTCCCCAACGATGCTACAGACCCAACCCCCGCCCCGTGTGGGTGAAAGGCTGACGCGTTTCTAATTGGCTGGGGGGGGTAAGTTGTTTTACCTCCCCTAGGCTAATTCAGACGCCTGTGATAAATCGTCACTCATCTTTAAATAAATACTAAAATCCCGCAAGATTGTTATCTTTGATACAATGTTATGTCTCAATTGGGTTAAACCTGATACAACACGCACCGGGAGACCCGTTGGCTATTACGTTTGAACAACCCCTTGCTGCGCTTTTTCGGCTCCTAGAAGCAGGCTTTATCCCTTCCACCAATGAACACTATGAGCGCGGAAAAACTGTTTTTTTTCCAGGGGACCCCGCTGAACGTGTTTATTTCTTGATGCGTGGGGCCGTTAAACTCTCACGAGTCTATGAACGCGGTGAAGAAATTACCGTCGCCCTCCTGCGTGAGAACAGTGTTTTTGGGGTCCTGTCGCTCATCACTGGGCACCGCTCGGATCGTTTTTATCACGCTGTCGCCTTCACGCCCGTGGATTTAATTGCTGTACCGATTGACCATATGGAGAAGGCCGTCCGCACCGACCCGGAACTCTCCATCCTGCTCCATCAGGGCTTGGCTTCTAGGGTCCTCCAGACCGAGATGATGATTGAGACTTTGGCGCACCGCGACATGGGTTCTCGGCTTGAGAGTTTCCTGTTGGTGTTGTGTCGAGACTTCGGGGTACCGGGTAAGGACGGGGTAACGATTGATTTGCGCCTATCCCACCAAGCGATTGCTGAGGCGATTGGTTCTACTCGTGTCACGATTACCCGGCTCTTGGGCGATCTCAAGAAGAGTAATCTTATCTCGATTTATAAAAAGAAAATCACCGTGCGTGACCCCGTGCGTCTGGGTCAACGCTTTGCCTAACTCAGTCATGAGCCCTCCAAGCTAGGTTGTGCTTGAGCCTCTAAGTAAAACGCTTGACGCCTCAGCAGCCCCGCTTGCCTATTTTTTCAGAGGGGACGCGGCGGGTACCCCTGCCGGATTTCCTTGGGGAGTAAGTCTCGATAACAAGCCTGCACCTCAGCAATCGTAAACAACGCCTGGAAGGAATAGCCCCGACTAGCGTAAAGCTCAGCCCCGCCTTGGTTGCGGTCCACCAGCGTCAGGATAACCGCCACTTGCCAGCCCAACTTCTCCACCGCCTCAACGGCTTGGAGAGCCGAAGCCCCGGTCGTCACCACATCTTCAAGAATTGCTACCGGTGTACCAGGGGGCAAGGGAGGACCTTCTACCGATTGGTTCGCGCCATAACCCTTGGCTTGTTTACGGACAATAAAGGCCGAGCGGGGTTTACCTGCCAAGAAACTGACCACGGAAACCGCAGTGGCAAGGGGGTCCGCCCCCAAAGTCAGACCTCCTACCGCTTGAACCTGGGTGGGCAGTAAGTCAAAGAGCAATTTCCCGGTCAAATACGCACCCTCAGCCGCCAGGGTGACGAGTTTACCGTTGATGTAATAGCTACTTTTTTGGCCTGAAGCCAGGGTGAAGTCGCCCTCACGGTAGGCGTGTTGACAAAGCAGGGTGAGTAAACGAGCGCGCATGGGTGGTGAATTGACCGGAAATATGGGATTCAAGCCCCGCTCCTTTAGGACGGCTTTTCTTGATTTCTACTGTAGTCCTTTAGAACCTCTAAAGGTGCCCCTCCCACCGAAAGCGCAAAATAGCTAGGACTCCAAAG
>Ga0163154_10007472_pt1 | contig 13011 bp, 11 predicted proteins | sample OliLakLV19MP9P1_FD_148649 | JGI IMG/M metagenome (GOLD analysis project Ga0163154, IMG submission 148649) | Freshwater microbial mat bacterial communities from Lake Vanda, McMurdo Dry Valleys, Antarctica - Oligotrophic Lake LV.19.MP9.P1 | ecosystem: Environmental > Aquatic > Freshwater > Lake >... | reverse complement strand
TCTTTTACCTGCTGCCAGGAGGAAGATAGAACAATGCAGCAGAACCGCATAGATTCAATTGTCAAGGTTCAGCATGTCTTTCGACAGCAAGGTTTTTTAAGTGGTTGATTACCTTATCCACTAGAATGAGTGTAGCATTCATCTACACAAATGAGTGAAAAACAACTAAGCGTTAGACTTCCAGAACCCGAAATGGAACTACTTGAGCGCTATGCCGAAAAGGCGAAACGAACTAAAACTGACGTGATTCGAGAGTTCATCCGCACTCTAGAAGGAAAGCTGCCCTAGAAGGGCAGGGTTTTAGACCCAGTTTTCTGATAACCGCCGCGATCGCCTGGTAACTGCAATCTTTTTTGATAGAACAATGGTTCATCCTCACCTCAACGAAATTTTGGCAAAACTAAGAACTGCTCTAGAGCAGGAATACGGCGATCGCTTGGTTCAGTTGTTACTGTTTGGTTCTCAAGCCCGAGGCGATGCTGAGCCTGAATCTGACATTGATGTCATGATCATCCTGAACGATGCCGTTGATAGCTGCACAGAAATTAATCGAATCAGCATTTTTTTAACAGCGCTCTGCCTCGACTATGCGGTACTGATTTCTTGTGTTTTTACCTCGGAAGAACGGTTCCAAAACAAGAAAGATGCGTATTTCTTTCGGAATGTACATCAGCAGGGAATTTCCATATGATGCCCGAACAGCAAGACCTATTGCAAAAAGCCACCAGTAGCCTAGATGCTGCGAGGGTGTTGCTAGCCAATAGCTTTCCTGAATTTGCTGCTTCCCGTGCCTACTATGCCATGTTCTATGTTGCAGAAGCCTTCTTGGAGGGTGAAGGGCTTTCATTTTCAAAGCACTCTGCTGTTATATCAGCATTTGGGCAGCAATTTGCCCGAACTGGGCGTGTTCCTGTTGAGTTTCACCGTAGCTTGATCACAGCCGAACAGATCCGCCTCCAAGGAGACTACCAAAGTCAGGGTAGTGTTTCCCCAACTCAAGCTCAAACTTTGATTGACCAAGCGGATGAATTTATCACACTGGCACAACAGCAGATTTCTTGACATCTTAACCCTGCATGAAACACTAGTGAAGGCGATCGCGTCCATCTGAACCGGGTCAACGACCGTTGTCCCCTACGGGTTTTGGTGAAGATGGGGGGCGATCGCGTCCTACTGTGAACTGACAAAGCTTGACTATTCTCAGCCTTCTTCATTAACTTGAACCAGAGACGAAGCAATCGGATCAAGCAAATGCGTATTTCACCCCGACTAAGAAAAATTTTGCTAGGGCTTTTACTGGTAGTAGCAATCTACATTGGGATGGCGCTGCTATTGAAAGCGATCGGGTTAGAAAATGCTCAAAACTTGGTTCAGCAAGCGGGCGTTTTGGCACCTGTTTTATTTATAGTTTTGTGTGCTGCAAGTTTAATTATTGCGCCCCTCAGCGGCAGTTCTTTGTATGTATTAGGCGGGGTCTTATTTGGCAAAGAGGCTGGCTTTTGGCTGAGCTATGGTGCGTCTGTATTGGGATGCAGCAGCAACTTTTGGATTTCGCGGCAGCTAGGGCGACAAGCCGTCACCCGGTTTGTGGGCAAAAAACATTTAGATGAACTAGATAAATTTATCGGGAATCTCAAAAGCCACCAGAGCATTTTTTATATTGCATTGACCATGCCTTTAGCGCAAGATATTGTGAGCTATGCGGTGGGGTTGACAGCCGTTAAGTACAGACATTTTTTGATCGCATTGCTGCCCACTGCCGCGCTAATTGTCGCTGCCTATATTTATCTGGGCACTAGTATATTAGAAACCCTGATTCAGTAATCCCAATTTGCACCGCTTCTACGGGCAGCCAACAGCAGGCAGCAGGCAGTAAACTGAAGAATATTGTTGCTAATCAAATTTGATGGCAGATAGCTCTACAGTCCCATCTGTGCTAATTACCGCAGGCTTTCAGGCTCTATCGGAGCCATTGCGTCTGAAAATACTGGAACTGCTGCGATCGCAAGAGCTATGTGTGTGCGATTTGTGCGATCTGCTGCACACGCCGCAGTCCAAACTATCGTTCCATCTGAAGGTGCTAAAAGATGCAGAACTGGTGCATGCGCGCCAGTCAGGGCGGTGGATGTATTACAGCGTCAATGGGTCGCAGATGATCGCGCTAGAACAATATCTGGCACAATATCGCAGCTTCAGCCAAACATCGCCCACGCGGGTCTGCGAAGATTAGGACGGGGGATTTAGATCTAGATGGATATTGGCGACAATATCTTCGCGATCGCCTTCCGGGATTTCCCGAATCTCAAACCCGTGCTTTTGATACCAGTGGAGTAACTTGGGATTATTTTGGACATCTTGCTCAAACACGTTGCCGTAAAGCTGGCGGACGTTTTTAGTGCGGGCATGATGGATCAAAGACTTGAGTAAGGCGGACCCTAGACCCCGACGGCGATAGTTAATGGGTTTGGGTTGGCCACCTGGCAATGTAGAAATCAAGGCGCTAAAGTCGTCTGTGGGTTGTGGAATTACGGCATTGGCGATCGCAATATCTCCTAACAGCAGCGTCTGAGCCGATTCCCAGACGCATTTGGCTTCGCCTACCAATAGCTGATGATGATGCAGTTTGAGAAAAACATGAGAGTCTGTTTCTAAGGTAGAGAGCTGGTAGGGGCGACCGTCCTTATCGAAGAGTTGCTGAAGCATCCAAGGGGGGTGTAAGCGTTAGACCCCTAGTGTATCCTGACGCGCGCCGCAGAACGGTTAATCGTGGTTGTCAATGTCATTAGATAACGTCATCCTTTAACGTCCTTGTAGAGACGCAACGGATGTGCGTCCTACTCCTAATCCTGGCAAATCTGTTGGCACTAGGCAGCCGTCTTGCATCGTCGCACCCGTGAAGGGATCGTCTAGCAAATTGAGATGGCTATCCAAATCTAAATGGTCGGCAAAGGGAGCCAAATGGGCAGCGGCAGTATTGGCTAGGGTGCTGTCAGAATAGCAGCCAAACATCAGCTGTAACCCGTGAGCCTGAGCCGTATGCACCATCCGCAGTGCTTCGCTCAGTCCGCCCGATTTCATTAGCTTAATGTTGATGCCATGAACTCGATCGGCCAGGGCTGGAATGTCGGTGCTATTGAAGCAGCTTTCGTCTACAAAAATCGGCAGTGGCGACTCCCGATAGAGCGGCAGCAGGTCTTGCTCGTTGCCGGGAGCCAGCGGTTGTTCGAGGTAGGTAACGCCGCGATCGCCTAGCCAGTGGCTCATGGCGATCGCCTCGGCCAAATCCCAGCCGCCATTGGCGTCTACGCTCACCTTTGCTCCATCAGGGACATCCTTTAAAACGGCGCTATACATGGCCTGGTCTGCGGCCAAACCTGCTGGGCTGCCAAGCTTAATCTTGACCGCATGCACCGTCGTAAATTCAATCCAGCTACGGAGTCGCTGCTGGGCGGCATCGGGCGTGTTAATCCCAATCGTCACCGATGTGGGCACAATGGGGCGGCGATCTAACCCCCAGAGTTGCCAAAGCGGCAATTCTAGTCGCTTACCGAGCCAGTCGTGTAAGGCCAAATCTAGAGCGGCTTGGGCGGCAGAGGGCAGCTTTAGATCGTGAACGATCGCGTCAATCGGCTGGCGATCGTAAGGCGTCAGATCTGCTAATTTAGGCGCTAAATAGTCGAGGGCTTGGGCAATCGCCGCCGTTGTTTGCGGGGTTCTGCCAGCTTCAAACGGTGACGCTTCCCCCCAGCCTGCAATCCCGTCGTGTTCCAAGGTTAACCAGACATTTGTACTTTGGGTGGTGGTGCCGCGACTAATCGTGAGCGGAACGCGCTTGTTGACGGTGAATGGCTGAACCCGAATCTGCATGGCTGGTTGAACCGTTTGTAGAGGTGTGGAGTAGAGCTGGAATAATGCGGAAGAGCGTGATAGAAGGGTGTGGCAGACGGGCATGGCAGTGCCATGCCCCTACGCGTTGATCGGGTAGAGAACGCTGTTAGCGGTGCAGGCGATCGCGTCCGGCAGGATTCAACCCAGGATTCAACCCAGGATTCAACGGTTTACCGTTCAACGCTTCGACAATGCTACGGACAGCGGCTATCATGGCTACTTCACTGTTGAGTTGGTTGATGGCAGAACCCACGCCAATTCCAGCGGCCCCAGCGGCGATCGCCAGCGGAGCGGTGACACTTGACAAACCCGAGGCACACAGCACAGGTACCTGCACAGCCCGAGAGATTTCGTAAGCGGCGGCTAAGGTAGGCGCTGCTTTTTCCATCAGACCCAGCACCCCGGCATGGCTAGGGGTGCTGCTGGTACCGCCTTCTGTTTGAATAATATCGGCTCCGGCACTGACCAATAGTTCAGCCAATTGCACCTGCTGATCTAAGGGCAAAATGTGGGGCACCGTTACAGATAGCGTGACATGGGGCAAGAGCGCCCGAGTCTGACGGGTTAACTCTAGCACCTCAGCCGCTTCAAACCGTCGCCCTTGAGCATAGAACGCATCAAAATTGCCAATCTCAATCAGGTCGGCACCCGCTGCTACGCAGGGGACAAACGCGTCTGCCTCCACTGCCGACACACAAATGGGCAATTGGGTTAGCGATCGCACCTGTTGCACCAAATCTGGCTGTGCCGCAATATCGACAAACGTAGCCCCGCCTCGATCGGCAGCACGGACAATGGCACAAACGCGATCGCGATCAAAATTGGTTAGGCCACTGATCACCTTCAGCGCCTTTTGGTGGTCAAAGGCAGTTTGTAGGGTGGGATGAATCGTCATAAAATTTCTCAATCTCGGCAGACAGTACGGATTATTGTGCCACAGTGCAGAGGTAAGCGTGTGACCTGACTTGTACCCCAAACTCAATATATCGGGCGCGCACCACCGGAAAGTTGGGCTCAAACCGGGAAGTATATAGATGACATCTCCTTAACCCATTTCTGAAACACTATCTAAAACACTATGCGAGTTTTGATCAAGCTTTTGGGGCTAGCTCTGGTGATTGCAGGAATTTATTTTCTAGGCAAAAACATTTTTTTCACGACTCAATCGTCTTATTTCTGGTGGAACAATTTACCCGCTACAGGTTCGGTGGTGGCTCTAATTGCTGGGTCATTTACCCTATTGTTTGGCAGCCGTAGTTCAAGAGATATGGGCTGGATTTTGGTGGGCTTGGGCATTGTACTGGTGTTTTTGAGTGGCGGTGTGATGCTGCGCCCTACCAGTCTATGGAATTTCTTCCTGGCGTTCATGTCGTTGGTCGGTGGCTATAAACTGTTAACCACGGGACGAATCGATTTCTAACCCGTTGCTGCCTGCCTCTGCCTCTCCCTCTGGCTCCCTTTCCCCATGAAGCGTTTCCTTTCGATTCTGGTCAGTCTCACAATTCTGCTGTTGATTTACTGGAAGATCGACTTTGTGGGGTTGGTGCAGGTGTTGGTCAACTGCGATCGCCTCTGGATGGCTATTAGTTTGGGGATGGTGATCCCGTTGACGATGTTTACCGCTTGGCGGTTGCAGATGTTGATGCCCTCATCTGCAACCAATACAAATGCAGCCAATGCAAATGCAGCCAATACAAATACAGCCGATATAACTCAAAGCCGTTTAGGATTTTTGGCGGCAAATCGGCTGATTTTGGCCGCCAGTAGCCTCAACATGGTGCTGCCGTCGAAGATGGGTGACATTGCTAAGGCGTACTTTATGCGCGATCGCGGCCATCTAACCGGTTCTCTAGCGCTGTCGTTAGTGGTATTTGAGAAATCTTGCGATATGCTGTCGCTGCTGCTGTGGTGTGTATTTGGGCTGCTGCTTTATCCCCAAAAAGATTGGTTGTTTTGGGTGATGACAGTCAGTGTGTTGACGGGTTTGTTGCTGGGTCTACTGCTGCTTGGCTCAGCGCAGTTTGCTCAGCTTTTCTTTCGGCTAGCAGCATCCATTACCCCGCGATCCTTGGGTAAAAAAATCGTCACCCTCAGTCATTCTTGGGGCGAAATGCATGATTATTTTTGGCGCGATCGCACGCAGCTAGCAAAAATTACTGGAATGTCAGTGTTTATCTGGTTTTTACACCTGCTACAAATTTGGTTTTTTATTCTGGCTCTCAATGCCTGGGCACCGTTTTTGGCCAGTCTGGCACTATCGCCGCTGGCAATTTTGGCCGGGTTGTTGCCCCTAACGTTTGCTGGAGTAGGCACCCGAGATGCAGCCCTCATTGCGTTTTACCAGCCCTATTTTGCCGCCCCTACGGCAGCAGCCTTGGGGGTGCTGTGTACTTCGCGCTACGTCATTCCAGCGATCGCCGGACTGCCATTCCTAGAAAAATACCTCACCCTCACCCGCCCAAAAGGATGAAGGACTCGCAACTGCAATCTTCACCCTGAGGAATGGCAGCATTGGCCTGATTTAGCCAGTCGATGCTGCCATCGGCTCTGGCGACGTTCGTCACCCCTCCGCCATTAGCTGCAACAGTGCGGCAGTGGAAACTTTGCCACTGATCTCAGCCCCTTCTAGCAGGCTGTCGGCCAGATCGCGTTTTTGTTGGTGTAGTTCAACAATTTTTTCTTCGATCGTGTTTTTCGCCACCAGACGATAGATGGTCACGGGGCGCTGTTGGCCAATCCGGTGGGCGCGATCGCTGGCTTGGTCTTCGACGGCGGGGTTCCACCACGGATCCATATGAATTACATAGTCGGCGGCGGTCAGATTTAGCCCGGTGCCGCCGGCCTTGAGGCTAATCAAAAATACATCTCCCTGGCCCGATTGAAAGGCTTTGACCCGTTTTTGGCGCTCAGCGGCGGGAGTGCTGCCATCTAGATATTGGTAGGTAATTTTTTGTTTGTCTAGATAGTCTCGAATGAGGCGGAGGTGATCGACAAACTGGCTGAAGACCAATGCTTTATGGTTGTTTTCGAGGAGTTCGGTGACGACTTCCCCAAACAGGTTGAGTTTAGAGCTGGGTAGGGCAATCTCTGGTCTCACCAGTTGGGTGTTGCAGCAGGCGCGCCGCAGCCGCATGATTTCTGCTAGCACCTGCAAATGCTTGGTTCCAGCGGTGGCGTCGCTTTCCGACAATTTAGCCAGAGCCTCTCGCCGCAGGGCTTCATAAAATGCCAGCTCTTCTTGGCTCAAATCCACTTGCAGCAGAATTTCGGTACGCGACGGCAGTTCTTGTAGTACCTGGTTTTTGGTACGGCGCAGCAAAAAGGGCTGAATCAGTTTTTTTAACTGGTGCCGGGCTGATTGATCGCCATAGCGCTCGATCGGGTTGGCAAAGCGTTGATTGAAGCTTTCCAACGATCCCAGCAGCCCCGGATTGATGAAGCGGAACAGGTTCCACAGTTCGCCCAAGTGGTTTTCGATGGGGGTGCCCGTGGTCAAGAGTTTGAATCCACCTTGCAGGTTCATGGCGGCTTGCGATCGCTTCGTTGCAAAGTTTTTGATCGACTGGGCTTCATCTAATACAATGGTTTGCCATTGCACCTGTGCCAGCATCTCGGCCATTTCTTCCTGCTGCAACAGCCCGTAGGTGCAAACCACTAGGTCAAACGGCTGCAACTCGTCTAGCACTTTCTGGCGATTGCCGCTGCCAAACTGAATCGGATTCAGCGTCGGGGCAAATTTCTGGGCTTCGCTGATCCAGTTGGTACCCACCGAGGTCGGCGCAATAATTAGGGTGGCACCCTCTGGGGCGCGGGTCAAAATCAGCGCCAGCGCTTGCAGGGTTTTGCCCAATCCCATGTCGTCGGCGAGGCACGCCCCCACCCCCCAATAGGCCAATCGTGCCAGCCAGCAGAAGCCGTCGAGCTGATAGTCGCGCAGCTCAGCTTGCAGGGTTGACGGCAGCTCTGGCTCAAAGGTTTGGCTGTCGCGCAGCCGCTTGAGGTGGGCTTTCCAGTGTTTGTCGGTTTTTAGATCTCCGACCTCGTCCATCCAGTCTTCGACCGCCAGAGCGGCCAGGGGATGCAGCCGCACTCCTTTGCCAGACTTTTCGGAAAAGGCGCGCAGTTCATCCAGCCGTTTACGGAATTCTTGCGTTAGGGCTAAAAATTGACCGTCGCCCAGGGGGATGAAGCGGCTGGGGGTTTTCTCTAGCAGCTGCATGAGCTGTTTCATATCCAGCACCAGCTGGTCGTTGAGTTCTAAGCCGCCTTCGGTAGCAAACCAATCGTTCTGGCGTTTGATGTTGATTTTGAAATCTTGGAGGCTGGCCTGGTAGCTGATGCGGAAGCGCTCCCCTTCTGGGTGTTCAATCACGATGCTGTCGCCTAGCGCCTGCGCTTCTACCAGAAACTCTAGGCACGCGTCTGGTTCTTCGATCAGCCATTCATTCTCGTGCTGCTCTTGCTCAGATAAGATCGGACAGGCGGCGATCGCCGCATTGGCCAGCTTCTTCTCTTCGCGCAAATTCCGGGTCGTCTGCACCCGCTTGCCCTCAATTTCGGCAATCACGGTTTCACCGCCTGCCCCCGGTCGATAGTATGGCCCACCTTGGGCAAAGGGACGGGTCAACACGGCCACCTTTAACCCGGCGTTGGCGGGTAGCAGGTGCAGGTGGGGTTTGGGATCAGAGGTGACCTCTTCTGTGACCACCCCACCGCCAATATCAGAGTGTACCGTCACCACGCTCGAAATGGCATGAATCGCTGACAGCACCCGTTCTGTGGCCGCAGCAGGCACCTCCAACCGATTTTGTGCCCCCAAGATATCGGCAATGCGGCGATGCTCAGCGGTGACTTCAATAATCTTGAGCCGGGTGGGGCTTTCTTGGATAATCAGCAGGTCTTGACCGTCTTTGAGTTCGGGTGAGAATTGCAGGGTGAGCTGATCCGCTTTCCCCTTTTTCACTAGCAGCTCTGGCTCTCCCTTGACTAGCTCTACCCGTGTAGTTGGGGAGTCTTCCCAAAACACACAGGGGTGGCCAATTAAGGCCGCGATCGCCTTCTCGCCAAAGCGATAGTCTGCTTGATTACCCCAACCATAGGGGTCAGCTTGAATTTGAGCACACACCCGCAGGTCTTGCGGGGTCAGGTAAGACATCTCGCCGCTGTTAGTTTTGAGGCGCTTGAGGGCAACCGGGCGACCCTTACTCCAGCCACCTTTGGCCGTCAGCGATTGTTCTCGCGGTTGGATCAAACAGCCAGTTTTGGGATAGAAGGTCACAGACCAGGCCAACCGCAGCGTTGATTCTGACTTTGTGCCACTTTGACCCGGCTCTTTGCGCAGATTCGTCAGCGCATTGAGGCACAGTTCCCACGGCTCTTGGGGCTGAATGATATCAATCAGCGATCGGATGCCGCTGCCCGCTAACAAAGCGGAGCCTTCGATGGCGTAAGGATTGCGCGGCCTGAGCTTGAGCAGCAGTTCGGCGGCAGCTTTGGCCATGCCCAAATATCCCGCTGCCTTAGCATCCACATAAAAGGGTTCTAGCAGCCGGGGCAAGTCTTGCTTGGCCGCAGCCGGATCAACCCAATAGAGACAGAAGCAGCAAAACAGGGTTTCAAAACTATTGCCAGCCAAATGGGGGGCGATCGGCAGATTCAGCAATATTCCCTTTTTAGCGAGATCGCCCTGCTGCACGTTAATCAGATGTTCGAGTGCCGTATAGGTAGGACTCAGCCAGTGCTTCGATTGACGAGCAATACTGGCATACTCGGCGGCCTCCTTTAAGCGTTCAGCAGAGCCGTCCTTAAGCAATGCCAAGAGATAAAATAAGCCACTGATGGCTTGAAAGTAAACCTTGCGTTTGCCACTAGCTTTTTTGAGGGTCTGTAGGGCAGCCGAGAAGTAGGCGATCGCCTCAGCATTTTCTCCTCGAAAGAAGGCCAGCGATCCCCAGAGGGAGGTAACCCGACTTTGCTGCGCCTTGGGAATCTGCTCTAGCGCCCGTTGCGCTTCGGCCAAATTGCCGCGCAGAAAGCAGTGCTCAATATAGATCACTGCCATCAACGACAATTCTGCCTCACTTTGATGGGCAATATCCTCTTTCAGCAATGATACAGCAGCAGCGGCTGGGGTCAACTCCAGCATCGAATGATTTAGAATGCTGACCAGGGCATCTTCGTATAGCTTTGGCGAGAGGGTGCGAAACCACTCGGCATCGAATGGATTATTGCAAACGCGTAGGAAAATGCTATCGAGCGACATTTTGTCTTTTTGATAGCTGTATTTGTAATAGTCTTCTAGCTGCTTACGAATTAGGGCGAGATCGTTGCGGTAAATTCCCAGGCGGATCTCACGAATTAGCTGGTGATCGGTAGTAAATGAAATCGGGCCACCTTTCCAGCGTCTAGGGGCAGGAAATCCCTTCTCAACGGCTTGCACAAATCGCTCAAACTTGCTAGCTCGGACTGCATCACGAGTGGCAATCTCTGCTAGCAGCGGATGGCATTGCGGCCCTAGCCCACCCGATTGAATCAGCGCACCCCGTTCGAGCAGGCGATCGACTAAGGGCTTGATTGTAACAATTGTCAATAACTTACCGCCCCGATCTTTTTCGCCCAGATAATTCCAGCAGTTGACCAATAGCGAGCGGCTGATGGGTTCATAGATAATTGAGCACAACTGCACCATTGCCTGTTCAACAGCGTCTAGTTTTTGATAAAGCTGAACCAGTTTGCTCCGAGCCTGTTCAAGCTCAAAAGTAGAGGGAATAATGCTGCGCTTGGATTGAGTCATGCTGCCCTGGGCGATCGCGCGATTGGGGTAAGAACAAGGAGTGCCAGAAGGCGAAGCCGGACGCCTAGCTAGGATGAAAAGCGGCCTAGCTAAGTAGACCCGTAAACTGGCCGTGAACTGGCTGTGAACTGGCCACGCAATCCTTAATTATGCACTATACACAATCAATGGTTGAAGTTTTACCCGTTCTAGAGCAAACTCCTAACCACCGATAGCACCATGTAGCTCGATAGCTCACCCTCAAGCAAATGTGGCTAGACTAACTTACTCTTCGACCCGGTAGCCCAATTCTGCTAGGCGGGTGCGTGACTGCCGCCATTTGGGCTGCACTTTGACAAATAGCTCTAAATAAACGTGACCCATCACCAGTTTTTGAATCTGCTGGCGAGCCTCGCTGCCAATCGCTTTCAACATGGTGCCGCCCTTGCCAATCACAATCCCCTTCTGCGAATCGCGTTCCACGTTGATGGTGGCCAGAATGCGAGTAATTTCCGGGTCTTCATCGACCCGTTCAATGGCGATCGCCACCGAATGGGGCACTTCATCGCGAGTCAGCGTCAGAATTTGTTCTCGAATTAGTTCACCCATAATGAACCGTTCGGGCTGATCGGTGACCAAACTGGGCGGGTAGTAGTAAGGTCCTGGCTCTAGCTGCGCAATTAAGTGCGTTTGCAGCTGGTCTAACCCGTCACCCGTCAGCGCCGAGAACTTGGCGACTGGCCAACCCTGAGCCGTGGCTAGCGCCTGGTAGCTGGGGTCAATATCCTCGCGGTCGGCGGGTTGCTGGTCGGCTTTGTTGATGCCCAACAGCACGGGGGTGGTCGTGTGGCTCAGCAATTCTGCCACAAAGCGATCGCCTCCCCCTGCTTCCACGGAACCGTCTACGACAAACAAGAGCAAATCAACCGAATCAATCGCAATTCGAGCATTTTTCACCAGCACCTTACCCAGTTCGTGGTGCGGCTTATGAATCCCTGGCGTGTCTACAAAAATGATCTGGGCGTCAGAGGTGGTCAAAATTCCCCGCAGTCGATTGCGAGTAGTCTGAGAAATGGGAGACGTGATGGCAATTTTTTGCCCTACAATCTGGTTCATCAGGGTCGATTTGCCCACGTTGGGGCGACCCACAATGCCCACAAAACCAGACCGAAAGCCCTCTGGTGCCGGGGGAATTGGCGCGTAGGCATCACCGTCTAGCAAATCTATTGGTGCGGCTGAAGCTATTTCAGCTTCAGCCGCATCGTCTAGCAGATCAATAGCGGGATCGGCGGCAGAGTAATTGAGAGAATCATCGGGTGAGGAGAGCGGTGCAAACGTATAAGACATTCTTTAGGTACGGGACGCAATTAAATCGCGTGTGGTGATACCTGCATTATCTTGCACAATGGCGATCAGATCATTTCCTCTGAAAATAGCAGAATCTCGAGTTGACTTGCCAAGGTAGTTTTTGGTGGCCACAATCGTGTATCGGCTACTTTTGCCGCTAATTTGAATTCGATCGCCTTCACGCGCCGAAAAGTCAGTAATAGTGGCGTATCCAGAACCCAGATAAAAAATACCGCCGTCGCCCTTGGATCCAATGATAAATAAGTCGTTGCCGACGCCGCCCGTAAGGCTATCGCGCTCGCTGCCTACGCCACCATAGCCAATCAACGTGTCTCGGCCAGTTTCACCGATGAGGCGATCGTTGCCACGGTTGCCATTGAGGGTATCGTTCCCATCCTGCCCGTACAGCACATCTGCGCCATCGCCGCCATCTAACTTGTCTTTGCCAAAACTGCCGAAGAGTTCGTCATTGCCGCCCATGCCAAACAGCGAGTCATTGCCTTGGAGTCCAGAGAGCACGTTGTCTCTGCCATTGCCCGTGAGGGAGTTTTTCAATTCATTGCCTGTACCAAACCGGGCGGATCCAGTCAGAACCAAGTTCTCAAGTGGCTTGCCCTTGAGTTCATAGTCAAAGGGAATTTGAATCGTGTCGCCTGTGCCGCCATTGGGAGGTTCAATTATTTTGAAGGCGTAGCTTGACACCGCGTAGGTATCGTTTCCAGCGCCGCCATAGAGTTGGTCAAACCCACTGCCCGCGACTAATAGATCATTGCCATCGCCCCCATAGAGGCGATCGTTGCCTGACCCACCATAGATTTCGTCATTTCCTTCAAACCCATAGATGACATCTACTCCCTCAAATCCATAGAGTTTGTTATCTAACTCGTTGGCTTGAATGAAGTTGTCGTTATTGTTGCCGCCGCCAATAATACCACCCCGTAAGTTGAAGCTCTCAATATTTTCGGTCAGAGTGAAGTCTACGAATGAGATCACGGCGTCGCTGC
>Ga0163154_10007470_pt1 | contig 13015 bp, 11 predicted proteins | sample OliLakLV19MP9P1_FD_148649 | JGI IMG/M metagenome (GOLD analysis project Ga0163154, IMG submission 148649) | Freshwater microbial mat bacterial communities from Lake Vanda, McMurdo Dry Valleys, Antarctica - Oligotrophic Lake LV.19.MP9.P1 | ecosystem: Environmental > Aquatic > Freshwater > Lake >... | reverse complement strand
GTCACAAATTCTGGCAGCCCGACCACCGACAGCGATACCAACGAAATCAGGTTATCCAGCCAAGACCCTTCTCTGAGCGCGGAGATGACTCCCAACACCACCGACAGCGGGATGCTCAGGATGAGGGTATAGACCGCCAAGCGTAAGGTATTGCCCAGTCGGTCTATGACCAGCGGGCGCACGGCGGGGTTGCCCGCGCTATAGCTCACCCCCCAATCTCCGCTGAGGAATCCGCCCAGCCAATTGACGTATTGCATCGGCACGGGGTCATTCAGGCCGTAGCGCTCACGGAAGGCGTCTAGGCTGACTTGCGACGCCTCGCGCCCTAATTGCAGGCGGGCGACATCGCCGGGGAGGATTTGCGTCAGGCCGAAAATCAGCGCCGATGTGAAAATCATCGTCACGGCCAATAAAATCACGCGGCGGATGAGGAAAGGGGTCAAACCTCACCCCCCAGCCCCCTCTCCCTGAGAGAGGGGGAGTCTAATTTCGGATGTGACAAGTCCCCTCGCCCTATGGAGAGGGGATTTAGGGGTGAGGTTTGCAAGTGAAGTAACTCCTCAATCGGGATATGGCAACGGATTTTGTGACCGTCCCCAGCGTCACGCAGCGGCGGCTCGTGCGTCTTACAGATGTCGCCCAGATAGCGCGGGCAACGGGTGTGGAATCGGCAACCGGTGGGCAAATCGCGGGCGCTGGGGACTTCTCCCTCAAGCCGAATCGAGCCGCGCCGCGCGGCTGGGTCGGCGGACGGGACAGCCGAGACCAGCGCCTCGGTATACGGGTGCGAGGGGAAGCCGGTCACATGCGCCGATGTGCCTTCCTCGACCATTTGACCGAGGTACATCACAATCATCCACTCGGCCAGATATGCCACCACATCAAGGTCATGCGAGATGAGCAGATAGGACGCCCCACGCTCCGCCCGCAAATCTTTCAGTAGATTCAAGATGACGGCTTGCACCGATACGTCAAGCGAGGAGGTCGGCTCATCCAGCAGAATCAGGGCGGGTTGGGCGGCAAATGCGCGGGCGATGGAAACTCGCTGTTTCTCGCCGCCGCTGAGTTCTGACGGCAAGCGGTCAATCAAGGTGGCGGGCAAGCGCACCGAATCGAGCAACCACAGCACGCGGTCACGGATTTCGTAAGCGGCCAAATTCGGCATGGCCTTCTGTACCGCCCGCCCGATTCCATAGCCGACGGTCTGATACGGGTTGAGCGCCTCATTGGGGTTTTGAATCACCAACCGGAGTTGGGCGAGGGCGGACGCTGGCCGCGAATCCAGCGGCTGCGGGATGTCTACGCCCATCAGCGCGATGTCGCCTGAATCAGCCGATTCTAGCCCGACAATCAGGCGGGCGAGGGTGGTTTTTCCGCTACCGGATTCCCCGACCAATCCGAGCGTCGATTTGCGGTTGACGTGTAGGCTGACCGCATCAACTGCATGGACGGCGCGGGCGCGGCGGGTAAGGCGTGCGAACAAGCCGCCCTCGCGGAAGTTTTTGGAGAGGGCGGTGGCGTGGAGGACTGCCCTCTCCCCCTGCCCCTCTCCCACAAGGGGCGAGGGGGACTTTTGGCTCGAACCAACGCCAATTTCTGTTGCAAGGGGCGAGGGAGGCTTCTCAGAAACGAGAGGCTTTTGGCTATCATCCGCCAATGTGGGGAATTTCTCAGCGTTCACATCCTCCCCCTCGCCCCCTTGTGGGAGAGAGGGTTGGGGGGTGAGGGGATTTACCGTCCCAGCCGCGACCTCTTTCCAGCGATGACACCGAACCGTCCGCCCGTCATCGGCGGATTCCAGCGGCGGCTTATGCGTCCGGCAGACCTCAATCGCCAGCGGACAGCGCGGCGCAAACGTGCAAGCCGAGGAACGCTCTGATAGCGACGGCGCAACGCCGGGGATGACTGGAAGGCGCGTCTCATTGCCGACGAATGCGGTATGAGCGCTAGGGCGGCTGGCAAGTAAGCCAATCGTATACGGGTGCAGCGGGCGCTTATACAAGTCGCGCACGAGGGCGCTTTCGACCACTTCCCCAGCGTATAGCACGGTCACGCGCTCACACAATTGCGCGATGGTGGCGAGGTCATGGCTGACGTATAAGGCCGCCGCCTGATTATCATGAATCAATTCGCGGAATAGGTCTAGGATGACCGCTTGTGTCGTGACATCTAGAGCGGTGGTCGGCTCATCTAAGACCAACAAGCGCGGCTCGGTGACTAAGGCCATCGCAATCGCCACACGCTGACGCATCCCGCCTGACAATTGATGCGGGTAGCGCGTGGCGACCACCTCTGGGTCTGCGATTTTGACGCGGCGCAACATCTCGACGGCGCGGCGGGCGGCGTCTGGGCGATTCATGCCCATGTGCTGGCGGGGGATTTCCGCGATTTGTTCACCGACGGTATATGACGGGTTGAGCGCGGCCAGCGGATTCTGCGGCACATAGGCCAATTTACTGCCCCATATCGGGCGCATCTGGGCGGGGGTGCGCGGCGCGAGGTCGTCCCCATCCAAGAGGATTTGGCCGCCCGCAATCCGCGCATTGGCGTCCAGATAGCGCATCAGCGACAGGCCGAGCGTGGTCTTGCCGCTGCCCGATTCGCCGACCAAGCCGTGAATCTCATCCGCGTGCAAGGTCAACGAGATATTGTTGAGGACGGTCAGCCAATCGCGCCCGATTTTATATTGCACGGACAACTCACGCGCTTCTAGGACGGCGGTCATATCACGCTTCCCTCATACCGGAACACGCGGCGCAGGCCGTCTGCGGTCAAATTGACGCTGATGACCAGTAGGGCAATCGACCCCGCCGGAAACCACAAGCCCCACGGCGCACGGGCATAATCTAAGCGGGCTTCATACACCATCCGCCCCCAATCCGGCGACGGCGGTTGCACCCCAAGCCCCAAAAATCCCAAAGAAGCGGTCAAAAAAATGGCGTAACTAAACCGGAGCGCCGCCTCTACCGCGAGGGCGGGCAAGACGCCGGGGAGTATCTCTCGAAACAAAATATACGCGGTGGATTCCCCGCGCAGGCGGGCGATTTCGACGTATCCGGCGCTCCGCAACCCGAGGGCGGCGCTGCGGATGACTCGCGCTACAATCGGGGTATAGAGCAGGACAATCACGGCGACGATTGCGCCGGGGGATGCGCCCAACGTGGCGAGCGCGGCCAACGCCAACACCATCGCGGGGATGCTCAGGAGGCTGTCGAATAGGCGCGATACGACCTCATCCACCCAGCCGCCGCGATAGCCTAAAGCGAGGCCAATCATCGTCCCAAATGTGACCGAGAGCGCTGTCGCCAGCCCTGCAAGCCCGATGATGTCGCGTGCGCCCCACAATACTCGGCTGTAGATGTCGCGCCCCAGTTTGTCTGTCCCGAACAAAAACTCAGCGGACGGCGGGACGCGCTTGATAACTTTGCCCGCCGTATCGCGCACGAAATCATCGAACGGGTACGGTGCAACATTCGGGCCGAGTAACGCCATCAGCACGAACAACACGGTCAGAATCATGCCGATGAAGGTCAGCGGGCGTTGCAGGAGGATTCTTAGGAAACGGATCATGAGTTTAGAGATAGCCCTCATCCCCCTCCCGACCTTGATGACGGTCAAAAGTCGGACAATATACCCCTCTCCATGAGGGAGAGGGGATTGGGGTGAGGGCTTATCTTTCTATTCCGAGACGCTGACGCCGCGCAGGTCGGTCAGGCCGGGGAACGGGTTCATGTTCAAGCCTTGAACGCGGGTGCTGGTCGCGCCAATCATCGGGGCGAAGAACGGCACGATAATCGCGCCGCGCTCGGCGAAAGCCGCCGCGATTTGCTGATAAATCGCCGCACGCGCCGACGGGTCAACCGTCAGAGTCGCCTCAGCGGTCAGCGCATCGACATCCGCGTCGCTGAAGTTGCTCTCGTTATACAGCGCGCCGGTGATATAAGCCTCCAGCAGATATTGTTGCGGGATGGGACGGCTGCCCCAACCGGTCAGGCCAAGTTCTTGGTCGAGCCACTCATTGTCGCCGTAGTAGACATTTTCTGGGCGGACGAGGATGTTCACGTCGATGCAGGCGGCTTCCCACTGTTGCTGCATGATGGTGGCGAGGTCAGGGTAGCCCAGCGCATCGACCACATAGAAGTCGAAGCTGATGCGTTCCTCGCCGGTGGCTTCCAGAATCAGCGCACAAGCGGCTTCAGGGTCATAGGATTGTGCAATCGGGGCGTAATAGTTGCCGTACAGCGGGCCAATCGGGTCGTTATTGCCCACGGTTCCGAGGCCGTCCAGCGCCAATTCGTTCAGTTCGTCGCGGTCAATGCCCAGCTTGAGGGCTTGGCGGATGCGGACATCTTCACCACGGAATCCCTCGGCGGTGCGGATGCGGATGACCGGGTGCTGGTTGGTGGGGACGGACAGGACGTTCACGCCGGCATCGGTCAGCACGCCCACTTGGTCTACCGGCACTTTGAAGATGAAGTCCACCGCGCCGCTGGTCAGGGCGTCGATTTGCGCCAATGGGTCTTCGATATAGACATGGACGACTTCATCCAACAGCACATTATCGGATGCGTGGTAGATTTCATTGCGGACGAAGGTCGCGCTTTCACCCGGCTTGTATTCGGTCAAGACGAATGGGCCAGTGCCGTTGAAGTTCGCCAGTGCGCCGTCGCCTTCAATCAAGACATTCGGCTCAACGACTTCTTCAGACAGCATGAATGCCAGACGACCCGCGAGGCCGTAGATGAAATCGGCGTTGGGGGCGGTCAGGGTAAAGACCACGGTAGTCGCGTCGGGCGCGGCGATGGTGAAATCCCCGCCAGACAGCAGGCCAAGCGCGGGCGATTCAATCGTCACGAGGCGATTAAAGGTCGCCAGCACATCCGCCGAGTCAAAGGTCGTGCCGTCGTGGAACCAGACTTCGGGCAGCAAACTGATGGTATAGGTCAAGCCGTCCTCGCTGATGCCATACCCGTTGGCGAGGTTCGGCACGATTTCGTTGGTGACGCTGACATCAAACAGGTAATCGTAAATCATGTGGTTGAACAAAATTTCGGGGTCGTTGGAGCCGAGCGCGGGGTCTAGGTTGACCGGTGCGTTCGTGCCGATGGTGAGGGTTCCGCCTTGAGCATGGGCTGGCAGCGCAGTCAGCCCGAGCAGACAGGCCATGATGACCAGCATCACGGTCAAGGTGCGAGGGGTACGGGGTGCAGAAAAAGCCATGTCGCGTCCTCCATAGGGTTTTGCGAGACAAAAAAAGGCGCGTTAAACACTAACGCTCGTAACATGATACGTCAGATTATACGCCTTTGGTTCAGACACCCCAAACTTTACCCTACTTACGAAATTCGCACAAAATTTCGGCTTTCTAATCATTTCCCAATAGCCCACCTCACGGACTCCGGCAACCGCATCAAATCTCAAATTTCGGCGGACACCCCGTTGGGTGTCCCTACGAATGACGATTATGGTAGGGACGCGCAACGGCGCGTCCCTCACCCTGTACCATTTTCTTCTCTCATCTAAATTTTGATGCATTTGCCCTGCTCACGGACTCCGGCAACCGCTGTAAGGGGTGGGATTCAGGATATAATGGAAGAAAACTGCATACTAAGGGAAACAATACCCATGAGTGCATTTGTCATTGAAGATGAAGAATTGATCCAAGAGTTGTTCAAACGGGCCGAGCAGGAAGGCCGCAGTGTTGAGGATTTCTTACGTTTGGTCGTCTCTATATGGCCTGATTCCGACGCACTACCCCTAACAGCGGAAACGATACCTGATAGCGAAGTATCTGCATTATTGAATCCGAGCGAAAATTACCCCGCGCTTGCACAGGTCATTGAGCGTGGTTTGGCGGGCGGCTTGGAACATCGGGCAGACATGGATGATTCTGTAGCCTATATTCAACAACTGCGGCGTAAATTGTGGGAGCGCCAACCGTGATGGATGGATTTTTAGATGCCTGTATCCGTTTGGCAACCGATGCCGATTTAGAGGCCGTGACCGCGTGCGTACAGGCCGCCTTCAGCCCGTGGACAGAGATTATCGGGCGCAGACCGTTTGCATTGGACACCGATTACATGTCGCGGATTGAAGATGGCTATGTTCACCTCGCCATTGAAGGCGGGGAAATCCTCGGCGTGATTGCGCTCTGGCCGGAGGACGAGTCGGTCTATATCGACACGCTGGCGGTTGACCCATCGCGGCAAAAACGCGGGGTAGGCAAGCTCCTGTTGGATTTTGCCGAATCTCACGCCCGTGCGCTCGGAAAGACGACCATGAGTTTACGTACCAACGAAAAAATGCAGTCGAATCGCGCCTATTATCAAAAACTGGGCTATCAGGAAATCCGCTCCGAAACCTTTGGCCTCGGGCGCAAGACCGTCTGGATGGAAAAACCGCTGATGGGCGATGAATCCTAAGCTATACTGATAGGCAGTGTAATAGGGGCTTTTTTCATGGTTGCACCAGCACAGACCCGCATCCCTTCGGCGCGTTATGTGATGCGCTCGGAGACGATGCAGCGCACCGACTTGATTGATGGGGAGATTGTTGTGAGTCCGCCGTCGTTAGAACATCAAGACCTTGTGTTGAAACTCGCCATGCTCTTGAATCGGGTTGCCAACGGTGGAAAAGTCATGATTGCGCCGGTAGATGTGGTGTTGGATGAGTACAACACCGTGCAGCCGGATGTGCTATGGCTTGCCCCCGACAGTGCTTGTGTCCGTGAGCAAGGGAAATATCTGCGTGGTGCGCCAGATTTGACGATTGAAGTCCTGTCACCATCCACGGCGCGTCAAGATCGCGGCAAAAAATTTGGTTTATATGAGCGCTACGGCGTCCGCGAGTATTGGATTGTTGACCCCGAAGCCCAATTTATCGAAGTATGGGCGCGACAAGACGATGGTTTTTCCCGCGTTGGTGATTTTGGGGCGGGGGAGGCTTTCATGTCCGCAGCGCTGGGGGTATCGGTGAATATGGATAGCCTCTGGGGATAGCCTCACTTGAGTGAGTGTGGCGACCTTTTAGAATTGAAGTCTCACAAATCCGTCACCGAGGGTTAAAACCCCCGTCTAATGCACTGCCAATACCTTCGCCAATTTTGATTATCACGGACAACGTGGGCGTTGTCCCTACGAATCCTCCCGCGACGGGTTTTTATTGTAGGGACACGGCCTGCCGTGTCCGCTGATGATGGATGGTATCAATCGGATTTTGGCGAAGGTATTGTAAGGTAGAGGTGCTATAAGTGACATCAACGCGGGTATCGCCAGCCGAGTCAAACGAAATATTTTGACCTGATGTCAACCGAAATCCACTGGTGGCCGATGCCCCATCGGATTGCACGACGACATAACTGCCGTCAGACTTCATATTTCCGCCTTGATTGGCGATTGTGAAGCGTGCTGATTGATCTGCGAGGCAGGTGACACCTAGCGTGATGTCAGGGTCATTGACTTGTGCGCCAACAGGTGCGGTCATGAGCGCCATAAGAATTAGGAAAGCGAAGATGAGTGGCGCAAGAAAGCGCCCTGTATGAGTCATGGTTAATGCTCCTAGTTTGAAGCAAAACTGGGAAAGATTCCGTGCCATCAGAGTATCGAGGGTTACTCTGACGTTTGCCGGTTCTTTCCCAGTTTGCCGTCTATAAATTCAGTATAAGGCGCGACCCAATGCCATAGAGCCAGCATCAGGCGGGTTTATCTTTCGTGCTTTGGGTGATTTTTAGGGTACGGTGCTTTCAGATAAGCGGGGTTATTGTCGTCCGATTGTAGGAACGCGCTTCTAGTCGTCCACCGTCTATTGCGAAAACGGACGGCAAGAATGCCGTCCCTACGGATCAATATCTTCGCCAAATTTCAATCTTTCGTAGAATTACAAAAAATATGAACCATAGAGTCATAGAGGCCACAGAGAAGAACATTTTTCTCTCGTTTCTCTCTGTGTTCTCTGTGGTTTATTTTGCAGTTTTATCTTTGCTCTAATCCATCTGAATCGGGTACACTAGGGGAAAGTTTGCCTTAGATTAAACAAGGAACTTTCCTATGTTAACGACCTTTGAAAAAATGGCCTTCATCCTCCTAGCAATCCTCGCCATCGGCGCGACCTATCAGGGGATGTTGGAAATCGCCCAGATTATCGGGCGCGGACAGGGCAAGCTGGCGCTCAATAATCTGCCCAAACGCGCCCTCAACGCCCTGACCGTCTATCTGTCACAGAAAACCACGCTCAAGACTCGCCGCGTGAGCAGCCTATTCCACCTCGCGGTGGTGTGGGGCTTCACCTACTATTTTCTGGTCAATGCGTTGGACGTTCTGTGGGGATTCATCCCCGGCTTTGAGGACTTTCTCAAGCAATTCGGCCTGATTTATGACGGCTACCGTTTGCTGGGCGATGTTTTCAGCGTGGCGGTGCTGGTCGGCGTAACCTACTTTATCGCCCGCCGATTTGTCTTGCCCGCCAAGAAGGAATTGGCGTTCCATGACAATATCCTGTTGCACCCCAAAGTCGCAGCCGGTGCGATTAAGACCGACTCGCTGATTGTCGCGCTATTCATCCTATTGCATGTCGGCGCACGCTTTCTGGGTGAGGCGGTATCAGTCGCACAGCACGGCAGTTTTGATGGGTTCATGCCGTTTGCCTCGGCGATTTCGCCCATCTTCAGCGGCGTGAACGCCGACGGCCTGATTCTGCTGCGGAGTATGTTCTGGTGGACGGCATTGGGCGGCATTTTGCTATTCACCCCGTATTTCGCGCAGAGCAAGCACGCCCATATTTTCATGGCTCCGTTGAATTATCTGACCAAGCCGGAAAAGACCAGCTTGGGCGAGATGCAAAAACTCGACCTCGAAGATGAGAATGTCGAGCAATTCGGCGCAAAGACGATTTTCGATCTGCCGATGACCAATGTGTTCGATAGTTTCGCGTGTATTCAGTGCAATCGGTGTCAAGATGTCTGTCCGGCCTATGTCACGGGCAAGGAATTGTCGCCGTCGGCGTTGGAAATCAACAAGCGCTATCTGATTAAAGACAACCAACTCGGACTCGCCTCAGGTGAGCCGTCACCGCTGCTATTGGGGTTGGCGATTAGCGAGTCGGCGGTGTGGGCGTGTACCTCATGCGGCGCGTGCGTCGATATTTGCCCCGTCGGGAACGAGCCGATGCACGACATCCTGAATATCCGCCGTGATCAGGCCATGATGGAGGCCGCTTACCCTGAGCAATTGGAAGTCGCCTTCCGTGGGATGGAGCGTCAAGGCAACCCGTGGGGTAGCCCAGAAAGCCGCTTTGCGTGGGCGAAGGGCTTAGAGTTCGCCGTCCCAACCGTAGATGAAAACCCCGATTACGACATTTTGTACTGGACGGGCTGCGCGGTCAGTTATGATCCGCGTGCGATGCTGACCGCCCGCGCTCTGGTGAAAATCTTGACCAAAGCCGGGGTCAATTTCGCCGTGCTGGGCGAATCCGAAACCTGTACCGGTGATGCCGCCCGTCGCGCCGGACGCGAGGACATCTATCAGGGGATGGCGATGGCGAATGTGGAGACGCTCAACGCCGCTAAGCCGCCGCGTATTGTCGTGACTTGCCCGCACTGCTATCACAACATCGGCAAGGAATATCAGCAATTCGGCGGCGAGTACGAGACGATTCACCATACCGAGTTGATTGATGAACTTATCGGCGCGGGCAAACTCCCCCTCACTGCCAAGAATTCGACCAAAGGCCCGAATGTAACGTTCCATGACCCGTGCTATTTGGGGCGGCATAATGGCGTGATCGATGAGCCGCGCAAGGTTTTGGATGCGCTGGGGATTCAGCACAGCGAGATGGCGCGCAACAAGAAGAATTCGTTCTGCTGCGGCGCGGGCGGGGCGCAATTCTGGAAGGAAGAGGAACACGGCACGGGGCCGAAGGTCAACGTGGCGCGCTATGAGGAAGCCAAAGAGACCGGCGCGGAAATTGTGGCCGTTGGCTGCCCGTTCTGCGCCCAGATGTTTGAGTCGGCGGCGGGCGAGGTCGAAGGCGGCCCGAAGGTCATGGATATCGCCGAATTGGTGGCGGAACGGCTGTAGACTACAATAATTGGGCGCAAGTGAGATGATTCTCCTTGCGCCTATTAACAAATTAAAGGGTGGTGTCATGGCAGAACAAAAACTTAAACAAGTAACGATACATGGTTTCCAATCTATTCGTCGATTGGATGACTTTAAGTTGAATGATATTAATGTCTTAATCGGTGCAAATGGCGCTGGTAAAAGTAATTTTGTGAGTTATTTTCGCATGTTAAGTGAATTGGTTGAAAAACGTCTTCAGCTATGGGTGCAGAAACGAGGTGGAGCTAATCGGGTTTTGACGTTTGGGGTCAAAGAGACCTCACAATTGTACTCAAAGCTATATTTCGGTAACAATGCTTACAGTTTTACTATAGTACCTACAGATGATGATGGTTTTGTCTTCAGTGAAGAAAAGACTTTTTATAATGACAAGGGTTTGACACTTGGCGCAGGTCATGTGGAAGCGCGACTCAAAGATAAGGTTAGAACTGATCAGCAATACTGGAGAGCAAATTACTGTTATGACGCCATTTCAAGCTGGAAAATTTTTCATTTTCACGATACAAGCGATACAGCCGGGATAAAATCACGGGTATCGTTGGATGATGCCAAATATCTGCGGACAGATGCCTCAAATATAGCCGCATATCTATATCGGATGAAAGAGGAAAACCCAGACTCCTATAGCCAAATCCGAAAAGTAGTGCAAGTGGCGATTCCGTTTTTTGATGACTTTGTATTAGAGCCGCGAACCATCAACGGCGATGACCAAGATATTCGTCTGTTATGGCGGCAAAAAAACAGTGATTATCCGCTGTGGCCGACACAACTCTCGGACGGTTCAATACGATTTATCTGTTTAGCGACAGCGTTGCTTCAGCCCAATCCACCCTCAACCATCATTATTGATGAACCGGAATTGGGGTTACATCCGTATGCGATTACCTTATTAGGGTCGCTCATTCGGTCTGCGTCTAAACGGATGCAGGTCATTATTTCGACTCAATCCGTGCCTTTATTGAACGAGTTTGAGATTGAAGACCTCATCATTGTTGAGCGTGAAGCGGATGTCTCGGTCTTTAAGCGGCTTGATAAGAAGACTTTTTCAGATTGGTTAGAGGATTATACGGTAGGCGAACTCTGGGAAAAGAACATTCTTGGAGGGCGTCCGTAAATGACCCGTATCCATATCATTTGTGAAGGTCAGACGGAAGAAACGTTCGTCAAAGAATTATTGTCGCCTCATTTTGAGCGATTAGATGTCCACCTATCTCCATCTCTGATCGGGAAACCGGGTCATAAAGGCGGAAACGTAAAATTTGAGCGTCTATTTACAGATATTCGGAATCGTTTGACTGGAGATACATCAGCCTATTGCACAACCTTCTTTGATTTCTATGCCTTACCAACGGATTTTCCGGGTAAATCAGCGGCGACTAAGAAAACATCAATTAAAGACAAAGCTGAGTGCATCCAAATCGGCGTAGAAACAGAACTTGAAGCAAAACTGGGTAGTACGGTTATGCAACGATTTATCCCTTATGTTCAGATGTATGAATTTGAGGCGTTATTATTTAGCGACCCAATGAAATTTGCTAAGGGTATTGACATACAGCGGGGTTCTGATTTTCAAGCCATTAGAAATACGTTCAGTTCACCCGAAGAAATCAACGATAGCCCGCGTACTGCGCCAAGCAAGCTGATTGAAAAACTTGTTGATAATTATGAAAAACCAATACATGGTGTTCTTGCTGCCCTTGAGATAGGTTTACCTGCTATCAGACAAGCATGTAAGCTATTTGATGCGTGGATTAAAACACTGGAAGCGCTGAAACCCTAAAACAAATAGTTGGTACGTTGCCGTATTTCAGCGCGGGCTGGCCCCTACAAAATCTCTGATGATGTGTGGTTTATTCCACAGCAATCGGATATTCTGTAGGGGCGACAGCGTGCTGCGCCCGCCATGAAATGATATGAAAACGAGGCCAAATGGTGATTCTCCACACGGCTTCTTACGGCGTGACAAATTCGAGGGTGTCGGTGGTCGCTTTGGAGAGGTCGCTGTAGACGCCGCGCAGGGCGGGGTCGGTCTGCGCCATAGATAACTGATACATCGCCTCACGGGTCATGACTTCCAGTTCCGGGTGGCGGATTCGCCCTAGCCCTTCGGTTTTGAATCGGAACGGTTTGCCAAAGTTAATCTGAATCGGGGTGCGGCGTAAGCGCCCAAAATTATCCTTGAAGTGCTGTGCGCCCGAAATGGCCGTCGGCAGAATCATCGCGTCGGCTTTGGTCGCCAGATACGCCATGCCCTCTTTGGCCTCGGCCATGCCTTCTGGGTGGCGCGTGCCTTCCGGCGCAATCAGAATGATCGCGCCACTCTGTAACAGCGCAATCGAGTTCATAATCGCCTCGCGGTCAACCTCGCCGCGCCGAATCGAATATGCGCCATAGAACCATAAAAACGGCCCCATATTCCACGCCTTAAAGTTCTCGATTTTGCTCATCGGGATGACATAGCGCGATGTGACCGCGCCCATGCACAGGCCGGGGTCGATGGCGGCGATATGGTTCATCATGAGGATGGTCGGGCCGCTACGCGGGATGTTCTCTTTCCCTGTCACGGTGAACTTGATGAGGACGCGGACGACGGCGCGCAGGATGAATAGGAAAATCTCGCGCCGCCATGCCAATGACGGCTGACGCTTGATATAGGCTTGGACTTCGCTTGAGATGGGCATTTTGGGGGAGGTTTGTTCGCTCATAGTCCCCGGATTATACCACGGAGCGCCTCGCAAGCGGATTCCACCGCCGCCTCAAAACTGACCGCAATTTCGGTTTGAGCACCCCCGCCCGCCGTGTCTGAGACGGCGCGGATGATGAGGAACGGCGTATCGTTCTGCGCCGAGACTTGCGCCACGGCTGCCGATTCCATGTCTACCACCGAGGCGGCGGTGGAA
>Ga0163154_10007467_pt1 | contig 13018 bp, 14 predicted proteins | sample OliLakLV19MP9P1_FD_148649 | JGI IMG/M metagenome (GOLD analysis project Ga0163154, IMG submission 148649) | Freshwater microbial mat bacterial communities from Lake Vanda, McMurdo Dry Valleys, Antarctica - Oligotrophic Lake LV.19.MP9.P1 | ecosystem: Environmental > Aquatic > Freshwater > Lake >... | reverse complement strand
GTAGTCCAATCTATTACTCACGCTAAAATTGCGGAAGAATTTGGCTGCACCATGCCCCAAGTAAGATTAGCCTTGAGACAACATGAAATATTTAGAGAATTTCAGGTTAATTCAAAGGGGAATAAAAGCAAAAATTGGAAGGGCTCTGGTGATGTTTCGGGTAAAACCTTTTCACATATTAAAAAAAGATCAATAAAAAATAAACTTGATTTTGACTTGACCATAGAATATTTATCAGAATTATTTATATTACAAAATAAAAAATGTAAGATTTCTGGAGTAGATATAGATTTTAAAAATAGCGATAGTAAGGCTTCTTTGGATCGCATAGATAGTTCTATGGGGTATGTAGAGGGAAATGTGCAGTGGGTTCATAAGATAGTAAATTTTATGAAGCAGGCCTTGCCCGATAACGAATTTATAAACTGGTGCCGGATAATAGCCGATAACAACATGAAAGATAAAAATTAATGCTAGTAACGTACTTTCGAAGCAGTTCGTACAATTGCCATAATACATGTCAGCTTCAACACTTTATTATTTATGGATTAGGCCACAAGACAGATACTGGATTTGCCGCATGTTTAGGAACAATATCTCATAAAGTGCTGGAAGGATTGGCTAGTTGTAAAAAGGTCTTACAGGATAATCCAAATAAGAAAAAATTATCCTTCATGGATCGTGAGATGGGGGAGTTAATATTTACCGAAAAAACTTTAAGCTCTATAGAGTTTAGAGAAGAACTAACTAGAAAGTCTTATGATTATTACGCTAAGCATACAACACACCTAGATTTTACAAATCCAAAAGATTATAAGTTTTGCCAAACTGTTATTAATACAGCCCTTACTCATAATAATGGACAGTTTGCCCCATACAATTTAAATGTTGTTGGTACAGAACCTCTTTATGATATTTTAATAGATAAAGATTGGGCCAAGTTTGAGTATGATGGAAAGCCATATCAATTAGCTATAAAAGGAAGTATAGATTTAGTTTCAGAAATATCTAAAGATACTTTATTAATAACGGATTATAAGACAGGAAAATATAGAACAGAATTTTCTACAGGAAAAAAGAAAGAATTAGATGACTTTTATAACGATTTTCAACTTTTACTATATCATTATGCTGCCCGGAGGCTGTACCCAAATTATAAACATATTATAATGAATATATATTATCTTCAGGCTGGTGGGCCGTTCACACTTCCTTTTGATAGTATGGAAGAAGATAAAGTTTTAGAGATGATACGCAAGAAGTTACAAATTATTCTTAAAGAAACTAATCCTAAGCCAATTAATCAGTGGAGATCAGACTTTAAGTGCAAGAATTTATGTCATTTTTATAAAAATAATTGGCCCGGTACTGAAACCCGTATGTGTAATTATGTAGATGATCATATTAAAACATACGGAATCTTATCTGCCGAAAAAAATCTTAAAAGAGAAGGTTTCGTTATAGGGACCTATTCTGAACCCGGAGCCGTTTAACTTTTCCGCCATATAGAAAGTCCCCATGTCTTCACAAATCAGTTTTAAAGACTCTGTTTGGGTCTCCACAATGTCAGGTTATTTCTTCTACAGGCTCCTGCTAAAAAGTGGCTCCAAAGAATCAATTAATAGCTTATGTGCCTTGTACGAAAAAAAGTACGACAATTGGCTAGATGAAAAAATTCACATATTCGAGTGTAACAATCCTATTACGGTTCCCTATAATGAGGCTAAAGATCTTATGGACGGACTAAAGGGAGATCAAACAATGTCGGTATCTATGTTTGCTATGATTGACTCTGACATGCAGAAACATACTGACGAAAATAACCCCCCTCTAGCCCTTGCAATACCCGAAGGATTTTGGAAATGATAGAACTACAGATAACAGACGAAGTGCGGCGATATGCTTGGGCTAAATCCCGAGATATGGGCAAGTTGAAAAATTCAATAACTAGTGGCGATGGAAATCAGTGTGGATTTATTGGTGAGCAACTTGCCTCAGAATATTTGGGCGGCGTCTTGACAAACACTTACGACTATGATATATTGATCCCCGAGGGTTTTGTGGATTGTAAGGCTAAGCAAGTAAGTTCGGTCCCGTACCCACATTACGAGGTTTCGGTTGCACAATTCAATACTTTTCAGGAGTGTGATTATTATGCTTTTATGCGTGTTGAATTTTTAAACAACGTATATACTCGGGCGTGGTTCCTCGGGATCATCCGCAAGGAAGAGTATTATGACAAGGCCCGAAAGTTAATTAAGGGACAAAAAGACGGTTCTAATGGATTCACTGTTAGGGCCGACTGTTACAATTTGAGAATAGATCAACTTTACGATAGCGTGGAATCTGCTAACGGGACTTTACAAGAAAAAAAATAATATGAATAAAAGTTCATTATATTCAAATTGGGTTTCAGAAAATGTTACTGAGCAATATGGCAAATGTGCAGAAGTAACCGAAAAGATGCAAAAGTCGTTTCCAGAACTTGAAAGGGTTAGGGGGCATTATTATTGTTATGTGTGGGGCGAGCGGCAGCACTGGTGGTTAGTTGATCGTGACAATAATATAATAGATCCAACGATGGAACAGTTCCCAAGTAAGGGGAGGGGTCGTTATGAACCTTGGAACGAGGGGGCTCCAGAACCAACCGGAAAATGCCCAAATTGTGGAGAGTTAATTTATAGCGGAGATTTTGTATGTGGTGATATTTGCGGTAGGGAATATGCGTCGTTTTGTAGCAAAGGAATTTAAAAATTTTACAAAAGAAAAAGTATAATATGGGACCATCTATTAAGATTATTTTGGGCGGACTTATTACGGTGTTGGCGGGATCTTGTTTGATTCAAGCCGATCTTGTTGCTGTTGGGGTCGCAGTTATTGGTATAGGGATTTTTACAGTTATGGCGGGCCCGGTAGTGTGGGCTTCTTGTAAAGATAGATAAGGAGAGAAAATTTATGATTAGGAGCTATCCCATAATTGTTTCTGTGGGGGCCATAATGTTTGTGGTGGGCTAACCCGGTTGGGTCGGGTCGCTCGCCCCCCTATATGTATTTTTTCTTTTGTACCATTTTTTTGAGAGATATTATGAGCGGTGGACATTTTGATATAAATAGTTGTAGGTTATATTGGCTTTGTGAAGAGATTCAAGAGTCTATAGCGAACAACAATGTAAAAGATGAGTATGGGTATTCTAGGGGATATTCTGAAGAAACTCTAGAAAAATTCAAAATCTTAATTATACAGTTAGAAAAAACTGCTAAGATGCTACATTTAGTTGATTATTTGATTTGTAGTGATACCACAGAGTATTCTCTGGAAGATCAGTGGCCGAAGGATTCTGTATGAACACAAACCACTATTGCGTGTTCGATATTGTGAGATAGCCACTTTTAGTGCCATATATTTCTTTTTGTGTATAATACTGTGTTCGATTACAGTCAAAAACACAAAAGGAAAATAAGATGCCAGCTAAAGGTCAATTAAAATATAATATCACAAAAGAATTCTTATTAGAAGAATTGAAAACAAAATCTCCAAAACAAATATCTATTGAGGTAGGGTGCCGTAAAGAATACATAGCTAGAAAAATCAGAGAATTAGAAATTAAAAGACCTAAAAACCAACATTTAATTAATGGTGATTATTTTAAAACTTGGTCTTGTGACATGGCATATATTTTAGGATTTATTTTTGCTGATGGTTGCGTCTATTCTAATCCTAAAATGAATAATAGGTCGTATATAACAGTATCCCTACATAGAAAAGATAAAGATATCTTAGAGTTTATTTCATCAAAAATTTGTCCAAGTTTAAGAATACTTCAGCATGATAAGGTTGATAAAAAAAGAGATAAGGTATATAAAGTAGCTACTCTATCAATGTGTTCCAAGGTTATGTACCAAGATTTGGTGAACTTAGGATGTTTGCCAAATAAAAGTTATGAAGAAATAAGGGTTCCAGATGTGCCTGTAGAATACATCCCAGATTTTATTAGAGGATATTTTGACGGAGACGGTAGCGTTTTTTATGGATATGGCAAGAAAGAGATTAAAAAATTAAAAACTGGCGCGTCTTTTTCTTGTTCTTCTGTCTCGTTTTTAAATGATATTAAAGAAATAATAAATATTGGAAAAATAAGAACAGATTATAGCCCCGCATCATTACATTTTTATTCTTTGCCAAATTACAAAATTTTATTTAACTATATGTATAATGGGAACTTCCACATGAAAAGAAAATACGACAAATTTCTTAAAATTTTTGATTTAATAGGTGTAAAATAAATACTAATTATTACGTGATCATGGATTTAGAGACCTCCGGATTAAATACCCAGTCCTGCCAAATCACCCAGATATGTGCCATCATACTTAATCCCCGCACACTTCGTATAGAGCCCAATGGCATCTTTAATAGCGAGGTCCAGCCCATTTTCGATGACGAGAAAGCTATTGCTGCTGGATGGGGGCCCGTTGAGCAGAAGGCCTTAGATGTTACTCGCAAGACTAAAGAGGGGCTAATGCAGGCTCCCCCATTTAAGATAGTGTGGGAGAAATATCTACAGTTCCATAAGAAGTTTAATCCCACCCGATCTGCGTATAAGGCACCTATTCCAGTGGGGTACAACATTATAAATTTCGATTTGCCTATTATGGAGAGGTTGTGCCAGAAGTACGGCCCCACATATAAAGAAAGGGGGTCACTACTTAATCCACTTCACCGCTATGATGTTTTCGATATGTTTTTTGGATATACCGAAAGCGATCCAAAAATTCAAAACACCAAATTAAAAAACGCTGCTGACTGGATGGGAATAGCAGTTGATGAAAATTCTTTGCATGATGCCTTGACAGACGTTAAGGTAACTGCTAATATATTTGTTAAGTTGATGCATCTCCAGCGGGAAGTGGCGAAACAAACTGACTTCACCAGAGCTTACAAGGATAAGGAATTGATGATATGAGTGATGACTTAGACATTGAAACACTTAAAAACCTAGCTAATTTACTGGGAAACCCATCGGAAAAGCTAACTTTCGCTGTTGATAAAGCAGTCGAATTAAGCAATCGTTTGAGAGTAGCACATTCAAGCGAAAGAGTTGCGTGGGAACAAGCTAATATAAATTTGAAACTTGCTGAGAACGCCGTTGATCTATTAAAAGAACTTAGAAGATTTCACGCTATGGATAGAGAAGCTATGACTAAAGTAGATAATTTTTTAGGGCCTGCCGGATTCAAGCCTTGCCTTGATTAAATAGTTTGCGGCACTTTTTAAATTCATCTTACCAACCAGAGGTTGAAATGCTTAGGGTCCTTTACCAATCCGAACATTGTTGTTGTAAAAACGTAATAGCTAGGTGGCGAGAGCAATACCCAGAAGACTATGATTTTGGAGATGGGGAAACCTCCAAAAAAATCAATATGAAGCTGGTTAAGTTGGGCCCCAAAGCGTCCAAGCTTGAAATGGATTTGGTTATAGGTAATGGTTTGTGGACAAGGCTAAATTGTGATATGTGCCTAGGGGTGTGCGATAAGGCGACTTTGTTTGAAGATGGATGTAATAAGATGGTGGTATGTTTTGAATGCATTGAGAACGCATACCTTTTATTTAAGAAGGTAACATAATGTCCATTTTTAGTGAGGATGATGATTTGGATAAAATCCAAGAGCTTAGAGAGACCAACTCTAGACTAAATCGTAGGTGCCAAGAGTTGGAAAAAAAGAATCTAGATATAGTTAAAGGATATGAGGGCAAGTTAAAAGTTTTGGATGTACAAATATATCGCACATTGGTTAGTGTGTCTGGCCTTGAAGAGTTTAAGAGAATAAATAGTGAGCTTAATGATAAAAATAGAGAGCTTATATATTTTATTAGGCAATTCTTGTTTCTACTGAATAGACTGGAAGAATCCAAGCTGTGTGATCTCCTATGTATTTCACCGGTAGCACTTGTTAAGCTAAAAAGAAGTATAGAAGATATTATGACAAGTGGCTAACCGCCCCCTGTCCGACCCCCAACTCTGTTGTTTTGGTAAATTTTGAAAGAGAGTTTAATGCAAGAAGTTAAGATACAATATAAAAACTGGGTTCCTCATCATCAACATTCTTATAGCTCACTTCTTGATGCTATATCTAAACCCAAGGATATGGTTAAGTATTGTGCTGAGCAAGGTTATCGTGCTATGGCCATTACTGACCACGGAGTTATTTCTAATCATGTGGCTATAAGTAAAGAATGCAAAAAGGTTGGTATTAAACCCATTCTTGGCATTGAGGCTTATGTTTGTGATCAGTCCGCCACTATAAAATCCGCCGAGAATAGACATAATACACACTTGGTTCTTCTGTCTAAAAACCTAAAGGGTTGGAAGAATATGGTTAGGTTTGTGTCCGAAACCAATAAGCCCGAACATTTTTATTACAAGCCTAGGGCGTGTTTTACAATACTTAAAGAGTTTTTGGGTGACGGTAACACAATTGCTATTTCGGGTCATCCCGGATCTACGCTCGGAGAATGTATTTGGGAATCTAATAAAGCCTATAGATGCAAAACCGCAGAAGAAAGCCTCACTCACCTTAGGCCCGACTACAAACAAATCGCCATAGATTGTATTGAGAAACATATTGAAATATTTGGAGTAGATAACTTTTTTGTTGAAATACAGCTTATAGACGAAAAAAATCTTCCAATGAGTCGGGTTGCTGCTGAACTATTTAGGGAGATTGTGGCCGAATCTAAGGGTAGGTATAGGGCCGTAGCTACTGCGGACTCTCATTATATTCGTAAGGAAGATGTTGTATATCAAAGAATTCTACTATGTTCTTCTCTGGGAAAAACTCTGCCCAAAGTTAAAGCGGCCCTAAAAGCTGGTGAAGACGTTCCACTCGGATCATTTTTTGTCTCAGATAATTATCATATTCCAACTTATAATGAAATGGAAGTTATCCACACTAAAGAAGAATTAGATAACTCAATCTTGATTGCGGACATGTGTGAAGATTATGATATTTTGAGTAAGCCCAAATTACCAAGCTATAAGGTCCCAGAAGGATACACCCAAATTTCATATCTTAGGGAATTATGTGAAAATGGCTGGAAGACTAAGCTGGTTGATAAATGGGCCGTTAGCACTCCCGATCAAGAAAAAAAATATAGAGATAGGCTCGAAGCAGAACTGTCACTTATAGAGGAAGCCGATCTTGCCGGATATTTCTTAATAGTTTGGGATATTATTAACTTTTGCCACTCTAAATTATGGATGACTGGAATCGCAAGAGGAAGTGTCGGAGGAAGTTTGGTATCATATTTAACTGGTATTACCGGATTAGATCCAATTCCTTATGACTTATTGTTTGAAAGATTTATGAATCCGGGCCGTACCAAAAAGGGTAAGTTGCCAGATATTGATATGGACGTTCCTTCTGAACATAGGGACGAAATTATTCAATACATTAAAGATAAATATGGGGCAGAAAAAATAGGCCAAATTTGTACATTTGGTTCTCTTATGGGTAGATCAGCCCTCAAGGAAGTTTTGCGGATAGAGGACGCTGCATCGTTTGGTGAAATGAATGAGATGACCGAGTGGATTCCCGACCAAGCTCAAATCGCGGACGAGTTAGAAGCAACTGGAGAGGAGTCTATTATCAGATGGGCCCTTACCAACCGGGCTTCAAAGTTAGAAAAATGGTGTACCCTTAATTCTGATGGGACTTTGGATGGGCCATACGCAGAATACTTTGCTAAAGCCATTGCTATTGAGGGCACCCATAAATCTCAGGGGAAGCACGCAGCAGGCGTCATCATATCGTCTGAAGTTCTGGCCGAGTGCTGCCCGATGGTTCGCCATAAAGAGGGGGATGTTGTATCAGGATTTGAAATGAATGATTTGGAGTCGTTGGGACTAGTTAAGTTTGATATTCTCGGGCTTAGCCTATTAACCAAGCTAATGGCTATTAAGGATCACCTACCCGAGGGTAAGGACATGAATGATCTTGAAGACCCAGAAACTTGGTATAGACTGTCTGATGGAGATGTTAAAGGGGTTTTTCAACTAGAGCTACAAAAGAGGTGGACTAAAAAACTTAGGCCCGAAAACATACATCACTTGGCCGCACTGGTTTCTATTATTCGGCCCGGTGTTACGGAAAGTATGGAAGACGGCAAATCCATGACCCAGCATTACATTGATAGAAAAAATGGAGATATGGAGGTTCCATCTATTCATCCTATAGTGGACGCCGCCCTAAAAACTACCTATAATGTAATTGTGTATCAAGAAAATGCCATGTTGCTAGCGAAAGAAATCGCCGGGTTTAATTTGGAGCAGGCCGATGATTTAAGAAACGCAATCGGTAAAAAATTAACTGATGTTATGGCAAAAGTTAAGATTGAATTTATGGATGGAGTTAAGGAGGCGGGGATTGTTGATGAAGAGACTTCTGTAAAGATTTTTGACTGGATTGAGAAAAGCCAGAGATATTCGTTTAATGCTTGTCTAAGTGCCTCTACAATGATTGAATGTGAAGGTGGGCATCACAAAAGCATTACAGAAGTTGCTACTGGGGAAAATATCTTAACTCCAAAAGGTCTGGCGAAAGTTGTTAATAAATATAGTCATGGACTAAAAGATGTTTATAGCATTACTTTAGAATCCGGGAAATCGATAGATTGTACACTAGATCATAAATTTATGTGCGAGGGTGGAAAGATAAAAACTCTTGAAAAAATCTTGCAATATGGGTGTAGGATAGTTACGCAAGGAAATAATATGCCGGTTGAAACAGTTGTTGGAATAAGATATTTAGGTAAAATTGAAACATACGATATTGAAATCGACTCAGAAGATCATATCTTTTGGGGTAATGGAATAGCCACTTCTAACTCACATGCTTACGCTTATGGACAAAACGCTTACTATACTGCTTATTGTAAAACACATGCTACACTTAAATTCTATGAAGTTTGCCTCAACTTATCTGATTCAAAACTAGATAAACTTGTTGAGATAAAAGAATTAGTAAATGATGCCCGTCTACACAAGATAGATATTACGGCCCCTTCCTTATCTAACTTCTACCTAGAATTTACTCTTCACCAACCCTCCACAATTTCGTTTGGGGTCGGGCACATCAAGAATGTTGGAACTACCGAATCTAAGAAACTAGCGAAGCTACAAGAAACCATCAACAAAAAAGATCCCGATGCGTTTAAAAATTTAAGCTGGATAGAAATTCTTATGAAATTCCGTAAGGTGAAAACCAGCACCATGACGGCCCTGATTTCTACAGGCTCCTTAAACGGCCCGAACAACACCAACTTTCGTAACCTGATGAACTATGAATACGACACGTTCAAAGACCTTACGGATAAGGAGTTGGAATACATAGAGGCCCACATGGACCGTTCTAAGAATTTACTATGGCACATTGATAACATGATCAACCACCATAAGATCGGTTCAGCCCGGCTCAAGACGGTTCTAGGACTTAAAACGACCCTATCAAAACAGATGTATGGTTTATCCGACTCAGCCGGATGGATCGCCCAAACTGAAAAATTCTACATGGGAACTTGTTTAACCCCAGTCCAGATAGAGACGGGGGACACAGCCCTTATAGATACATCCTGTAGAGAAATTATGATGGGGGAGGCCCGAGGAGACGTGACTATAGGGGTCACTGTTAATTCTGTATACGAACATACGGTTAAGCGTGGGAAGTCTATAGGGCAGGTCATGGCGTTCATCACTGGGGATGATGGGACTTCCGAACTCAGTAATATTGTGGCGTTTTGTGATCAGTATCGTATGTTCGGGCACTTGTTATTGCAGGGGAACTCTGTTATAATCTCGGGCAAGATCCAGAATAAAGACGGCGAAAGATCATTTATTGTTGATAACGTGCTTCAAGTTTAATAGGAAATTTAACAAAAGAAAAAATATCATATGAATAGTTGCGTTTTTGTTGGTACGTTTATAAATGATCCGGTCCTATCAAAAGATGATGACGGGACCCATCTAGTTAATTTCACTCTAGAGGTAGAAGACTATAGAAAAGACAAGACAGGTAGTAAACGTAGATTTGTAGACGTTTTGGATTTTCAGGCGTGGCATACTGGGGCTGAAGCTATGTGTAGCGGATGCAAAAAGGGAACGGTAATTAGTGCTGAGTGCGTGGCTCGCTACGATGAAGTGGAGGAGGTGACATACTTTAGGGTCAAGAACTTTAAGGTGATTCGCTAGCTCATCACCGGAATTCTTTCGCCTGAGAAATTTCAGGCGATCTTGCGGTAAACCTCCAGAATTACTTTTGAAAAAGTACCAAAACTATGGCCCCAAAACGTGTTTTATTAGTTACGGAATTTTCTCAGTTGCCTACGGGTTATGGGGTCTATTCTAACGAGCTACTGCATAGATTGCAGGCGTTCGGTTATGAGGTGGCGGAACTCGCCTGTTATTGTTCTGAGGGCGACGAGAGGATCTCTAATGTGCCTTGGCGGGTCTATCCTAACCGGCCCCACGAAAGCAGCCCCGACTACAATCATTATAGGGCCCACCCAACTTTTGAACTTGGTGAATTCAGTTTTAACGCTGTGTCTCTAAATTTTCAACAGCAATACACAATTGAATTTCGTGATCCTTGGGCCTTTGATTACCAAAACCACAGCCCTTTTCGGGATTATTTCAACTGGATTATTTCGCCCACCAACGATGCCGCCCCATTAAATCCTGACTGGATTGATACTTTTGGTGACGCTGAAGGAGTCTTGACTTATTCAGAATTTGGCCGCGACGTAATGTTAGAGAAGGGCCGAGTAAACTTTATGGGAGTAGCTTCGCCCGGAGCATCTCATTCGTTTTATCAATATGATACAAAAAGAAAAAATACACTGAGGGGCCAGTACGGTATAAACCCAGACTCATATGTTATGGGCACCGTTATGAGAAACCAGCCCCGTAAATTATATCCAGACTTATTTAAATCCTTTCGGGCCTATTTAGATGTTTCGGGTAGAGATGATACTTTTCTTTATTGCCATGCCGCTTTTCCAGACTTGGGCTGGAACATTCCGGAACTTTTGGTTAAGTATAATTTATCCAACAGGGTTTATTTTACCTACAAGTGTCGTAACTGCGGTGTTGTAACCGCTAAATTGTTTTCGGATACTTTGGCCCACTGTAATAAATGCCACCAGTTCGGCTGTAATATTGCCGGGGTTGGTAATGGGCTGTCCACCAAAGAACTGGCCGAAGTATATAATTTGTTCGATTTTTACGTACAATATTCTGAGAACGAGGGTTATGGAATGCCCCTACTTGAGGCCGCCTACTGCGGTTTGCCCATAGCCTGTACCAATTATTCCTCTATGGAATCTTTTGTGCAGAATATAGGTGCGTTTCCCCTCAAAGTGTTACAGTTAAGTAAAGAAGCTGCTACCGGTCGTGAAAAAGCTGTGCCCGATAATCTATCTTTTATAGATACTATGTATGATCTTTTTTCTTTGTCAAGAGAGAGCCTACATAATTTAGGGGCCCAATTTTCAGTTCGGGCTCGGGCTCATTATAACTGGGACAAGTGTGCCCAAGTGTGGATTGATGCTATTGAGTCTATCCCAGTTAAGCCATATAATGAAACTTGGGGATCGCAGCCCCTTGCTTTAGATCCGGCCCCACTAGTTGAGAACTTCATGAAGCCCTCAGAACAGGCCGAATATTTAATCAAGAACGTCCTTAGGGAGCCTAAACTAATGTATCGGTCTCTTTGGAGGCGTCTCGTTAAGGATCTTACGTATAGGACGACCTTACCCAGTTCGGGCTCACTATATTTTCATGAGGATTATTCTAAAGATTCTCTGAAGCATAGACCTTTTACATTCAAAGATGCTTATAATCAGATCAACATGATTAGGCAACATTATAATACTTGGCAAGATACTAGGGCGAAAGTAGGTGGAAGATGAAAAAGGTATTATCAATAATTGTTGGGGACAAGACCGGTTGGGGTTACGTAGGACTAAACAACGTCCTAGCCCTTGACTCTACCGGAGTAGACTTGGTGGTCCGCTCAATCAATTGTGGTGGGATACCTCATCAGTACACTCCCCGCATGATGGAATTGTTAGGGAGAGATATCTCTAATGTGGATGTGTGTATACAGCACATTCTACCAACGGATTACATATATAATGGGTCTTACCAAAACATAGGATATTACGAGGCTGAAACTTGTGATTATTCATCCTCTATGTGGCCCAAATACATTAACATGATGGATCAGGCTTGGGTCCCTAGCATAGTTAATAAAAATAATGCAGAAAACTCTGGCGTAAACATACCCATATCTATAGTTCATCATTGTATCGAGTGGGATCGTTATCAGAACTTCAGGCCTACCGCTCATATTGCCGAACTAGATGGTTCATACAATTTTTGTTTTGTAGGAGAATTATCAAAAAGAAAAAATATAGCATCTCTTCTGAGGGCGTTTCATACCGAGTTCCACCCTTCTGAGAATGTGAATCTGTTTCTTAAACTTAATGCTCCGGGCCTTGATAGGGAACAATGTTCGAAAAAATTCACTGAGTATCATAACATGGTTAAAGGGGGCCTTAAGCTTAGGGCCCGTTATAAGGAGCCCATCGTGATCACAGAGCATGAATCCTATTCTAACGTAATCTCGATGATGCAGCAGTGCCACTGTTTCGTATCGACCTCCTATGGGGAAAGTTGGAGCCAATCCGGCCTAGATTCTCTTGCGTTGGGTTTAAACGTATTGTATACTTGTATGACGGGCACTCACGAATTCGCTTCGGTAGGGACTGATGCTGTAAATTCCAAGAAGGTTCCTTGTTTTGGGGCAATCGATACGTTGCCAAATCTATACTCTGGAAATGACTTTTGGCGGGAGATAGACATTCCGGACTTAATGTTTTCCATGCGTAACATGTACGAACAAAGAAACAATCAGGATCGAGTCAAGATAGCCGAATCAGTTAAGAAGTTCGACTATAAAGAAG
>Ga0163154_10007466_pt1 | contig 13018 bp, 13 predicted proteins | sample OliLakLV19MP9P1_FD_148649 | JGI IMG/M metagenome (GOLD analysis project Ga0163154, IMG submission 148649) | Freshwater microbial mat bacterial communities from Lake Vanda, McMurdo Dry Valleys, Antarctica - Oligotrophic Lake LV.19.MP9.P1 | ecosystem: Environmental > Aquatic > Freshwater > Lake >... | reverse complement strand
GGTTTTACCGTCATTTTTTAGAATCAAAATTAACGCCCGCTGTCGAACATGAGGGCAATCGTTAGCGTAAAGCTCTCGTTGCAGGATTTGCTTTTCTTCTGAGGAAAGGAAGCTTTTACTAAGCATGGTTGTAACATTTTTGGACATTGAATAATTCCAGTATAACGCATTTTAAATGCTTGTCAACTTACTTAAATAGTTGAACTACTTACTACACCCCGTCCTCTAGCCGACTCTTAATCTTGCCTCTTCTGCCTTGGTCCCCCACTACGCCTGTGCCCGTCAGGGTATGGGGCGGAGGGGCCGCTTAGGGCCTTTAAGATTAAGACAGTTTCGCTGACCAACCTGGATGACGATTTCGCTCTGCATGATTGTGAAAGATGAGGCTGAACAATTGCCGCTTTGTCTGGCGAGTGTCCAGGGTGTGGTGGATGAAATCGTGGTCTTGGATACGGGTTCGACGGATGAGACGATAGCTATTGCTCGCGCCCAGGGAGCTAGGGTCTATGAGCAAGCCTGGAGCGGCGATTTTGCCCTAGCGCGTAACTATGTTCTGCAATATGTCCGGGGAGATTGGGTTCTGGTGCTGGATGCGGATGAACGATTGGTGCCGGGGGTGAGTCTGGGGTGGCAGGATTGGTTGCAGGACCCGGACCAGCTAGTAATTAACTTGGTGCGTCAGGAGTTGGGGGCTAAGCAGTCGCCCTATTCTCTGGTGTCGCGGCTCTTTCGTCGTCATCCTCTTATTCATTTCACCCGGCCCTACCATGCCTTGATTGATGAGACGGTGCTGCATCTGTTGCAACAGGAACCCCACTGGCAGATTGGCGACTTTCCCCAGACGGCGATTCTCCATGACGGCTATCAGCCTACGGCGATTACAGGTAAGGATAAAACCAACCGGGCGCGGCAAGCGATGGCGGGGTACTTGGGTTGCCATCCCGAGGACCCCTACGCCTGTAGTAAGTTGGGGGCTTTGTATGTCAGTACGGGGGAGGTGGAGCGGGGGTTGAAGCTGCTCAAGCGGGGGTTACGCGCTCAGACTTTGAATGCTCCCTTGCGCTATGAGTTGCACTTTCACCTGGGTATTGCCTACGGTCTGGGGGGAAAAGTTGCCGTTGCCTTGGACCACTACACCCAAGCCCTCAAGGAACCCCTCCTCCCTCAACTCAAACTAGGTGCCTACAATAATCTCGGCAATCTCTGGCTGGACCAGGGCAGTCCTGACCGGGCGCGGGCGTGCTACGAGGACGCGCTTAAGGCTGACCCTACTTTTGCCTTGGGCTACTATCACTTGGGCATGAGCTTAAAAGCCCTGGGTTGTTTACCAGAAGCCGTCACCGCCTACCGCCAAGCCCTACAACTTGACCCCCAGCAACCTGAAACCCATCAAAATTTAGGGGTGGTTTTGTACAAATTGGGCTATCTCAGCCAAGCCATCGTCCATTTTCGCCAAGCCATCGCCCTTTACCGCCTCCAGAACGCTCCGCAAGCTGAGCAACTGCGCCAGGGCTTACGCGAGTTGGGGATTGAGTTGGTTTGATTGCCGCGAAACTACACGTCATACTCAAAATAGCCCGCCGTCTTAGCACGGTAACTGAAGTCTGTGCCCTTGGTGGCCTAGCTTGAGCGGCCATACGTCACGAAGAAACTGGGGATTGCTATGACTGTGAATCGTCGCGGGCTACAGGAGGGGTTGGTGGGCCTCTTGATCATTGTCGGGATTGCCGTGGGCGTGGGCCTCGTACTGTGGGTGAGCAACTTCCGGGCGGGGGGCGACCGCTACCAATTCAGTGTGGTCTTTGAAGATGCCAATGGGATGTCCGCCGGGGTGCCTGTCCGGTTGCGCGGGGTCAATATTGGTCAGGTCATTCGCGTCACGCCTTCGATTGAAAAAGTCATCGTAGAGGCGGTGGTGGATAGCCCGGACGTGATCCTCCCCCGGCAGGCCCGCTACACTGTCGGTCAACGCGGACTCATCGGCGAGACTTTCCTAGAGATTTTGCCCACTGCCGAGGCCCGCACCGTTCAAGTCTCGCTCCAGGATTTCCGGACAGAGTGCCAAAACCAAGGCCCGCTCAGTGCGCGGGTCGTCTGTCCCGGCGCGACCCTAACCGGGGAGACCCCCACCCGTGTCCTAGACCTTGTGCGTTCGCTCAATACCGTGGCGAATCGGATCAATGGCGGGGTGTTAGATGATCTCCAAGCGACCGTCCGGGCGATTGGCACGACGGCGGAACGCTTTGGGGAACTCACCACCGACCTCCGCAGTACTGCCCGCACGATTGACCGCACCGCCCGTGACTTCAACCAAGTCGCCAACTCCGCAAGCCGTACCCTTGACCAACTCGGGACCGCCGGGACTGCCGTCACGAAGGTTTCTCAAGAAGTAAACGGAGTTGTGCGCGAGAACCGGGTCCGCATTGCCCGTACCCTGGAGGACTTGAGTCAAATCTCACGGGACCTCAGTGCCGTCACCCCGACCCTAGCCGACCCGCAATTCACTAAAAGCTTGACCCGACTCGCTGAGAATGCCGCTGAGTCCGCCGCCAATATCCGCCGTCTCAGTGATGGCCTGAGTGACCCCGCGACGATAGATGCCCTGCGCGAGACCTTGGACTCGGCCCGCAGTACCTTTCGTAATGCCGAGCAGATCAGTACCGATGTGGATGAACTGACGGGCGACCCCCAGTTCCGGGCCAACTTGAGACGGTTGGTAGAAGGCTTGGGGCAGTTGGTGTCTACTGCTGAAAAACAAGCTCCTCAAATTCGCAAGGTAGCTAATGACCGTCCGTAAAACTACGCGCCACCCAGGACCCAGGACCTGTGAGGTCCGTAAGACTACTGGGTATTCTAGGAGATAGCTGTGTGGAATTGTGATGATTTATCTACTGATGATGATGACTGGGTTGGCGGCGGCGGCGGCGGGCGCGATGCGCTTGAGTCTGCCCCTCTTGGTCTTGGTCATCCTCGCCCAGGGTTGGGGGTTTTGTCCTGAGAGCCCAGTCCTAGAATGGCTTTGTCAGCCTGTAACCCTGGTGCCCTTAGTCTTCTGGACCCTCTTTGAAGTCGTCGGTTCACGCACGGCCCTCGGGCAACGGGTCGTTCAAGCAGTTCAATTCATCGGTGCGCCCCTGATGGGAGCCTTGCTAGTTTCCGTAGTCCTACCCGAGGCGAGTTGGCTCCAGCTTTTGACAGGGAGTTGTCTGGCGGCGGTTTTACAACTGGTCCAGACGGGCTATATCTTCCGTAAAGGGTTTTTACCCTGGTGGTTCACCCTGGCCCAGGATGGGTTAGCGGTGGGTCTGGTTTTGATGGCCCTTGGCGCACCTTGGTTGGGCGGGATGGTAGCTCTCGGTTTAGTAGGACTCGCTCTGTACCAGACCCGGCAATGGCAACAATTTAACCCAGCATGTGGCAAATATTAGCCCTCGGCAATCTCACTCCCCAGTCCCTTTATGGCCCCGCCAGCCAGGAATACCTCAAGCGTATCCAGCGTTACCGGACCTGTGAACTGATTGAACTCAAACCCAGTCGCGGCTCTAGCGTAAATCTCGCGCTCCGCCAAGAGGCCCAACGGCTCCTCCCCTACCTCAGACCAGCGCGGGAGATTGTGGTTTTGGATGAACGGGGCGCGATGTTCACCACCCTGCGCTTGAGTCAGTGGTTAGGGGAACGGGCGGAGTTGACTTTTGTGTTGGGGTCCGCCTGGGGCTTGGCTCCCGAGGTGAAAGCCCTGGCCCAGCATCAGTTGGCCCTCTCCACCTTTACCCTGCCCCACGAACTCGCCCGTGTTGTTTTACTGGAACAGTTGTACCGCGCCCTGAGTCTCCAGGCGGGCCACCCCTACCACCATGCCTAACGGCGGTCGGCTTCCTGGAGCGGCTGAAACATCGCGGAACTGAGGTACCGTTCCCCGTTGCTGGGTTGGATGAAGACGATTAGTTTACCCTGGTTTTCGGGCCGCTTGCCGACTTGGATCGCCGCCCAACAAGCCGCTCCACTGGAGATGCCCGACAATATGCCTTCCTCGCGGGCCAGTCTGCGCCCATACTCGAAGGCTACGGTATCCGGGACCTGCAAAACTTCATCCACCAAGTCCATTTTGAGGACCTTGGGCACGAAGCCCGCCCCAATCCCCTGAATCCGGTGCGCTCCGGGCAACCCTCCCGACAGGACCGCACTGGTCTCTGGCTCCAGCGCAACCATCTGGAAACTGGGTTTGCGTTGCTTAAGGACTTCCCCGACCCCGGTAATTGTGCCCCCAGTGCCTACCCCGGCAATCAGGATATCAATCTCACCATCGGTGTCTTCCCAGAGTTCTAGGGCCGTGGTCTCGCGGTGGACTTTGGGGTTGGCGGGGTTGGCGAATTGCTGGAGCAGATAGGTTTCGGGGACTTGGTAGAGGATTTGTTCGGCCCGCTCAATCGCCCCGCGCATCCCCTGGGGTCCGGGGGTCAGTTCTAGTTCGGCTCCGTAGGCCCGGAGTAAGGCCCGACGCTCGGTACTCATCGTCTCGGGCATGGTCAAAATCAAACGGTAGCCCCGCGCCGCCGCTACCATCGCGAGCCCAATCCCGGTGTTCCCCGAGGTCGGCTCCACCAAAACCGTCCGACCGGGCGTAATCTTCCCGGCTTGCTCAGCGTCTAGGACCATGGCGAGGGCAATGCGGTCCTTGACGGAAGAAGAAGGGTTGAAGCTCTCCAACTTGACCACCACCCGCGCCAGACAACCCTCCGCTTGGGGAATGCGGTTGAGTTGGACTAGGGGAGTCCGTCCAATTAAAGCTGTGATATCAGGCGCAATTCGCATCGAATTACCGCAAGCATTGATCCTATCCTAGCGGGGGCCGTTCAGGTCGGCGGACAGGGATTGAGGAGGGTATCGAGTTGTTCGAGGCTGACAAAGCCCATGGCCCAGGCGACAACGGGCAATTGAGCCGTGTCCTGGCTACGTTGGGCCGCCTTCTTAACAATCTGGTACTCACTATCGGTCAATAGATCTTTCAACACGGGGAACAGGGTGGCACAGGTCATGGTGGTCTCAGGCAGGAACGGATTCACCGCACATTGGTTTATAAGCCCCATAAGATAGCCCAGTCAGGATCACTTGTCAAGGCGCGTCATCGCCGGGGGGCGAATCAAGCAACACGATAGGATAAACACGAAGTTGCAATTGAGTCAGATGGCAAAATCATCGCTGCAAGTCCTGGGTTTATTTGTCCTCAGCCTGCTGGTCGGGCTGGGGGTCCTCGAACTTTTGGTGCGTGGCTATGCCTTAGTTACGGGTCAATACGCGATCCTGGCGGCCTATCCCAACCGTCCCCCCATCAGTGCGGCCTACGACCTACGTTTGGTGGACCAGACCGGGCGGGTTATGGACGGCTTCAATGTCCAGGGGGGATTGTTGATTCGGCTGGACCCCGCCACGGGCTATTACCTGTATGGTCCTCATCAAAATGCGTTCTACCAGACTAACCGCGTTGGTTTCCGGGACCGGCGGGAGTTTCCGCTAGCTAAACCCAAGGGGGTCAAGCGGATTATGGTCACGGGTGGGTCGGCGGCTTTTGGCTTTTTGGCGACGGCGAATGAGCAGGTTTTCACCCAGCGGCTAGAGACCGCGTTGCAGACTCTGGGCGGTGAGCGGGTCGAGGTGATCAATGCGGCGGCTCCGGGTTTCACCAGCCGTCAGGAGTTGAGCCTATTGGTGAATCGGCTACTGGACTACGAGCCGGACCTAGTTTTGAGCCTGAGCGGGTTCAATGACTTTAGCCGCAGTAGTCAGTTGCGTGATGCAGACTTGGCCCTTGATGGGGTGGAACGGTTGACAGCCGGGGTCTTCACGCATTTGGGGTCCTGGGGTCAAGAACAAGGGGATGCCCTTTTTGCCAGTTTGTTCGTGATTAAGGGTCTACGTTACTGGTACCTCAAGCCCGGTGAACTGGCTCCCGCCCAGGGTCCCTACCGCCCCCAGTCGCTTTTACCGCTGGATGCCAGCGAGATGAGGCGGCGGGCAGCTCGCTACGAAACTAGTCTCCAGCGCATGGCGGATCTCCTCGCCGCTCAAGACGTGCCCTTAGTCGTCGCTGTCCAACCGACGCTTTACAACCGCGCCTATCCCCGGCTGGGCCCCAACGAAGTCGCCTTTGCCCGTTGGTACGAGGGGCGCGACCCCGCTTTTCCAGGGCTGGTCCAAGCCGGCTATCCACTTTTTGCCCAAGCCGCCCAACGGGTAGCGGGAGAGCATCCCCAAATGGTGTGGGTGGACTTGACCCGGATGTTTGATGGGGTAGCGGATGAGGTGTTTTTAGACTATGTTCACTTCAATGACCAGGGCCACGAAATCTTGACCCAACAGCTATTACCCATCCTCCGCCCCCTACTTTGAGCTACTAAAAAACGAAAATAAACATAAAAATTAGGAAGCTCCCCGTACCAGGACCCAATAAACCATCATAGAAGCCCAAGCTCCCCCCGATTCCCACGCCTAGCCACAACTGCTTGGTTTCAGTAAGTAGAGGTGCATTGATGGCCCCGGAGTCCTTTTGGATAAACGTATAGACCGCCACTGCAATCAAGAGTCCGAGGACCAAGGGACGGAGTAAAGCGGGATTGAGGAGACTAACCGTCCGCGCTCCGAGGAATGAAAACACAAAAGCCGTCAGAGCCGCTGGTAACAAGGCTCGCCAATTAATTGTGACTCGCCCGGCATACTGAGGGATTGCAGCCATCGGCCCGGCAATCGAGGCAAGTTTATTCGTACCCAGGACCGCTGCCACCGCGCTATTGGGCAAAAAAATGAGGAGGGCAGGAATCTGGATCAGTCCCCCGCCCCCAACGACGGCATCAATAAACCCTGCCAAAAAAGCAAACCCGCAGAGGAAGAAAATGTCCGTCATCGTACCCTCACCTAGTGAGAGGAGTATTCGTGAGAAATCCTAGGCTTTGATAACTTTACTGTAAGCAGGGAGTTCCGATTGTCCAAGAGCCTTGCTGAGACGGGCAAGGAGACCCAACCCTTTCTGAAATAGGAACCGGATGTTTTTACCACGAAGGTAACGGCGCAGGAACTCAGAACGTTGGTAGGCGGTGGCGAGGTAAATTGAGGCCATCACTTGACAACAGACACGCCCCATTTGATTGGCGTAGGTGGGCTGCATCACATCAATAATCAATACAAAACGGCGCGAGGGGCTATGGTTCCAGGCGGTGTGGAGGTGGGCATCACAGAAGGCCATCACCTTTCCTTCTGCCCAGGGCTGCACCTTGGAGCCGACTTTTATCCCACAGAGTGCGGTATCCTCGCTGGGAATGCTCAAGCCCAGGTGACAACGGATCGTGGCGTTGGTGTCACCGCGATGGGGTTTTACGGTGGTGCCCGGTTCGAGCAAGCTAAAAATCCCCGAGACCATGTAGGGAATTTTTTTGAGGAGGGCGAAGGTCTGGGGACAACGTTTACAGTTCTCGGTATTCTGCAAGCCCCAAAACGAAAAGGCAATGGTCCGCCACTGGGACGGTACTGAGGCCAAGACATGACTGGGGTAGGGAATTAAACTATCCTCCTGTTCAATGAGGAGAGTTTCGAGTTCAGCCGCGATTACCGTCCAGTTGGCTTCAAGTTCAGCGACCCAGGGCAGGGTCGCGGTGTCATAGAAGGAAGGTTCCTCTCCCTCGTATTTACTGCCCTGGAAGCTGTACCAAAGTGTAGATTTTTTGGTCATTTATCCTACTCAGTTCATGGGTCTAGTGTAAAGAACTTAGGTTAAATCCAGGGTATGTAAAAGTGATAAAAAGTGATTACTTTGCCTTGCGCCGTTGGTCCAGTTGCTGTAAAACCTGCTGGTGACGCTCACGGGTGATGGGGTAAAACCAAGTCAATACCATGCCTAGGACTAAGGCCACCGTCGGGACCGGGCCAATGATGAAACGCAGAGTCAATAGGGCCGCTTCGGGCTGGACATTATCTACCCCACTGACAAAACCTGTTAAATCGAGAGCTTGCCCGGTCAAAAATAGAGCCAAGGCCAGACCCATTTTTTGTAGCAGGACCATGAAGGCATAGAAAACCCCTTCGCGCCGTTGTCCCGTCGCCAATTCGTCCCACTCAATCACATCCGGGATCATCGCCCACGGAATTAAGTAGGCTGTCGCCACGCCCACCCCAGCCAACACGGCAAACACCAGCATCAAAGTCGTCTGTCCTGGTTGTAAATTAACTAAGCCCACTTGAGCCACAATCCAGACCCCCATGCCCAATAGGTAAACAGCCTGTTTTCCAAGCCGTTGACTCACCCAGTTCCAGACAAAGAGCATGACAAACGCCGTCCCCTGCACCGCCAGGATTACCCCGGCGATCCAATCGTTTGAGAGCCGCATCCAGTAGGTGATGTAATAAGGAATAATCGTCGCCGTCAGTTGCACCGCAATCCATGAGCATAGATAAATCCCAATTACGAATAAATAGGGCCGGTTACTCAGGGCAATCTGGATCTGGGCCTTGAGCGGGATCTGTTCCTGGTCAGACTGATAGCGTTCCGTCGTCCCCAGGAAGCACCAAAACAAAGGCAAGACCGCAAGCACTGACCAGAGCGCGCCGGAGACCAGATAGCCCAAGGCAGGATTACCGGGAAATTGCGCGACGATGAGCGGATGGAGGACCCCAGAGACCAGACTTCCACCAATCGAGAAGGCAAACCGGAAATTCGTCAGACTGGTCCGCTCGTCATAATCCTGGGTCAATTCTGGGGTCAGCGCGGTGTAGGGGAGGTTAACGGCAGTGTAGAAACTATTAAAAAGAATAGATACCACCAGATAGTAAATAAATAGGGCGGTCGTGTCTCCCGGAAAGGGTACATACCACTGGGCCAAAAAAGTCAAACCAAAGGGAATCGCCCCAAAAAGAATCCAGGGCCGCCGCCGCCCCCAACGGCTCTTGGTCCGGTCACTCAGGACCCCTACCAACGGGTCATTAATCGCATCCCAGATTTTACCCAGGGCCAAGATGGACCCCGCCACCCCCGCTGCCAACCCCGCCACATCCGTCAAAAAAGGTAACAAAAAGAAGATCAGGATATTAGCAGTAATCGCGGGTCCCAAGTCCCCGGCACCGTAGGCTAGTTTTTGGGCAAGACTCAAGCGGTCGGGACTAGCCATCGCGTTAACTCCGAGTACACTTCACTATCCCAGAAAGCCCCCGTTCCAAGAGGTGCGTCCTGTGGCAATTATGGTAGTGTCAATCTCCCAGTAGCTCCAGTACCGCCCGGGCCGTGAGTTTATTTTTGAACCAGAGGACCGGGACCGGGAGGCCCTCGACCCGTACCCCGGCCTTAGCCAGGTTCAGCCGTTCACTGATGGCAAGGATGAGGTTGGGTTGTTGGACTTTGCGGGCTTGGGCGAATTTTTTTTGTAAATATTCCGGTCGCCAGTAGCCGACGACTTCCAGCAAGAATACGCGCCCGTCGGGGTGGACCAGCCGAAAGTCGGGGATCATCACACTGCCGGGAATGGGGAGTAGGTCTACTTCGCGCTCCAGTTGCCAAACCGGGTTAACTTTCGCCCAATCAGCGGCAAAGGATTGTTCGAGTAGGCTGTCGTAGGGTTTGCCCGGTGGGTAATGGCTGACCAAGCCACAGTCCGCCGCGAGGACATAGTGCAGGGTGCGTTCCCGGTGCTGAAGCTGGGCGGTCATCTGCCAGCGTGTGACGTGGAGTAGAGCGGGTAACAATTTCGCCAGGGCCAAACCATAGCGGGTACTGGGCCGGAAGAGACTGGTCGGGCCATCAATGGTCAGGGTGAAACCGTGGTCCGCGTCGCCCTCGATATAGGTCATTAGCCCAAAGAGTTTGAGGTAGCGAAACAGTAACTTGTACTCGCCGGGATCGTTGCGTTGAGCGTGGAGCAGGACTTGGGTGGCGCGGTACAAGATGCCCTGCGCCTGGGCCAAGTTGTAGCGGTGGAGCAGTTGTTCAGGCGTAGGGGCCACAAAGCGCGTCAAAATGCGTTGGTCAAAGAGGTCGGCGTATAACCCGTGCTGGAGCTGGCTGGGGGTGACTTCTTGGCCTAATTCCTGGCTCAACTGTTGACTCAAGCGGTGCAATGTCGTGGGAACTGCTTGGGGAAGCGGCGGAGTCTGGGCAGCCAAGGCGAAAACCCGTTCTCGCAAAAGTTGGGGTTCCAGAGGGCTATGGACTTCAAAGGTTCCGTAATCGCCCTTTAAGAGATGAATCAGGCCCCGGCGCACCCGGTAGTCAGGACTATCTCCCTCTAGCTCACTCAGTTCGCGGTCGAGTTCGCCCTGGGTCCGTCCGAGGTGGCTATTAAAACAGCCCAAGAGTTCCGTCGCCAGACTCAGGTGCGCGGGGTCGGGGTTCAGCCGATGGGGAAGCAGTTGGTCCCCACGGGGCCGCTGGATCAGCAGCGCGGAGGGTAGCATCGGGTCCTTGGTGACGACGGCGGGCAGTGCCTTCTTCTACGGTATCGCTGGTGATGACTTCGTAGAGGATGGCCTGTTTATCCGGCGTATCGCCGCGCCGCAAAATCCGCCCCAACCGTTGCACGAATTGCCGAGTCGAACCACTCCCCGCGAGCCACACCGCAATCCGGGCGGCGGGCACATCCACCCCTTCATCCAGGACTCGCGCCACGACTAAGACCGGGTATGTTCCCTCCCGAAAATGTTGCAGGATGCGGTGTCGCTCTTTGACTGGTGTCTGGTGAGTGATGGCGGGGATTAGAAACTGGCGCGAGATTTGGTAAACCGTCTGGTTGTCCTGGGTGAAAATAAGCATCCGTTCGGGGTGATGACGTTGAATTAATTCTTCAAGGACCCGCAGTTTACTCGGGGTCCCCAGGGCCAACTGACGGGCTTCTTGGTGGGCAAGCATGGCCTGACGACCCGCCCGCGACCGGGCACTGGCTTGGACAAAGGACCGCCAACCCTCTAGCCCGCCCAAGCGGATATTCAACCGCGCTAAAAACTGGTCGCGCACCTGCAAACACTGGTCATAGCGGACCCGCTCTGGGGCCGAGAGTTCAACCCGCATGGGCACAACCTGATGGTGGGCCAAGGCAATTCCGGCGAGGTCTTGCGCTTGTTGACGGTAAACCTCTGGTCCAATCAAGACCGCCAGGTCTTGGTGCTTGCCATCAGTGCGCTCGGGGGTGGCACTCAAGCCCAAGCGGAAGGGTGCAATCGCCGTCTCTGCAATCCCCCGGTAAAAATCCCCCGGCAGGTGATGGCATTCATCAAAAATCAATAAGCCGTAGCAGTTCCCCAGACTTTCACTGTGGATCGCCGCACTGTCGTAGGTAGCAACCAAGAGGGGCGTCCGGTCCTGGGACCCGCCACCCAATAGGCCCACCTGCGGGTACCAGTCCGCTAACTGGGCATACCACTGGTGCATCAGGTCCAGGGTCGGGACCACGATTAAGGTACTCCGGGGCGTGGACTGGAGTGCAAGTAGCGCGAGGTAAGTTTTCCCCGCCGCCGTGGGCAAGACGACCACCCCGCGCCGCCCCCCTTGTTGCCACGCGCTCAGGGCGGCTTGCTGGTGGGGATAGGGCGGATAAGCGTTAGGGAGTGGGCCAAACGTTAAATCCTCATATTTGCGGGCTTCATCACGAAACTGCACCCCGTCTTGTCGCAAACACTCCACCAACGCCCAATAGTCTTGAGCGGGGACCCGGAATTTCTCCACCCGGTCATCCCAGGTCGCAAAATCAAGCCATGTTTTACTCCGGGGCGGTGGGTGCAAAAGCAAGGTCCCCCGGTCATAGGTGAGTGTCGGCAACCGTCCCGCAGCCATTTTCACCCTTACTTGCTTAACCGAGCTTAGTCCTTGCGTTAGGTCATGAGCATTAGAGCAGGAGGTTGCAAAAAGGACTATTTTCACGGTTGGGGAATTGAGGGGTGGTACATTGAGGGGTGAAATCTTCTGGGTTTGGCTATGGTCTTGAAATTAAAAGTGATTGCCCCCGACAAGGTTGTTTTTGACAGCGAGGTGGATGAAGTCCTCTTGCCGAGTCAGACCGGACTCTTGGGCATCTTGACTAACCACGCGCCCCTCTTGACCGGGTTGAATATCGGGGTCCTTCAGGTACGGATGCAGAACCAGATGGTCAACCTCGCCATTGACAAGGGTTTTGCCGAAGTCGAGAACAACGAAGTGACGGTTTTGGTGGGAAGGGCTGAGCTGGGCGACCAGATTGACCTTGGCCAAGCCCGCGAAGCTAAGAGTCGCGCTGAGCAGCTTCTGACCACTAACTTGGCAGGTTCAGAGTTGATGCGCGCCCAGTCTGACCTGCAACGGGCCGATGCTCAGATCCGCGCTGCTGGCGGTTAGTGGACCCTTTTGGCTGGTTGACCCAGGCTCATCAGACTCTCGCGCGGGCGGGCTGGCAACGACAGGTTTATCAGACTACAGGCGGGGTGGGGGCTGAGATTATCCTAGAGGGCCAGCGGGTCCTCAATTTTGCTAGTAACAATTATTTGGGTCTCGCCGCTGACCCCCGGATGCAGGAACGGGCCATCCAAGCGATTCAGACCTACGGTACAGGCAGTACGGGTTCGCGCCTGTTGAGTGGACAATTGGCAATTCACCGTGAACTGGAAACCGCCCTAGCCCACTGGAAGGGTACGGAGGAGAGTTTAGTTTTTGCCTCGGGCTATGCGGCAAACCTCGGGACGATCCCGGCCCTAGTTGGTCCCCGTGACGTTATTTTCGCCGATGTCTACAACCATTCCAGCCTGAAGAGTGGTGCCCAACTCAGTCAGGCCAAGGTCTTTGAATATCGCCACGGGGATCTGGATCATCTGGCGCAGTTATTGAGCGTACACCGGGGGCATTTTCGTCGTGGGTTGGTGTTGACGGATAGTGTTTTTAGTATGGATGGGGATTTGGCTCCGCTAGTCGGCGTTCTAGATTTGGCTCAGACGCAAGATTGCATGGTGTTGGTGGATGAGGCCCACGCGACGGGAGTGTTGGGTGCGACGGGGGCGGGGGCGGTGGAGGCTCTGGGGC
>Ga0163154_10007465_pt1 | contig 13019 bp, 13 predicted proteins | sample OliLakLV19MP9P1_FD_148649 | JGI IMG/M metagenome (GOLD analysis project Ga0163154, IMG submission 148649) | Freshwater microbial mat bacterial communities from Lake Vanda, McMurdo Dry Valleys, Antarctica - Oligotrophic Lake LV.19.MP9.P1 | ecosystem: Environmental > Aquatic > Freshwater > Lake >... | reverse complement strand
ACGCCCGGCCATCGTTCGTTTTCGCATGGGCTGCAACAACCAGCGGCGCAGGCCGCACAAGCGGAGACACAACATGGCTATTTCAAGGCGTACCCTTTTGACCTATGGTGCCGGCGCGGCTGGCGTCGTGGCAGTGCCAGGCATCACCCGCGCGCAGGCGGCACCGATCCGGCTGGTGTTCTCACACCATCTGCCGACAACCCACCTGGGCCACAAGATCACCGAGAGTTTCGCCGCCAAGGTGAATGCTGGCACCGGTGGCCAGGTCACGATCGACATCCGGCCGGCCTCGCAGTTGTTCAACTTGCGGACCTCGGCCGAGGCATTGCAGTTAGGCACGCTCGACATGTGCTGGAGTGACCTGGGCACGCTTGCCAACTGGCAGCCACACATGGGCTTCGTCTCGATGCCGTTCCTGTTCAACGACTTCGCCCATGTCCAGCGTGTGTTGTACGGACCGGCGGGCAGGCAGGTCAGCGAAATGGCCAAGGAGTCTCTGGGTGTCGAGATATTGTCGCTGGGTGCCTCGGGTTTTCGCGTATTTCTTGGCAAGAAGCCGATTGCCACGGCGGACGATGTACGCGGCATCAAGCTGCGTGTGCCGGAGATTCCGACCTGGGTGGAAATGGCCCGTGCGATGGGTGCCAACCCGACGCCGATCCCGGCTGGCGAGATGTACACGGCCCTGCAGACCGGCGTGATCGACGCGATTGAGGTGCCCGCCGATTACATCGTAGCCGCCAAGATTTATGAGGTGGCTGGTTTTGCCACCCGCACCCACCATATCTTCACCGAGGTGTCGATGATGGCCAGCTCCAAAAAGATGGCGGCTTTGCCGGCCAATGTGCAGAAGGTGCTGCGCGACACGGCGGTGGAGTCGGTGCAGAAGGAAATGTGGGAGGCCAACATCAAGGAGCAGCAGTCCGCGTGGGACACCCTGGCTGGCCGCGTCAAGGCGAATGCCAATCCCGATATCGAGAGTTTCCGCTCCAAGATGGGCCCGGTGCTGACCAACTTCGTCAACCGGACGGGCCCCCGGGGCAAGGCACTGGTCGAAGCCGCCCAGGCTGCGGCCAAGGCCTGATCCGGATGTCGGGTCCGCGCCCGGACCTGGCCCCGCACCCAGTTGCGCCGCGCGGGGTCGGCCTGGCGGTGCAACGCCTGCGCGCTGCCCTGACGGCATTGTCGGCAGCGCTGCTGGCCAGCTATTTTGTGCTGGTGCTGTTTCAGGTCTTCTTCCGTTATGTGCTCAATGAGTCGCTGTTCTGGGCCGAGGAATTGGTGCGCGGCTTGATGGTCTGGGGCGTCATGGTCAGTTCTGCCCTGGTGGCCGCCTCGCGCGACCATATTCGGGTGGAAGTGCTCGAACTGATGCTGCCGCCGACCGGCCGCAGGATCGTGGTTCGCATCGCCAACGTGCTGTGCATCGCATTCAGCCTGATCCTGTTGTGGGCCGCGATCCAATTGATGGACCGTAGCTGGTTCCAGCAGACAGCCCTGCTACAGGTACCGAAATGGACGGTCTACATGGCCATCGCGGTCGGGGCAGCGCTGGAGGCCTTGCTGATGCTGCTCACCTGGAATCAGGAGCCACCAGCTGAACACCGATTGGATCCAAGCCTATGAGCATCGGTCTGATGTTGGGCCTGTTTTGCGTGTTCATGGTGCTGGGCATGCCGATCGGTTACTGCATGGGGCTGGCGGCAATTCTGGCGATTCTGGTCGACGGCGCGTTGCCCCCGCTGATCCTGGCGCAGCAGTTCTATGAGGCGCTGGACAACTTCTCGCTGCTCGCCGTGCCCCTGTTTGTGCTGGCCGGTGAATTGATGAAAGTGGCGGGTATCACCGAGCGTCTGGTGAATGTTTCACGCGCGCTGATCGGGCATTTTCGGGGTGGCCTGGCACAGGCCAACATCATGACCAATATGTTCATGGGGGCAATTTCCGGCTCGGCGCTGGCCGACCTCACGGCCATTGGTTCAATGATGATTCCGGCGATGAAACGCGAAGGCTACAAGCCGGCCTTTGCAGTGGCCGTGACCGCCTGTGCGGCCATGATGGCCCCCATCATTCCGCCGAGCATCATCGCCGTGATCTACGGCTCGGTAACTGGTGTGTCGATCGGTGCGCTGTTTCTTGGTGGCGTGATTCCCGGTGTGCTGGCCGGCTTGTCGATGCTGGTCCTGGCCTGGTGGCTGGCCCCAAGTGCCGGCGCCCGTCCTTCAGCCCGCGCCAACTGGCAGGAGCGCGGACAAGCCACCGGACGCGCCATACCTGCGATCGTCATGCCCGTGATCATCATCGGTGGCATCCTGTCGGGCGCCTTCACGCCAACCGAGGCCGGTGCCGTCGCGGCCCTGTATGCCTTGTTGTTCGGGCTGTTCGGACGCAAGTTCAGTTTCATGTCGTTGTACGGAAACTTCTCCGCCGCTGCGGCACTGACCGGCAGTGCGCTGATCACGCTGGCCGGCGCCGGACTGTTCAGCTGGGTGCTCAGCCGCGCCGGTGTCGGTCAGGTCGCGCTGCAGCTGATGTTGTCGATCACCAGCAGCCCGTCACTGGCGATGTTGGTGCTGATCGTGTTTTTCTTTCTGCTCGGCACCTTCCTGGAGCCGGTACCGGCGCTGATCATTGTGGTGCCCATCATGGGTCCCTTGATCGCGCACCTGGGTTATGACCCGGTGCATTTCGGAATTGTCACCATCATGTTGCTGGTACTGGGGTCGGTGACGCCGCCGGTGGGGGTGTTGGCGATGGTGGCCTGCAAGATTGCCGGGATCAGCTACAACGAGTCATTTCGCATGCTCTTGCCCTTCATCCTTGCATGGCTGCTGGTGATTTTGCTGGTGGCCTTTGTGCCCGACCTGGTGCTGTGGTTGCCGCGTCTGATCAAAGGCGCCTAGTGGTGCCGTACTTGAACCTGGGGAGTGGGTCGTTATGAGCAAGTTTCGCGTGGGTATCACGGCCGATGTGCGCCAGTCGGACGGTGCACCGATCTTCGGCACCGACGTGCTGCAGTTATTGGACCATCCTGACATCAGCTGGGAATACATGGCGCAGCCGTCAATCGACCTGAGTCCCGCGCAGGCCGCCAGTTACGACGCAATTTGCGCCATGGTCACACGCGTGACCCCGCACAGCCTGTCCGGCTCGAATCGACGCCTGAAGCTGATCGCGCGTTTTGGGGTGGGTTACGACAGCATCGACGTGCCGGCCTGCACCCAGGCTGGAGTAATGTTGACGATTGCGCCAGACGGCGTGCGCCGTCCGGTCGCCACCTCGGCCCTGACCTTTGTGCTGATGCTCGCGCAAAAGGTGCTGATCAAGGATCGCCTGACGCGCGCTGGACGCTGGGCCGAGAAGATGGACCACATTGGCACCGGTCTGACCGGGCGCACCCTGGGTTCGATTGGCCTGGGCAACATCGGGGCCGAGTTGTTTCGGCTGGCGAAACCGTTTGACATGGTGGGTATCGCACACGACCCAGTCGCCGACACGGCGCTGGCGGCTGCGCTGGGCGTGCGTCTGGTCGACATGGACACGTTGTTTCGGGAGTCGGATTTTCTGACTGTCAACTGTCCGCTGAACGATCAGACCCGAGGCCTGGTCAGCGCGCGCCTGATCGCGCTGATGAAACCCAGTGCCTATTTGATCAACACCGCGCGTGGCCCCATCGTGGACGAACTGGCGCTGGGTGCAGCGCTCGCACAGCGAAAAATTGCCGGGGCCGGGCTGGATGTTTTCGACGAGGAGCCGGTGCGCGTGGACAACCCGCTGCTGCAGATGGACAACGTTGTGGTGACACCCCATGGCATCTGTTTTACCGACGAATGCATGCGCCGCCTTGCCGAGAGTGCGTTTCGCGCGACGCTCGACGTCGCAGCCGGGCGCACACCGCCTTACATCGTGAACCCGCAGGTGCTGGCGACAGCGCACGCCGCCGGTGCCAGCGCAAGTGGCCGTTGATTCCGCCCCGATGGCGCCAGCCGGAATATTGATCGTCACCGGCGCTTCCCGCGGCATCGGGGCCGCCTGTGCACGCGCCGGTGCGCACGCCGGATACCGAGTAGTCGTCAACTATGCGCGCAGCCGCGACGCGGCTCTGGGCGTCGTGGCCGATATCGAAAGAGCAGGCGGGTCTGCCATGGCCGTGCGCGCGGACGTATCGCAGCTGTCGCAGGTCGAGCACCTGTTCGCCGAAACCGACCGGCACTTCGGCTCCGTGACGGCGCTGATCAACAATGCCGGGATTGGGGGTGCGATCGTGCCGATCGAAGACCACACCCCGCAGTCGCTGAACGACTTGTTTTTCACCAACGTCTATTCCTGCATCCACTGTGCGGGCGCGGCGATACGGCGCATGTCGCCGCGTTATGGTGGTAGCGGCGGCGTGATCGTGAACATCTCCTCCGCGGCAGCGCGACTGGGGGGTATTGCCGGAATGGTTGCTTATGCGGCGAGCAAGGGCGCGGTCGACAGTTTTACCGTGGGTCTGGCCAAGGAGGTCGGCAAGGAGGGCATACGCGTGGTCGGTATTCGCCCCGGCATGATTGCGACCGACATTCTGGAGCCCATCGGGGGAGCGGCGCTGATGCGCGAGGTGGCACCCAGCATTCCCCTGGGCCGGGTCGGGCAACCGGAGGAAATCGCGAACGCTGCCATCTGGTTGCTGGGTTCTGGCGCGTCCTATGTTCACGGCACCACGATCGACGTTTCGGGTGGACGCTGACGGCTGCCAACCTTCCACGCCCTTCCACGCCCTTCCACACCCTTCACGCCCTTCACGCCTTTTTGCGGCTTTTGCGGCTTTTGCGCTTCGTGCACTGCGATCCGCCGGGCCAGCCCCGGGACGAAAGAGCCGCTGTCGGAGTCAGCGATCCACCAGCGCCAGAAGCCGGATCTCCTTGTGCAGAACCCACGGCGCAACCATTCGATCGAACGCCAGAAAATGGGCCTCGCGTTTGTGCTGCTCGAAAGCTGCCGCATCCCGGTAGACCTCGTACAGGAAGACCTGGCCCGGCCTGGCAGGGTCCTCGCACACGTCGAAGGCCAGACATCCGGGTTCGCGCTGCCGCGAGTCCCTTGCATTGGCGACCATCTCGCGCATGAAGTCCGCCAGATGGTGCGGGGCCACACTGAACTGAACGGTGACCACAAACATGCGCGGGTCTGATGGGCTCGTGGATGTGCTCATGGTGTCCTTGTCAACTCGCGGATCCCGGCAAAGGATCGCCGTGAACGCAGCGGAGGTCGTGCCAGCCGTCATGGCATCACACTGCCGCCGTTGACCTCGATGATCTGGCCGGTGACATAACCCGAACGTTTGTCGCTGGCCAGAAACAGGATGGCACCCGAGCATTCGTCGGCACGGCCCAGGCGCTGCATGGGGATGCCGGTGCGCAGTTGTTCGAGCAACTCCGCGCTGGTGTGGCCGTCGTGGATGGGCGTCTCGATCACGCCGGGCGAAACGGCGTTGACCCGTATGCCGTCGGGAGCCAGTTCCTTGGCAAGTGCGCGTGTCAGGGTGTTGATGTACCCCTTGCTCGCTGCATAAAGGCCCGCTCCCAGGCTGCCCCCGCCGCGGGCCGACTGGGAACTCACGTTGATGATGCTGCCGCCACCCCCCTGCCGGCGCATCATCGGAACCACACAGCGGGTGAGCGCCAGCATGGATCGTGCATTGACGTGGAACACCTGGTCGATCAATGCGTCGTCGGCATCGATCAGCGCACAACGCCGAATGAATCCCCCGGCGTTGTTGACGAGGATGTCGATACGCCCGAAACGCCGGCAGACATCGGCGGCGAGGCGCTCGAGTTGCGCCGTGTCGGCAACGTCTGCATGAAATACGTCGCCGTCACCACCCGCGGCGCGCACGCCGGCCAACACCGCATGCGCCTGCTCGGCATGGGAGTTGTAGTGCACCGCGACCCGCGCCTTGCTCTGGGCAAAGTCCATCGCTGTTGCCGCACCGATACCCGAACTCGATCCGGTGATGAGTACCACCTTGTCCTTCAGATCATCCATGTGCGGCCTCGCGGGTGTAAGGCCGCTCCAACGGGCACTGGGGATTGAGCCGCACGCCGAAGCCTGGCTGATCCAGCGCGGAGATCTTCATCCGGCCGTTGACCGGCACCGGCTCATCGAGCAGCAGCGGATTGAACATCGGGACCACGCGATCCGCCTGGGGTGCCATCATCAGGAACTCGGCGAACGGACTGTTGTGGCGAGTGGCCACGAAATGGTAGCTGTACACCGACGAGCCATGGGGCACGACCATGCTGCCATGGGCATCGGCCAGGGCCGATATCTTGATCAGCTCGGTAAGGCCACCGCACCAGCCGACATCGGGCTGGATCAGGTCGCAACAGCCCATCTCGAGCAAGAGGCGAAATCCCCAGCGTGTGGCCTCATGTTCACCGGTGGTCACCATCATGCCGCGCGGCACCTGGCGCCGCAGCTGCGCATAGCCCCAGTAGTCATCGGGTGGCAGTGCCTCTTCGATCCACTTGAGTCCGTGCGCGTGCGCCGCCTGGGCCAGTCGGGTCGCATAGTTCAGATCCAGGCTCATCCAGCAATCGAACATCAGCCAGAAATCGTCTCCAACCCGGCGCCGCATCTCGGCCAGCTTTTCGATGTTCTTGCGCAGGCCCTCATCACCCTCGGCCGGGCCGTGCTGCAACGGCATCTTGCCGCCGATAAAACCCATTTCCCGGGCCAGGTCCGGGCGCGCACCGGTCGCATAAAAAATCAGCTCGTCGCGCACGGGGCCGCCAAGCAATTGATGCACCGGCTCCTGGCGCACCTTGGCCAACAGATCCCAGAGCGCCAGATCGACACCGGATATGGCATTGATCACAACGCCTTTGCGACCATAGTAGATGGTGGCGAAATACATCTGGTCCCACATCTTCTCGATGTCGGTAACGCGCTGCCCCTCCAGAAATCGCGCCAGGTGCCGCTCGACGATAAAGGCGCCGATCGCGCCGCCGGTGGTCACCGCAAAACCGACCGTGCCATCGTCAGCCTCGATCTCCACCACCAGCGAGCCGAGCACGTTGATACCGAAGGACTTGCGGCTCTGGCGGTACTCCGGGTAACGAGCCATGGGCGAGGCGACATGGTCGTCGATCCAGTGACTCTCGCCCTGGTCGTGGTAGTCGGCGCCGCCACCGCGCACGGTGAAGGCTCGCACATGTCTGATGGTTGGAGTGCCCATGATGGTCTTTCCTTGCAAAACCTGTCAAGTCAAGCGGCAAGGCTCGCGCACGCTCGCAAGCGGAGCAGTCTACCAACAATCGGGCCTGACGCGTCACAGCGCAGCAACTCGAAACGGGCCTTGAAAGTGGGTTTCGCCGACCTAGCGCAGCATGCAACACCCATGTACTTCTCGCAGCCGGATTTGCGCTGCCCAATAGAAGGGTTCGCCCAGGCACGTCCAGACGTCGAATTGACGCGCCACCCGCACGTCGTCCATCGGCGTCCGATGCGTGGGAAACTCTCGCTCGGCTGGCACATCGGGCCCTGGTGCCGGCAACCGAGGCTTCCCGTGCCGGCGCTGGCGCCAGCAGCCAGGACGCTGACTGAAACCATCCCACACTGCAACTGAAAGCACAGACCATGAGCAACATCACCCGCACCCATTCGACCGCCCGCATGAGCAAGATCGTCCACCATGGCGACCTGGTCTATCTTTGTGGCCAGACCTCCAGCGGCTCGGATACCACCGACATGGAGGGCCAGACGCGCGAAGTACTGAACCGCATCGACGCCTTGCTGGGTGAGGCCGGCACCGACAAGTCGAAGCTGCTGACGGCACTGATCCATGTCCGCAGCATGGGTGATTTCGCCGCCATGAATGCGGTATGGGATGCCTGGGTGCCGGCCGGTGCGGCACCGGCACGCACGACGGTGCAAGCGGCGCTGGCATCCGATCAGCTGCTGGTCGAGATCACGGTTGTCGCAGCCGCCTGACGGGCGGCGCCGGCGAGGATTTGTCAGGCGACACGCTACCGGGCGAATCGCCTGGAATGTCCTGCATTGGTTAGGTTGATCAATCCCGAGCGTTGCTCGCCCGCATGCACATCGGTGTGCAATCACACAAAGATGTTGGCAGTCAGGGGCCCGTCTCCATTCCTATCGGTGCGCTTCGACCAGCCAGCTCTCCATGTCTTACCCGGGCAGCGACCAGGCTTTCTGCATGGACGGCCGCTGGCTGAAACCGGCGTACCAGGCTGCGACTAGCGGATAACTTTCGCGCCAGGCCAGGGCGACAAATCGCAGGTCCAGGTACCAGATCGCGCATCCGATTGTGATGCTGCCGATATCGACCCGGCCCTGCAGCGTCGTCGGCTCGGCTTCAAGCGCCGCGAACGCCGTGTGCGCCTTGTCGAGTTGCGCGACTCGCCAGTCTGCCCAACGCAGTGTCTCGGGGCGCGCTACCTCCTCGTAACGCGCGAGCAAGGCTGCATCGAGCACGCCGTCGCCCAGCGACTGCAACGTCAACGTTTGCCAGCGCGCCGTACCGCCGGGGGGAAACAAGGTGCCGGCTGCGAGGTCATTGAGGTATTCGCAGATCACACGGCTGTCGTACAGCACCTGACCGTCGTCGGTCAACAAGGTGGGGACCTTGCCCAGCGGGTTGGTGGCGATCAGCTCGCGCGAGCGCTGCACCGGATGCGCCTGCGAGGGCAGCAGCTCGATGCGCTCGTCGAGGCCCAATTCCATGGCGCTGACGAGGCATTTGCGCACATAGGGGGAAAACGGGGAAAAATACAACTTCATGGGGTCTCCTGTGGCACCGAGTTCTGGAACGTGCCGGAACGTAACCGCTAACGCGCGTACACCAGGTCGCGCAAGGCCAGCGACACACTGGGCACGTAAGTGATGATCATCAGGCAGGCCAGAATCACGAGCACGAACGGGATCAGGTGCACAACGATGCGGTCCAGCGATATCCTGGCCACGGTGCAGGCGGCGAACAGGTTCACGCCGAACGGCGGCGTGATCATGCCCAGGGCCAGATTCACCACCATGATCAGGCCGAAGTGGATCGGATCGACACCGAAATGAATCGCCACCGGGACCAGGATGGGTGCCAGCACGAGGATGGCGGCGCTGGTCTCGATGAACATCCCGATCAAGAACAAGGCGACGTTGATGCCCAGCAGGAACATCGCCGGGGACTTCAGCACCTCTTCCAGCCAGAGTCCTATGACAGCGGGCACACCGGCGCGGGTGATCAGGAACGCAAACAGCCCGGCATTGGCAATGATGAACATGATCACCGCACTGGAGAGCACCGACTTTTTCAGGATACGCGCCAGATCGGCCAGGCTGATCTCGCGGTAGATCACGCCGCCGACCAGCAGCGCATAAAACACCGCCACCGCGGACGCTTCGGTCGGCGTGAAGATACCGCCGTAAATGCCACCCAGGATGATGACCGGCATGAACAACGCAAACCCGGCCTGCCAGGTGGCCTTGAGGATACCCATGCGGCCGTCGCCATCCTGTTTGCCCCAGCCCTTCCATTTGGAATGCAGGTAGACGAACAACATCAAGGCCCCACCGATCAGCAGGCCCGGGCCGAAACCGGCAATGAACAACTCGCCGATCGACACTTCGGCGGCCACACCGAACAGGATCATCGGAATCGACGGCGGGATCACCACGCCCAGTTCAGCGCTGGTCGCCTGCAACGCCGCGGCATACGGCTTCGGATAACCGTGTTTGACGAGCGCGGGAATCAGGATGGCGCCGATGGCGAAGGTGGTGGCCACCGACGAGCCGGACACGGCAGCGAAGATCATGCAGGTCAAAACGCAGGTCATCGGCAGACCGCCCTGAACACCGCCGACCACGCTCTTGGCAAACTCGACCAGCCGGCGCGAGATGCCGCCGGTCTCCATGATGTTGCCTGCCAGGATGAAAAACGGAATCGCGGCCAACGGGAATTTGTTCATCGAGTTGAACATCTCCTTGACCGATATCAGCATGTGGGCGTTGTTCATCTGCATGCCGGCAAGCGCTGCCAGCCCGATCGACACCGCCACAGAAACCGACAGCGCAAAACACAGCGCCATCGTCGAGATCATGACGAAACTCATATTGAGGCCTCCGCGCAGCGCGCTGCGGCATGATCCTTGGGAGCGGCCCGGCAGATCACTGCGCCGACTCCAGTTCATGCCGCTGGGGATCGACCAATTGGCCAATCAGGCCGATGACGCAGAACACGCCACCGACCGGCAACGCCAGGTAGGCCCAGAACATCGAGACATTCTCCAGGCCGATCACGCTCTGGACCTTGCCCCGGTTGGCGTAGTCCCAGCCCCACCAGATGATCACCAGCACCAGCACCATCGAGGCGAGGAAGACCACCCACTCGAGCACCCGCTGCAGCGCCGCGGGACTCCAGCGGTAGATCACGTCGACGCTGACCATGGCGCCTTGGCGAAACGCCATCGGAATACCCATGAACACCATCCAGATCAGGCTGAACCGGATCAGCACCTCGGACCACTCGGCCGGTTGCTCGAGGATGAACCGGGTGATGATCTGGTACATGCCCAGGCTGGCGGCGATGGCCATCATGGCGCAGGCGGTCACCATCGCAAACCCGGTGGTGAACCGCTCGAAACGCAAAAACGCGGTCTTCATGCGTCAACTCCTGCCGTGGCGTGGGCGCGGCTGTGGATGCAGCCCGCGCACCGGCGAGAGGCGGACGAAGGCCATGCAGGCGCTTACTTGACGTTGCGGATGCGGTCGATGGCCGCCTTGCCGAACTGCTTCTCGAAGTCGGCGGCTGCCGGCGCCATCGTGGCAACGAATTTGGCCTTGTCCAGGTTTTCGACCACGGTCATGCCCTTGCTGCGCAACTCGGCGACACCCTTGGCATCGTCCGCGGCAACCCGCGCGCGATTGGCCTTGGTGGCTTCCTTGGCCGCCTCGATGAAGGATTGCTGGTCGGCAGGGCTGAGCTTGTCGAAGGCTGCCTTGTTCATCAGGAAGATCGCTGGCGAATACACGTGACCGGTCAGGCTCAGGTGTTTCTGGACCTGGTCGAACTTGGCTGCCATGATCACCGACAGCGGATTCTCCTGGCCGTCCACCGTACCCTGTTGCAACGCGGTAAAAACTTCGGGGAAGGCCATTGGCGTGGGCACGATGCCGAAGGCCTTGTAGGCAGCAATGTGGATCGGGTTCTCCATCGTGCGCATCTTCAGGCCCTTGAGGTCGTCGGGGCTCTGCACCGAGCGCTTGTTGTTGGTCATGTGGCGCACGCCGTTCTCGGCCCAGGCCAGGGCCTTGAAACCCTTGGGTTCGAATTGCTTGAGCATCTCCTGGCCGATCGGGCCATCGAGCACCGCGTGCGCGTGCGCCTTGTCGCGGAACAGGAACGGGATGTCCAGGATCTTGGCTTCGGGCACAAAATTAGGCACCGGGCCGGTGGAGGTCAGGGTCAGTTCCTGGGTGCCCAGCTGGACCGCCTCGATCGATTCACGTTCGCCACCGAGCGAGCCCGAATAGAAGTTCTGGATCTTGTAGCGACCGTTGGTGCGTTTCTCGACCTCACGCGCGAACACGACCAGACCGATACCCTGGTGCGAATCCTCACCGATCGAGATGCTGCTGCGCATCGTCACCTGGGCGCTGGATACGCTGACAAAACCGGCGGCCAGTGACAGGCCGATCAGCAGTGCTTTCAATTTCATGGGAAGTCTCCTTGTTGCAAAACGGGGCTGTAGTTTACGGGCGGAATGGTCGCCGCGCCGGGGCCGATCCCGATCGACGCAAGGGTTTCCCCCGATTGCGCGTTGAGTCGACCTCCGAAAGGGTTCGGCATCGCCGTCTTCACTGCTGCCGATAACGCTCGATGACATCGCGGTTGACGTCGATACCGAGCCCCGGCCCGTCGGGGATGGCAACCCGCCCGTTGTGCATGGTAATCGCTCCGAAGATCAGGTCCTGGCGAAACGGATGCGCGGACTGGTCGTACTCCAGCATCGGCTCGATCGGGTTCAGCGCCAATGGTGCTGGCGCCAGCGTGGCCAGGAACTGCAGCGACGCGGCCAAGCCGATGCCCGAGCCCCAGACATGCGGCGTGATCGGCATGTGCCAGGCCTGCGCCAGCGCGGCGATCTTGCGGCATTCGGTGAAGCCGCCAGCCGAACACAGGTCGGGCTGCAACATGTCCACGGCGCGGCGCGACACCCATTCGCGGAATCCGACCTTGGTGAACTCGTTCTCGCCAGCGGCCAGCCAGATGTTGGTCAGGTTCTTGAGTTCGCGGTAACCGTCGATATCCTCGGGCGAGATCGGCTCCTCGAACCAATGGATGTCGTCCGGCTCGATGGCCTTGAGGATGCGCCGCGCCGCGCCGACGTGATAGGCATGGTTGGCGTCGACCATCAGTTTCGGTCCGCGACCGATGGCCTCGCGCACCGCGTGGATGGTGGCGATGTCCTCCTCGACGCCAAAGCCGATCTTGAGCTTCATCGCATCGAAGCCGTTGGCCAGGTGCCGGCGCGCCTCGTCGATCGCCTCGGTCGGATAAACCCCACCCCGGCGGCGGTAAAAGCCGGTGGCGTAGGGCTGCACCGAAGTGCGGTGGGCTCCGCCGAGCAGTTTGTGCACAGGCTTGCCGAGCGCCCGCCCCAGGCAGTCCCAGATGGCGATGTCGACGCCACTGATGGCATTGGGTACGGCGCCTTTTTGGCCGAACGGCCGCGTCAGGTTGTACATGCGCTCCCACAACACCTCGACGTCGAACGGATCCTGTCCGACGACGATGGGCTTGAGCGCGTGCCCGATGATGGTCGCCGCGATCTCCGGCGGCTGCAGGCCGTGGCACAAGGATTCGCCCCAGCCATGGATGCCGTCGTCGGTGACGACCTCGACCAGCACGGCGCTGCGTTTGTGGACCCAGCCCATCGAGAACGCGAACGGTTCGTCCAGCGCAGTGCTCAGGACATAGGTCTTGACGTCGGTGATTTTCATGGTGGGGGATGGCTCAGGGG
>Ga0163154_10007464_pt1 | contig 13021 bp, 11 predicted proteins | sample OliLakLV19MP9P1_FD_148649 | JGI IMG/M metagenome (GOLD analysis project Ga0163154, IMG submission 148649) | Freshwater microbial mat bacterial communities from Lake Vanda, McMurdo Dry Valleys, Antarctica - Oligotrophic Lake LV.19.MP9.P1 | ecosystem: Environmental > Aquatic > Freshwater > Lake >... | reverse complement strand
CCCTGGTAGAAATAATAGGTGGCCATCGGGATCACCGTTGCCGCGAGCAACAAGCCAATCACCCAAACCGTGGCGTTGCTTTCAGCTGTCTCTTCGGGGGTGGCAAAGGTGCCTTCGGTATCGATCACCTCTGTAACCACCGGGGCACCCGGATCAAGCTGGCCAGAGAGCACGGCCACTAGGCGATCGCTAGCATCCAAAAATGCTTGGTTATAGCGGTTGCCATTGCGTAGCGGCACCAATAGCGTTTCTTGAGCCACGCTGGTAGCAATCTCATCGGGCAAACGTGCCTTAACCGCATCTCCAGTGTGGATTGCGGCTGTATTGGTCACGGTATCCAATACCATCAAAGTTTGGTCTGATTGTGCGTCTGTGGTAGGAAACCAGGCTTCAAATAGTTTATTGGTGAAACTCTCAATCGTTTCGCCATAGTCTAGACGATGAATCGTGACAAACCGCACCTCATTGCCCGTGGTCTTCGCCAGCATTTCCAAGGTGCCAGTAATATTGCCCTGGTTCAATCGGCTCAACACATCCCCTTCATCGACAATCCAGGTCGGGTCGCCTGCGGACACGGTCGGCAGCTCATAGGTGGCGGTTGCCAGGGCAGGTAGGGGGTTACCCATCCACAGTTGCAGCACTAGCGCCAAACCCATCAAAGGAACGAACAAAACCCGATATTCCACGTTCCAACCCCGAGCTAGATTAAAGAGATGTGTCATTTCTGGTAAACCCAATCCTGCTTTCAAAATACACCAGAATCGCAGGTAGGGACATGCGGGAAAATAAGATCCCAATCAAGCAGGGACAATTGTGATATCCCATTTGGGCAACGTTTCAGAACGCTGCCAGTAGGCAAGGTACTGTTTTAACGCTTCTGTCAGAACTTTAATTCCCTTTTCATATAGCGCTTATCAGCCTAATGCAGTACGATTTATATAATCTTGAGTGTTCAGCGTATTACCCATATGAAACCCTATTCCCTAGACTTGCGTCAGAAAGTTGTCGAGACATATGAGGCAGGTGGCATTTCACAACGTCAGCTGGCTAAAACCTTTCGAGTGACCGTTAGTTTTGTCCAAGACTTACTGAAACAAAAGCGTGAATCGGGAACGATTGCGCCCAAAATCCGAACTGAGCAGACCCCGACCAAGCTGAATGCTGAACAACTCGATGTCCTCAGACAACTGGTCGAAGCCCAACCCGATGCCACCTTAGCAGAATTCCAGGAACGACTTCACCAGAAAACGGGGGTTTTAATTGGGATTGCTACGGTTGATCGGATGATTCGGCTCAAACTCAAACTCACCGTTAAAAAAAAAGTCTCTATCCGACCAAAAAAGGAACTGACGCGGTTCAACTGGCTCGATTTGAGTACTGGAACCTCCTGAAAGGAATTCCCCCAGAGAATCTTGTTTTTTTGGATGAGTCAGGGATTAATTTGTCTTTTATCCGACGATGTGCGCGATCACTTCAGGGGACGCGAGCTTACGGGGAACGTCCCAATCGCAGAGGAAAAAACGTCTCCGTCATTGGGGCAGTCAGCTTGAACGGACTGCTCGTTCAATGGAGCGCTTTGGGGTCGATCGATGGACTCACGTTTGAAGCGTTTATTGCTCAAAAGTTAGTCCCCACACTATGGCAGGGGACAGTCGTCATGATGGATAACTGCTCGATTCATAAAAATAATCAGGAACTCGAAGCCTTAATTACGGCTGCTGGAGCGCGAATTATTTATCTTCCTCCTTACTCCCCTGATTTCTCACCCATTGAGAACTGTTGGTCTAAGGTTAAAACCATTCTCCGTCGCATCGGTGCAAGAACCTATCCTGATTTACTCAAGGCATTGGAGACAGCGTTCTCAGAAGTGACAAAAAAGGATTTCCTAGGTTGGTTTACCCACTGCTGCTACTGTACTGGGCAAGACTGATAAACGCTATAGCATCGTCTATCCCTCAGACTATATGGTGCAGCAAATGATTGATCTAAAATTGCTGCAAGATCTAGACCAAGCCAAGCTCAAAGGCTTAGACAACCTGCTGTCAAATTTCAAAAACCCTGTTTACGATCCCAATAACCGCCACAGCGTTCCAGCCGTTTGGGGCACCACGGGCTTGGTGTACAACTCTTCTCAACTTATCCCACCACCTCAAGACCGGGATTATCTATGGCAAAACAAAAAAAAGCTGTCTCGGCGGGTTACCCTCTTCAACGATGTCCGCGAGGTAATTGGAGCCACCCTCAAATCTCTGGGCTACTCTTACAATTCCACCGATCCTAAGCAACTAGAGGCAGCCTGCAAGAAACTACAGACGCTAAAATCGGCGATCGCCAACTTCACTACCGACGGCTGGCGTGACCAACTGCTCACGGACGAGTAGTCCATGGCCATGGACTACTCGTCCGATGCCATCCAAATCATGGCTGAAAACTCTGACATTCATTACGTTATCTCCGCCAGTGGCTCCTCCCTCTGGACAGACACCATGGCTATTCCTCAAACAGCCCCCAATATAGAGGCCGCCTATTCTTGGATTAATTTCCTCCTAGAACCCGCCAGCCTCGCTAAAACCGTAGAGCGCCTCAAGTTCGCGACCGCCCATCAAGCTGCTATTGACCTAACTACCCACCTCCTTAAAGACTGACCCCCAACCTATACCCCAGCAAATCCGTGCTAGATGAATGTGAACGAATTGCCCCCGTCTGTAAAACCACCGATCTATTCGACCGCTACTGGATCCAGCTAACCAGCCTATAAGTGCCCAACAGAATGAATTGACCTTAAATCGAAGGGACAGGAGAATTCTCGATAAAATCTTGGCTAACCTTGTGAACATCTCAGGATGAGGAGGGTCTGAAATGTATATGGAGCGTTAGATTTGGTTCTCTCAGAACTTTTTTCGAGAATTTAGTTGACAGTTCTAGAGAGGAGGGGCTATATTGATTAAGCGGCGAAAGGGAACCGAGCGAAAGCGAAGCGAACTGAAAGCGCGCCGAACCTAGAAAAGTTAATAGTTTAGAAGCTAGAATAGCACTTATAACCCGTTAAGTCAATGAAGCTTTTTGGATATTGAGAGATTGATATTACAGAGAGCGAAAGAAACCGGAAACATAAGTTAGTTTCCTAGAGCTACAAGTTCTTGTGTTTTAACCAACATGGAGAGTTTGATCCTGGCTCAGGATGAACGCTGGCGGTCTGCTTAACACATGCAAGTCGAACGGGCTCTTCGGAGCTAGTGGCGGACGGGTGAGTAACGCGTGAGGATCTGCCCTTAGGACGGGGACAACAGCTGGAAACGGCTGCTAATACCCGATGTGCCGAGAGGTGAAACTATTTGGCCTGAGGATGAGCTCGCGTCTGATTAGCTAGTTGGAGTGGTAACGGCACACCAAGGCGACGATCAGTAGCTGGTCTGAGAGGATGATCAGCCACACTGGGACTGAGACACGGCCCAGACTCCTACGGGAGGCAGCAGTGGGGAATTTTCCGCAATGGGCGAAAGCCTGACGGAGCAAGACCGCGTGCGGGAGGAAGGTCTATTGATTGTAAACCGCTTTTGATAGGGAAGAAGATCTGACGGTACCTATCGAATCAGCATCGGCTAACTCCGTGCCAGCAGCCGCGGTAATACGGGGGATGCAAGCGTTATCCGGAATTATTGGGCGTAAAGCGTCCGTAGGTGGTTTTAAAAGTCTGTTGTCAAATCGCGAGGCTTAACCTCGTACAGGCAGTGGAAACTATAAGACTAGAGTGCGGTAGGGGTAGAGGGAATTTCCAGTGTAGCGGTGAAATGCGTAGATATTGGAAAGAACACCGGTGGCGAAGGCGCTCTACTGGGCCTGCACTGACACTGAGGGACGAAAGCTAGGGGAGCGAAAGGGATTAGATACCCCTGTAGTCCTAGCCGTAAACGATGGAAACTAGGTGTTGCCCGTATCGACCCGGGCAGTGCCGTAGCTAACGCGTTAAGTTTCCCGCCTGGGGAGTACGCTCGCAAGAGTGAAACTCAAAGGAATTGACGGGGGCCCGCACAAGCGGTGGAGTATGTGGTTTAATTCGATGCAACGCGAAGAACCTTACCAGGGTTTGACATCCTGCGAACCTCCTTGAAAGGGGAGGGTGCCTTCGGGAGCGCAGAGACAGGTGGTGCATGGCTGTCGTCAGCTCGTGTCGTGAGATGTTGGGTTAAGTCCCGCAACGAGCGCAACCCACGTTTTTAGTTGCCATCATTAAGTTGGGCACTCTAGAGAGACTGCCGGTGACAAACCGGAGGAAGGTGTGGATGACGTCAAGTCAGCATGCCCCTTACATCCTGGGCTACACACGTACTACAATGCTACGGACAGAGGGTTGCGAGCATGCGAATGCAAGCTAATCCCGTAAACCGTGGCTCAGTTCAGATTGCAGGCTGCAACTCGCCTGCATGAAGGCGGAATCGCTAGTAATCGCAGGTCAGCATACTGCGGTGAATACGTTCCCGGGCCTTGTACACACCGCCCGTCACACCATGGGAGTTGGCCACGCCCGAAGTCGTTACTCCAACCGTTCGCGGAGGAGGACGCCGAAGGCAGGGCTGATGACTGGGGTGAAGTCGTAACAAGGTAGCCGTACCGGAAGGTGTGGCTGGATCACCTCCTTTAAGGGAGACCTACCCGCTCTACAGTCGAAAGCAAACAGCGAATAGATTGAGAGTTGGTCATCCCAAGGTCGTTCGGGTTATGAGTGTAAGCTTCTAAACTATTTGGTTCGGTATATGGGCTATTAGCTCAGGTGGTTAGAGCGCACCCCTGATAAGGGTGAGGTCCCTGGTTCGAATCCAGGATGGCCCACCTTATTCCTTAGAGCCTACCAATCTAGCAAGTTATTGGTTGTTAGGTAGGAAGAAGAGGATAAATCAAGGGGGTTTAGCTCAGTTGGTAGAGCGCCTGCTTTGCACGCAGGAAGTCAGCGGTTCGAATCCGCTAACCTCCACTGAGATTGATAGATTAAGAGCCGAGAGGAAGGATATAGGATTCAGCAACTCATCTTGATAGAAGCAAGAGAGCCTGCTGGATGAGAATCCAGCTAGAACCTTGAAAACTGCATAGTAACTTGTCAGGTAGTAAGACAGTGACGACTAACGAAAGTTTAATAGACTGCCGTTAGAAACGAATTGTCACTATCACAGACACCAATGTAAGCGAGACTCTAGATAGTTAGCGAAAGCTAAGGACTAGAAGTTAAAAGTGGTCAAGCTACAAAGGGCTGATGGTGGATACCTAGGCACACAGAGGCGAAGAAGGACGTGGTTACCGACGATATGCTCCGGGGAGCTGGAAGCGAGCTTTGATCCGGAGGTTTCCGAATGGGGCAACCCAGTATACGGCTACCTGAATCCATAGGGTAGCGCGAGCGAACGCAGCGAATTGAAACATCTTAGTAGCTGTAGGAAGAGAAAGAAAAATCGATTCCCCTAGTAGCGGCGAGCGAAGCGGGAAGAGCCTAAACCAGGGGTTTTAACTCCTGGGGTTGTGGGACAGCGACATGGACTCTAGCGGCTAGACGAAGCAGCTGAATACTGCATCAGAGAAGGTGAAAATCCTGTAGTCGAAAGCTTAAAGATACTAGCTGAATCCCGAGTAGGCCGGAGCACGTGAAATTCCGGTTGAATCCGCGAGGACCACCTCGTAAGGCTAAATACTCCTGTGTGACCGATAGCGAAACAGTACCGCGAGGGAAAGGTGAAAAGAACCCCGGAAGGGGAGTGAAATAGAACATGAAACCGTCAGCCTACAAGCAATGGAAGGTCGATTAAACGACTGACCGTGTGCCTGTTGAAGAATGAGCCGGCGACTTATAGGCACTGGCAGGTTAAGACGGAAATGTCGAAGCCAAAGCGAAAGCGAGTCTGAATAGGGCGTTAGTCAGTGTTTATAGACCCGAACCCTGGTGATCTAACCATGGGCAGGATGAAGCTTGGGTAACACCAAGTGGAGGTCCGAACCGACTGATGTTGAAAAATCAGCGGATGACCTGTGGTTAGGGGTGAAATGCCAATCGAACCAGGAGCTAGCTGGTTCTCCCCGAAATGTGTTGAGGCGCAGCGGTAGAGATTATAGCGGGGGGGTAAAGCACTGTTTCGGTGCGGGCCGCGAGAGCGGTACCAAATCGAGACAAACTCTGAATACCCCGTGCACACTCTACCAGTGAGACGGTGAGGGATAAGCTCCATCGTCAAGAGGGAAACAGCCCAGACCACCAGCTAAGGTCCCCAAATCATCATTAAGTGATTAAGGAGGTGGGAGTGCATAGACAACCAGGAGGTTTGCCTAGAAGCAGCCATCCTTGAAAGAGTGCGTAATAGCTCACTGGTCAAGCGCTCCTGCGCCGAAAATGAACGGGGCTAAATGATGTACCGAAGCTGTGGGATATATCTATCGATGTATCGGTAGGGGAGCGTTCTACGTTAGTTAGAAGCATCAGCGGAAGCAGGTGTGGACGAAGTAGAAGTGAGAATGTCGGCTTGAGTAGCGCAAACATTGGTGAGAATCCAATGCCCCGAAATCCCAAGGTTTCCCCCGCAAGGCTCGTCCACGGGGGGTTAGTCGGGACCTAAGGCGAGGCTGAAGAGCGTAGTCGATGGACAACCGGTCAATATTCCGGTACCGATTAATAGTTGTGCAGAGGGACGGAGAAGGCTAACACAGCCAGATGTTGGTTACTGGTTCAAGCATTCGAGGCGATGAGGAGCGGTGAAAACGTTCTGAGCTGAGATGTGAGTACGAGAGGATACGTCCTCGAAGTGTGTGACGTCAAGCTTCCAAGAAAAGCTCTAAACACGTTAACTATTAACTGCCCGTACCCTAAACCGACACAGGTGGGATGGTTGAGAATACTAAGGGGCGCGAGATAACTCTCTCTAAGGAACTCGGCAAAATGGCTCCGTAACTTCGGAAGAAGGAGTGCCCCCGCGAGGGGGTCGCAGTGAAGAGATCCAGGCGACTGTTTACCAAAAACACAGGTCTCCGCTAAGTCGTAAGACGATGTATGGGGGCTGACGCCTGCCCAGTGCCGGAAGGTTAAGGAAGTTGGTCAGCGAAAGCGAAGCTAGCGACTGAAGCCCCGGTGAACGGCGGCCGTAACTATAACGGTCCTAAGGTAGCGAAATTCCTTGTCGGGTAAGTTCCGACCCGCACGAAAGGCGTAACGATCTGGATGCTGTCTCGGAGAGAGACTCGGCGAAATAGGATTGTCTGTGAAGATACGGACTACCTGCACCTGGACAGAAAGACCCTATGAAGCTTTACTGTAGCCTGGTATTGGGTTCGGGCTTTGACTGCGCAGGATAGGTGGGAGACATTGATCCATTCCTTTTGGGGGATGGGGAGTCAACGGTGAGATACCACTCTGTCAGAGCTAGAATTCTAACCTTCTGCCGTCATCCGGCGAAGGAACCGTATCAGGTGGGCAGTTTGACTGGGGCGGTCGCCTCCTAAATTGTAACGGAGGCGCGCAAAGGTTCTCTCAGGCTGGTTGGAAATCAGCCGTAGAGTGTAAAGGCATAAGAGAGCTTGACTGCGAGAGCAACAACTCAAGCAGGGACGAAAGTCGGCCTTAGTGATCCGACGGCACTGAGTGGAAGGGCCGTCGCTCAACGGATAAAAGTTACTCTAGGGATAACAGGCTGATCTCCCCCAAGAGTTCACATCGACGGGGAGGTTTGGCACCTCGATGTCGGCTCATCGCAACCTGGGGCGGTAGTACGTCCCAAGGGTTGGGCTGTTCGCCCATTAAAGCGGTACGTGAGCTGGGTTCAGAACGTCGTGAGACAGTTCGGTCCATATCCGGTGCAGGCGCAAGAGCATTGAGAGGATTCTTCCTTAGTACGAGAGGACCGGGAAGAACGCACCTCTGGTGTACCTGTTATCGTGCCAACGGTAAACGCAGGGTAGCCAAGTGCGGAGCGGATAACCGCTGAAAGCATCTAAGTGGGAAGCCCACCTCAAGATGAGTGCTCTCATGGGTTAACCCAGTAAGGTCACGGGCAGAACACCCGTTAATAGGCTGTAAGTGGAAGCGCAGTAATGTGTGAAGCTGAGCAGTACTAACAGACCGAGGGCTTGACCTCAATTGATTGGTGTCTATGACAAACAAAGTTACTATGCAGCCTTCAGGGTTCCTCCCATAGGGGAATGAAACTCTAGCAAGTTTCTTGGTGCCTATGGCGCAGTAGACCCACACTCATCCATCCCGAACTGAGTTGTGAAATGCTGATGCGGCGAAGATAGTTGGAGGGCAGCTTCCTGCAAAAATAGCTCGGTGCCAGGTTAATACTAAACAAGAAGGTTCTACGTTAACTCGTAGAACCTTTTTGTTTATCCCCGCTTAAAGGCTGCTTATGCTGCTGGAATCTGGACTAATCCGGTAAGAAAAAGGCAGTTAGTGCTTCGCACTAACTGCCGTAAGGTCAATGAAAAGCAATCATTATTGACCCTGTGATCTTCAAGCAACTGAGTCAATTCCACCAGAGTTTGTATGAGCAACTTGGCAGTGCGAAAGATGCTGTGTTTGAGTTGATGGATGCAGTACTGGTGAGCGCCAGCAGCATGTCATTTGTCAGCCTGTCTCAGAGTCCGGTATTTCCACGACAATGGCCGAGTACGTATGGGGCCTTACACGACAGTCGAATGCCGCCAGCAAAACTGATGAAGGGGCTGACAGAGCGGATGGAGACACAAGGCCAACCTATCCTTGCAGGCGGTCGGACAGTGTAGCCAAGTCGGATGCGGTCACCCTGAGAGAACGAACCTTTGAGCACAATATTGCGCACAGGACTGTGGTCGGGCAGAGTCACAGTACCTTGATCCACCCCGTTGTTTGCAAAACAGGTGTCCTCGAAACTGGCCTACGGTTCAGCCCTTGATGTTCAAAGGGATCTGGGCGATAATCATCAGCGTCCAGTGGCCGTTTCCTATATTCAGCGGGTCAGCGAAGCGGTGGCCAGCATCATTGAAGCGAAAGAAAAGAGTTGGAACTATGTCCCGAATATGGCAAGGCGAGTTTTCTAGAGCGGCTAGAGCGAGAAATCGGGCGCACCAAAGCCCGCTATCCCCAAGCCACTTATGTTGGCATTGCCGATGGGGCGGCCTCTAATTGGCAATTTCTCAAACGTCATACCACTGAACAGGTGCGCGATTTCTATCATGCCTCCGGTTATCTCGGTGCTGTCGCCATTGCCCTTCACCCCAAAGACTTGCCACAGCAACAGCACTGGCTCAATCAGAGTTGTCATCAACTTAAGCACGACCCTGGAGCCGCCAATCAGCTTTATCAGCAGATGCTGGAGTTATCCCAATCTCAAACCCATCCCACCATGATTCAAGACAATCTCAATGCGGCTGTCACCTACTTCCACAACCATCGCCATCAAATGAACTATGCACTCTACCGCGACAACCATTATCCGATTGGCTCTGGCGTCACCGAAGCCGCCTGTAAAACCGTCATTAAGCAACGCTTATGCTGTTCTGGGATGCGTTGGAAAGAGACCGGTGCTGCCGTGGTGCTCAGTTTAAGAACCTTGATTTTAACTCCAACTCGGTGGAATCAATTCTGGAATAAGCTCAACCAATATGGTTTTCCTGTTGCCCTATAGTAGTATCAAATTGAGGTCGCATCCCTAACAATTCTGCAATTGGGACATCGTTGATACTGGTAAACCGCCGCATCATCAACCCATTCTCTGCAAATTCCCAATTTTCGTTGCCATAGGCACGATACCAAAGACCCGCCGCATCATGCCACTCATACTCAAATCGCACCGCAATCCGATTCTCCATAAAGCACCAGAGTTCTTTTTTTAAGCGATAGTCCAACTCTTTTGGGATTCGAGATTTAGTTAATGGGCGATCGCCACCGTTCTCATGACCGCCGGATTAGACGAAACTCCGGCAAAACAGCGTGGGGAAGATGCCATGATCGCCATTCAGGGCGCATTGATTCTATCCCATGGCTTAAGAGACTTTGCTCCATTTCAACGAGTCATCCAGCAGCTACCGCGACAGCTCTGCCGAGACCTTTGAAACTGACAAAAGTATCTGAATCCCTGGACTGTATCTCCGTAATAGTAGTCCTAAAATTTTACGGAACAGCGTCCTCAGCAGGCGGCTGAACGGGTGCTCTCCAGGTGACAATGCGATCGCTCAAGGGCACCAGTTGAGCACCGGGATAGTAGAAGCTGAGAATGCGACTGGCAGACCAGCCCAGCCGTCCGAGATTGTAGGCTCCCGTTTGGCTCATGCCGACAGCGTGGCCTAATCCCCCTCCAACAAAGCTGTAGCCCTTCAAGACTTGTTGGGTTTGAGGGCTGGTGGCCAGCGATGAGGATTTGTCTATGGTTTTAGCTGCTATAGCGACGCTAGACGTGGTTCCATCTGTCAGACCGGGAGGACTACTAGCCGCAGCGTCGGGGGCAGTGGCTGGGAATTTAGTCGCGTTGGGCGACGGTTGGATCAGGGGAACCGTTTCAAAGATGGGTTCTAGGTAAAACAGGGTGCTGTCGGGGGCATAGACTGCCCGCAGAATTTCGTCTTTTTCTAATTCAACAGTGCCCAAATTGGTTTGGATGGCCAGCTTTTGCACTCGTCCAGCGGGCGATCGCTCCACCACCCGCACGGCTTCAACGCGGCTGAAGCCCGCTAATGCATGCTGCTGACTTTGCAAAAACTTCCGCAGATCGGTCGCGATCTGGGTCAAGCTTCCTTCTTTGCGCCAGCGGAACGTATCCCAGTCTGTTTCGTTAAATCCTTGGCGCAGGTTGAGGAACGCGCGCAGATTGGCTTCGTCGGATAAGGGCCGCAGTTCCAAGTTCCAGGTACCCTGCACCGAATCGACAACCGACCGCAGGTAAGGGCGATCGGTGCCATTCCAGACATCGGTGAAGCGAGCGGTGACGCCCCCAGTGGTGGAGGAGTAAAGGGCGTCGATCAGCTCATTGCGGTAGATGAGCACCATGCCACGAGTGGCCAAAATAGCGCGATCGCTCACCTCGGCAGCACCCGTCAGCCCTCGATAAACCTGACACTGAGTATCAGCACAGAGCTGATAGCCATCAATCTCAAACCGCCGCAGGTTGCGCAGTGCATAGGTACGCGCCAAGATTGCCTGCGCCTGAATCGTATTTTCGGGTGCCCGTAGCCCAATTTCATGCGGCACCACCCCGCGCAAATAGGTCTCGGTCGGAACGTAGTTGACTAGGGTGTAGTTGCCGTAGGCATTTGGCTGTAGCCGCAGACTACCGCCATAGAGGCGACGTTCTTCTGTGGGTTCGGCGGCATCGGCAGGGTTGCTAGGAGTAACAAATACGCGACCATAGGACGAGACAATTTCTACGTCGTCGCGCATCATGCGGGTGCCGTTTAGTTCGATAGTGGCGCGAGGAACGGCGCGCTCGATGGTTGTATCAATAAAAGCGGTGCGGGCCCCTTGAGCCTGAAGGTTTTTGAGTAATAGCCGCCGCACTAATGGGTTGCTGTAGGTGTCGCGCTTGGCCCATACCTGCCACTGCCGGGGCTGCGCTAGCTCTACTTCAATACCGCGCGATCGCCATTTGTCGGCGCTATCTTCGGCGCTCTCAAAGCTGCGATGGGTACTCAATACGACGCGCTCTACTACCGCTGGCTGCGGTAACGGTTCCATCGTCACGCCAACTTTAACCGACCCAGATGTCGTAATGGTTTGGTCTTGCTCGCCTGTTTTGAACCGCAATGAGAGGCGATCGCCCTCCACCGGTTGCAGGGTCAGCAGTTCTCGCGCCTCATCTCCAAATCGCTGCACAATACCAATTTTGAGAATGGGGTTGGTGGGGCTAGACGTTTGGGCGGCGGCTGGTTCGGCAACCATGCCCAGTAAACAGCCAACGGCTAACATTAGACCCGATAACGCAAACCGGGGGCGTGGAGACAGTACCCCTAGAGACAATACTCCTGGAGACAGTACCCCTGGAGACGACGACTGGCAAGAAGATTGCTCTGAAGCTAGATTCGACGGCCCATCCACGAGAAGACAAGCAGGAACTGTAGAGGCTAGACGGTGAGTTTGATGAAGGTCTTGCACAGGAATCATTCTCAACGCAGTTTTCTCGACGCAGTTTTCTAGACGTAGCTGTCTGACGCGATTGTGCCTGGATCGGGTTGGGCGGGATCGAGTTGGGCGGGATCGAGTTGGGCGGGAGACAGCCCTACCGTCGTCAGACCGTAACCTAAACCCTGGGTTTCCGCTTCCGATTATGAACGGTTATGCCCTGATCGACAAGTCCAAATGTAGCTGCACGTGGCTCATTATTTTTGCTAAATTTTTGCTAAATTTCCAAAACGTCCCTGAAATCGAGATTTGCTTGGGAATGTAATCAGTGTCCACCTGCCATTCTACAACTTGCCATTCTATAAAAAGATTTACAAATCGTTAATTGATCCTGTCGGAGTCTAATCATTGAGTATTTGAATGCCATTTAGCGGTAGGGATTCAGGTCTAGACTAGAACCCTGCTCTCTCGTCATAGCCACAATACTCGTCATAGCCACAGTAGTAAAAATAGCTGTACTGATGATTTGGCTGTCTTCTGGGAAATCTAAATTAAGATTTAGGCAGGGTGATGACGTTGCCCATTGCAGCCCAGTGTGTGTCACATTTCTGCGGCGCGCTTAACTTCCCTCTAGACGTCTGAATTTATCTCTGTTTGCCTTAATTTAACGCGCAAACGTTTGCTGTACGAAGTCCCCTGCCAGCCACGAGTCCCCTCCCAGCCATTATTTTAGATACCACCGTGATTCCTCAACAGGCTCAAATTCAGGATCTACTTAATACAATTGATGAGGTACTGAACAAAACCAGTCCCCGATTGCCTTGGGTGATGACGGGTGATGCCGATCAACAGCGTCGCGTGTTGGAACAGACCCGCCGCTATTTATTGGCACTACAGCAGTCTGAATCGAGCAGCAGCGGCCTAGCGAGTGAGGCCGCACCAGGCATTGAGGGAGGGGGC
>Ga0163154_10007463_pt1 | contig 13022 bp, 7 predicted proteins | sample OliLakLV19MP9P1_FD_148649 | JGI IMG/M metagenome (GOLD analysis project Ga0163154, IMG submission 148649) | Freshwater microbial mat bacterial communities from Lake Vanda, McMurdo Dry Valleys, Antarctica - Oligotrophic Lake LV.19.MP9.P1 | ecosystem: Environmental > Aquatic > Freshwater > Lake >... | reverse complement strand
GTCCCTTGTGCCGTGAGCGCGTCGACCTGCACCGCGATCGCGCTCTCGAGGAGGATCATCCCGCCCGAGCCGCCGGCGCCCGCGCCTCCGGTGCGGTCGAAGAGGAAGGTGTTCTCACCCGGGCCACCATGCCCGCCATCGGCGCAGATCCGGCCCGTCGCCCCGATCGTGAGGCGGCGAGCCATGACGGCGATCGCACCGCCGCCACCCCCACCACCGCCGCCCTTCTCGTCGCCCGAGGGGCTGAACGGCGTCAGCGGGAACGTGCTGGAGGTCACCGCATCGCCGCCAGCGCCGCCGCCAGCGCCGGCCCACAGACCATTCAGCTCGCCGAGCATCGTGCCCGTGCCCGTCGTGATCGCGCCGACGAAATCGTTAGCAGGGTTGCCATCCGTGAAGACGCTGGGAGCGATCGCTCCGCCCGCCGCGCGGGCGCTCTGCGACTCCGCGCCGAGGCCGAGCGCGCCGCCCGGGAACCCGGGCTCGGCGTCGAACCCGATGAGCGTCTGGCAGAACGCCTCGAGGCCGTTCCAGCGGTAACGCACATCCGTCGCGAAGCGACCGCCACCGCCGCCCGCGCCGCGGCGTCCATCGAGGCTCTGCGCATGGTACGAGGTTTCACCGCCCTCGCCGCCGCGCCCTGCGACCTGGAACGCGCCGAACCCGGCGCCGCCCCGCGGCGTCGACGCAGTGGTGAGGGTGCTACCCGTTCCGCCGTTGCCGCCGCCCGCGTGCCCAGGCGCGCCCGGCTCGGGGATGTTGGTCGTGTTGAGTGTCGTCACGCCTTGGTTCGAGCCGCCTTCGGCGCTCAAGAGGCCGTCGATGCGCACGTCTCTGGTGGCGAACACACGGAGCGGGTGCGGACCAACGAGCTGCAGCGTTGCGCCGGCATCGATGTGCAGGTCGCGCACGAAGAGGCGCCCGTCCCTCACCTCCTGCACCGTCGTCGGATTGCCGCCCGGTCCGCCGCTGATCAACTGGAACGACGTGTCGAACAGCAACGTCTGCCCGGTGCGCACGACGAAGTCGAAGTTGCCGCCAGGCCCACCACCGCCAGGAAAGGTCGAGCTGCCCGACACGCTGCCATGCGCGACGACCGCGAGCTCGTCGGGTGAGCTCGCGCTCGCGTCGAACCAATCGGTGCCGTCGAAGCGCTCGAGGAACACGTCCGTTGCGGAGATTGGCTGCCCGGTGACAGGGTCCGCGCACAGCATGGTCTCGGCGCTCAACACAGCGAGCCCCGGGCGCGCGCCGCTCTGTCCCGAGAGGCCGCGCAGCGCATCGGTCAGACGCACTTCGATCGGTCGCCCTTGCGGCAGGATCCCGCGCGGCTCGACTGAGACCTCCGCGCCGCCTCCGACCATGGTATTCGCGCGCAGCGCGAGCGTCGCGCCGAGGCGCTGCTCGCGACCCAGGTCGTCACGCCACAAGAGCTCGATCGTTTCGCGTGAGGGGTTCGCGGGGTCAGTCGCGAGCGATTGGTCGAAGCGCAGCACGAACCGCACGTGTGTGCTCTCGTCTCCGTAGAGATTGAGCGGCAAGGTCACGCCGCCGGCGAGGGCGACGGCTCCGGTGTCGGGGTCGCGCTCGAACGGAACGCGCCGTGGCGCGGCGCCGCCGAGCTCGACGAATGACGTCGGCCCTTGCCCACCGCGTTCGCGCACGACGAGCGCGGGCGGCGTGGGCAGCGAGACCCATGCGGGCGGACTGCTGCCGCTGGGCGGGCCGTTGGTGGAGGCCGTGCTCGAGGCGCTCGACGTCGCGCTGGCGCCGAGCTCCGTGGGTGCAGGCTGGCAGCCCAGGGCGCCGGCGACGGCGCACGCGACGAGTAGCAAGGGGCGAGGACGAAGACGCGTCGACTCGGCGGGTGAGGCGACGGAATCAGGACGAGTGCAACTCATGGGATACGAGCCGCGACACCGGCGCGTCCCGCTGGAGCGGGCGAGCGCGAAGGTGAGAGCGCGGCAGATCGGCCAAAGGGAGGTCGTCAGGTCGTGGCGCGCTCCTGGGTACACGTCGCGCCACCGCATTGGGCTCGAATCCCGCTGAGCGCGGAGTTGCCCGCGGGTCGCGCCGGCCCGATCCGCAGCAGTCCGGGCCAGCTTCGGTTGGAATAGGCGGGGTGGCGGACGAACCCGAACCGACGGCGATCCTCTTGAAGCGTTTCGGCGCCGGGGACGGGGTCGCGGGCGGCGAGCTCACGCGGCGCCTCGGGCGCGAGCTGCAGGACCTCGCGGTCGCCCACTTCCGGCGCGCCCAGGGCGGCGCCCTGTTGCAACCGACGATGCTCGTCAACGAGGTCTGGCTGCGCCTCATCGAGCGCGAGGGTCTCGAGTTCGACGACCGGCGGATGTTTTTCGGCTTCGCGAGTCACGTGATGCGCAACCTGCTGGTCGACGAGGCCCGCACCGCGGTTGCGCGAGGTGCGCGCGGCAGCCGCATGAGCTTGTCGGAGACACCCGGGCTCGAGGCCCTTGACGTCGAGCTCCTGGACCTCGACGCCGCGTTGCGTCAACTGGAGGCGCGCGACAGCGAATCGGCGCACATCGTCGAGTTGCGCTTCTTCGGCGGCCTCGAGCTGCGCGAGATCGCCGAGACGCTCGAGCTCTCCGAGAGCACGGTCGACCGGCGCTGGCGCTTCGCACGGGCGTGGCTGCGCACGCAGTTGACGCCCTGACGGCTCACCTGGCGCGCAGCTTCAAGAGGCGCGCGGAGCACGGCGCGGCGCCGCCGGCCGGCGCGCCGATCCGAGGCACGTCCAGCACGACCTCGAAGACGTCCGGGACCGCATCGATCGGCCCCAGCAACGCCGCGAGCGCCGTACCGGGCCGCAGCGGGTCAGCGTCGCGTCGCAGCCCTGCGGCGTAGCGCATGGCGTCGAGATCGACGAGCGCGCGACGATCGAGCAGGAGCGACTCGCAACGCGCCTCGTCGCGCATGTACGCCGCGAACTCGCCTGGAGCGCCGTGGAAGAGGCGCTCGAGGAACCAGTGCACACGCGCGCCGCATCGCCAGCGACTTCGGGCGCTCTCCCCCTCCGAGCGTCACGGAATTGGAGCACCGCGACCGCGATCCCGAGCGCCAGCGCGGTGAGCCCGACGCCCGCGCCATGCCCTGTCGCCGCAGGCAACGGAGCGAGCGCAGCCGCGGGCAGCGTCCCGCGCCGAGGATCGTCGGGGCGCGCAGGACGCGGGTGACGGCAGGAACGTACCTCCGAGCCTCTGCCACCTCGTGCTCGGGTGTTGCCAGCACCACCTGTACCCGAGCCAGGACCGTTCATTCCCCGGATCGGGGGCAAATCGCAACGGGATGTGCTGCCGATCCGGCCGGCCGGAGGCGTGGGGTCGAAGTCTGCTCGCTTGACGGATCTCGAAGCCGGGTGCATGGTGAGTCCAACTGCCTGGAAGGAGGGCACGACGATGACCACCCGGTTCGCTCGGACACTGCGCCGGTCGCAAGTCTTCTGTCTCACTCTCACGCTCTCTCTGGTCGTAGCGACCGAGGCTTCACTCGGCGCACGAGGCCAGGGCGGAGGTGGCCTCGGCAATGGCCAGGAGCCTGGAGGCGGCGGAGGATCGGGCTCGATTTCGGGCCCGACTCCACCGCCCATCGTGCCGCCGATGACCCGCTTCCTGGACGCGTATCCCGAGTCGTTGCTCACCGCCATGGCGACGGACGATGTCGGCAACTGGCTGTTCAGCGCCGAAGGCGGGAAGCTCGCGATCGTCGACCTGCACGGCATCGACGACTCGACCCCGGCCAACCCCGATCCGTTCGACGATCCGCTGCGAGTGCACCGCGTCGACATCGGTCCCTGGGGTGTGCGCCCCGCGGCGTTGCTGCTCGATCCGGAGGGCGACCTCGACAAGGACTCGGGCGACGACGACAACGCTTCGAACGACCGCGAGGACCTGCTCTACGTCGCAGGAGGAGTGATGGGACTCTGGGTCCTCGAAGCCCGCACGTCAATGGCGATCCCCGACGACAACGATATCGTGCGCGTCGACGACTCGTGGAACGGCATCCAGACGCAAGTGAACGGCTTCCATCACTGCAATCAGCTCGAGACCATCACTGTCGGCGGTGTCGACTACCTCATCGCGACGTTCGCGCGGAAGGGCAAAAGCACCCTCCGTTTCTATCGGTTGTCTCGACTGCGCGACCTCGCCGAGGCCGGCGCGCCGAATCCAGACGGCACCGGTGCCGAGATCGCGCCGGACCACATCGTGCCGCTGCCGGCGCGGCCGGGGTTCTCTCAGCCTGGCAGCGCCACGAGCTCGTTCCCGACAGGCATCGCGGTCGATCAGGCGGCGAGCCCTGTGCGCATCTTCGTTTCGATGCGCACCCACGGCGTCGTGCGTGTGACCCCGGTCGGGAACGCCACTGGCATCGTCTACTCGGACGTGGAATGGGGGCCGATGATGGGTGACGGTTCACCTGCCGCGGCCAATGAACCGGTGGGCTTCGCAGGGATCTACCACAACCTGGACTATCGGATCATGTCGCGTGCGGTCGAGTTCGGCGACATCGAGCGCTCCGAGCCACCGGTCTACACGGACGTTGCAGTCCAGAACGATACCATCGGGCACTTCCTCTACTGCACGGTCGACCACCTCAATTGGGTGCGCTACGACCTGTCGGGTGCGTGGGCGAGCACGCTAGCGATCGAACATCACGAGGGAGAGCCTGTCAGTATCCCTGGCCAAGTCGGGTGGCGGACGGACGATGGCTACCCAGCCCTCGCGCCACCCTTCACATACGGGCCGGACGACTGGACCGTGCGTGCTGCGGACTTCCCTCCCGAGGACAATTCGCTGCCACTCGGTCCAGAGAAGAAAGACGCGACCTTCGCCGTGCGCTGCGAGCTCGTTGACGCGCCCAACGGAAGTGTCTGCCTCGTCGTGACTTCCTCGCTCGGCCCCTTCCTCGGCAGCAACGACGTCATCTAACCCATTCCGGTCTACAACTACCACTGGAACCAAATCGGCGGACTGGACCTCAATACTTCAGCGCACCTCTCCTCCCAAGGTGTTCCCGTCGCGACGGGCGCGTTCTACCGGATCACGTCGACGATCGTCTACAACACGGCGTCTCTTGGAGCCGCCCCGACGCTGACGAGAAACGGGCTCGGCTACGTCCTTGCGGGCGGGAAGAGCCTCGTCGTTCCCAAGGACCAGTCGACGACGAACGCGTCGGATACGGACGACATCAAGTTCTTCCACAACGCCTTCGTCGAGGATCCGAACGCGCTGATCGGAACAGGCATGCCGCGCTGGCCGAGCGGGCCCCAAGAGGTCTGCCTCACCTTTTACGGCGTGACGCCCGGCAGCTTGCCAGTCGGCGGCGTAGGGGACCCTGTCTTCGTGCGCGACAACGAGTCGCCGGAGTCGACCACGCGCTACTGCAATGGGATCCAGCACAACATCGCCGATGGTCGGATCCTGATGACGGCCCACAACGACGGTGGAGTCCAAGCCGACGGCATTCTGTGGGGTCGACTGACGCAGTCGATACCGAGTGGTCCATTCGACGACGTGGTCATCGGAAAGGCGGTGGACATGCCTGGGACGTACATCCAACCGCAGAATGCGTGGTGGATGGACGATCGCCGCATGGATACGGGGCTCGTCGCTCCGCCGGGAAACCAGTGGATCCCTGCGGCGCCCTACGGAGCGCTCCCGCTGCCACCAACGTACAACTCCATGGACTTCAGGGCGCACCTCACCGTAGGCGAGGCGATCGTGCCCCTCACCACGACGACGTTCGCAAGTGGGTGGTCGCTCAGCCAGCACCTCGTGCGGATCCTCGGGCAGGCGTACGCCGAGGCAGGCTTGCATTGGCGGAGGGTCTTCACGACCACGCCGCTCGATCGAGTCGACTTCGGCGGCAGGCTCGGGACCTACATCACTGGCACGACGACGTCGGAAGCGTTCACGGATTGGGCGGTGATGATGGATCCGCCGGGTGGAGGGCCGTTCGCGCCCCACGATTACCTGTTCCTGTTGCGAGGGGGGACGAGTGATGGGATGGTCTTGGTGGATCGGGCGCAGCTCATGGGCTGGCTCGAGGGAGCGAGTCTTGGAGCGACGAGTTCGCCGCTCGAGGCACTGGGGTGGCCAGATTTCGCGGCTGTGGATAGGCAGTTCGCCCTCAACGGGCACCCTGAATGGGATCCGGTCCAGTCGTGCGACCTGCCGCCGACAACCCCCTGCGTTGCTGGCGACCCGGAATTCGATTGGTGGTCGAAAGGATTGCTGCACCAAGGAACCACGCGCTGCTGGGCACCGATCCTGCTCGACTACCCGCTGGAGCTGAGCGACGCAACGACACCTCGACGCGAGTGGATCCTTGCCGTCCCCTGTTTCACGCTCTCCTATCCCCACAACGTCGAGCCGGTGCAGATCGCTTCCCCGAGTCTTGATACGCAATTCAACTCTTGGATGACGGCACCTAAGTTCGGCACGGACCCCGAGACCCAGGACCTGCTCGATCACTACTCGCACGGCTTCGTGCAGTTCTGGCGCCTCACTGACCGTCCCATCGCAGCTTCACCTGCGGTACCACCGACGGGTATCCAGGTCGACCCACCGGGCACTTCTGATCTGCCTTACATCATCCTTCCGCACTCCGAGACCTGCGCCTGGCGCATTGCGTCGTGTACGGTTGGCGACGCGGAGGACACACAGATGTTCCTCTTCGTTGCAGACTTCGGCGGTCACCTTTATATCTATGACGTCAGCAACGTGCCGGATCTACCGCGCTTTCCGGGCTTGCCGAATCCGATGCTCACCTGGAATGCCCCCGCAAGCATCGTCGACAACTACCCTTTGAACGTGCGAGCAATTGCCGTCGACTGTATCGACGACGACAACATCTACCTCTACGTCGGCGTTTCGTCCTTCGGCATCGAAGTGCTGCGCATGTCGAGGAATGCCAGCGGGACGTCTTGGCAGCTCAGCGCGGCCGCGCCGCAGATCGAGACATCGGGCACAGTGCACGACATCGCCATCCGCCCGGCCAGCACGGGATTACCGAAGCAACTCCTCGTCTCGGATGGACCAGGAGGTCTCAGGATTTTCGGGGAGCAGTAACCATGGCACGAACGATCGAACGAGTGTCGAGGACGAGCCTGCCTGGTTTCGTGGCCCTCTTCGTGGCTTCGACTGGGCTATCGCTCTGCACTCTGCCCTGCTTCGCGCAAGACTTGCGTGGAATGTACGATGGTCGATACTTCGCGTGCCTGCGAGACACCCGAGCGGTCGACGACTTGGATGGAGACGGGACCTCCGATCTGGTTGTCTGTCAAGGCGCCGCATTCGGCCATTACCCGTACATCGCGGGTGCGCTCGTGCGCCTGTCTGGCCGTACGCTCGAGCCATTCTCGGGGGGGGCCTTCATCGGAGACCCAGCGCAGGGACAGCCGTTGTACTTCGACATCGTTCCAGACTACGACGGTGACGGTGTGCAGGACGTCATCTGGGGGCTCGGCCATGCTGCGCTTCCCCCTACGGATACTGCAGCAACCCATGCTGAGGTGCGCAGCCTGCGCACGGGCCAATCGCTCGGCGTCTTCTACAACCCCGCCAACCATGCCTACTGGGGCTGGGTCATCGCCGGCCTCGGGGATGTCGACGGCGACGGCTTCGGCGACGTGCTCGTCGGGAGCGATCAAGCGCGGATCGACATCTACGGCGGGCCCGATGGTCACCTGATCCGCACGCATCTCCTTGCGGTTGGGGCCCAAACGAACGCGGTGGGAGTCGGCGATGTCGACCAGGATGGCGTGCCGGACTACGCGATCTCGTCGGCCGGGCCGGGGGACCTCTGGATGTTCTCCGGGGCGACTGGAGCCGAGCTGTGGCGTGTCGACGGATTGACCTTCAACTGGTACGGCTACGCGCTCGCGGCCGTCGGGGACGTCGACGGCGACGGCGCCACGGATGTCGCGGTCGGCGCGCCGCGTTCGTACCAAACGGTCCCTGGACTTCCAATCGTTCGCGGCCTCGTCGAGGTGCGATCGGGGCGCGCGGGTACGTTTCCGCGCCGGATCGAGAGCGCGCATCCGTTGGCGACGAGTTTCGGCTACTGGGTAGGCGCGGGAGGCGACGTCGATGGCGACGGTGTACCGGATCTCGTCATCGCGTCGCGCAAGGAATACAACATGACGTTCGAGCCGCGCTGGTTCTGCGAGGTGCACTCGCTACGAACGGGTACCTTGCTGTGGCGCTGGGTCGATCCTTGGCTGTTCTACTCGCTCGAGGCGACCCGACCGTCAATTCTCGAGGACCTCGACGGTGATGGCGACTCCGAATGGTGCGTCACTTCCTGGAATGCCGAACCGAACGGCTTCGCCTCAGGTCGCGTATGGGTCTTCAACGGCCACTTCGGTGACGCAGCTACCTTCTGCCCTGGCGCACCGAACTCGACCGGCCAAGCATGCGAGCTCGCCTGGCTCGGCCCGCTCGGCGCAGGCGGTTGGGATCACACGGTGACGATCGAGCACGCACCGGCTTCGACCTTCGCTCAGCTCGTCGTCGGCGTTGCGCAGGCTCCCATCCCGCTGGGTGCCGGGAGCCTGTGCGTGGGAGGACCGACGCTCGAGCGCTTCGGATCGCCACTCGCAGTCGATGCAAGCGGCGCAGCGCAGTACACGTTCAGCAGCGCACCCCTCGCGACCGCTCCCAACCCCTGGACCGCCGGTGCCGCACTCGGCCTGCAGGCGATCTACCGCGACTCCGCCGCCAGCGGCAGTACCTTTGCGACGACGAATGCCTGGCGACTCGTTCTGACGCCCTGACTGCGTGTCGCGCGGGGCGCCCGGAGCTGCGCGAGATCGCCGAGATGCTCGCGCTCTCCGAGAGCACGGTCGACCGACGCTGGCGCTTCGCACGGGCGTGGCTGCGCACGCAGTTGACACCTTGACGGCTCACCTCGGCCGGAGCTTCAAGAGGCGCGCAGAGCACGGCGGCGCGCCGCCGACCGGCGCGCCGATCCGCGGCACCTCCAGCACGACCTCGAACAAGTCAGGGACCGCTGCGATCGGCCCCAGCAACGCCGCGAGCGCCGTGCCCGGCCGCAGCGGGTCCACTTCGCGTCGCAGCCCTGCCGCATAACGCAGCCCGTCGAGCTCGACGAGCAATCGACGGTCCAGCAGCAGCCACTCACAGCGTGCCTCGTCGCGCATGTACGCCGCGAACTCCTCCGGAGCGCCGTGGAAGAGCCGCTCGAGGAACCGGTGCACACGCGCACGCGCCGCGGCGGTCTCCCACTTCGGTTGCAACACGATCGGGCGGTCGTGGTCCGCGAGCAACGCGGGGCCGAGCAGGAAGTCCGTCAGCACCGGCGCCGCGCGCGGCACACGCTCCGCGACCGCCGCGACGATGGCGCGGCGCTCCAAGAATGCCTCGCGATCCATGTACCACGTCACCTGGAAGCGCGAGACGAGTCCGAAGAACAAGAGCGCATGGAGGCCGAACAGCCCGAGCGCCGCGGCGCGCCCGAGCGGCCCCGCGCCGAGCCGACCCATCGCGCGCGCGGCGGCAGCAAACGCGACGGGCAGCGCCAGCGCCGCGAACGCCGTCACACGCGCGGCGAGCACCGACAGGCCCAGCAAGAGCACCGTCACGAGCGCGAGGCCGACCTCTCGCGGCCGCGGGCTGCCGCGCCCGGCGAGCGCGTTCGCGAGGGTCGCCGCGAGCCAGAAGCCCGCGACGACGAACGCCAGACCGAAGTTGACGAGCAGCGCCTCCAACGAGAGGCCTTCGAACGGCCCCTGCCACATGAGCCGCACGTCGGGCGCGACACGCAGCGGGTCCGCGGGCAGCGTCCCCGCGTGCTCTAGCTTCGCAAGAAGGAGCGCGCCCACGTGCGCGAGATCGTCGCCGACGATCGCGCCGCGCACGAGGGCGAAGACCACGACGACGGTGGCCGCAACGGCAACACGACCGACCAGCGCGCGCGGCCGCGCGGCGACGATCAGCGCGGCCGCGAGCGTCAGCGACGCCGGCACCGAGAACGCCGTCGCCTTCGCGGCGCTGCTCGGTATGCACGATGCCACTGCCGCGAATACGAGCGCACCGCACACGAGCAACTGGGCGGAGCTCGCGGTGCGCGCACGATGCACACTGCCCACGAGTTCGGGAGCGTGCGCCCGTCGAGGGTCACGGTGATGGAGCGCCGCGCCCGCGACCCCGAGCGCTAACGCGGTCAAACCGACACCCGCGCCGTGCCATGTCGCCGCGGACAGCGCAGCGAGCGCTCCCGCGAGCGCAGCCGCTGGCAGCGTCTGGCGCCGACCTGCGCGCGCGCTCGCCCAGGCCGCGGCGGCGAGCAGCGGCAGCGAGAGGTCCTCGTTCATCCACACGAAGCCGACGGTGCGGTACGACGCCAGCAACACCGTGCACGTCGCCGCGGCGAGCAGCGCGAGGCGCCTCGAGCGCAGCACCTCCAACGCCAGCGCGAACACACCCAGCACGCAGAGCGAGGCCGTCAGCGAGCCGACGACGGTCGCGACGACATGCAGCGGCGTCTCGGGCGCCAGGCGCGCCGCGAGCGCGACGAGGAGCTCCTGTCCGACCGTGAACTCGCGCAGGACGTCCGTCGTGTCGGGCCACGCGATGCGCGGGTCGGCGCGCAGCCCATCGGGCGCGAGCCCGCCCTCGGCGAAGCGCCGCCCGAGGTAATGCAGCTCGGCGGGATCGCTGCGCAGCATCCCGCGTGGATCGACGAGGTCGAAACCGTCGTCCTGCAGCGCCAACTGGCAGCGCAGCGCGGCGCAGAACAACGTCAACAGCAGCGCGAGGGCCCACCACGCGCCGCCACGCGCGCCGAGCACGCCGACGGGCGTCGCGGGAGACGGGTCGTCACCGCGCTCGCGAATGCATTCTTCCCCGGCCATCGACGCGGCAGGATACTGTCACGAACGATGTCCACCTCGCTCGTTCGGTACTTCGCTCCAGCGATCTTCACGGCCCTCGCATCGGTCTGCGCCTGGCCACGATGCACACTCGCGCAGGACCTGACGCCGCTCGCGGAGGCGCTCGATCCGCTGGTCACGCCATGGGTCGGCGCTGGTTACTTCCCGGGCGTCGTCGTCGGCGTCGCGCGCGGGGCCGAGGTCTGGATCCAGGGCTACGGCGAGACCGCCGTCGCCAGCGGCGTCACGCCCGGCGCGCGCACGCTGTACGAGATCGGCTCGCTCACGAAGGTGTACACGGGCTTGCTCTTGGCCGACTCGCACCTGCGCGGCGTGGCGCGGCTCGAGGACACGCTCGCAGAGCATTTGCCCGAGGGGACCACCATCCCGAGCGTCGACGGCGCGCCGATCCGCCTCGTGCACCTCGCGACACACACGTCGGGGCTCCCGCGGCTGCCGTCGAACCTGCGCACGGGCGGGGTGGACCCGTACGCGGTGTACGACGCTGAGGCGCTCTACGCGGGCCTCGCCGCCGCGCGCCCCCGTCGCGCGCCCGGTACACACTACGCGTACAGCAACTTCGGCGCGGGCGCGCTCGGCCATGCCCTGGCGTGCGCGGAGGGCGTCGCGTCGTACGAGCAGCTCTGTCTCGCGCGCCTGTGCGTCGTGCAAGGCTTCGACGACACACGCGTGGTGCTCTCGCCAGAGCAGCGCACGCGCCTCGCGCCGGCCCACGACGAGGCGCTGCTGCTCAGCTCCAGTTGGGGCTTCGACGCGCTCGCGCCGGCCGGCGGCCTCTGCGCCTCGACCGAGGATCTACTGCGTTTTGGCCAGCTCTTCTGCGTCGGCAGAGAGCACCCCCACGCGGCCGCCGCGGCAATGACGCTCGAAGTGCACACGACGCCCGAGGACGGTCCGCCGATGGGCCTCGGTTGGCACCACGCGCAAGGCTTCGAAGCGTTCACGCGCGTCGTCGCGCACGAAGGCCAGACGGGCGGTTACCACTCGGTGATCTTCGTCGCGCCCGATGAGCGCATCGTCGTCACGCTGCTGGCGAACGCGCCGTGCGACTCATTGGGGCAACTCGGCGTGACGTTGCTGCGGCGCGCGCACGGAGCCATGGTGAAGCCACGCGCGGTCGCGCCACTGGTCGCGGACGATGTGTTGCACCAACGCGCGCTGAGCGACCTGCCGGCCAAGTACAGCGTCGGACTCCTCGATTCGGTCGCGATCGAGGCCGAAGGTGGCGCGCTCTTCGCGCGGCGCACCGGCCGACCGCGTGTACGCTTGAACCCCGTCGGCGGTGACCGGTACGAATACCGCGTGATCGGCGGCGCGCTCGAGGTCTTGCGTGACGCGGACGGCGCGGTGCGTGGCGTCGCGCTCCTCGACGGCGAGCAGCGTGAAGAGGCGCTGCGCAAGTGAGCGCGTCAGGCCCGATGCCGCGGATTTTCCCTTGCGTTGCGCGGGACGACGCCTATCCTCTGATCCCATGCCTCGGCTCCAGCACGCGCATCGTCACCATCATCACGCCCCCGGGAGGGTCGGGATGAGGTCACGCCTGTCGCGCCGCTGAGCCGCACGACGCCTGGAGCGCCCTCACGCCGACCCCCCCGGGGTCGGCGTGTTGCATTCGGGCGGACCCGCGCGGCGGGTGGACCTCGAAGGCGCGGCACGACGGCCTCGGCGGGATCGGTCCCCATCACCCGATCGACCGAGATTCCCCATGACCGAGCTGCTTCGGCCCCCGGCCACCGTCGCGCCCCGCGGCGGGGTCGCGCGCCCTCTTGCGCCACAAGAGTCCTTACGCCTCGCGCTGCCCAAGGGCCGCCAGCAGGCCGGCGTCGAGCGCCTCTTCCACGACGCCGGGATCACCCTGCGCACGGGTGAACGCGGCTACCGGCCCACGCTCTCGCTCGAGCGTGTCGAGGCGAAGTTGCTGAAGCCACAGAACGTCGTCGGCATGCTCGCGGCGGGCGCGCGCGACTTGGGCTTCTGCGGCGCCGATTGGGTCGCAGAGGCCGACGCGGACCTCGTATTGCTGCTCGATCTCGGGCTCGATCCGGTGCGGCTGGTCGCGGCCGCGACCAGCTCCGCGATCTCCGTC
>Ga0163154_10007457_pt1 | contig 13025 bp, 8 predicted proteins | sample OliLakLV19MP9P1_FD_148649 | JGI IMG/M metagenome (GOLD analysis project Ga0163154, IMG submission 148649) | Freshwater microbial mat bacterial communities from Lake Vanda, McMurdo Dry Valleys, Antarctica - Oligotrophic Lake LV.19.MP9.P1 | ecosystem: Environmental > Aquatic > Freshwater > Lake >... | reverse complement strand
CGCCATCGGCAGATTCCATTTGACAGCCTCGCCCCCCGCCAACTGCGCCAGCCCCACCGTAATAGGCGTATTTTCGCCGGAGGTCATCGTTACGGCAAACAGAAATTCATTCCAGATTTGCGTAAACTGCCAGATGATCACAACGACAAATCCAGACACGGACAGCGGAAACACGATCTCGCGGTAAATCTCGAAAAACCCTGCCCCATCAATTGCTGCTGCTTCAAGCATTTCATCGGGGATGTCGCTGTAGAAATTGCGAAAAATGAGGGTGGTAAGGGGCAGTCCATAAACGACATGGATCACCACAAGACCGGGAATGCCGCCGTAAAGATGGATGTCGCGCAAAAACTCAAACAGGGGGACAAGAATTGCCTGATAAGGAATGAACATGCCAAAGAGGATCAACGGGAACAGAATTCGTTCGCCCGGTATGCGCCACTTAGAGAACACATATCCATTAATCGACCCTAACATGGAGGATAAAAGGGTTGCACTCACGACCAATGTGACGCTGTTCCAGATGCGCGAACCAAACGCATCGATCACTTCGCGGTAGCTCTGCCAGTAAGGTTCAATCGGGAGCTGCCATGTGGTCGCAAGGTTAATCGTCGCGGGGTCTTTTAGGCTGGTAACAATGACTACATAAACAGGCATTAGAAACAACAGCGTGCCGATAATCAAGGCGACGTAAATAGCAGTTCGGATGGAATAATGTCTAAATTGTTCGGTTGTAAACGGCATATCTTTCCACCTATGTGCGGTTGCGAAGCTGAGACCACAGGTAAGGGACAATCGTCACGGCGACGAGGAAAAGCATAATCGCGGCAATAGCACTTGCCGATGCAAAAGCATTCTGACGGAAACCCCGCGTATAGACCAGAATACCCGGCACAACCGTTCTGGCGTTGTCGGGACCGGACATGGCAAACACGAGATCGAAGATTTTGAGCGAAATATGTCCGAGAACGATCACCGCACTCACGATGAAAGGATTCAACTGTGGCAAAACAATATGTCGATAGACGCCAACTTCCGTACACCCATCAACCCGCGCCGCTTCCCGCAAATCTTCCGGGATGCCACGAATGCCGGCTGTAAAAATTGCCATCACATAGCCAGACATTTGCCAGACCGCAGCAATAATGATCCCTAAGAGTGCTGCATTGAAGCCTTTGGCGGCGATCATCGGTTCGACTTCCGGTGAGTCGAGCGGGAGCCACACGTTATTCCATAATCCGGCGAGGAATATCAGCAAAATAATGCCTGCAAGCGCACTGGCAAATCGAGCAGATCGCCAGTTGTGCTTTAGTGCGCTGCGCGTCGCCAGCAGCGCCAAGACAGCGATACCCGTGAAGGTGAGATACATCGGAACATCATGCCACTGAAATTGCAGCCATGTCTCCTGACTGCTCACCCAATTGAATTGAATGGGGGGAAGTCCCACCATCGTAGGCAGTTGATTAATTCCACCCCCCGGCTGCAACAACCATCGCCAGATCGTCCCGGTCACGACAAACGACAGCGCCATTGGGAACAGGAATACAGTACGGAAAAAATTTTCTGCGACCACCTTTTGATCGAGCAAAATAGCAAGAAACAACCCCAACAGCGTGCATCCAGCCACAAAAAAGACGGTAAAGAAAAAGGTGTTCGTCAATGAATTGCGGAAATTAGCGTGAATAATATCCGTCATCAGGTTTTCATAATTTTTCAATCCCACACCCGACCTGACGACGGTTGTGGAGAGAGCGGGCTGCTGCGGGTTTTCACCCCAATCGCTCACCGAGAAGAATACGGCTTTGCCTATGAAGAAATAGACAAAAATCCCGATCAAAATGAGCGTTGGCAAGACCATCGCCAATGCGGTGAGGCGTTCACGCTTCGTTCTCATCCCTACACCCTTCAAATTTACAGAAGACCCGGCGAGTTATGCCGGGTCTCCCATTTAGCCGAACCTAGACGCTTTTACGTCCCACAAGCGCCCGACTGAAAGCAAATCGCTTCCATTGCGCTGGCAGCGGCGGCACTGCTGCGACTTTGCACGTAGATGTCGATGACTTGATTAAAATCTCCGACAAACCGTTCGTTCGCAACCACCCCATGCATTAAGCTCCCCACAAGCCGATGACTTTGCCAATCTTCAGCCGCCGATTGTAAATAGGTGTTGTAGCTGTCGGCTGCGAGTGCAACTGCATCGAGTCGCGCAGGAATCGACCCTTTGAGCGGGTTAAAGGCGTTTTCCCCTTCAACCGAGCCAAGCAGTTCTAGCCACGCAATCGTAGCATCACGGTTAGGCGCACCAACAGGCAACCCAAACGTATCGGACAACCATGTGAATACCCCTTGCGTACCCGGAAATTCTCCCCAACCGTAATCTTCACCGGGAACGAGATTCAGAGTGGTGGACATATACCCTGCCGCCCAGTCACCCATGACGTTGAAGGCAGCGGTACCCGCGACTACTGCGTCTGTTGCCTGCTGCCACGACAAACCCGCCGCATCTTCGCTGATGTTTGTGCAGTCCAACACGCGCCCAAATTCATCCCAAACCGAGATCATTTCAGGACTCGTCGGAGCGAGTTCGCCCGTCCATACGGCGTCGTACCCATCTGCGCCCAATACGCTGAGGGCGACGGTTTCCCACAGGTGAATCACCGTCCACGCTTCTGCAACGACCAGCGGAGTCACCCCTTGTTCCTTGAGCGTCTGGCAGGTTGTGTAAAAGTCGTCAAGCGTAGCCGGGACTTCGATCCCCCAATTTTCTAAGTTCGCGGGGATATACCACAAAACACCTGCGCGGTGAATGTTGACGGGAACGGAATAAATGCCGCCTTCATAGGTCAGTTGATCGATCAAACCCTGTGGGAAGGTGTCGAACCAACCTTCTTGTTCATACAACCATGTGAGGTCTTCCATACGGTTCGCAACAACCCATGTGCCTGTTAGCTCTTGCCCTGCATGAACTTGAAAACTGTCCGGCGGGCTGCCCCCCAACATACGGGTCTTTAACACAGCACGGAAGTTCACCCCTGCACCACCCGTCACCGTCGCGTTGACAATTTCTACGTCCGGGTACATGCTGGAATAGAGATTCATCAAGGCTTCGAGCGCGGGTCCTTCGTCACCCGCCCACCAGGAAAATATTTCAAGCCTACCCGTTGGCGCGGTATCTTGAGCAGACGCAGCACCGCCTACAACCATCAACAGCAGGACAGCAAAGACTAAGCGAACACGAAAATTCATAAGAGCCCCCTTCACATCAAATGTTTTTATTTAGAGCGTAATCTACGTTATGGACTGGTACAGTCTCATACGTATTGCAACTGTATCAGGAAAGGCACATGGGGTTCTACTTGTTTTTGCCAACTCTGTGACAAAATGATGTCAAAATCGTCACGCTGGCAAGTAGATTGATTCATACTGAAGTCAGGTTTAAATTTATGGGAATGACCATGTCAAATTCTCAGTATCCTCAAACGGAGATACCAGAAAGTTTTATTGAGCAAGTGAAGACAGCACTTGAGAGTCTTTATGACTTTCCCGCACTGCACAACAGCCTGTTAGCGCAAGCATTTGACGATGCCGACCCCAAAAGCAATTACACACACCGTCTGCGCCGTAAACTGCTTGAAGCAATTGAAACGCTCAGTCCCGGTCACGGTTACCCCGGCAATTCAGGCGTTGCTCGAATTTACAATCTCGTTTATCTACACTACGTTGGCGGTCAAACCCTGCAAGAAGCCGCATTAGAAGTGGGGGTGTCACTTCGCCAAGCCTATCGAGATTTGCGGCGAGGGCAAGAGAGTGTGAGTGCTATTCTATGGTACAGTCGGGAACAGGATAGCAGCCCCAAAACGCTCCCCAAGCTCACCGAATTATCGTCGATCAACTCGGAGATCACACGATTGGACGGTGATGTAACCACCGTTCCTATCCAGAAAATGCTGGAAAGTGCGCTAAAAGCTGTAGAGCGACTGGCTGAACAACATCAAGTCAGGTTGAATGTTCAACTTCCGCAAACCCCTGTGTTTATCACGACCAATCCGGTGATCGCGCAGCAGGTACTCATCCACATTTTGAGCCGCGTCATTCAGCAAATTACCCCCTGTGATCTCATGGTCAGCCTTGACGAACAGCGTGGGGTGGATATTGTTCTCAGCTACCCCCGTCAGACTGCCACGCCTTTAGAACCGATCATCGAACCGATCATCAGTCAAATGATTGTGCAAATTCACTGGAAAATACAGGATCGGGTTCTCGGCAGCGAACAGCAATTTGTCATTGGAACAGAGCAAGAAGGCTCACTGATTTTGATCATTGACGATAATGAGGGTTTGGTCGATCTGCTCGCTCAATACTTAAACGGGAACGCCTATCGGGTAGCGTCTGCTCACAATGGCGAAGACGGTTTACGAATAGCCCATGAACTTTTACCAGACGCCATTATGGTTGATCTGATGATGCCCGGCATGGATGGATGGGAATTTCTTCAACGATTACGCACGGACGGAAACACAGAGAAGATACCCGTCATCATTTGTTCTGTGATTAACGACCCGGAACTGGCATATTCGTTAGGCGCATCCATGTTTATTGCCAAGCCCGTGTCTAGCGACATGCTTTTGAACGTGCTGCGAGAGTTAAAACTATGATTGTGAGGCGCAAAGATGGCTTCTGCCAAAACGCATCCTTCGGTTGAAGTCGTACTCCTCGATTTTCGGGCGGACATTTTTCAACAGTTAACAGAAAGCATTGCGTTCTTTTGTATCGCCGCCGCGTTAGCCCTCCTTTTTTTGATCCCCCTGCCCCATCAACTCATTTTCTTCCTCTATGTTTTCAGCGCCTATACGCTTTACCTTCGTGTGATGGCACGCCGGCGGCTTCATCTCGCCCGCCATCTCTTTGTTGCATCACTCTACATTGCATTATCTGCGTCGCTGGTTCTGCTCCCTACTAATTGGCTGCCTTTCCTCGTATTTCCACTGGTATTGATCGGGGAACTGCTTGTTTCGCATATAGGAATCCTGCTTGCTACTGCCTTTTTCGGCTGGACTGCACTGCTTGTTGCTGGCGGTTTCATTGATGTTCCGCTTGCGCCCTTCGCCCTGTTCTTATGCCTCATGCTCACCATTTCGAATCGCGGCATTCAGGCGATCAAGATGCTGCTCGTGTGGTATCACGCCATGTATATTCAAACCAACGAGATGCTGGAACAAGCCCGTACCCACCGCGCCGAAGTCGTGCAGTTCGCCAAATCGCTCGAAATCTCCTATGACACGCAGCATCGCCTACAAGAACAGTTGATGTATGCGCGTCGGCAAGCCGATGAAGCACGACGCCTGAAAGAACGGTTCGCGTCGAACATCAGCCATGAACTGCGAACGCCGCTCAACATCATTCTTGGTTTTGCCGAAATCATGCATCTGACGCCCGAAGTCTACGGCGACCTCGCGTTCCCGCCCAAACTCCAGCGGGATATTTACCAGATACACCGAAACAGCCGTCATCTACTGGAACTCATTGACGATGTGCTTGATTTGTCTCATATCGAAATTTCGCAGTTTTCACTCAATTTTGAACGCACCAATCTCAACCAATTTCTAGACGATTCGGCGCAGATCGTGAGGAATCTTTTCAAGAGCAGCGCCGTAGAATTTGTGGTGAACATTGAAGATGCGCTGCCAGAAATCGAAATAGACCGCACGCGCATACGGCAAGTTTTGATCAATTTGCTGAATAACGCACAGCGATTTACACCATCGGGAACGGTAACATTTGCCGCTGCCCGCCGACAAAACGATGTCGTCTTTGAAATTACAGATACGGGAATTGGCATCCCAAAAGACAGAATGGAACTGATATTTGAAGAATTTTATCAGGTCGATTACTCGTTGAGCCGCACGCATGGCGGTGCAGGGTTAGGGCTTGCCATCACGAAACGATTTGTAGAGGCTCATAGCGGAAGGCTGTTCGTTACGAGCGAGGAGGGGAAAGGGTCAACATTCACTTTCACACTCCCGCTGCCAACAGAGTCGAGGAACAGCAGTTCGATGTTACGTGCTGCGGAAGCCCCCAAATTAAAGCCGTTGGGATCGCTCTGGCTTGTGATCGATGCCGATCCTCAAGTGGGTAAGCTGATCGCACGGCATACCGAAAAACGCCAGATTGTACAGATTGAGGATGAGACAAAGCTGAAAGAGGCAATGCGCCAATACAGCCCACAGGGGATTATCCTCAATAGACCGCCGACAGAACCCCTCTCGGTCACGCTCACGAATCTACCTATCCCCGTGATCATCTGTTCGCTGCCTAGCACAACGCAGATGGTCAGAAAGTTAGGCGCGGACGCCTGTCTCTCTAAGCCCGTTCGCTTGCACCAGATTATTGAGCAGTTCCATCGCTACGACAGATTGCAAAGTGTACTGGTGGTCGATGACGATTTAGGAGTCGTTCAGTTGGTTCAACGCAGTATCGAAACACAATTCCCACGTACACAGGTGCTGCGTGCCTATGATGGTCGTCACGCGCTTGAGATTATGAGAACAACACCCCCCGACCTCGTTTTACTCGATCTGGTCATGCCAGAGATGAGCGGTTTTGAGGTCATCGAAATCATGAAAAATGACCCTCGTATGGCGTGTATCCCCATTATCCTGCTCACCGCCACCAAATACATTACCTCTGAGGACGAAACTCGGACAGAAATGTTAATTCGTGAACCAGATGGGTTACGCCCGCTGGATGTACTCAAACTTATCAGCACGGTAATGGATAGGCTCAACCCATCCCATTGACACCATCACAAGAAATCTTTTCTAATTTGTACTGCCGGACGCGCCGTTGCGCGTCCCTACAAAACACGCCACTGTAGGGATACTCAACAGGGTGTCCGCTAGAGTATATTCTCTTATTCCCGTACTTTCTCGGCGCGTCCGTAAAGGAAAAGCATCAGCAAAATCACCAGTCCAAACGTAATGTCTTTGGTGGCGGCGGGAACTTGAACAATATTCAATGCGCCATCGAGCAACCGCACAATAATCACGCCCGCGATTGTCCCCATATATTTGCCCGATCCCCCAAGGATCGATGTGCCACCGACTACCACAGCCGCAATCGCAGGGAGCATGTAGGGGTCGCCCATTTCGTTGAAGCTGCGCCCCGCATTTCCCGCCAGCAGTAATCCGGCAAGCGCGTTCAGTACAGCACTGAGAATAAACACCATGATCAACACACGCGACGTTTTGACACCGGAAAGATAGGATGCGATCTCGTTATTGCCAACGGCATACGTTTTGCGCCCCATGCTGCTGCGACTGAGGATGAGGTAATTGAACAGCGATACCATTGCCCACAGAATCACCGCGATAGGCAGAAACCCGAACAGAGTTTCAGTGGCAGCTTTGCTCAATAGCTCTGGCGTTTGCTGGAACTGTGGAGCAGAGCCGGTATACACCACCGTGACGCCTTTCAGGACGGCATTCACTCCTAGCGTAAGCACCATCGCGGGGATGCGTAGGTAGGCAACACCGATTCCATTCACCAGCCCGACGATCACCCCTACGCCCACTGCGGAGGCAATCCCCAGAATAAGCCGATCATCCTGCCCCGCCATGACCGACGTAGCGATCACGGCTGACAGATTGAGCGTCCACGGGACAGAGAGGTCGATATTTCCGGTTAGGATCACCGCCATTTGACCGGCGGCAATGATGCCCAAAAACGACGCGATGCGTAACTGTTGAGTCAAAAATGTAGGGGAAGCAAAATTCGGAGTAATGAACAATGTACCAAAGACTATGAGCAAGATGATCATGCTGAAAGAGATCACCACGCTGCGATTTTCTCGATCCATATTTGAAAATCGGTCTCGCAACGTGGATTTCGGGGTGTTTGCCATGTTGAGTCCTTCTTGCCGCATAACTATGCCCTCCTCGTCCTGACAGACCTAGCGCATCATGTCTAACCAGCGGCGCACGGTAAAAATGCGACTTGCGCCCGCCGCCACCGCCAGCAGAATCACCGCGCCTTCCCAGAGCGGTTGTTGCAACGGATTAACCCGCGCAAAGAACAAGATCGTCGGGATGAGTCGCAGCGCGAACGCCCCGGCAATCGTTCCCGCAACACCACCAGAGCCGCCAAAGAGCGATGTACCGCCGAGTACGACAATCGCTATGGATTGAAGCGTGAACACCTCCCCATTGCTGGCATCGCCAGAGAGGGTTTGTGCTGTCAGGAATAGACCGCCCATGCCCGCAAATAAACCGCTGAGGACGTAAGCAGAAATTCTCGCCAGCTTCACGTTGACGCCGCTCATGTAAGCTGCTCCCGCATGACTGCCAACGGCATACACCCACATGCCCAACTGAGAGCGACGAAACGGAATCCAGACAACCAACAGCACGACGATCAGCAAAATAAACGAAGCCGGGATGAAATTGAACAGCGATTCAAAAAATGCCGCAATGCCTGCTGGTTGTTCGCCAAACAGACCTTCCGGCAAAAGCTGTCCTACTCGTCGGGTCAATAAATCGCCATACACATCCGGCACAAAGCCGCCGGGTTGAGGTCGTAAAAACAACGCGATGCCGCTGTAAATGGAGGCAGTTGCCAGCGTCACGATGATCGGTTGCAGCCGCCCGTACACGACGATCAAACCGTTGACGAGTCCTGCCAGTGAAGCCACGACCAGCACAACCACAACGACAACAATCATATTGAACGCGCCGCCTGTTTCAGAGAAAAGAGTCGATGCCAGCGAATTGCTCATGCTGATGAGGGGACCGACGGAGAGATCAATGCCGCCTGTGATGACCACTGTGGTTTGTGCCATCCCTGCGAACACCAGCGTCATACTCTGGTTTGAAGTGGACGTAAGCACCGCCGGAGTAAAAAAACGCGGATTCAAAGATACCGTGATACCCAACAGCACAAACAAGATGACGAAGGCGATCCCTACCCGAAAATGCCGCAGGGTATAACGCCAGAGATCGGGCATACGCCAAGTCGTTTGCAACCGAGCCATCATCTATACCTCTTGGGGTTCGTGGTTGGCGGAAGTGAGACCTAAAGCGGCGGCGACGATGTTTTCTTCCTGAATATGCACGCCAGTGAGTTCGCGGAAGATGCGCCCTTCGTACAGCACCAGCACACGGTCACACAGCCCAACCAGTTCACTTAATTCAGTCGAGAAGAACAAAACGCCAGCGCCATTGTCCGCCAATTTTCGGATAAGTTGATAAATTTCTTGCTTCGTGCCTACATCAATCCCGCGTGTGGGATCATGCAGCAAGTAAATATTAGCCTCGGTGAGCAGCCATTTGCCGATGACCACTTTTTGCTGATTGCCGCCGCTCAAGCTGCGTACAGGCAACTGCGGCGAACCCACTTTGACCTGCATTTGTTCAATGAGCTGCTGAACCGTGCTGCGCTCTTTCTGGTTGTCCACCAGTCCAAATTGATTCAGAAGTCGGTCAATCACGGGAAGAATGGCGTTATCAGCAACCGACATCGGCAAAATAAGCCCCTGTGTTTTTCGGTCTTCGGGGATGAGGGCGATGCGGTTATTTTTGCTGATCGCAGCCGATGGGCTGGTAATTTTGACATCTCGTCCATCAACCCGCACCCTACCTTGTACACCCCTCAATACGCCAAACAGCGCAAAAAGCAACTCTGCTTGCCCCTGTCCATCTAACCCGCCAATGCCGACAATTTCACCTTTGCCAATGCTCAGGTTAATGTCGTGCAGAGTCGGCTCCCATGATAAATGATCAACTTCCAGCATGGGCGAGCGCGGTTGAGTCGGCACAGGCTTAGGCGGGAAAACCTGTTCCAACTTGCGACCAATCATGAGTTGCACCATTTCTTCATGGCTAACCTCTCCGATTGGAAAAGAGCCAACGTCTTCGCCATCGCGGAAGATGGTCAGGGTATCCGCGATTTCTTCGACTTCGGTCATGCGGTGCGAAATGAAGATGACCGAACGCCCTTGATCGCGCATCCTGCGAATAACCTCAAAGACGATCTTGACATCGTGTACAGCCAGCGCGGACGTGCCTTCATCCAGAATCAACAGTTTAGGGTTGTGCGAAAAGGCTTTAGCAATTTCGACTAGCTGGCGCTGCGCCAATGGAATCTCACTGACCAGCGCGTTCGGGTTCAGGTGTTCAAAACCCAGTTCGGCGCATAGGGCTTCGGCAGCCTGTTTTAAGTGTTTCCGATTGATGATCCCAAAACGATTTTTAGGCGGGTTGGAAATAAAAATATTCTCGGCAATAGTGAGGTCAGGCAGCAGCGATAATTCTTGAAACACGGGCAAGATGCCAAGCTGGGCTGCCTGCGCGGGAGATTCAATGATCGCAGCTTTGCCATCAATCTGGATAGTTCCCGAATCGGGGGTGACTACGCCAGCAATAATTTTGATCAGGGTGCTTTTCCCGGCTCCGTTTTCGCCAAGCAGCGCGTGAATGCTGCCCGGCTGACAGACAAAGGTGGCGTTGTTAAGCGCAAAGGTATTGCCAAAACGTTTATTGACAAGCCGCGCCTCTAACGCAGGCGACTGATGGTTGAGCATGTAAGACTCCCCTGAACGAAGTTGAGCCGGAGGGTTCCGGCTCAACAATCTAAAACCAGCTTATTCGATTTCTACCGCAAGGATAGCTTCGGGATCAAGATCAACACCACAAACTGGAATCTTGATCGCGGTAAAGAAATCGACGGGTAGGTCGGGGAAATAGTGGACACCTTCTTCGATGTCTTCACTGGTCACGATGGGCAGCGGCATGGAGATCACGCGCGGCAGTTCACGACCTTGCAAAAGTTCAAGCGCAGCCTGCATAGCGACAGCGATCATACCGGGGGTTTGTCCAATCGAGATACCTTCAACCTCGCCCGTGCCGAGTGCCATACGGAAGCCATTTTCTGCTTCGCCAGCCATCGGGGGCAGGTCTTCGATGCCAGCATCGGCAAAGGCTTGCAGCACGCCCGGACTGCCGCCTTGAACCCAGACACCATCGACCTGTGGTTGTGTCGCAAGGAAATCGCCCATGACGGTCTGAGCAGTTCCGCTGTCCCAACGCCCTTCAAGTTCGGCGGTAATCGTGATGCCGGGATATTCCGCAAAGACGGCGTGCGCTCCAGCAATGCGATCAGAATCGACGCTTGTGCCGGGGACACCGTTCACCATGACCACATTACCTGTGCCGCCCATACGTTCAGCGAGATCGCGTGCCATCGAAGCGCCAAAGACGATCTGATCTTCATTGACGATAATCGCTTCGGGAGCATCGACGATACCATCAAAGGCGATGACGATAATACCCGCATCGGCGGCACGGCTCACCACAGCGTCAAAGCTGGTGGGGTTAATGGCATTGAGGATAATGGCATCGACACCGAGCGCAATCATGTTGTCCATCGCGGCGATCTGAGCTTCCACATCATCACCGGTACTCACAACAATAAGTTCCTCGATCAGCGGGGCAACTGCTTCGGTTTCAGAGAATGCTTGCGCCATCTGGATCATCTGTGTACGCCACGCATTGCCGATATAGGAATTGCTAACGGCGATGGTGTAAGGACCTTCTACAGCATCGTACTGCACCATGCTATCGTTGTTTTCGGCAGCGGCGAAACACGTCTCCGGGTCGTAGGCGACTTCTGCTTCCGGGGTCGCATCCTGTGCCATGAGGGGCAAACCAGCGAGGACAAAGATGCCCAACAAAACCAATAGTACAAAGCGTTTCATGTGTTATCTCCTAAAAAACAAAAAGGACTAGATTGTTTTGGAGTCAAAGACTCTCGCAAAACACAAAGTTAATATACGGCGTGGCGAAATCGTCGCCCGCCTATCGCAAGGTTGGTTATGCATTTTAAGAATGGGTCGTGCTGAATTGATCGTAGTCTAACATAAGCACAGCACCGTAATTGACAAATTCATGCCAAAACAGTGCCAAAACAATGCCAAAGTGTTGAACGGAGACAGCGAGTCGAGGCGCGACTGGCTAAAGGTCGCCCACCTTCAGCCAGTAATTGAGGCGTGATCAGCCGTAAATTTCTATATCTTTAGCAGTTCGATAACGCCATTTCTCCCGTGTAACTTTAGGCGTTGATCGCTGATTCGCTCAAGAATGAGGGTGTCACTACAGTGATAGCCTGTGAGACTCACTTCGGCAAAAAATTCAACCTGATCGGTCTTGATCACAACCCGCATTCCCTCATCGATCACTTCTACGATTTCAGATGTGAGGTAATGAATCATAATTCCCGGCTTGACCTGCCATTCTAGCGGCAGGACAGCGCCTCGCCGTGCCGGGAGCGAGAGCGAATGTCCGCCTAGCAACGGAACGCCAGCGGATGAAAGGGTTGTCTCAAGCGGGTCGTCCTGATAGTTAGCGATGAACAGGAAACTCCCGTTTTCGCCCTCCGACAGGCGCACATCTGCCCAATTGCTCATAGTGAACAAGGGTTGACAGCCCATCCGATTTGCCATCTGGTGCAGAATATCCAGATCATCAAGTGTGTCAGCCGACAGCGCCGCGCCGAACATCATCACTTGACCTGTGCCAACCTGTTTGATGAAACCGACGGTTTGCCCCTCTGTTGACGTGGCAAACACCTCATCAAAGTCGCCGGAATAGGTTTCCAGAAACGAAACGGGAACATCGCTGTAGGCGAAAGCCCGAATGTGGGTAAGCGTAAAAGGTGAATCAGTGTGAAGGCGTTGAACGCCGACAGAATCCTGTAAAATCGTACAGGGGACGTGATCAAAACTCTCCTCGCACATGCGCCCGGCGAGAATCAATTTGCCACCCTGACGCACATAATTAACCAATTTTTGCTGAGTGGCAGAGTCACACTGCTTTTCCATCATCACCCACAGGATTGGTGTTTGCGCCACGTCTAAACGGGCGCGAGTCAGTTCAAGCGCATCGAATGGACGATGTGTGAGCGCCAGTCCACGCGCCAGAAAATCGAACAGGATCACATCACGTTGATGAGTCAGGATGTCAGTGGCGGGGCGGGTC
>Ga0163154_10007456_pt1 | contig 13028 bp, 9 predicted proteins | sample OliLakLV19MP9P1_FD_148649 | JGI IMG/M metagenome (GOLD analysis project Ga0163154, IMG submission 148649) | Freshwater microbial mat bacterial communities from Lake Vanda, McMurdo Dry Valleys, Antarctica - Oligotrophic Lake LV.19.MP9.P1 | ecosystem: Environmental > Aquatic > Freshwater > Lake >... | reverse complement strand
GGTCATCCTTATGATAATAATCCTCGCGATGCAGCAGCATCACCACGTCGGCGTCCTGCTCCAATGACCCCGACTCGCGCAGGTCGCTCATGCGGGGCTTGTGCCCCTCGCGCGTCTCGGCGGCGCGATTCAACTGGCTCAAACAAATGATCGGGATGTTCAGCTCGCGGGCCAGCGCCTTCACGCTGCGGCTGATCTCGCTGACTTCCAGTTGACGCGACTCCACCCGGCCGCCCACCGACATCAACTGCAGGTAATCGATGAAGAGCGCCTGCACCTTGTGCTTGGCGACCATGCGGCGGGCCTTGGTGCGCAACTGCATCAACGTGAGGCCGCCCGTGTCGTCGATGTACACCGGCGCGGCCTGAAGTTCATCGCACGCGGTCATCAGCGCGCTGTATTCTTGTTCCCGCAACATATTGCGGCGAAGTCGCTGGGCGTCGATGCCCGACCGCGCGCACAACATGCGCTGAACCAATTGCTGCTTGCCCATTTCGAGGCTGAAAAGCCCGACCGGGCGGCCGCGGATCGCGATCGCCTCCATGATGTTCAGCGCGAGCGCGGTTTTTCCCATAGAAGGCCGGGCGGCGATGATGAGCATCTCGCCGTTCTGCAGGCCGGTGGTCATCTCGTCGAGTTCGGTGAACCCGGTGGGCAGGCCATAGAACTCGCGGCCGAGGTTGGCGTCGATGTGCGCCATCGTCTGGCGGATGAGATCCTGGAGGGCTTCAATCTGCGTCTGCTCGGACTGCTCAGCGATCTTGAAGATCGCCTTCTCCGCTTCATTGAGGATGACGGTGGCGTTTTCGGGGCTGTGATAGGCGGTGTGCAGGATGTCGCCCGCCGCGCCGATCAGTTGGCGCACCACGGCCTTTTCGCGCACCAGCCGCGCGTAATGCACGGCGTTGGAGGCGCTCGGCACGGAGTTGGCGAGCTCAACCAGGTACGCCACTCCGCCGACCGCTTCCAGCACGTTGCGGTCGATGAGGATTTGATTCAACTGCACGATGTCGACCGACGAGTGACGGTCGTACAGGAAGATCATGGCGTCGAAAATCGCGCCGTGCGCGGGCTTGAAGAACGCCTCGCCCGAGCGCACGATGAAAATGAGGTCGCCCAGCACCTGGGCATCGATGAGGATCGAACCCAGCAGACTCATCTCCGCTTCCAACGCATGCGGAGGAAGCGATTCAAAGAGCTTGGCGAGGTGGCCCCAATCGCGCGATTCCGCGGGCTTGGCGCCGCGCGTGGTTTTCGCCGGCGGAGGGTTGAACTTCAGCGGGGCAGCGTTGTCGGGGGGAGGGCTCATCCGTGAACCGAAAGTATCAGACGGAAAGGACGGGGCCACGCGGATCGGGAGGGTTGTCCACCGCTCTTCAAGGGTTGCTCGCTCCGATCAAAGTCGCGGCGGATTGAGAAACGGCCATCACTCGTCGTTCTCGCCGTCCATGCCGTTCATCTTGATCGCCTCCAGCAGCACGACGGTATTTTTGTTGTCGAGGGCATCGCGCATGAGGCGGCCGACCTTGAACTTGACGGTCTTTCGCGCGGGCACGGGCACGCGTTGGAGCGTCTTGGGATTCTGGGCGACCCGGGGGGCGCGCTCGCGGATCTCGAAGACGCCGAAGTCGCGAAACTCCAGGCGGTTACCCGCCTGCAGCTCGATGATGACTTTCTCGAGAAAAGTCTGCACGGTCCGCTTCACGGCCGTGCGCTTCTGTTTCGTCTCGTTGGCGATCTGATTGATCAGATCCTTCTTCGTGACGGTCTTGATCTCGGGCTTGGAGTCGATGTTCGTGACGGTGGGCATGGGACCAGCCCCCTTCAGGCTGATGCGTTGTGGCCGTCCGCTGCGGAGCGCCGATCGCCCCCACGATTTTCAGCGGATGAGCCGCTTGGATATCGGTCAATCCGTTCAAAAGCCATGATTGTCCAAGATCCAGTATGCCCATCCGATATCCCGGCGTCAAGCCCCAACTCTGACTCTGACAAGGATTTACGGCAATCGTAGGATGAGATCCCTAGCTCCGACGGGCGTCAACCTCTTCATTCACAATGGGAGGTTTCGAGCCTCAGATTAAACTCAGCGACTTTCTCGGCTATAGCTGCGAATTCGCGTGTAGGAGTAGTCTCGCGGCCGGCCGTTGCTGGTGCCAAGGACTTCCCACTGACGGGTCTCGACGACCCGATACGGCGTGTCGCGAGGCAATCCATGCCCGATCATCCTTGGATCATTTCGCGAAGATTCCCATTCCGCGAACTCGTCGGCAGCGGCAAGCTCGATCATCGAATCGCTTGGCAACACAAGATTCAAATGTTGACCCGACGGGCCATCATCGAAAACCATCGGGGCAACAACCGGGGAAACCTTGGATGAACAACCCGAGGCGATCCCAGCGATCGCCAACGAAATCACGGCCAAGATTGTGGGGCAAGTCTTCATCACGTTCGATGGCAGGGACGCAGAAGGTCGGTGCCATCATGGATTGTGCCTCAAATCCGAGCGTCGGCCATGGGAAATTCATCTGAAAGTTGTCCGTTTCCGGCAAGGAAGGGGAGAATGGGCAACGCGGTGGGTTTCTGCGGTTCCATTCGATCACTTTGCCAAGTCAAACTGGAACTCGTCGGCTTTCGTTCCGGCTTCCCCCCCCACATCCTCCGCTTCCAAGCGCACGAACAACCGATCGCCTTGGCGACGGTAGATGAACCGCTTGGGGTCACTTTCCGTGGGATGCTCGAACACCGCCTCGGTGCCGGTGAGGGATTTCAGCGGGTACGTCAACGGCCCATCCTTCTCCCAAGGCTTCAATTGCCGCCCGAAATGCCGCAGTCGAAACACCAGCCCGCCCGCCTCCGGCTCGATGGTCATCATTTCGTACATCCAGGTCTTGCCCTCGCGAACCCAGCGAAACATTCCCAGCGCGGTGTCCCCCAGCGGCGGTGCCCAGGTTTCCTCCAGTTGATCGTCGCCTTGCCTGCACACCCATCGGCCGGACATCCACTCCAAGTCTTTCAACGTCGCCGTTACGACGTTTGGCGACGGTGGCGGCGGCGTGCGCTCTGGTGATCGGTCGTACTGAATCAATTCATGCATGTTGCCGAATGGATCGCTGAACCCGACGAACATCACGTTGCCGCTTTGTTGCGGCGTGTCGTGCAGCACGGTCACGCCGTGACTTTTCAACTGCTCGACCGACGCCGCCAAATCGGACGTTTCGAGCGCGAAGCCCACATGGGCGGTCATTGCGTAAATGTAAGGAGCCGTCTGCTTGGCTTCTTCGGAAAGGATGAAGGACGCGGACCCTTTTTGCTTGAAGGCGGCCACGGGCCCAGCATCATCACGAGTGAGCTTTTCAAAGCCGAGCACATCGTGATAAAAGTCAGCCGCCTGTTTCATGCTGGGAACCGAAATCGCGAGGTTGCGTACCCGTGGCGAGCCGAGCCCCACCGCATTCTCTTGAATGGCGGGCGCGGCGGTTTCCTCGGATTGGTTGAGACTGTGCCGATTGCCCGCCGGATCGAGAAAGGTCGCACAGCGGCCCGCCTCGTTGGTGCCCGCATCCACGAATTCCACGCCTGCCGCTTTCATCCCCGCAACGTGGGCATCGAGATCTTCGACCTCAAAATTGACGCGGGTGTGACAACCGTCGGCAGGCACGGTCACGCTTGCCTTGGTCTGGGTCAGCACGAAACTGACCCCCTGATTGTCCAGCATCTCGAAACCCAGCGCGCGGAAGTTGCCGACTTTTTCGCAACCAAGGTGACGCGTATAAAAAACCACGGCCGCATCAAGGTCATTCACGCCGATGCGGACGGCGTGCAGGCGGACGTCCAGCGGTTGCCGGGGCGGCGTCGAATCCGGCTGCGCCATCGCCGAAGCGGTCATGAGCACGGCCAAAACCGCAACAAAGCATCCGATGGATTTCATGAAGTGTTCCTCTTGCTGGTTCCTTGGTTGCCACCATCGATTCGGGCTTTTCGCGATGGCCGAGGCGCTGCACTGTAACCGGGGCACAACGCGTCCACCCAAATTGGCCGACACTTGGATGCGAAAAATAAGCCGAATCGGTCGAAAAATACCGAGTTGTTTGAGTCTGTCAGCGGGACGTTGGAACTGGTGAGACGTTAACCCGTGCGGATTGTGGGGCTGAACCCGACAATAACTGCCGCTCTCATGCATTGATGCCCAAGCTGGGGCATGCAACAGCCGATTCCGAAGCATGGCTTTCGGCTGGAAATCCGTGGCGAGCGTTGCCCCGACCATCGCGGTGATCGCCCTCGGCGTCGCGTCGGGCGTCGGCTGCGCCTCGAAGGCCATCGTGTCGCCGACGCTCCGACCGGTGGTGCGGCAGGAAAGTTCCGAAATGCACTGGCGGGTGGTGATTGAATCGCCTCGGGTCATCGTGCGCAGCAATGGCTCGCGTGAAGACGCCCGCCAGCATGCCCGGTGGATGGAGCGGACGATCGAGGAGTTCGAGCGTTTCACCCGCCGCGTGGGCTGGCCAACCCGTGCTTTGGATGAGCCGCTGATCGCCTTGCTTTTTCCCGGGCAACGAGAATTGCAGGCGTTCGCATCCCAGCACGACCGCGTGAACATCGGTCCGAGCAGCGGCTACTACTCGCCGCGGAACGATTGGGTGGCGATGAATACGGGCGGACGAACGAGTGCGTCTTCCCATCATCATCGCGCATTCCAGAATGCGCGAATGACCGTTGCGTTCCAAGCGAATCCACAAGCGGCGACGGCGTTGCATTCCGATGAATCGGATGCTGCGCTTCAACGGGGTTCAGCCGCCGCGCGGTGCGTACATGAGACGATCCATCAATTGCTGTTCCGCTCGGGATTGATGGATCAACAGGTGACGTATCCGCTTTGGATCGCGGAGGGATTAGCGACGGCGTTCGAGACGGATGATCCGGGATCACCGGTGAACCGGAACTTCGGGCCGGATGTCGATCATGCGCCGCGGTCGCAGGCGTTTGCCGCCGCGCTGAGTGCCGGTCGCCTGATTCCGCTGCGCAAGTTGATCACGGTGACGCGGCTGCCTCACGAATCGATCGACATGCATGACTTCTACAATCAGAGTTACGCGTTGACGACATGGCTGTGCCGCGAGCGGCCGGGGGAGATGCTGGGTTATCTGCGGTTGTTAAATGAGGGCGATTCGCCGCGTCGGTCGGAAAATCCATTGACGTCGCTGTTTGAAAGAGCATTCGGCAGCATTGATTTGGTGGCGAGTGAATGGCTCAATGCCATGCGATGAGACGCTTCGCCCCATAGCCGGGCGGCTACGCCGCCCCGGAGGCATCTGATAATCTCAACTTCACCGGCATACTCCAGGGCGGCGTAGCCGCCCGGCTATTGGGGCTATTCTGCGACTTCACACCCGCGTCAATTTCCGATACCGAATCCGGTGCGGCTGGTCCGCATCAATTCCCAATCGCTTCTTCCGGGCCTCGTCGTAGCTTGAAAAATTGCCGTTGTGCCAGACCACCTGTGAGTCGCCCTCGAACGCGAGGATGTGCGTCGCCAGGCGGTCCAGGAACCAGCGGTCGTGGGTGATGATGACCGCGCAGCCGGCGAAGTTCTCCAACGCCTCCTCCAGTGCCCGCATCGTGTTCACATCAAGGTCGTTGGTCGGCTCATCCAGCAGGATCACGTTCGCGCCGGATTTCAACAGGCGCGCGAGGTGGACGCGGTTGCGCTCGCCGCCGGAGAGCGTGCCGACGAGACGCTGCTGGTCCGGGCCGACGAAACCGAAACGTGAGACGAACGACCGCGAATTCACGGCGATGACTCCCCCGCTTCCGTCGGGCGAGCCCATCTTGATCTCTTCATCGCCATCGCTGATCGCCTCCCACACATTCTTGTTGTCGGGCAAATCGTCGCGGCCCTGCGTGACATAGGCGAGCTTGACCGTCTCGCCGACGCGGAAGGTGCCGCTGTCGGGTTTTTCCCCGCCGGTGATCATGCGGAAGAGCGTGGTCTTGCCCGCGCCGTTGGGGCCGATGACGCCCACGATGCCGCCCGGCGGCAGGCTGAAGTTCACTTCGTCCATCAGCAGGTTGTCGCCGTAACCCTTGCTCACGCCCTTGGCCTCGATGACGAGCGTGCCCAAGCGCGGGCCGGGCGGGATGAAGATTTCAACCTCAGCCGCCTTTTTCTTCACGTCCGCGTTGAGCATCTGCTCGTAGGACTTCACGCGGGCCTGACTCTTCGACTGCCGGGCCTGCGGACTCTTGCGCACCCATTCCAATTCGCGGGCGAGGGCCTTCTGCCGGTTGCTCTCGTGCTTCTCCTCGATCTTCAGCCGCGCGCCTTTCTGCTCCAGCCAACTGGTGTAGTTGCCCTTCCACGGAATGCCCTCGCCGCGGTCGAGTTCAAGAATCCAGCCGGCCACGTTGTCGAGGAAGTAGCGATCGTGGGTGACGGCGATGATCGTGCCTTCGTAGCGCTGCAGATGGTGCTCCAGCCACGCCACGCTGTCCGCATCAAGGTGGTTGGTCGGCTCATCCAGCAGCAAAACGTCGGGCTTGCTCAGCAGCAGACGACACAGCGCGACGCGGCGCTTCTCGCCTCCTGAAAGTTTGTTGCATGGTGCATCGGAAGGCGGGCAGCGCAAGGCATCCATCGCCATCTCAAGTTGCGAGTCGAGATTCCACGCATCGAGGCGATCGATCCGCTCTTGGAGTTCGCCTTGCTTGGCAAGCAGCTTCTCCATCTGGGCGTCGCTCAAGGGTTCAGAGAATTTGTCGCTGACCGCATTGAACTCATCAAGCAGATCCTGCGTTGGTTTCACGGCTTCACGGACCACCTCCATCACGGTTCGCGTTTCATTTTTCAACGGCTCCTGTTCCAGGTAGCCCACGGTGTAGCCCTGCGACGCGGTGACCGCGCCCTCGAAATTCTTGTCGATGCCCGCCATGATGCGCAGGAGCGACGACTTGCCCGAGCCGTTGAGGCCCAGCACGCCGATCTTGGCGCCGTAGTAGTAGCCCAGGGTGATGTCCTTGAGGACATGCTTGCGCTCGTACGCCTTGCTGACGCGAGTCATCGAATAAATGATCTGGGTGGTTTCTTTGGCCATTTCCTGCGTTTTCCTTTGGGGTGCAATCGTAGCCAAACCAATGTCAAATTGGTTGATGATTCTGAACATCAAGCCGATACGATGGTGCTGGAGGTGAATTGATGGTGTCCGGCATTTCCGCATCAATTTGGTCGATGTCGCTCTCGCTGGCTTCATACGCCGGCGCGCCGCCCTGTCCCATCTACCACGCCCCCGTCAACGGCGGCAACGTGCAGTCACGCGCAGTCGTCGAAGCCTCCGGCCTCGCCGCCAGCCGCCTTAACCCCGGCGTGCTGTGGACGCACAACGACTCCGGCGGCACCAACCGCGTGTACGCCATGGGAACCAACGGCGTCGCCCTTGGCGAGTTCATCCTCTCCGGCGCTTCGGCGGTGGATTGGGAGGACATCGCCGTCGGGCCTGGCCCGAACTCGGGGACACACTATCTCTACGTCGCGGACATCGGCGACAATCTCAACTTCCGTTCCACCATCAAGGTGTACCGCGTGCCCGAGCCGGTCGTGAACACGCAGAAGCCCGGTGGCACCGTCACGCTGACTGGCGCGCAGACCATTACGCTGGCCTATCCCGACGGCCCGCGCGATGCCGAGACGCTCATGATCGACACCAACGGCGACCTCTACATCGTCACCAAGCGCGTCAGCGCCGTCGGCCGCGTGTACCGCGCCGCCTTTCCGCAGGCCACCAGCGGCACGGTCACGCTGCAATTTCTCGCTTCGATCCCTTGGGGCGCGACCAACGGCAACGGCGGCGCGACGGGCGGCGACATCTCGGCCGACGGCCGTGCGGTCATCGTGCGGCGACTTTCCGGCTTCACCCCCGCCGCCACCTTGTGGAAACGTCCCCTCGGCTCGAATCTCTGGGATGTGTTCGCCCAACCGGGATGCGACCTGGCCATGCCCGCCCAACCCCAGGGCGAAGCGATTTGTTTCTCACCGTTCGATTTCACGCTGCACACGCTCAGCGAGGGCAGCAATCAACCGTTGTATCTCTTGAAGCAACTCAAACCGCCTGGCGACATCGACGGCGATGAATCCGTCAACGTCGATGACCTCTTGCGCGTGATCAACGCGTGGGGATCGTGCAACGTCTCGCCCTTCGTGCCCTTGCCCTGCCCCGCCGACACGAATGCCGATGGTTCGGTGAACGTGGATGATCTGCTGAACGTCATCAATCACTGGACCGGCTGAGCTTCCCGCGGCTGCGCCCATCGCATGACATCAAGCAGGCTGCTGGAATCATCGGTCCAAAGTTTGACGTCATCATGCGAGGTGAGCACAGGGCCGGCCGCGCGGACTTCGGGATCGTTGAGGAATCGCTGGTTGCGCGTGAGGAGTACCCATTGCGTCGCCGTCGTAAGGTCGTTGATCACGGGAACCGTCGCGACAAAAACAGCCGACCAGCCCATCTCGCGGGCCAACCGCGCGACCGGCGCGCCGAGGTCGAGATAGCGATTGGTGATGTGCAGGGCGATCACGCCGTCGTCGGTGACGTGCCGTCGATACACCTCGAAGGCTTCCTTGGTCAGGAGATGGGTGGGGATGGCGTCGCCGGAAAAGGCGTCCAGCGCCAGGATGTCGAATTGCTGCGGCTCCTCGCGTTCCATGACCAGGCGCGCGTCGCCCAGCGCGACTTCAACCGTGGCGGGCGTGTCGCTGAGATAGGTGAAGATGTTCCGGGCGACGTCGATCACCTGCGGGTTGATCTCGTAAAACTTGATGAAATCACCGGGCGTAGCGGCGGCGGCCAGGGTGCCGACGCCGAGTCCCACCACGCCGATGCGGCGCTTCTCCACCTTCGGAAAATTTAAGATCGTCACGCCGATGCCCGTCTTGGGGCCGTAGTACATGGTCGGCCAGCGCGGCGTTCCCAGGAACTGCGCCCCGTGGTTGATGCGCCCGTGCGCGAGGGCGAGATACGCTTCCTTGCGTTCGCCATGCACGAGACGGACTTTGATGGAGCCGTAGAAGTTGCGTTCGCGCAGCACGACTTTTTCATCGGCCGCGTTCATGGTGCGGCTCATGCCGAAACCGATGAGCAGCGAGACCGAGATCAGCACCAGCCAGCCCAATCGCTGCGCACCGCGGTGGAACATCGATGTGGGATCGCTGAAGAGGCACGCGAGCAGCAACGCCAGCGTTCCGTACAGGCCGATGTAAAGTTCGAGGTACGAATTGAAGATGAGAGGGGCGATGACGGAGACGAACACGCCACCGAGCGCGCCGCCCGCCGCCATGGCCAGGTAAAACGAAGTCAGGCGACGGGGCGCGGGTCGCTTGCGATGGAGTTCGCCGTGGCAAATAAGGCCGCACACCAGCAGCGCGCCGAGGTAGGCCAGCGTCTGCATGATCAACGGGGCATCGGGCTCCAGCATCATCACCATCACCAGCGTCATGCAGAGCAGCCACGCGGGGATCATCACCAATCGGTGATACGCGCGCGGCCACTCAAAGGCGATGATGAACGTGATGAGGTACACCGCGAGGGGAAGCACCCACATGAACGGCATGGGCGCGACTTCCTGCGTCAACTGATTGGTGATCGCCAGCAGCAGGATTGACGCGCAGGCGGGCAACAGAACCCAAAGCAGGCGATCGAGCGCGGAGGTGGGTTGGTCACTTTCATCGCGCGACTCAGCCTTCTTTTTCCGTGCAGGGTCGCCCGCCGCAACGTGACGGCGCAGCAACGGCAGCGCGCTGGCGGCACAGATGATCACGAACGCGAGATAGCCCCACGACCACATCATCCCTTGTTGCTGCCGTCCCAGCCAGCGATCCACCAGCAACGGATAACCCAGCAAGCCGAGCAATGAACCAAAGTTTGAAAGCGCGTAAAGGCGGTACGGCGACACGCCCGCAAACGTGCGCGAAAACCACGTCTGCAACAACGGCCCCGTGCTCGAGAGCATAATGTACGGCCCGCCCAGGCACACGGCGAGCAACAGCAGGATTCGCCACGTCGGGTCATCGCCCGGCTGCGGTTTCCATGCCGCCTCGGGAATGATCGGCAGCAACGCCAGCGTGCCCGCCAGGAGCGCCAGGTGCGTGATCGCCTGCCCGCGCAGTGGCAGCCATTTCACCAAGGCATGCGCGTAGGCATACCCGATCAGCAACGCCGTCTGGAAAAACAGCAGGCACACCGTCCACACCCCCGCCCCGCCGCCGAACCACGGCAGGATGAAGCGACCGATCAAGGGCTGCACCATGAACAAGAGCAGCGCGCTCAGGAAAATCGTGCCGGCAAAGCGAAGCATCCGCGCATCGTACAACTCGCGTCGCCTCCGCTCCAAACGCTTGATGCTGCGACCCAATCGGTCAAACACCCAAAAATTGCGATCTATCGTCCCCGGCTTTACCGATACTCCCGCATTCCGCGACGTTTCCCCCAGGAGTTTCCCCATGGTCGAACTTTCATCGCTTTGGCTTCCCATCGTCCTCTCGGCCGTCACCATCTTCATCGTCAGCGCCATGTTCTGGATGGTGTTCCCCCATCACAAGGGCGACTACAAAAAGCTTCCGAACGAGGATGGCTTCATCGGTGCGCTGCGGCCGATGAACATCCCGACCGGCTTGTATGCGTTCCCGCACATGGCCGACTGCAACAAGATGAAGGACGACCCGACGATCAAGGCCAAGTTCGAGGACGGGCCGCTGGGCATCCTGCACGTCTGGTCGCCCAATGCGATGAAGAACATGGGCAGCAACATGGCGCTGTCGCTGGTGTTCTACCTCGTGACCAGTGTCTTTGTCGCATACGTCGCCACGCTCGCGTTGTCGGCGAGCGCGAATTATCTCGATGTGTTCCAGGTCACCGGCACCGCCGCGATCATGGCGTACTGCTTCGCCAGCATCCCGCAGGCGATCTGGTTCGGCACGCCGCTGCGCAACGTCATCGCCTGCGTGTTCGACGGCATCGTGTATGGCCTGCTGACCGCCGGCTTCTTCGGCTGGCTCTGGCCCAAAGTCGCAACCATTGTGAATCTGTGAGGCAAATGGGTGAGCCCAATCGGCGCGGTTGAGCAGCCAAAAAGCAACCGGGCCACCCTGTGGGTGGCCCGGCGCGTGATGGCCGTCGATCACGGATCAGTGCGTGACCACGAAATACCGCCTCGGGTCAGAAACCCCGTTGTTGGTGGAACCGATCTCGTGCTTGATGATGCAACGATAGTTGAGCGGCCAGTTCTGCGACCACAGCTTGATGCGGCCGCTCGACCCATAACCCCGAAAAACCGCCGCGTGGCAGCTCCCGTCATTGGCATAGCGCCACTGTCCATTCTGGAGCTTGAACGTCGCCACCACCGTGCCGACGGGCACATTGCCGCCGACGACCGCGGCACCACGCCGCCAGGTGGAGGTTGCGCCCACCGAGGTCAGCGCCTTGGGAAGGGCGACGCACTCGCCCGTGGTGCCAGAGGGCGAGGTCTCGCCGACTTGGACACCGCCGCTCAGGGGCGCTTGAAGAAAGTAACGCCGCGACTGCGGCAGCTGCTGGGAGGTCGAGTTCCACGCAAGAGTTTGCTGGCCGTTGAAGGTCACGGTCGGGCCGTTCAGACGACTCAGGTTGGCACTACTGACAACGTAGGGTCTTGCCGACACCGAAGCGTTGATCCAGAGGGCGGTAAGAAGAACCATGAAGATGTTTGTTCTCATGACTACTGTCTCCGAACGGTGAGGGCGGAAGCGGCACCGTAAACTGCATCAAACACGTCAGTGTCCGACGCTCGCATTGTATCGCTCACCTCTGCCGAGGCCAGCTCAGGTTGGAGATTGTTGGCAATCGACTAAGTTGTTCCTGACAGCTTGCGCCTAGTTGGCGAGCCCGCCAAGCTGTACACTGTCGCCGGGAGGATGCATGGCATCAGGTCTGCTTCGCTCAACAAGCAAATGCAACGGAGTTGCCCTTGAGACGGCCCGCAAGGCGCTCGGATTATCCGTCGAGCGCCTATCTAGACTGGCTGGCCGCCTCGCGGTTGAGGCTGGAGCGGGTGTGGCGGCGCGGTCAGCGACTCAACATTCCTTTCAGACCACACCATCAACCGAGCACGGCGGAGTCACCGCCTTCGCAAGACCACGCTCAACATCGTTCAAGCAGCCATTGACCGGGAGTGGCGACGTAAAGGATTGCCCGGACATCCCCCCCGCATCTTGATGGATGGCATAGAGGCCGGTGAGGCGTTGCTTGCGGATGCCGCTCGGCTGGCGCGCCACCAGCCGCCCTTTGATGTCTTGACTTGGCCGGCTGCGTTGAGAAGGAAATGGACACGGCAGGTTGAGCTTGCGATTGGGTTGATGAAGCAACATGAATATGCCCATTGGGCGCGGCATTCCGACCAGATACAAACTTTGTGCGTCTACTATTGGGACAGCTTCCGCATGTCCGATGCGATCGAGCTGACCCGAATGCTCGAAAAGGCTGCGGACGGACAAACTCACCGTGACGCTCGCGTACGGTGGCTTCATGAGTTCGCTGTCCAGCTTCACACCATGGGGCGATTGGCCGAAGCGGAAGTACTCTGCCGGGAGGGGGTGGACGCTTCATCCGAGCCCCCTGTGATGCATCACATGCGTGGACATTTCCTCCATCGCTGGTCAGGGATCCACCGTGACCGTGGCGATCTTCGACGGTCGCGTGAATTGTTGAATGCAGCCAAGAAGGACAAACTGCGGATCGACGATGCCCTCGGTCGCGAAGAGCGGGAAATCGAGAACGTATCCACGCGATGGGCACTGGCCGTCATCGATGCAATGGAGGGCCGATTCTCCATAGGCATTAATACGGATCGTGAATAATACGGATCGTGAATAAGAATCGCGCCTGTTCGGCGCATGTTCGGTTGCGCGATGGGATGAGTTGCGGCACACTGTCGTCGGCACAGGCAAGGAGGCCGACGATGAACGTGCGTGAACGCAAGCCCGGCGATGTGGAGCGTTTGATCGAACT
>Ga0163154_10007455_pt1 | contig 13031 bp, 17 predicted proteins | sample OliLakLV19MP9P1_FD_148649 | JGI IMG/M metagenome (GOLD analysis project Ga0163154, IMG submission 148649) | Freshwater microbial mat bacterial communities from Lake Vanda, McMurdo Dry Valleys, Antarctica - Oligotrophic Lake LV.19.MP9.P1 | ecosystem: Environmental > Aquatic > Freshwater > Lake >... | reverse complement strand
AATTAAACTCAACCCTATTGGATGTAGCTAGTAAATGATGAATGCGATCGGCAGCAATAGCAAAGCAGGTTTGTATATCCTTAGCTATAAGATCGGGATAATCGAAGAAATCAATCAAAAATTAAGTGCACGATTTAAGGAGAGCGAACGGTAGAGAAGCAACACCAAATTTAGCCAGTCTTGATAGTCAAACAGTAAAGATAACAAAGAGTGCAGGAAGTCGAGGTTTTGATGGGGACAAAAAAATCAAGGGGAGAAAACGCCACATCATCGTAGACACCTTGGGATTAGTGATAGGAGTAGTTGTACATAGTGCTGACATTGGCGAAAGGTCTGGTGCAAAGTTACTATTAGCCAGCTTAAAATATCCATTGGTAAGATTCAAAAAGATATTAGTAGATAAAGAATATTCTGGAGCAGAGATTGGGTCAAAGAAAACTTTAATTGGATCTGGGAAGTTAGTAAAAGTCCAGATAATCAGAAGGGATTTATCATTGAATCCAAACGGTGCGTGGTAGAGAGAACGTTCGCATGGTTAGGTAAATGTATGAGGTTAAGTAAAGACTACGAATATTACCCAAAAATGTCTGAATCATCTGTGTACCTGGCTTTGATCCGCATATTGCTCAGAAATCTTACCCCTTTGAATTCTTAAATAGGTTCTTAGATGTCCGACCCAGTGCGATGTCTCGCGAAGCCGAAATAGGCAGCTATAGACGCAAGCACGATGTGCAGCCACACGTCATTGCCGTAGAGCGGGATCAAGCCAAAAGTCGTCCACAACTTGGCTGCTGGGATGAGCCCGAAGATGGACAGCACCGCATAGATCAGCGCCACGCCTTTGGCATAGATGCTCGAAGCACCAGAACTGCGCGAGGCGGCGAGCCCCCAGATGCCGAACGCTACGTGGAATAGATTGTGCAATACGTTGACGGGGAAAAGTCCCACCAACGCGCCCAGCCCTTGTTTTACCGCCACATCTTCCATGCCAGGGTGCACGTGCGGCAGCGTCATTCCAGGGATAAAGCCCGAGATGCCGATCAGTAGAAAAGCCACGCCGAACAGCTTGGCGAAAGTCCGTATGTCCATATCATTTCTCCTTGGAGGGTTTCCAATTGATCGCTTTCCCTAACAAGTAGGATAAGAGCCCGCCCATTTTACCATATATACAGATACTATACATACAGGGTAAGGAGTCCAGGTTATGTTTTCGAGGGATCGAAAAATTAGCATACAAATCATGGGAAATATCAGCAAGAAAACGTATGGAAAACATATCTAGAGAGGATTTGAGTCTAAAAACTAAAAATCAGGACTATACCACGGTAGAGCTAGGAAAAGTAGTCAAAAGCGGCTCCCCCAAATGATCATCTACCCCAGAGTATGTCTAGACAGAGGATAAAACCGTACCCGATCGCCATCCTTAACCAGCTTCCGTAGCCGTTGACAGACCTGATCGAATTTTTTATCGGAAAATTGGGTTTAAAACCTCGTCCTTCAGGACGACTTTATATTCTGATTTAACAACCAGTAGAACCAATCTTATTTTAGAATAAGCTACCTAAGATTTAATTTAACCATGTTAGTCCTAGAAGCTAAGTTAAAAGGTAAAGCAGAACAGTACACATCAATAGACGATGCAATTCGGACTGCTCTGTTTTGTCGTAACAAAGCTTTGAGGTACTGGATGGATAACGAGAAAGTGAACGGCTATGACCTCAATAAGCAGATGGCTGTGCTGGCAAAAGAATTTGACTTCGCGAAGAAGTTAGGTTCTCAAGCAAGACAGTCAGGCTCTGAGAGGGCATGGTCTAGCATTTCTAGGTTCTATGACAATTGCAAAAAGCAAGTATCAGGTAAGAAAGGCAACAATTCTCATTATGAAAAACATGGTCTGTCAAACCCTTAGCCAGAGAGAGTTTGATATTTCTTTGCAAATGAGTGAATTGCTGAAATCGATTGGATTCGTTCCATAATTATAATTGCTGTAAGAAAGGATTTCCTAAATTCAAGAAGCGTGGTAATTCAGTTGAATACAAACAAGCTGGATGGAAACTTTCTGAAGATCGGAAATACCTGACTTTAACTGATGGTTTCAAAATTGGCAGATTGAAATTAGTTGGTTCGTGTGACCTTAATTTCTATCAGATTGAGCAAATTAAACGAGTCAGATTGGTTCGCCGTGCTGACGGTTACTATGCTCAGTTTTGTATTGAGGTTGACCGCACCGAAACTATTACGCCTAGTCAAAAAGCAGTTGGCTTAGATGTGGGACTTAACCATTTCTATACCGACTCGCAAGGTGAAGTAGTAGAGAATCCTAGATACCTTAGAAAGTCTGAACGCAAACTTAAAAAGCTACAGCGCAGGGTTTCTAAGCGTAAAAAAGGTTCAGCTAACCGTAGAAAAGTAATTAAGCGATTAGCAAGAAAACACTTGCAAGTCAGTAGACAGCGTAAAGATTTTGCGGTAAAAACCGCGAGATGCGTAGTTCGGTCAAACGACCTGATTGCCTACGAAGACTTGCAAGTGCGGAATATGGTCAAGAATCATAAATTAGCTAAGAGTATCAGTGATGCAAGCTGGTCAATGTTTCGGCAGTGGGTTGAGTATTTTGGCAAGGTGTTTGGTAAGGTCACTGTTGCAGTGCCACCTCACTATACAAGTCAAAACTGTTCAACCTGTGGAACATTGGTTAAGAAAACGTTGAGTACACGTACCCATATTTGTAAATGTGGCTGTGTGTTAGATAGAGATTTAAATGCTGTACTGAATATACTGGCGATTGGATTAAAAAATACGGTAGGGCATACCGAAATTTCTACGCCTTTGGATGAGTCCAACCTCTGCCAAATAGATGCAAGTCGATCTGGTAAGTTGTCTCGTTGAATTAGGAATCCCCGTGCTTTAGCATGAGGAGTGTCAAATCGTATTCAATCAATTCACTCACGAAATCAAGCAATCGTCTGTTATGGTTACACCAGCATAAGGATTTTGAATGAGATAATTAATGATCGAAATGACCGATCGGCAGATTGCCACTAGGGTACGCGAATATTTCCATACCAATTACCAAACTTAAGTTGGAGCGAAGTTAAGAATATGCCACTCTCCGAAGCATCTAAAGTTAAAACTCTTGCCAAACTCTATTTAGAAACTGAACCTGCCGAAATTTCTGATCGGGCGATCGCCGAATTGTGTGATTGGCTCTGGAGTGAATTTCAGACTATGCCGCTAAACCTAGAATTCTCATGGTACGAGCGTTATGATAACGCCGCCGAAATGTTTGCTGATATTAAGCAAAGCCATTTATATATATCTGCCGAAAATTATGATACTTCGTTGGGTATTAACCCCATTTATAACTTCATCTTCCAAGCAGTACATGACCACGATCACTATCTAACCCATAGCGACTTTAGTTTAGAAGGGGAAATCGCCACTTATAATGCCACCGCAAAAAGGTCAACCAGTCTAAATATCCAGAAAATCATCTATTCTGAGAGCGTACTAAGACCTGCTGCTTATCTTGCTCTTGGACATCCACCGCTCTCCAAAATTGTGTTTCCATAATTTACCTACAAGAGAAATAATCCTATGAGCTTAATGTCACCCGAGAATACCGCTATTCGCTGGAGGGAGGTAATTGAATATCCTCAAACTGGAATCAAGAGTAAGATTCTATTAGAAGATGGAAACTGTCGATATACTTTGATGTCGCTGTCTTTGGGGAAAGAGATCGCGGAACATACTAACCCTCGTAATGCCACAGTCAACGTAATTGAAGGGAAAGGAATACTGACACTGGCAGGTAAAGAGATTATTTTAGAATCGGGAGTTTTTGTTTTTATCCCAGCTAATGCTCCCCATGCCGTTCAAGCCTCAACAGAACTCGCATTTTTATTAACTCTTTCTGAACAGGTTGCTCTATCAAAATGAAGCGTCCAGATAACCCACAAACAGAAATCTCTCTAACTAAACAATCAACTCAATTTTTAGGAGAAAACCTATGCTAGATATCGATGAAATGGGCAAAAAAGAAATCAATGAACTCATCCAAAAAGTCGGACATGGGCATTTGGGTTGTGCGCTAGATGGACATCCCTACGTTGTGCCAATGCATTATTATTTTGACGATCCAAACATCTATATCTTCACTACGGTCGGGATGAAGACCAAGTATATGGATATGAACCCAGAGGTTTGTTTGCAAGTTGAAGAAGTTCACAATTTAAACCATTGGCGCAGTGTGACTATAACTGGTCAAGCCGAACATATTACTGAGCAACAAGAGGTCGATCGCATCATGGAATTTATTGAATCTCGAAATCCGACCCTTTCTCCTGCTCTCAATCGCACTTGGATTGATGCTTGGGGACGGGCAGAAGAGATGGCACTATATCAAATTCATCCTAAGGAAATGAGTGGAAGAACTACAGATGGAATCAGCAGTAAATAGAAACTGATATACCTTGAAAAATAAAGCGATCGCTGATTTTTGCTTAACTAGAAGGGACATATTGGTTGAGAGCATCCTGCACAATCTATGATATTAGAATCTATTTAACAAAGTATTTATACTTACTGCTTGGAGCATAAATAACCACTATTTCTGTGGCTTTAGTTAACATCTAGTCCTGAAAATCATATTACTTTGTAAATAAATTGCTTTTACAGCAAGCTTTTTGAACTCTTAAATAGGTTCTTAATTAAATTATTCTTTTCTGATAAATCTAGAGCGTTAACTGCGGCTTTGATTAGGTTGTAATAGATATTTTGTGAAATATCGACTTTTTACGAAGTAGCACGGGGTTTACCACGCAAAGCATCTCTCTCACCTTGTTGCACTACCAAGATTTCACCTTCATGATTTCACCTTCATGATTTCGTATGCGGAGCTCTTTGATATCTCTTTGCTTTAGGAAAAGCGAAATAACCGAACAATCATATTTGCGTTGACTATGGTAAAATTCTGCTTTTATAATTATTCGATCTATTGATTCGGGGTGATGCCCTAAGCTCATAAATAGTTGGACGAATGACTACAAAATTCTACTAAAAATAATCTCCTAAAAATTTTTAATTCATTTGCTCAAGTCTTGACAATGTGTGATTATTAGCTGTCATTATCATCATGTTATCTATGAAATCCTATAAGCCCAGTAATATTACTCCGCCTGAAGGTGTTAAAAACCTGACTATAGTAGCGATCGCCACTGGAATTATTGGTGGTGGAATTGTAGGGTTTATTTCTCAGTTCTTTTATTTGATTTTACTTTTTCCAATTGTTATGGGTGGAGTTGCAGGAACTGCGATCGCCATGACAGTCAGAGTCAGTAAAGTTAGAAATCCAATTTTGGCTGCACTTTTTGGCTCTTTAACTGCATTGATAACCTATGCCAGCATGAATTACGTGCAATACATGACATTCAAACAAGAGCTACGAAAAGAAATTATTGCGGAAAGTGGGAAATCAGACGATGCCAAGATCGATCGCTTAACTAATGATGTCCTTAAAGAAGCCACTGGAGATACTGGTTTTGTCGGCTACATCAAATTTTCAGCCCAGCAAGGCATCAATCGGGTTGATCGCAGTGGTGAAGGATCTAAATCAAATGAAGATACTACTTGGATTTACTGGATGATAGAATTAGCAATAATTGACGGGATAGCGATGCATTTTGCTTTTGCCGCCGCTAGGGTGCTTTTTTGCGAAGAGGGAAATGACTGGTACGCGGATAGAACTTGGAGCGGTTGCGTAGAACTGAGCCATAAAGACGAGTTTTTAGGGTTATTAAAATCAGAAAATTATACTCAAGCCTCTAAATTAGTTTTACCTCAAGAGGCTCTAGGATTACCCCGACTAGATTTGTATCTTCAATCTTGCGCGGCATCACCATTGAGCGACTTTGTCTTAACAGTGTCCTTACGTTATGATAATGTAGAGTCAAATGATTTGATCGAAGGACTCATTACCCATCGCGATCGCCTCGATCTTTTAATTAATCAACAGTCTGAATCGATATAGATAGCGAAATTATAATGAAAATTAACAACTCGGAGGTTCCTGCACGGATAAATCCTTAAGCTTTTTACCGTTGATGGCATAGATATTATCTTCGTAGGAACTGGCAAATGATGTTAAGGATTGAGTAATAGGAATAGAGCCATAGCCGCATTTGTTAGTAGTAAGATTTTTGGTAGTAGGTTTGATGATTTTGAGTAAATACGATCGCTGAGGTTTTAGTCCTGCCAAGACAAATTTAGTATTAGAAGCTTTATAACTGCGATCGGACTTGGGCGAGTCTTTAGTACAAACTCTGGTTGCTTCTAGGGCAAATTTGGCGGGAATAAATTTTTGGCTCTCGACTAACTTTTGGCTTTTAGCCGACTTTTGACTTTCAACTAATACTAAAGCTGGAATCGTACTTGATTTAAAACTCATTTCACCACATCTATCCGTAACAAGCTTACGAAAAGTAATTCTTTGCACCGAAATTGCTACTTTTGCCTTGGGTTTGAGATTAGTAATATAAACCTTGTCCTCAGCCCGAAATACAGTGGCGATCGCTTTCGGGATCGGTTCCGCCATAATTTGATGGCTTCTAACCCAATCCATAATTATCAATAAGCACAAAAAATTTAAGACTTTCATAATCGGAAATATTGAATTAGGAACATTTCATTAGTAATTCCGTTGCCTTCTATCCATTCGAGTATCGTCTCTTCTTCAAAAACGACTCCCAAATGTATTTGCACCATATAGTCTTCAATACTTATAGTCATCTAATAATTTATCATTTGTTTATTAGCGATCGCCCCTAAAGCTCAAATCTTTCTGCTCAAAGCCTAATTGTTTAGTTGCTGGTTTCTTTTCTGTAAATGCGATCGCCTCAGCCAGAAATATCTCTAAAATTATTTAAGCCATGCGATCGGTTGCGCGTTTGCCGCCCCAGGTTTTAATAATGCGATCGTCATACTCATCGGCGGCTTCGAGTACGGTTGTCAATGAGGTTTGCAATTCATTTTTATCGCAGGATGAACCGATCAAACTAGCTTGAAATCTAATATCACCGTCTTTATCTAAACTAAATGCCCCAAATTGTAAATCAAAGTTTTGATCTAATAAAAACCGCATGAGGTCGGGTGTAATCTCTGCCCCTGTCACCACATAAGACCAAGCCGAAATTACAGATTCATCAACACCCCAAGGCAGAACCTCAATCATGGCGGTTGCCGAACCTACAGGCACAATAAAAATTGGAAGATTGTTAGGCGGAATATATTGATCTTGGCAAATTTCGGCAACCCAAGGCTCAATTTTTTCATAACAAGTTTGCTGGGCAGTGGTTGTAAATTTCATGGTGGTATTTTGGTATTAAGGTGCTAGAGGTATTAGATTAGATATCGTAAAAAATCCTCTACATCAGAATAGCTCTAACTGCATATCTTTACCTTTACCATTACTTAACCTTGAAGATAATCCAACCCTTTAGCCACGAAAATATTCCGATCTAGCCCAGATGGTAACGTCCGTTCTTGAAGAAAAGTTTTTGCCCGATCGCTTATACTCCCAGACTTAGGTACAAACTCTTTAGACTGGGTTAAATTTGCTTGGGGCGATCGCAGATCTAGTAAATAATGCACAGCCAAAGATTGAAACGAACGCAATTGGCGATAATCTAGCTGAGTTTGAATGGATTTAGGTAAATTAATAATACGCTGGCGTACTAATTTATCCGTAATATCAACTTGCTTAACATTGTCGGCAATTAGGCGATCTAAAGTTTGGGCATCAATATTAGCGGCATCAATTACGGGGAAATCTATGGTTTTTCGGGGACTTTGTAATGGATGAAACTGTGCTTTATGCGTAGTTAGATCGAATTCAATAAAACCTTTATCCTCATCCGCTTCTTTCCAAATATCATTACTCGTGCGCTCGATCGCCCCAGCATAATAGGCATTGCGTCCCAAATGGGTATAGGTATGATAATGTCCGCAAGCAACGTAATCCCAAGGTAATTGTAAAACTCGTTCGGGAATGTCGTAACCACCATAATCATTAATGCGATCGCTATCCACCGTGCCATGAAGCATCAACAAGTTATAGTCAAAATCAGAATCTGGCTCAATCAGGATTTGGTCGAGTCGTTCTAATGAATTATGGGGCAAACAAAAAACTTTAGCTTTACCGCCACAGACTGAAATCGCTTCGGGCTTAGAAGTCACAACCGTAATATTAGGAATTAAGCTGAGTAGGTCTAAAATACATCGGTTATCTACCGTTTTAATTGATTCGTGATTGCCAGCGATCGCCACAATTTCCGCATTGCATTCCGAGCGAAACCTTACTAACTCCCGTTGGGTTTGACAAATTGCCAAGTTGGTAGGACGAGGTACGTGAAAAATATCTCCCGCCATCAATACTAAATCGGGCTTTAGGGCAATAGTTCGATCTAAAGCTTCCTTAAATGCCGAAAACACATCAGCTTCGCGGCGATTGATGCCCTGACTGGTAACTCGACTGTAAGCTCTAAAGCCTAAGTGCAAATCTGCTAAATGAACGACACGCATTTATTAAAACCTAAGTCTAAAACCTAATCCTATAATCCAATCAAATATTTCTTCCACTCTTGATGTCCACCACCACGCAAATACTTTGTTACCTCAAAATAAAGTCCACTGTGAGGACGGCGGGGATTTTTTCGTAAAGGCATACTGGCTTCTTTAGGGGTTTGGTTCCCTTTTTTGACATTACATTTAACGCACGCTGTAACCATATTTTCCCAAGTATCGCCGCCTTTACGCGATTTAGGAATAACGTGATCGAGGGTTAACTCTTCGCCCGTATAGCCGCAGTATTGACAAGAGTGACCGTCTCTATGCAAGACATTTCTCCTAGTTAAAGGTACGTCTTTGTAGGGTAAGTTAACGTAGTGATAAAGTCGGATAACTGTAGGCAGTGGAAAATTTGGAGCAAGCATTTTACCGTTATGCTCTACCTGCTCGGCTTTGCCTTTGAGTAATAAAACAACAGCACGTTGCCAGTTTGTGATGTTTAATGGCTCGTAGGATGCATTGAGGACTAGGACTTTAGCCATAGCTCATTTTTAATCGTAAGCTCAGTTTTTAAAACTCTTTCAGTGATGCTAACACACAGAAGCTAATATCAGATAAAAAATTTATTTTTTCTAGTTCATCGCTTATTCATCGCTTGTTCATCACTTGTTCATCACTTGTTCATCTGAGTGGTGGAGCATACATTAATCCTCCATTTGTCCATAGCTTATTTAAGCCGCGATCGATATTTAATTTAGTATCTTTGCCCAAATTGCGATCGTAGATTTCGCCATAATTACCTACTGATTTAACTACTCTTGCGGCAAAGTCATTAGCCAAACCCATATTTTGCCCGAGATTGGTACTTTTGCCATCAGCACTTGGTATGCCTAAAAATCTTGTAAGTTCGGGATTGTTTTCACCTTTTTTGGCATTTATTTCAGAAGTATTTTGAATGATATTTTTAGAGGTAATTCCTAACTCTTCGGCAGCGATCGCACTATAAATTATCCATCTGACGGCATTAGACCACCTCGGATCTCCATCTCGGACGGCAGGAGCTAGGGGTTCTTTAGATAAAACTACATCTAATAAAATGTTGTCATTGGCATTGGGTAATAAAGTACGGCGCGAACTCAAAGCAGAGCGATCGGCTGTGACCGCTACACAACGTCCTGCTTGATAGGCATTAAACGTAGCATTGATATCATCAAAGGTAATGGGCTTATAGGAAATATTGAGCTTGCCCATTTGCTCGGTTAAATTCGCTTCGTGGGTAGTGCCAATTTGAATACAGATCGAGGCATTTTTTAAATCTTTTAAAGACTTAATGTTGCCACTCTTTTTGACCATAAGTCCCTGCCCGTCATAAAAAACCACTGGGGCAAATTCTAAACCTGTATCGGTATCGCGTGTAGCAGTGAGCGTGGTATTACGACTTAAAATATCGATTTCCCCAGTTTGTAAGGCAGTAAATCGATCTTTGGCACTGAGGTTACGATATTCTACAGATTCAGGGTTATCAAATAAGGCGGCAGCGATCGCCCGACAGATATCTACATCCAGTCCCGAATATTTACCCTGAGCATCCACAAAGCTAAAGCCCGGCACCTCTCCACTTACCCCACAAATCAAACTGCCGCGATTTAAGACTATATCTAATCTACTTGGGGGCTTGCTATCAGAAGTAGGGTCAGAAGTAATACATGAGGATAATCCTAACAATCCCAGCCCTAAGATTACAATTTTAGACCCTTTAATAAATCCTTGCCTAAATTCCTGCCCCTTCCATAAATTCATCATTTTCAGGTGTTGTCCCATTAGTCCCATTATTGTTAGTGTCGTTACAGGTAAAGTTTTTAGGTCTTACATTCTTAAGCAGTTCGCAGTCGATCGCAAAAGTATTAGTTAGTCTATCTTGTTTTTGGATTTCTAACTGTTCGACTCGCTTTAGCAATCCTCTAATTACATCGCCTTCAGGATCGGGAGTATGACAGTGATCTAGAGGTGCAACTACTTCGCCATGCCGATGCACTACTCGCCCCGGAATTCCAACTACAGTACAGTCACTAGGCACGCTTTTTAGTACAACTGAGCCAGCCCCAATCCGAGAGTTATCACCAATCTCAATATTTCCCAACACCTTAGCACCCGCTCCAATTACCACATTATTACCGAGGGTAGGATGACGTTTGCCGATATCTTTGCCCGTTCCACCAAGGGTAACTCCTTGATAGATTAGAGCATTGTCGCCAATAATTGCCGTTTCACCAATAACTACGCCCATCCCATGATCGATAAACGTACCTTTACCAATTACCGCACCAGGATGAATTTCAATTCCTGTAAACCAACGAGCCAGTTGCGAAATCAACCGAGGAACGATCGGTAAGTTTAAGTTATTTAGTACATGAGCGAGTCTATACAGCCAAATAGCGTGTAAACCCGGATAACACAGAATTACTTCTAGCCAATTACGGGCAGCAGGGTCACGGGCAAAAATTACTTCAAAATCTGTGCGGATTGTATCGAACACTTGATATCTCTATAAAGCTTAGGTGTTAAAGTTTCAGCCTAAGAAAAACTGTAAAAATACTTACATTCGATCATAACAGTAGTTAGAGCAAGGAGATTTCATCTGGCTTTCTTTTTAAAGTTTTTATTTACGAGATTTTTCTCTTCTTTGATAGTTCCAGCAAATAGTTCTAGCAACTTATACATTTTTATTCTTTTTTATACTTTTTGATACATTGGCAGACATTTGGATAAGTCTAGTTGTTTCTAAATTAAATTTTGAGTGATTGACTTAGAGTCTGCCTTTGTCTTTGCGCTTAGTGGTAACTTATGGGTGACAACTCAGGTTATTTATCTATGGAATTATTTGCAGTTCTAAAAAGTCGAAAGTTATTGTCGCTTTTATTTTTAGGATTTTCTTCGGGCTTACCTTTATTTCTCACCAGTCGAACTTTACAAGTATGGCTGACTGAAGCGCAGGTAGATTTAGGACTGATCGGTTGGTTGAGCTTAGTGCGGTTACCCTATACGCTCAAGTTCTTGTGGTCGCCTTTTTTAGATCGGTTTATTCCGCCGTTTTTAGGACGCAGACGGGGTTGGTTGGTACTGACTCAAATAGGATTGATGATGGCGATCGCTTGGATGTCAAGGCAAAATCCCAAAGAGGGATTGGAACTACTGGCAGTTAATGCTTTAATTATTGCCTTTTTAAGTGCAACCCAAGATATTGCTGGTGATGCCTATCGGACTGATATTTTGGCACCGACAGAGTTAGGCTTAGGAGCTTCGATTTGGATTTTGGGCTATCGGGTGGCAATTTTAACTACAAGTTCGGTAGCTTTGGTTTTAGCCGATTCTTTACCATGGTCAACAATTTATCTTTTAATGGCGTTGTTAATGGGAGTGGGAATTTTGGCTGCGATTTATGCCCCCGAACCTCTCGATCAAGAGCGATCGCCTGACTCTTTGGTTGATGCAGTTTATTTACCTTTTCAAGAATTTTTCCAACGTAAGGGAATCATTTTAGGGATTACGATCCTCGGTTTCATTTTATTTTTCAAGTTTGGCGATGCTTTAGTTGGCAACATGGCAACTCCATTTTTGGTAGACATTGGCTTTACTAAAAAAATTATTGGGGCAGTGCAGGGCGGTTGGGGCTTTATGGCGACAACTTTGGGCGTAGTTTTGGGTGGTGTAGTTTTAACCAAAATCGGGATTAATCGCTCGCTGTGGGTGTTTGGTGGATTGCAAGCTTTAAGTAATCTCAGCTATTTTGGCTTGTCGCTAATTGGTAAAAACGATATAGCTTTATTAGTCGTAATCAGTATTGAAAACCTCTGTGCGGGGATGGTTACAGCCGTGTTTGTCGCTTATTTAATGAGTCTGTGCAATCAAAAATTCTCGGCTACTCAGTTTGCACTCCTTTCAAGCTTGATGGCGGCAGGTAACGATATTCTCTCTGCCCCTGCGGGAGAGTTGGTTAAGATTATGGGTTGGTCAAATTTTTTTGCAGGCACGATCGCTGCCGCCATACCAGGAATGCTGTTATTATCTCTTGTCGCTCCTTGGTCTAGTGAACCTGTAGAAGATTCTTTATAATTTCTATTTCCTTATGAGAGCCATAATCGAAGACGAAGTTTTATTTATCAATCACGAAGATATCCCTAAGTATAAAAAGGATGGTTCGATCGTCCGAAATAGTTATTTTTGGGCATTACGTTCTATTGCAGCAATCCATCGAAGCGATCGCGATTGGGAATATGAAGCCGAAGTCTGGTTTGCCCTGCAACGGATGTTATTATCTTTTAGCGAATCTAGATATTTACGCCTAAAGGAAATTACCCTAGAGTTTGATGACGATCGCGAGATTCCAGATCTACTAAGAGCGGTTTCCACTAGAGGAGATAGTTAAAATTAGTAATGGAAATTAGAAAGATTACTGAATCCGAACGAGA
>Ga0163154_10007454_pt1 | contig 13032 bp, 8 predicted proteins | sample OliLakLV19MP9P1_FD_148649 | JGI IMG/M metagenome (GOLD analysis project Ga0163154, IMG submission 148649) | Freshwater microbial mat bacterial communities from Lake Vanda, McMurdo Dry Valleys, Antarctica - Oligotrophic Lake LV.19.MP9.P1 | ecosystem: Environmental > Aquatic > Freshwater > Lake >... | reverse complement strand
GTGTTAACCAATTAGGCCCGTGGTGGGCGGCAACTGCTGTAGAACCTTCAGTATGTGATTCAGAATGAGCCAACATTTCGGAATGTCCTGATTCTTCAACGTGCTCAACTCCGGTAGTATGTGCAGCTTCAGCATGAATAGGAGCAACTTCATGTGCAGCTTCATGACTATGCTCTACTCCTACTCCAAAAATTGCCAAAATTATTCCCAAAGCAAAAATTACAACTCCTAAAGCTAATGCAATGAAAAGATTGCGCTTGAAATTAGGCGATAAAACTAGTTGTTCGTCAACGGAAGCGGTAACCGCATGTGCCATATTGTTATAAACTAAATTATATGAATTTATTCTTGATTTTGTAGTGTTTGTACATAACACACTATTTTCCATCTGTCTTCTACAGAAATTTGAGATGCGTGCGACCACATTCTATTTCTTCCAAAAGTAATGGTGTGGAAAATATGACCTTCTGTATCTAATTTCACTCTTCCTTTACTGTATGATGGAACACCTTTATACACTTTGCCAACGGCACCATCTCCTTGTCCAGTTTCACCATGGCAATGCTGACAAAATCTCTCGTAAAGTACTTTTCCATCTGCTAATAAAGCTGTAGAATCTACAGTATATGCCCCTGATTTTTTGTAAATACTCTTTACATATTTACCCGATAGTTCAAAACTGTCTTTGTTTATATGATAAGAAACCACGTTTTCAGCCATTACATTACCGAAATTAGCGGTATATTTTGCGACTTTAATTGTACCTGCCACTGGTTTCCTCATGTTCATGCCATAAGGATTGATAGGATTAGAATTGTATTCTGCGTGATTTTTATCTGTAACTTGACTAAGTGGCTCGTAAGCTCTGGAATGATACATTTCAGGTGCATATTCGATTCCTGTATTGTTAGGATCTTTTTTGCAAGATGCCAATAATATTACAAAAATTGATGAAAGTATAATTGAATAAATTTTCATTATTAACTGTGGAAATTTTAAGACGCCAATTTGGTGCATTTATAAACTAAATTTCTTTTTCATTTACTTCAGAAGCCCCATTTAAAGAAAGCAATTGGGCTAATTCCTCTTTAGAATTTTTATTTTTTGATAAGTCTATTGCCATTACAAACTTGTCGTCAGTAACTCTTTCATCAAAAATCACTGGTTTTGACCATGGAAACAAATTACTTGCAGTCAAAAAAGTACCAACCATACCAAAAGCAGAAAAAAGAACCGTTATTTCAAAAGTGATAGGAATAAAATCTGGGAGAGGAATATTATTCTTTCCACCTATATTCATGGGCCAATCGAAACCTAACATCCAAATCATCATTATTAATGCACATGCTGTACCAGTAATACCAAACATAAATGCAGCTTTTGGCAATCTAGACTTTTTAATACCCAATACATCATCAATACCATGAATTGGGTAGGGAGAAAATACTTCGTGAATTTTAACGCCTGCACCACGTAATTCTTCAATGGCATGCATTACTACATCCTCATCTTCGAATACACCTACTATAAAATGTTTACTATTAGACATGTGCTTTATCTGTTGATTTAAAATATGCTTTCTGTTGATGTTTTTGCGATGAATTTAATATTGCTTTTACTTCAGCCATATTCACCACAGGTAAAAACTTAGCGAACAAAAAGAATAAAGTAAAGAATAAACCAAACGAGAATATATAATACCCAATCTCAACCGAAGTAGGTGCATACATAGCCCAACTAGAAGGTAAATAATCTCTATGCAACGAGGTAACGATAATTACAAACCGCTCAAACCACATACCAATATTGACAATGATTGAAATCACAAAAGTTGCGGCAATGTTTCTTCTCAATTTGCGAATCCAAAATAACTGCGGAGATATTACGTTACAGGTCATCATAGACCAATATGCCCACCAATAAGGCCCTGTAGCACGGTTGATAAATGCATAAGACTCATATTCTACTCCTGAATACCAAGCGATAAAGAACTCAGTAATGTAAGCCACACCTACGATGGAACCCGTGAGAATAATGATTTTATTCATCGTTTCAACATGCTCGAGGGTGATATAATCTTCCAATTTATATACTACTCTAGTAACAAGCATCAATGTCAACACCATTGCAAAGCCTGAGAAAATAGCCCCAGCAACAAAATATGGAGGGAAAATGGTGGTATGCCAACCTGGAACAAGCGAAGTTGCAAAATCCATACTTACGATAGTATGCACAGATAATACCAAAGGAGTAGATAACCCTGCCAAAATTAAAGATACAGCCTCATATCTTGACCAATCTTTTGCACCACCCGTCCAACCGAAAGCTAAGGTACCATATACAATTTTAGAAATTTTATTTGTTGCTCTGTCTCTAATTGTAGCCAAATCAGGTACCATGCCCAAATACCAAAAAACCAATGATACAGATAAATAGGTACTGATAGCAAACACATCCCAAACCAATGGAGAGTTGAAATTTACCCAAAGAGAACCAAACGCATTGGGCAATGGAAGAGGCCAATAAGCCAACCAAGGCCGACCCATGTGCCCAAAAATGAAACTTGCCGCACATAACACCGCAAAAATCGTCATTGCCTCCGCAGATCTATTGATTGATGTTCTCCATTTTTGACGAAATAATAGCAGAATGGCTGAAATTAGAGTTCCTGCGTGACCAATACCTACCCACCATACGAAGTTGGTAATATCCCAAGCCCAACCCACAGTTTTATTTAAACCCCACATACCTACACCAAACCAGAACGTTTTGTACAAATTGTAAAGGCCATAGCTCAATAGTAGCAAGGATATGGAAAAAGCCATTAACCATCTTTTGTTAGGTGCTGACTCAACATGTCGTGAGATATCCTGCGTAACATCGTGGAACGTTTTTCCACCTTTTACCAAATCAGGCCTTACGTGTGAAGAAATGTGCATAAATTATTGACTGTTAATATTTTATATCTTTTGACTAAGCGTTTCTTATTTTTGTTAGATAAGAAACAGATGGTTTCACGTTCAACTCTTCAAGTAGATGATAGGCACGCTCCTTATTTTCTTCATTTAATAATTTGAAAATACGGCTTTCAGGATCATTCATATCGCCAAATACCAGGGCATCGCCAGGACAAGACTGTGAACATGCTGTTTCTATTTCTCCATCAACTGGTCTGCGTCTTTCAATTTTTGCTGCTAATTTTCCAGATTGAATTCTTTGCACGCACATTGAGCATTTTTCAATCACTCCCCTAGCCCTCACTGTAACATCAGGGTTCAATACCATTCTTCCCAAATCAGATTGCGAAGGGTTGATATCTTGAAAATCAGTATTATAATAATAGCTGAACCAATTGAATCTACGCACTTTATATGGGCAGTTGTTAGCACAATAGCGTGTACCTACACAACGGTTGTATGTCATTTGGTTTAACCCTTCTGTGCTATGTGTGGTAGCTAAAACTGGGCAAACTGTCTCGCAAGGTGCATTGTTGCAATGTTGGCACATTACTGGTTGGAACACAACTTGAGGGTTTTCAGATGGATTTTCTCTTTCTCTGTCCATCAATCCTGCGACACTCTTATCATCAGGATTCAAGGCATCTGAAGAATAGTATCTATCGATGCGAATCCAGTGCATTTCCCTTCTATTCAATACTTCTTTTCTGCCAACTACTGGGATATTATTTTCTGCCTGACAGCTAATAACACAAGCTCCACATCCAGTACAAGAATTCAAATCTATGGCTAAACCCCAGAAGTGATTGTTGTAAGTATGAGTTTTTAAACCGTTTGTGTTCCAGATAGAAATTTCTTCTGGGCTTTTAGGACCTCCTGTTGTATTTATCTTAGGCTCGTATCTTCCTGCATTAGGGCTTTTTACATATTCACTCAATATAGATTCCTGCACTATTGGGCGGGACATCATTGTTTGGTGAGTTTGTGTTTGTGCTATATCACGTTTCTCTCCAGTTTTTGACAAACCCGTTACAATTCCAGAAAAAATCAAATTTCCATTCAGGTTTTCAATCAATGGATAAGCATTTTGCCCCACATTAATAGCCGCTTTTCCTGCTACTTCTCTTCCATACCCAATAGCTACTGAAACAGTATTGTAAGCCTGACCTGGTTGAATCAATATAGGTAGCGTAATTGATTTGCCTGATTTCGTGTCTAGCTTTACTAAATCGCCTTGCTCAAATCCCTTTTCAGTGGCTAATTTTTGCGAGATCGTAATGTAATTGTCCCAAGTGGCTTTGGAAACAGGCTCAGGAAATTCTTGTAACCAAGGATTGTTTGCCTGAGAACCAGTACCCATTCCTACTTTTTCATATATTGTATATTCCGTTTCGGCTTCATTGGCTTTATAAGAATTGGCAATGGCAGAAGAAACTGTGGTGATATCAAAACTATAATTTACACTTTCAGATGCATTTGATTCAAAAACTGCATTATGTAAAGAATTATCCCAAAACTCTTGGAATGAACCATATTTTGTCTGTAATGGATAAACACCTGACTTCCAAGCAGATTGTACATACAAATATGCCTCTGTAGGATTTCCTGCCCAAGACAATAAGGATTCGATTGCCTGACGGGTTTTAAATAATGGGGTGATTACAGGTTGACCTAAGCTATAAAACCCTTTTTTAGGATTAGCATCTGACCAGCTTTCCAAAAAATGATGGTCGGGAGCTACAAAGCCACAAAGTGCAGTTGTTTCATCCGGACGATCGGAAAGTGAAATTGTTAAATCAACCTTTGATAGAGCAGATTTTAGAATATTACCAGAAGGATGATTGTAAACAGGATTGGCACCTAAGAAAATAACAGCACCAACTTTTCCTGCTTTTACATCTTCTACAAAAGTAGTAAAATCAGTATCGTTTCCTTTTCTATAATATGTAGGTGTGGCCGCATTAACAGCTGCACCGTAATTTCCTAATAAACTGTTGATAGCATTAACTATCAATTGCACATTTAAATCGTTTGATTTACTGACAACTAAAGATTTTCCTTTAGAAGCCAATAAATCATCAGCGGCTTTCTGTAAAAATTTAATATCTTTTACTTCGCCTACGCTCAGCTTGGAAACTCCTGACTTTGAAGCCAATAAATTGTACAAATTAGCAACTGCCAACCCTTCTTGCGATGGTTTAATTGCTGATCGAAAATCAGCATTTGCACCAGTCATTGACATGGTAGTCTCAAACTGATAGTGGCGTGACATCGTTTTCTTCGATTTGCCTAATCTTCTTCCAGCAGCATATTGTTTATTAAACTCAACAGGCGACAACCAAGTGCCTAAAAAATCGGCTCCAAAACTTACAATTACATCCGCTTTGCTGAAATCGAAAGATGGAAGTGCATTTCCACCATAAGATTTGTTGTTGGCTTCTACAATAGCTGCTGCAGAATTGGCATCGTAAGTAACTATTGTGGCAGCAGGATATTGAGCTATAAACTCTCCAATTGCTTTATTTAATGAAGGACTTAAAATTGTATTTGAAACAATTTTGATAGATTTTCCTGAGGAAGAAATAGTTTTTAATTTGGCAATTACTTGGGCATCTAATTCGTCCCAAGCTACATTTTTATCGCCAATTTTAGGCCCTCTATACCTTTCTTTATCATACAAAGACAAAACTGAAGCTCCTACTCTTGGGCTAATGCCTCCTTGTGTAATTGAAGAATTTTTATTTCCTTCTATTTTAATTGGTCTACCTTCTCTGGTTTTTACTACTATACTACAAAAATCGCCTCCATCTACATAAGTAGAAGAGTACCAGTTTGGCAAAGTAGGATCTACATCTTCGGGTTTATTTAAGTAAGGAATAGCCTTCCTTACAGGAGTTTCGCACGCTGCCAATGTAGCAGCTGCTAAACTAAAACCCATTAATTTCAAAAAGTCTCTTCTATAAGTACCTGATTCATCGTTTGACGGATTGTCAGAGAACTCATTTTTTGCTGTATTAACAAACTCAGGTGACTGATTCAGTTCTTCAATACCCCTCCAATAAGTTTTGTTATTTTCCTGCATATAAAATATCTTTGTTCAGTATTGTAAGCCTAATAAATTTCTTAACTATTAATAATGGCATTTAGAGCATTCCAAGCCACCAATGTCTTTTACTTTCATTGGTTCTTTTGAACCTTTACTGTGGGCTGCCATTAAATTGTCGTAATAATGGTTGTCTTTGCCATTCACCGCGGTTTCTCTGTGGCAAGTAATACACCAACCCATTGTCAATGGAGAATATTGTTGCACTACTTCCATTGTTTCAATTGGTCCGTGACATTGCTGGCACTCAATTCCGCCTACATTTGTGTGTTGTGAGTGATTAAAATAGGCCAAATCGGGGAGATTGTGAACCCTAACCCACTCCACTGGTCGCCCAGTTTGAATGGCTTTGTATAATTTTTGAATTTCGGGCGATTCTTGTTTGATTGCATTATGGCAATTCATGCAAATATTAGTAGAAGGAATATTGGCTGTTTTGCTTTTGTAAGCTCCGGTATGGCAATATTGACAGCCGATTTTATATTCGCCAGCATGCAATTTGTGAGAAAACGCAATAGGCTGGGTTGGTGCATAGCCTTGGGTAATTCCAATACCGACTAGCCCATCAATACAAGCTTTTCCCGCAATAAGTACAAAAACAATGGCGATTCCGGTTTTGAATGCTTTACTATTATATATAGCAGATATATCAAATTTAAGATTTACTTGTTCTGCATCAATCTCGGAGAGATTGCCTTGGTTGTTCAGATACTTGGTAAGGATAGAAATTACCAACACCAAAATGATAAGTATCAGCACCAAAATGATAACGAATACCGCTAATATATAATTAAGTGTAGAAGTATCTTGTGTAGTGGCTGATGTTGTAGCAGCGGCAGAACCATCAGTAGGAGCTGGAGAAACTGCGGGAGCTGCAACTGCTTTTTCACTCTCCGATTTGATATAAGCTACAATAGATACGATTTCCTCGTCTTTGAAATCGAAGCTTTGCATTTGAGTTTTGCCAAACTTATTGTAAATCTCGTTGGCATAGGCATCGCCACTGTTAATGAGTATGGTAGAGTTGCGAATCCATTTAATGAGCCAAGGAAGTGGACGCCTAGCATGCACCCCTTTCAATCCTGGCCCTACTACTACCTCATCGCCAACGCCATGACATTGGGTACAATTATTCTCAAATAAGGCTTTACCTGCACTTATAATGGCATCGTCTGAGGGAATGGTTTGTGCAAAAGACGTGTTGTTTGTAAATACAAACGAAAATACTATAATGACTAGGGAAACTTTGTAAAGAAACTTGCCGAAAGGCTTGTGATTCATTGACATAAACAGCTTTTTCGTTTTGACTTCCGCAAAAGTAATACGGGGTTGCAATTATTCAAACAGGTGATTTGCTGATTTTTAATGCTGATGGTGGTTTTTTACAATTTTTCAGTCAAATTAGACTTGTATCCCACTATTTGGCATGATTTAATACAATTTTATACTTCAATTTAGAACGCTTATAAATTAATATTGTACACTAGCATAAAATTGACTTCAGAATAGGTGTAAAAAACAACACTAAATCTACTTATATCAATATATGGCTGCCTGCTTCGTAATTTTGAAACTTAGCATTTTTTTATTCGAAAGTGAATAATAACAAAAGTTGTTAATGCAGCCTATCGGCATTGCTCCCCTCGCCCAAAAACAGAAATAGCAGTAAGTACATGAACCATTGCCTTACTGCTAAATGTAAATATACCTGCTGCTAATTCTGTATGCTCCTGCTGCTAAATGCGCATGTACCGCCTGCTAATTTTAAATATAGCTCACGGTTTAGCACATGAGCTATGAATTATACCAGCTACAGCCAGCCGCACCGCATTGTGTAAAAACGAATTGCTCACTTTGAGCGGAAGCGGAGCGGTAAGCTACACTTGGAATGCAGCTACAGGTATAGCCATATCCAACAACCAAGCATTTAAAGCCACGGTGGCAGGTATGAATATTTATACCCTCACAGGGATGGATGCCAAAGGCTGCAAAGCCAGCGATACCGTTTCGGTAACGGCACACCCGCTTCCCATTATCGATGCAGTGAGCAATCAGGCATTATGTATGGGCGAATTCATCACCCTCAATGCCACAAGCAGTACCGGGCAGCATTGTGAACAATACCCCATTTATTGCCAGCCAAACGGGTAGTAGGGTTTACACTGTGACAGGCACAGGTGCCCAAGATTGCCAAAGCAAAGCCCTTATTACGCTTACGGTACACAAATTGCCCATAGTACAGGCTACATCTGACAAAACGGTATATTGCCCCGATGAAACTATTATTCTTTCAGCTATAGGTGCAAATGCGTATCTGTGGTCTGGGGGCGTAAGTAGCAATCAGCCTTTTGCAATTTCCATTCCTGGCAACTATCTGTATTCGGTAATAGGAACAGATTTGAACGGTTGCCACACTGCCGATACCATCACCGTGAAAGTGAAAACCGATGTGGTAATGCCTTTGCAACTCAGTACCAATCTTAGCAACACCAATATTGATGTATTGGTAAATGAAGAAATCAGTTTTGAAGCTATTGTAAACGATGCCGATAGCCACAATGGACAGGTGAAGGTTTACTACAAATGGGTGGGCTTCAATGCCGAAGCGGTAGGCATCAAGATTACTGTAGCCAACAACCGATTGCAATTCAATGAGCTATTGTTTCACCCCTCACCTAGCCACTACCCCAATGCCGACACCTTCGCCATTTTAGAAATCAGGTATTTCTTGCCTGTAGCAAGTTCTTTGCAAAGTATTCTTGTCCTTCTTATCTCTTCTTTTTGGAATTTGCGTTTATTGAATTCAAACAGCTTACCTATTTGAATATCAGAAAGATAAAGATGGTCTCCGCCTTCATCGAACCATTGCAATGCTTTTTGCAATTCATGATCAGAACAGGAAGATGCTTTGGGATTTAAAAAATATTTATTCAAAGCAGCCAATACAAAAGCCGGGAATACTTGCGTATTGAGCATTGGTTTTGCCACAGCAATAAATTCATTTTTCCACTCTTTGCCATGTGGATCAACTTTAGACCCATATTTTACTTGTGTGATTAAATGTGCCACTTCATGCAAATAAGTAACCAAAAACGAAAATGGATTCAAGTCGGCATTTACCGTGATGGCATGATGTTTTGTAGCAGGGTTATATCGGTAATCGCCCAAACGGGTTTGTCTTTTTTTATTGATTTTGAAATGGAATTTATTGTGATTCCACATTTGAAAACAATATTCTACCGATGCAGCAGGGAAATACTGATAAAAAACTTCAATGGGATTGGAAACTTTAAACATTTCTAGTAATTTGAAATAAAAATACAAAACTCATTTATTGAGTTTTCAACATATAGAATATTGGGTTGTATTAGGTTTTATTTTTTATCATTCAACCTAAATTTTTATCAAATAAATCTTTAAAATTATATCAATCACCCTAGCTTTAAATTGATTAAACACTAGTTTTGTTCCACTAAATCCCATTCAAATGCAATTCCAAAAGGCTGTTTGTACATTATTTACAATAGGTATATTCATCATTTCAACATCAGAATCAATTTCTCAGTCGTACAAAAACAGCAAATTATCTAGTGAACAACGTGTAGAAGACTTGCTAAAGCAAATGACTTTGGAAGACAAAATTGCCCAGTTGAGTGGCGATGGATTGAAAACTAAAACAAACAAGCGTTTGGGAATTCTTGGATTTGAAATGTCGGATGGGCCTATTGGTGTACGTACAGGAAAAGCCACAGCCTTTCCTGCTGGCGTGGCTTTGGCTTCGTCTTGGGATACAAATCTGGTTGCAAGAGTAGCAAGAGCCATAGCCATAGAGGCCAAAGCAAAGGGTTTGAATATGATGCTTGGTCCCACAGTAAATATTCACCGCTTAGCAATTGGTGGCAGAAATTTTGAAAGCTTTAGTGAAGATCCTTATTTGGCTTCCCGCATGGCTGTGGCCTATATCAAAGCCATGCAAAATGAAAATATAGTGGCTTGTGTAAAGCACTTTTGTTGCAACGACCAAGAATGGGAACGGATGCGTTACGATGCTGTAATTGATGCTCGCACTTTGCATGAAATACACCTACCCGCCTTTAAAGCGGCTGTGCAAGAGGCTGGCACTTATACCATTATGAGTGCTTACAACAAAATAAACGGGCTGTATGCAAGCGAAAACCCTGTATTACTGACTGAAATATTAAAAGAAAAATGGGGATTTAAAGGAGCCGTAGTTTCGGATTGGGAAGCTACACACAGTACCATTCCTTCTGCAAATGCAGGTTTAGATTTAGAAATGCCCACAGGCGTATATTTTGGCGATTCACTGCTAAGTGCGGCTCGAAGTGGAAAAGTGTCATTTTCTACTATTGATGATAAAGTTCGCAGAATATTATATGTAAAATTCAAAGCCGGACTTTTTGATTTCAACCCTGTCATTGACGAATCGAAAGTAAATAGTCCTGAACATCAACTATTGGCTTTGGAAGCAGCACAAAAAGGAATTATTCTACTTAAAAATGAAAATGAAATTCTTCCGCTCGACAAAAACAAACTAAAGAAAGTAGCGGTGATTGGCCCCAATGCAAATATCTCTCGCACAGGTGCTGGTGGCAGTTCGCAAGTGAATCCATACTATTCTATTACACCACTTAAAGCATTGAAAACCAAATTTGGAGATAAAATTATATTTGATTTTGCCCAAGGCGATGAAATTGACATCAAAGGAATAACCATAATTGATTCAAAATATTTAGTGGCTGAAAATGGGGAAAACGGACTTTCGGCAGCCTATTGGGATAAGTCTAACTTAGATGAGGCACTAGCTTACAAAACTAATATAGAACCCACTTCAGCCAGAGTTGATAAAAATATAGATTTCACTTACAACGACCCCGAATCGCCCGATTTAAAAATAGACAAAGACTATTGGATAGCCCGTTGGACAGGAAAATTAAAACCACCTATTTCGCGAAAATATAAAATCTATACCCAAACAGACGATGGAATACGTTTATTTTTCAATGGTAAATTGGTAATAGACAATTGGGATGTACACGGTACTGAAAAAGATTCTTTCGAAGTAAACTTGGAAGGCTTTAAAACCTACGATATAAAGATAGAATATTTTGAAGGGAATATGGGTGCGGTCGTTAAATTAGGTTGGGATTTGCCTTTGGATGGAGTTGAGACCAAAAGTGAAAATTTAATACCAGAAGCTATTGAAAAGGCGAAAAATGCAGACGTTGCCATCATATTTGCAGGCATGAGCAATCAATACGAATCGGAAGGGTTTGACACTAAAACACGCTTAAAATTGCCTTCAAAGCAAGATTCATTGATAGCGGCTGTGGCGAAGGTGAATAAAAACACCATCGTTTGCCTTACCAATGGCAATGGTTTGGCAATGCCTTGGCTTTCTGATGTAGCTGCCGTTTTAGAAGGCTGGTATTCAGGTCAGGAAGTGGGAAATGCTTTTGCCAATGTGCTGTTTGGAGCGTACAACCCATCTGCAAAGCTTACGAGTTCATTAATACGATCTGAAAACGATGTGCCAATGTTTTTAAAATACAAAGACACCACATTTAAAGTAGTATATGAAGAGAAATGGAGTGTGGGCTACCGTTACTTCGACAAATATAATAAAGAGCCACTGTTCCCATTTGGATATGGCTTGTCGTATACTACTTTTGAATATAATGATTTAAAAATAGTAAATTTGGGCAATCAGCTTGTGGTGAGCTTCACAATAAAAAATATTGGCAAACGCAAAGGCGAAGAAGTGGCACAATTATATGTAAAAAACCCAGTAAATAATATTCCTAGAGCCGTACGAGAATTGAAAGGATTTGCCAAAGTAGAGCTAAAACCTGGTCAAATGAAACGTATCGAAATGAAAATAAATACCAAAAACCTCAACTATTACAATGTAAGTAAGAATGATTTTGAAAGCATAGGTGGAGATTATGAAATACAAATAGGGGCTTCTTCTAGAGATATTAAATTGAGCAATAGAGTGATTGTAAAGTAATTTTGTGCTTTTACTCCTTATAATTAGAAATTAGTTTTTAGAAAAATTTAAAGTTTTCTCAAAAAAAAGTACTTGCTTTTTTGTCATTTCAAAAGCAGTGTAGGAAGCAAAAGCTTCCCAATTTGTATTAGGCTCAAACGGTAAATGGAGCAAAATCTTTCTCCATATCTGATATAAATCTAAGATATGCATTTCTAAATCTATATTTTCAGCATCAAAAGTAATAAATTCACCAGCCTTAGTTTTTTCTAAAATTTCTACTACAGAACTAGTTTTTGAAAAGACAGCTAAAATGGGTTTTTTCGATAAGATGTAGGGATAAAGTTTAGAGGCTGTATAATTGGAATCGGTAGAACCAGGAACAAGTAGTAAATCTGATTTTTTCAACAGGTGTAAAGACTCAAAATAGGGAATCCGATCTGTGATTTCAGTTACATAATCTTTAAGTCCTAATTTAATCGCGAGCGGCTCAATTGTCTTGATTCCTTTTCCAGCTGCAGCATAAGAAGTACCTATAAATTGAAGTTGGTAATGAGAAAACAGTTCAAAATCTTTATGCAATCCCAATTGAAAAGCTCCGAAAATAATTGTTAAAGCTTGCTGCATATCTGCTCCCCCTCTGCCTACATAGGTGATTTTGGCTTTTGAAGGGTTTGCATTTTTTGAAAGATTTTGTGTATTAAGTAAGCTTTCAAACCTTGATGCTATTTCAAAATCTTTTTCAAAAGCCCCAAACGGAATTACAATAAAATTGGATGGAGTTATATTTTTGTATCTTTTTTGAAGCATTTCGCAGTAACCTTGAGAAACGGCAATAATTCCAGCTACAGATTTCATGGCAATAGGCTCTAAAAATTTATTTAGATTGTAAGAAAACCAATACTTTGGTGGGCGATCACTTTTAGGTTTATTTCGATAAAAGTCTGAATGCCAAGGGTCTTGCA
>Ga0163154_10007450_pt1 | contig 13039 bp, 9 predicted proteins | sample OliLakLV19MP9P1_FD_148649 | JGI IMG/M metagenome (GOLD analysis project Ga0163154, IMG submission 148649) | Freshwater microbial mat bacterial communities from Lake Vanda, McMurdo Dry Valleys, Antarctica - Oligotrophic Lake LV.19.MP9.P1 | ecosystem: Environmental > Aquatic > Freshwater > Lake >... | reverse complement strand
CCCGCGCGGCCTGCGCGCCACCGCTCACGCCGCGCGCGCGCACGCCGCGCGGGTCGGCGAGCCCTGTCCGCTGGCGGTGCAGGGCGCTCGCACGACCCTGCGCGCCCCGCAGGGGCTCGACGCCGACCTCGCGCGCTGCTACGCGTGGGTCGCAGAGCAAGGCGACCTGCGCCGGCGCCGCGCGGTCCTCGTGCGGTTCGCCGCGCCCAGCGCGCGACGCTTCGGAGGACCGACGGCGCCCCACATCGCTCCACTGGCGACGGGGCTGCCATCGTGGTGGGATGCGCCACAAGGCCTCGTCGCGGGGTCGGGCACGGGTCCGCGCGGCGATGGTTGGGTCGCGCGCGGTTCCATGCTGGCCTCGCTCTTCATGGAACGTTACGACTGGGACGTGAACATCGCGCACCTGTTCCGAGCGCTCGGCCGCCCGCTGGTCTTCGTCGTCGATGAGTTCGACCGCGGCATGACGAGCGAGCGCGGGGTCGGGCCGCGCGGCGTCGACAACCGCCTCGCGCAGCTCGGCGCGCGCGAAGTGTTCCAGGCCGGAAACGCGTCGGTCCTGTTGCTGGAGCCGGAGGCCGTGCGATGAGCTTCTTCCGCCGTCCGCTCGTCGGGACCTCCGATCGCCTCGCGACGACGGGCGCGGCGCTGATCACGTTGGTGCTGTTCGCGCTCACCTTCGTCGGTCCCGCCGAGCTCAGCGACGCCGAAGTCGAGTTCCAGTCGACGAGCGCGCTCGCGCGCACCGGACGCCTCGCGCTCGGCGGCACGCCGGAGGCAGAGCGCATCCGCAAAGCAGTGCTCGCCGACCCGGGGCTCGCCAGCGCGCTGCATGTGCGAGTGGTGGGGACGGGCGCGGACGCCGAGGTCTACGGGCGCCAGGGTGTCGGCCAGGTGTTGCTCGCGCTGCCCTTCTATGCGGTCGGTCGCCTCTGGGCCTTCGTCGCGCCAGAGCTCGAGGCGGAAGGCGCCCGGCAGAGCTACGACGAAGTCGAGGCGTCCGAGAGCCTCGCGCACCTCGTCGTCGGGCTGCGCAACCCGTTGCTCGGCGCCGGCACCGTGTGGCTCGTGGCGATGTGTGCGTTGCGCCTCGGCGTCGGGCGTCGGTGCGCGACGCTAGCGGCGCTGGGCCTCGGGTCGACCACGTACCTATGGCCGCAGGCGCGCTCGAGCCTGTCGGACGTCCAGGCGACGTTCTGCTTGGCCCTCGCATTTCACCTCGTCCTGCTGGCGCGCGAGCGGCTCGATCGGTTGGAGATGCCGCGCGGGCGGATCGCGGTCGGCATCGGAGCTGCGCTGGCGCTCGCGTTCCTGTCGCGCATCGCCGTTGCGCCCGCGTGTGTGCTGCTCGCGGCGGTCGGCGAGACGGTGCTGCGGCTGGGCTCGCAGCGCATCCAGTCATCGCGTTGGTCGCCGCGCGGCACCGGCGGAGTGACACCGCGGCGCGCGCTCGTCCTCGGTGTCGCCCCGCTCCTCGCCGGCTTCGCGCTGTTCGTCGGCACGAACCTCGTCCGCTTCGGCGCGCCGTTCGATTCGGGCTACGGCAATGTGTTGGATGGCTCGATGTTCGGAGGCGACGCCTGGGCCGGCCTCAGTGGGCTCTGGCTCTCACCGGGGCGTGGTCTGCTCGTCTTCGCGCCGCTCGTGCTGCTCGTGCCGTTCGGTCTCGCGCGCGCGTTGCATGAGGGGGAGCGGCTCGTCATCACGACGATCGTCGGGGTCAGCGTGCTGATCACGCTGCCTGCGGTGTTCGCGCCGGAGTGGCACGGCGACGCCACGTACGGCCCGCGCTACCTGCTGCCGGCGCTGCCGTTCCTCTGGCTCTTCGTCGCGCTCGGCATCGAAGAAGGCGAGCGCCGCAGAGGTGTACGCTGGCTGGCCGGGACCCTCGCCTTGTTGGGGCTGATCGTGACGTTGGGCGGGGTCCTCGTCGACCATCCGACGAACGACGAGCTCACGCGCGCGGCGGCGCGGCACGCCTGGCCAGATGCGCAGAGTCTCGGGCTCCCCCTCGTCGCAACCGAGCCCGAGCTCGAACGCGAGCGGTTCGAGCGCACGCTCTGGGACCCGCGCTTCGCTGCGCCATTCAGCCATTGGCGCATCTTCCGCCACCGGGTCGCCGGGCTCGGCGAGGACTTCCCGGTGGCCACGATCTACTTCGTGCCGCATGCGGCCGTGCTCACCCCGACGGGTGAACGGTCACAGGAGTTCCGGCACTTCGGCTGGCGCGAGTTCGTGCGGCGCTTCGGCGGGCCGGCAGCCGTGCCGATCGTCGCGGCCCTGTTGCTGGTGCTGCTCGCCGCGGTGGCGCTGGTGCTCGGGCTCGATCGTACCGCGCAGTGATCGAAGCGTGGCTCCGTTCAGGCGCTGCGACGGACGTCGCGGCCCTTCGGCGTCGCGCGTGAGACACCGGTGTACGTGCACCAGTAGTCGAAGTCGACCGCGGCGCCGACGAGGACCGAGTCGAGCGTCGCCGCTTTTGTGGTCTCGTGCTTCGCCTTCCACTTCATCAACATGCCGTGCAGGGGCAAGTACTTGCGGCTCTTGAAGAGGAATGACTCCGTGTACGTGTTCTTGACCCGCTGCATCATCGTCGGCGGGCGGTCCTCGAGCTCGCCGAGGCACTGGGCGCGGACGGCGTCGCGCGCGAAGAGATCACCCTTCCAGAGCGATCCGTCAGCGTCGAGCTTCTGGAAGGCAGCCTTGCGCGACTCGCGCGCGAGGTCCTTGTGCGCGCGTTTCGGCTCGCGCCCTGCCACGTACATGACGAGCGCGCTGTCCGAGCGCACCGCGAGGCCCGAGTTCGTCGGGACATCGGTGAACTCGGGGAAGTGCGCGCGGTAGAGCTCGTTGTACATGCGATAGCCGCTGACGTACTCGAACGGCACGGCCAGGAGCGTGCGGAGGAACTCCGCGTCCTGGAACGGGCTCGTCAAGCGCAGGTTCTGCGCCCACGGCCACATCCAGGAGCCCGACGAGATGCCGGCGGAGCCGTAGTAGAGGTGCGTCATGTACGGCCGCGCGAACATGCCGATCCAGAACTGGAACTCGCGGTTCCCCGCCTTGCAGCGCGCGTATTCCGCCTGCAGCGTGTCGTACGGGTCGACGATGGCACGTTGCAACTCCGGCGAGAGCAGGCGCTTCACGCGCGCGCCGATGGCCTCGCGGGTGACACGCTCGACCGGGAACATGGCGACGTCGACGGCCGCGCCGCCGAGGTACTCACCGCCCCAGACGCCGTGGATCTGCTCGGGCGCCACTGGACGCTCGCGCAAGCGGCGGTACCCCTCCGGCGAGAAGTGCTCGCGCGCGCCGGCGCGATGGACCGCCTCGTGGCGCAGGCCGGCCTTCTTCGCGAGCATGCGCGCGATGACGACGTCGCGGTCGTCATCGGCCTTGCCCTCGATGATGTAGTGGGTCACGAAACTGACGCTCTTGCGCTGCTCGGGCGTCATGCAGCTCATGATCAAGCGCGTGTCGGCGCCGCCGGTGAGGCTCGCGAGCGCCTTGGGGTGGCGCTCGACGCGCCGCTGCACGGCGGCCTTGAACGCTTCCGCGACGCGCTGCGCGTGTTGTTCGAAGGTCTGTGCGCGATCGACCGGGATCTCCAGCGTGTCGTGGGTCCGGCGCTTCACGCCGCTCTTCGTGATCGTGACGATCGTGCCCGGGTCGAGGTTCCTCACCCCGCGCACCAGCGTGCGGCCACCGAGCGTCGACCCGAAGACGAAGAACTCGGCGACGCCGTCCGGATCGAGCTCGTTGCCACCGGGCACGAGGCCCATGAGGGGTTCGAGCTCGCTCGCGACTGCCACGAAGCCAGGTGCCTCGAGGACGAACAGCGGATGGAAGCCGAACGCGTCGTTGCCGAGCACGACCTCGTCCTTCTCGGCGTCGTGCGCGAGGAAAGCGAACGTGCCATTGCGCGGCGGCGTGAGCCCCGCGCCTTGCCCGACATAGCCCCGCAAGAGCGTCTCCGCGAGCTCGGAGTGCCCAGGCTTCGTCGTCGGCACGTCGTACGCGTCACCACTCGCGACGACGAAGCGACGCCCACCCGCCTCGGTGGCGGTCGGAGGCAGCGGCCGGTCGGACGTGACGACGACGGTCAGGTTGCCGCGCACGGTCTTCGTGATCGGACGGCGGCCGGCGAGCGAGAAGTCATCGATCGCGCGCTGCAACGCCGCCGCGTCAGGGGCGGCGCCATGGATGACTGAGGACACGGCCCCATCGGGTGCGGCACCCCGTGTGAAACAAGCGAGGAACATGGGAGGTCACGAACTCTCGCCGGGGGGCGGAGCCGCTGCTGGGTTCGAGGGGACGAGCGTCGGGTGGGTGGCGAGTGTTCACACGCCACCCCCCAATCCTAAACATGCATCGGATCGCGATTCGACCCTCCTGGAGATGGCGCGCGGCAATCCAGCCGTCGGGCTGCAGAGGAGCGCTCCTCGGCGCCGGTTAGCCCGACCCGCGCCCGGGACGCGTGACAGGTGCGACGTCGTCCTCCAGAGCGATGCGGATAGCGGGCGTTTCGAGGTCGTCGAACTGCCCTTTACGGACCGCCCACAGGAACGCCGCGAGCGCCCCTCCGCCCAGGGCGAGCGCCAGCGGCAAGACGATGTAGATGACCGACATTTGTTGCGAACTCAGGCGAGTTGCCGGGGCCGTTGACCACCCCGGATCGACAGCAGCGCGAGCCCGAGGACGGACGCGGAGCTGACGGGCATCAGGATCGCCGCGACGAGCGGGTCGACGAGCCCGAGCATCGCAGACACGACCGCGACACCGTTGTACACGAGCGAGAGCGCGAGGTTGCGGTGGATCGTCGCGAGGGTCCGACGGCTGAGGTCGACGAGCTCGACGAGAGGCGCGAGGCCCGGACGCGAGGAATACGCATCTGCGGCGGCGAGGCTCGCCTCGGCCCCGCCGTGGACGGCGATCCCGACCCCGGCCGCGGCGAGGGCGGCGGCGTCGTTGACGCCGTCCCCGACCATGACACAGGGCCGGCCCTGGGCCAGCAGCTCGCGGACTCGCGCCAGCTTCTCCTCGGGCTCGACGGCGCCCCGCGCGACGGCCGGATCGAGGCCGACCTCGCTTGCGACGCGCGCCACCGCGCCCTGCACGTCGCCGGAGAGGACCTCGGGCGTGAAGCCGCGGTCGACGAGCGCACGGAGCGCGTCGCGCGCCCCGTCCCGCGGCGCATCGATGAGGCCGAGGATCGCCGCGCAACGGCTCTCTCGCGCGGCGCCGACGACGGTGCAGCCCACGGCCTCGAGCCGGCGCGCCGCCGCCGCGAGCTCGGGTCCCAGGGCCGCGCCGTGGTGGGCGAGGTGCTCCAGCGAGCCGACGCGCACGTCCGCGCCGAGCACTCGGCCCCGGATGCCGCCGTCCAGCAGCTCTTCGACATCGGTCGCGCGGACCCCCGAGCGCGCGTCGCCTTCCAGTGCCGCGCACAGCGCGCGCGCGATCGGGTGCAGCGACACGGCCTCCAGCGCCGCGACGTCCGCGCGCAATTGTGTGTCGCCGACCCATTCGACGAGTGTCGGCGCGCCGCGCGTGATCGTCCCCGTCTTGTCGAGCAGGAGGTGCCCGCCGCGCGCGAGGCGCTCGAACACCGCCGCGTCCTTCACGAGCAGCCCCGCGCGCGCAGCGCGGCCGACGGCCACTGCGAGAGTCAAGGGCGTTGCCAGCCCGAGCGCGCACGGGCAGGCGACGATGAGCAGCGCGACCGTGTTGTCGATCGCCACCCCGAGGCCCGCGGCACGGAGCCAGTAGAGAAACGTCGCGAGCGCCAGCGCCGTCAGGATCCCTACGAACCAGCCGGCGATGCGGTCGGTGAAGCGCTCGATAGGTGGCTTCTCCGCGAGGCTCTCTTGCACGAGGCCCATGAGGCGCCCGATGCGGCTCGCGGCGCCGACCTCGGTGACCCGAATGCGCAGCGTCCCGCCGACGTTCTGGCTGCCCGCGTGGACCACGTCACCGACTCCGACCGCGACCGGCGTCGACTCGCCGGTGAGCAGCGCGCGGTCGATGCACGACGCGCCGACCTCGAGCGCGCCGTCGGCGGGCAGCGGCTCGCCCGAACGGACCTCGACGAGGTCGCCGGACACGAGCTCGGCGATCGTCACCTCCTCGATGACCTCATCTTGGCCAGCCCCGCGCACGACGCGGCAGCCGACAGGCGTGAGCGCGCGCATCAGGTCCACCGCGTCCGATGCGAAGCGCTGCTGCCGCGCCTGCACATAGCGTCCCGCGAGCAGCAAGAACACGAGCAAGGTCAACGAGTCGAAGTACGAGTCGCCGCGCGCGGTCACGGTGTTCCAGGTGCCCGCGAGCCCGCCCGCGACGAGCGCGATCGCGATCGGCAGGTCCAGGTTCGCCGTGCGTGTGCGCAGCGCGCCGTACGCGCCGCGCAGGAAGCGCTGGCCCGGCCACAGGATCGCGATCCAACCCAGCACGAGGCCCGTCCAGCGGAAGAGCGCCGCGTGGCTCGCCTGGAGGTCGCCGCTGGCGCCCGAATAGAGCGCAAACGCGACGAGCATCGCGTTTCCCGCAGAGACTCCGGCGACGCCGAGCTCGACGAGGAGGCGCCGCTCGGCGCGCTTCCCGAGCTCGCGCTGGATCTCGCTGTGCGCGGGGTGGACGGGGTAGCCGATCGATTCGAGGCGCGCTGCGATCGTCGAGAGCTCGACGCGCTGCGGGTCGTAGGTGATCGACACCCGCGAATCGCTTAGGCGCAGCTCGGCCGCGCGCACTCCAGGTACGAAGCGTGGCAGCTTCTCGACGAGCCACACGCAGGCTGCGCAGCGCACGCCCTCCAGCAAGAGGTCGATGCGCGCGAGCTCACCCGTCGTGCGCACGTGCTGGCGCTGGAACACCTCGCGGTCGAACGCGGCGTAGCTGCGGCGCGACGACCGCGCAGGCTCGCGGGTCGCGGCGTCGTCGAAGCGCGCGCGCAGGTCGTAATAGTCCGCGAGGCCCGACGCCAAGAGCGTCGCGCGCACCGCGCGGCAGCCGCTGCAGCAGTACTGCTCGGCGGACTCGGGCTCGACGAGGGCGGCGGGTACGGTCAGCCCACAGTGGGCGCACGCGGCGACGTGCGTGTCGTCCACGGTCGTCGCGGTCCCGGTGCGCGGGCGATAGTCAGCGAACTCCATCACTCGCTCCCTCCGGCGTCGCGGGGTGGATTGTCGTGTCGGCGACAACTGGCGCACAGCACGGCGGTAGCGTGTCCGGCGACGGGGTCGCCGAGCTGGCCTGCTGCGCCTCGACCGTGCGCGCGAGGTCGAGCGGCTCGAGCTCCAAACGGCCCGCGAGTGTGAAGAGACCCAAGACGACGAGCGCTGTGCTGGCGACGGCTCGAGAGCGGGGGCCGAAGCGCCGTGTCGCGCTGCGTATCGCCGCGCCGAGCGAGACGAGCACGGGCACCGTGCCGGCCCAGAAGACCGCCATCACGAGCATGCCCGAGAGTGGCGCGCCGGTGCCCGCCGCGGTGACGGCGAAGGCGTAGAGCCAGCCGCAGGGCAGGAACGTCGTCGTCGCGCCGATGGCCAGCGCGCGGGTCGTGGGGGGTAGTTGCAACGCGCGCGTCTGGGCGTGGCGCAAGAGGCGGGCGGCGCCCGCGGGCAGGCCGACGCGCGCCAATCGAGCGAGCGGCCCACGCGTCGCAAGGGCGCTCCATCCGAAGAGGCGTGCGAGCGTGACGAGCCCGAGCATCACGAGCGTCGCGCCCGCGAGCGCCGCGGCGAGGGGCTGCAGCCCCGACAGCGCGCCCGCGAGGTCGACGAGGTGTCCTGCGGTGCCGGCGGCCGCTCCGAGCAGCGTGTACCCGACGCCGCGCGCGAGGTGATAAGCGAGTTGCAGCTGCAGCGAGCTCGCCGTGGGGCGCGCACCGCCGGGCCCAGTTCGCGGCGAGTCTGCGCTGGCCTCTGGTCCCGCACCGACGACAAACGCCAGGAACGGCCCGCACATGCCGGCGCAGTGCAGCGAGCCGACGAGGCTCGCCGCGAGGATCGCGAGGAGCAGCGTCGTCATCGCACGGCATCCAGCTCGATCGGCCGGCCGGGGTGTGCCGCGGACACGGGCGGCTGCTCGATGGCAGTGACGTCCACGCGGCGCGTGTCGCGGAACTCCTGACCGTCGAGCGTCGCGAGCGTCTCGACCTCGTAAGCGCCCACGCGCTCCATCGGGAGCAGCGCGACGTAGCCGCCGTCCGGCAACGCCGATGCGGCCGCCGTTTGCCGCTCGCCGACCGAGTGGTGGTAAACGCGCACCTGCACAGCGGCGCCAGCGACGGGGTCGCCCGCCGCGTCGCGTAGCACGAGGCTCACCCTGCGCTGGCCCGTGCCGTCGCCGAGCGACGCCGGAGTGACGTCGAGTGTCCAGCCGAGCGCCGCGCTCCGCGCCGCAGCGGCGCGCACTTCGTCCCACGTGGACGCGCGGTCGTAGTACTCGGGCAGGATCGCATGACCTGAGCTGCCGCCGGCGATCTGCACGGCGAACATCATCGCGCTGACGTGGGCCGCGAGCAGCCCTACGATCGCGTACGGCCAGGGCGAACGCTTGCGTGCCGTCGCCGTGGGGTTCATTGGGCGGGTCCTGTGGGGCCGACGAGGCGCCAGTTGAGAGAGGTGGTCCAGCCGAGGTCGTCGGTGACCTTCAGCGTCGCGTCGATGCGTCCGTGGTCGAACGCGCTGCGCGGAGCGACGACGTGTAGGGGCTCGGTGATTGTCGCGCCGGGCGCGAGGACCACCTCGGTGTGCTGCGTGCGCGCTGCGAGGCGTAGACCGTAGGACGTGACCGCCTCGAAGGCATAAGCGCGCGGCGTGTCGGTGCGGTTCGTCAGCTTCACGCGCATCGTGTTCTCGATCTCGCCTCGCTCGAGGACCATGAACGGGCGGCCGAGGCTGCGCAGCAGTGTCACGTCCGCCTGCGGGCGGTCCGAGACGAGCGTCGCGAGCAGGATGCAGAGCCCAGCGATCAGCGCGCCGTAGATGGCGATCCGCGGGCGCAGGACGCGTGTGCGCTCGCCCTGGATCGCCGCCTGTGAGCTGAGCTTGATCAGGCCGCGCGGCTGGTGCGTCATGTCCATGATGTCATCACAGGCGTCGATGCACTGCGTGCAGTTCACGCACTCGAGCTGCAGGCCCTCGCGGATGTCGATGCCGGTGGGGCAGACGTGCACGCACATCTTGCAGTCGATGCAGGAGCCCGATCCAGCTTTCGCGCGAACCTCGAGCGACTGGCTCTTGTGCAGCGGCGCGCGCGGCTCACCGCGGCCTGGGTCATACGTGACGATCTTCGAGTTGCGGTCGAGCAGGACCGACTGGAGGCGACCGTACGGGCAACCGATGATGCAGAGTTGCTCGCGCCAGTAGGCGAAGTCGATCATCATCAGCGCCGTGAGCACGAGCACGATGATGAACGGCGCGACGTGCGCGGCGGGGGAGTGCCACATCCACTCCTTGACGGCATCGACGCCGACGAAGTACGAGATGAACGTCTGCGCGAGGTGCAACGAGAGCAACACAAAGATCGCATACATCGCGAGCTTGCGCCAGCCCGCGATCTGCTTGCGCGGCGCGCCGCCCACCCCTGCGCGGCCCGTGAGCAGGCGCTCGATCGGGCGGAACAGGAACTCCATGTACACGGTCTGCGGGCACGCCCAGCCGCACCACACGCGCCCGAAGATCGCCGTGACGAAGAAGATCGACAGGAAGATCGTCAGCACCGACAACGCGAGCAGCACCGTGTCGGTCGGCAGGAACGTCGAGCCGAAGAAGGTGAACCTGCGGTTCGGCAGGTCGAAGAGGAACGCAGGCGCGCCCTCGATACTGAGCCACGGCAGCGCCGAGTAGACCACCATCAACACGTACGCAACGATGCGGCGTCGCTGCCAGAGACGACCCTTCGAGAGGCGCGGGTAGAGCCAACGGCGGCTGCCGTCGGCTTCGAGCGTCGAGAGGACGTGCTGCGCGGGCGGCAGCAGGGCGGATGGGTCAACGGTCATGGTGAGAGGTGGTCGTGCGCCGCCCCGAGGTCCTCGCGGGGTCAGGGGCTGGGGCGGCGCGCCTACGACTGGGGGACTCGCATCGCGCGGTCAGTTCCCCGATCCCGGAGGCGGCGAGTCGGGCGCTGCCACGGGCGGCGTATTCCAGGGCGGAATCGTCACGCCCTCGGTCGGGCGGCTGCTCGCGAGGTTCTGGCCGCGCAGGGACGCGACGTACGCCGAGACGAGCACGACCTCGTTCTGGTCGAGGCGACCGCCCCACGCCGGCATGCCCTTCGCGGCGGAGCCGTTGATCACCGTCTTCGGGACGTCCTCGAGGGACTTCACGAGGAGGTAGGTCTCATCAGTCATGTTGGGGCCCGAGATGCCCGAGCCGTCCCGTCCGTGGCACGAGACACAGTTCGTCTGGAAGATCGCGTTGCCGACGGCGAGCCACTTCTGCTGCTCTGGGTCCTCGATGAATGAGAGCAGCGTCGCGTGGTCCAACGCGAGGTCGCCCAGCGAGGCGAACTGGCGCTCGAGGTTGCGTGTCATCTCGCGCTCGTAGGCCGCGCGGGTATCGACCAGGTCGCTGCGGACGAGGGACACGAAGTAGTACGCCGCCGAGAACCCGATGGTCGCCCAGAAGAGCGCGGTCCACCACCCGGGCAGCGGGTTGTCGTACTCCTGGATCCCGTCGTAGACGTGACCCGTCAGCGCTGTTTCGTTCGATTCAATCATGGCTGGATTGGGTCAGGACCGATCGCGATTGGCGCCGGGGTGGGAGCCAGAAAGAGTGCCTGGGCGACTCGGGCCCGTGCCTCTGCCTCGCGGCTGCAGCGGCCCGTCTTCGTCGCCGGTGAGGGGGATCTGGGACCAGGTCTGGATCTCCTTACGGCTGCGTGTCACCACCCACACCGTGATGCCGATGAAGACGACGACGAAGATGACGAGGCCGATCGTCGCGAAGTGCGTGAGCGCACCGTTCGAGAGGACATCCTTGATCATCAGCGGGTTCCCACTTTCGAATCACTCGCGGCAGGGGCTCCGCCGATCGGCTCGGCCGCGGCGGGCGCCGGGGCGAAGAGGTCGGTGCCCGTGCGCTGCAAGTACGCGATCAGCGCGATCACCTTGCGCTCGGCGAGGTCGACGACCTCGTCCTTGTGGTTCACGTAGGGCCGATTGTCGTTCTGTGCGATGAACTCGTCGGCGAATTTCTTCGCCTGCGCCTGTGCGTCCGCGACGGAGCGCTCGACCTCGGCGTCGGTGTACGGGACGCCGAGCGCCTGCATGGCGCGCATGCGGACCGGGATCTCGCTGAAGTCGATCTTCTTCCGCAGGAAGTGCGCATACGACGGCATGATCGAGCCTGGTGTCATATCACTCGGCTTCTCGAAGTGTTTGACGTGCCAGAACGTCGACTGCCTGCCGCCCTCACGCGCCAGGTCGGGGCCGATCCGCCGGCTGCCCCACTGGAACGGGTGGTCGTAGATGAACTCACCGGCTTTGGAGAACTCGCCATAACGCAGCTTCTCGGCCAACATCGGGCGGATCATCTGCGAGTGGCAGTTGTAACAACCCTCGGAGACGTAGATGTCGCGCCCGCAGAGCTCGAGGGGCGTGTAGGGCTTGACGCTGGCAATCGTCGGGATGTTCGAGCGGATGACAAACGTCGGGATGATCTCGACGAGCGAGGCGACGATCACGACGATGGCGACCCACACCGAGAAGCGGAGGGGGAGCCTCTCCCAACGGCGGTGCCACCAGTACGTCGAGAAGACATCGATCCTCTTCGCCGTCTCGGTGACCGCCACCATGCGCGTGACTGGTCTCGGCTCCATCGGATAGGCCGGCGCCAACGGGGGCGCCTCGTGCACCTCGACCGTGTACTCCTTCGGCCTGGCGGCCCAGGTCCGCAACAGGTTGTAGGCACCGACGAGTGCGCCTGAGAGGAACAGCGCGCCGCCGAGCACGCGGATCCAGTAGAAGGGGATGATCCTCAACGTCGTCTCGACGAAGTCGGGGTATGCGAGCTGTCCCTCCGGCGTCAGCGCGCGCCACATGAGGCCCTGCGTGACACCAGCGATGTACATCGACACGACGTACAAGAGGATGCCCACGGTGGCCAGCCAGAAATGTATCGTCGCAAGCCTGACGCTGTGCAGCGGCGCCTGGAACAAGCGCGGCGCGAGCCAGTAGATCAGGCCAAAGGCCATGAATGCGTTCCAGCCCAGAGCGCCCGCGTGCACGTGACCGATCGTCCAGTCCGTGTAGTGACTGAGCGAGTTGACGGACTTGATCGAGAGCAGCGGGCCCTCGAACGTCGCCATGCCGTAGAACGTGATCGCGACGACGAAGAACTTCAATACTGGGTCGGTCGTGACCTTGTGCCACGCACCCCTCAGCGTCAGGAGGCCGTTGATCATGCCCCCCCAGCTCGGCATCCACAGCATCAGCGAGAACAGCATGCCGAGCGTGTTGGCCCACTCCGGCAACGCCGTGTAGTGCAAGTGGTGCGGGCCGGCCCAGATATAGAGGAAGACGAGCGACCAGAAGTGGATGATCGACAGCCGGTACGAGAAGACCGGCCGCCCCGCGGCCTTCGGCACGAAGTAGTACATCAGGCCGAGGAAGGGCGTCGTCAGGAAGAACGCGACGGCGTTGTGGCCGTACCACCATTGCATGAACGCGTCCTGCACGCCCGCGTAGATCGGGTAGCTCTTGAAGAGCCCCGCCGGCACGACGAGGTTGTTGAAGATGTGCAGGATCGCGACCGTGATGACCGTCGCGATGTAGAACCACAGCGCGACGTACATGTGGCGCTCGCGCCGTGTCGCCAGCGTCATGAAGAAGTTGACGCCGAAGAAGCCGGCCCAGACGACTGCGATCAGGAGGTCGATCGGCCACTCGAGCTCGGCGTACTCCTTGCTCTGGGTGATCCCGAGCGGCAGCGTCAGCGCCGCCGACACGATGACCAGCTGCCAACCCCAGAAGTGGAGGCGCCCGAGCAAGGGCGACCACATCGGCGTCTTGCAGAGCCGCGGCGTCGAGTAGTAG
>Ga0163154_10007448_pt1 | contig 13040 bp, 10 predicted proteins | sample OliLakLV19MP9P1_FD_148649 | JGI IMG/M metagenome (GOLD analysis project Ga0163154, IMG submission 148649) | Freshwater microbial mat bacterial communities from Lake Vanda, McMurdo Dry Valleys, Antarctica - Oligotrophic Lake LV.19.MP9.P1 | ecosystem: Environmental > Aquatic > Freshwater > Lake >... | reverse complement strand
GTCCTCCGCGATGGCGGTCCGGATCGCGTGCTGCACACGGCGTACTCGGGGGACAACGGCTGGACTTGGTCGGAGCCCGGCCAAAGCAATCTTCCCAACCCCGACGCGGCGGTCGACGCACTCCGACTCAGAGATGGGCGCGTCCTGCTGGTCTACAATGACGCCGAGCACGGACGGGAAACCCTGCGACTCGCGATCTCGAACGATGATGGCCACAGTTGGAATCCAGGGCCGGTCCTGGAGCATGAGGCGCTCAAAGAGTTCTCGTACCCTTCCCTGCTCGAGGACGCCACCGGGAAAATCCACGTCACCTATACGTGGAAGCGGCAACGCATCAAACACGTCGAGTTCAACCTCGCCTGGCTCAATCAAGCCACGCCGGTGCAAGCGCTCGCCCTCCGATGAGCGACGTCATCGCCTCCCTGTTTCACCCGGTCGCACTGGGTGCCTGCACCTGGCTGATCCTGCTCTGGACGCATGCCCGCATCAGCCGCAAGACGCCGCCCCTGGCTGTAAAACTCACCACCGGCCTGGTCACCGGCCTGATTCTCCTCCTGCCCGTGCAGGGAGCGTCCGTCGGATGCTGGGCGCAGGGTTTTCATCCCAACCCCAGCCTTCCGGGTGTCGGCCTGATCGTCGCGGCCCTCGTACACCGCCTCTTCGGTCTCGTCTTGCTGAGGCCGGCAGACCTCCGCGCACTGCTGATCTACGGAGCGATTGCCGGCAGCGTGCTCTACCTGCACACGTTCTGGTCCAGCACCGCCGATCTGTATTACCTCGGTTGGCTCGACACGGCCGCCATTTGGACAATTGCCGTCCTCTCCCTGTCATTCCTCGCCGCGGGAAATCGAATGGGCGTGATTCTCCTCTTCGCCCTGCTTGCGTTCACCTTCAGCGCGCTCGAGTCGGACAACGCATGGGACTACCTGATCGACCCGATCACGTGGATGGTCTGCACGTCCCTGCTGACGTTCCGTCTGCTGCGAACCGGCTGGGTCGCCCGCAGCTCCATCCGGACGTTTTTTTCGCCGGCTCGAGTGGAGACGAGCTCCCGCTTCCGCCCGGTTTCGCCCTCGCTGCCCCCGCCTTGATTTCTGAAATCGGTTCACCTGCCGCCACGAGCGGCGGGTGAACCGGCAGTTTCCACCGCTCGCGATTACTTCGCGCCCGACGCGGCCTTGACCAACTCGACAAAGCTGCGCGACTCAAGACTCGCGCCGCCAATCAGGCCGCCGTCGATGTCCTTCTGGCCGAGCAGTTCCGGCGCGTTCGATGGCTTCATCGAGCCACCGTAGAGAATCCGGACCTTTTCGGCGGCACCGTCGCCAAAGTTCTTCGCGAGCAGACTGCGGATGAAGGCGTGAACCTCCTGGGCCTGTTCGGTTGTCGCCACTTTTCCGGTACCGATCGCCCAGACGGGTTCGTAGGCGATGACCACGCTGGTCGCCTGGTCTTTGGCGACGCCTTCGAGACCGCCCTCAAGCTGGGTCTGCACGACCCGCAGGGTCTCGCCTGCCTCACGCTGGCCGAGGGTCTCGCCCACACAAAGGATCGGCTTCAACTGCCCCTTGAGTGCGGCCAGCACCTTCTGATTGATGAAGGCGTCGGTCTCGTGGAAATAGGACCGGCGCTCGCTATGGCCGATGATCACATAGCTGGCGAAGAGCGCTCGCAACATGCCGACCGAGGTCTCTCCCGTGTAGGCACCACTGGACTCCGGGTGGACGTTCTGAGCGCCCAACTTGAGATTGGATCCGTCGAGGGCCTTGCCGGCCGATTCGAGGGAGGTGAAGGGCGGGCAAACCACGACATCAACGTCGGTCTGCTTGCCGATGGCGGCGACGATCTCCTGCACGAGCGCCACGGCGTCGGAGGAGGTTTTGTTCATCTTCCAGTTGCCGGCGATGAGTTTCTTGCGGGAGGACATAAGAGAAAAAATGAGGGGCGCACCGACCTCGGCGCGCCTAAGGGATCAAGCAGAGAAAGCGGGTTGAGGTCAACGCGCAGGCACCGATCAGGACTCAAGGAACTGAACACCAGGCAAAATTTTGCCTTCGAGGAACTCCAGGCTGGCTCCGCCACCGGTCGAACAGTGGCTCACCTTGTCGGCGCGGTATCGCCCCCGCCCACGACCGTGGTGGCTCCCTGGGCCGTCGCTTCGGCAATCGCCGCCGCCATGGCCTTGGTCGCACCGGCGAAGGCTTCGAACTCAAAGACGCCTGCGGGACCGTTCCAAACAATGGTCTTGGAACGGAGGATTGACTCACGGTAGAGCGCGATCGACTTGGGGCCCGCGTCGAGTCCCATCCAACCCGGAGGAATTCCGGTTGCATCCGTGGCCGGTTGCGTCGCCGCATCCGGGGCAAACTTGTCCGCCGCCACGTAATCAACCGGGAACGTCAGGGTGACGCCCCGCTCCTTGGCCTTGGCGACCAACTCGGGCACCAGCTTGGCACCCTCGACATCAAAGAGGCTCGTGCCAATCTCCATCCCATCCATCACCTTCTTGAAGGTGAAGGACATGCCTCCACCGATGATGATCTCATCGGCCGTTTCGAGCAGGTTTTTGATCAGCGGAATCTTGTCCGCGATCTTGGCCCCGCCGAGAATCGCGAGCAAAGGACGCTGCGGCTGATCGAGCACGGCGGCGAACGCCTTGAGCTCCGCCTCCATCAGAAAGCCGGCGGCCTTCTGCGGCAAATTGACCCCCACAATCGATGAGTGAGCGCGATGCGCGGTCCCGAACGCATCGTTGACGTAGACATCACCCAGCTTCGACAGGCTGCTCCGAAAGGACTCCACCGGCAGCCTGTCGGCCTTGAGCGTCGTGCCGTCCTCGAGCTTGACCTTGCCTTCCTCCTCAATGTGGAAGCGCAGGTTCTCGAGCAGCAGCACCTCGCCAGGCTGAAGGGCCGCCGCGGCCTTCTCCGCCACGGGACCGACACAATCGCCGGCGAACGCCACCGGCTTGCCCAGAAGCTTCTCGAGTTCGGCCGCGACCGGTTTGAGCGAGAATTTCTCGATCACCTTGCCATCAGGGCGCCCCAAATGGCTGGCAAGCACGACCGATGCGCCCTTTTCCAAGGCGTAACGAATGGTCGGAAGCGCGGCAGCAATGCGCTGGTTGTTGGTGATCGCGCCGGTCGTCTTGTCCTGGGGAACATTGAAGTCGACGCGCATGAGCACGCGTTTCCCGGCAAGATCGAGGTCTCGGATGGTCTTGAATTTAGGCATAATGAACCTCTGTAAAAGAAAGTGCCCACGGACCCCGCGGAGACACGGAAGGGATCATTTTTCCGTGCAATCCGAGTGTTCCGTGGGCAACACCACTCAGCGGAACTTAGAGCGCGACGGCGATCTTCTTGGAGAGATCGACCACACGGTTGCTGTAGCCCCACTCATTGTCGTACCAGCTGACGAGCTTGAAGAAATTCTTATTCAGCTCGATCGAACTGCCGGCATCAAAAATCGATGAACGCTTGTCATGGATGAAGTCGGACGAAACCACCTCTTCATCCGTGTAGCCGAGAATGCCGCTGAGATACGTCTCGGACGCCTTCTTTAGCGCCGCCTTGATCTCTTCGAGCGAGGTGTCCTTGGTCGTCTTGAACGTCAGGTCGACGACGGAAACCGTCGGGACCGGCACGCGGAACGCCATGCCCGTGAGTTTGCCCTTCACTTCAGGCAACACGAGGGCGACTGCCTTCGCGGCACCGGTGGTCGACGGGATGATGTTCTGCGCCGCCGTCCGGCCGCCCTTCCAGTCCTTCTTCGAGGGACCATCGACCGTCTTCTGGGTCGCGGTGTAGGCGTGAATCGTCGTCATCAGGCCCTCGGCGATGCCGAAGCCTTCCTTGAGCAGCACGTAAGCGACCGGCGCGAGGCAGTTCGTCGTGCAGGACGCGTTGGAAATGATGTGGTGCTTCGCGAGATCGATTTTGTCGTCGTTCACGCCCATGACCACGGTGATGTCCTCACCCTTGGCCGGAGCCGAGATGATGACCTTCTTGGCACCCGCGGTGATATGGCCCTTGGCCTTTTCTGCCTCGGTGAAGAGACCGGTCGACTCAATGACCAGTTGAACCCCGAGCTTGCCCCAGGGCAGCTCGGCGGGGGAACGGGCGGAGACCACGAGGATGTCGTGGCCGTTCACGACCAAGACGTCGTCTTCCAGCTTGTCAGCGGATGACTTCTTGGAGGAAACCGTGCCGTCGAACTTCCCCTGGGTGGAGTCGTACTTGAGCAGGTAGGCTAGATTGTCGGCCGGAACAATATCTCCAACCGCGACGACGTCGAACGTCGAGCCGAGCAGGCCTTGCTCAACGAGGGCGCGGAAGACGAGGCGGCCGATACGGCCGAAGCCATTGATTGCAACTTTAACTGCCATGGGACTCTCCGATTTCTAGGTGTTGATGAGCTGTTTTAGGTGAAGCCGCATCCTGCGGACGCGGGGGAGGCCAACCAAAGGGGGGCCCCACGCAAAGGCAAGGGTTTTGGCTGCGCAGACTGTGGCAAAGCAAAGGCACTTCTTGGTTTCTCCGCAAAGGCCCGCACAGGAAAAAATGGCCCGCCTCCCCCTCAAGCGGGGCTCATCCAGAGCATGCAACTCAGCGGCGGGAGCAACAACGTCGGTGCCACCGACGGCGGATAACCGCGGGTGCCTGGACGGTAAAAGCGCTCCGAGTCCGCCACGGCCTGCCAAGGATTTCCGGAAAAAATCTCCATATCGAGGACGATCTTTACGTTAACCAAGGTCGGATTTACCGCAAAGATCAGCCGTGTAGCGCCTTGCGAAAGATCCGCGTTGTAGAGTGCGACCGCCGCGCTGGTCTCAGGGGCGAAAAAGAACCGAAAGAAGCCTTCACTGGCTCGCGAGAAATGACGGAGAAGGATTCCCTCGGGACTGCGTCGAAACGCCACCCAATCCGCAAAGTAGGCGTGCGTGGCCGGGTACCGATAGATCCGGTGGTAATCCAGGGCATTGAGATCACCCCGCTGGTAGGTGTTGTTTACCCCACCCTTGGATCGGAGAAAATCCTGTCCTTGTCCAAGCATGGGAATGCCAATGGACATCATCAACATCGCCACCATCAGATGGGTTCGCCGGCGATCGTTGGCTGTCGGTACCAATCCATCGTAATTGTGATTCTCCGTGATGATGTCGATCCACGCCCGATCATCGTGCGACTCGGTGTAATTGACCGTCTGCGCCGGCCATTTCGCAAAGTGCCAAGGTGAACCCTTGAGGAAATACTCGTAGCTCCCGTGCGACCCGCCTCCCCGGACGTACTCGCGGATAAAGTCGCGATAACCATCATTCCACGAAGCCCAGCCCGTGTCGCGAAGGGCGCCGGCAATGTGTCCGCGAAAGCTCCAGGGTTCGGCGATCAAGATCAGGTCCGGTTTGACCACCTTGAGCGCCGCCTCGATCTCGCGCAGGACCTCCGTGCCGAGCAACTCGGCCAAATCAAAGCGGAATCCATCCACTCCGAACGTGCGCAGCAGGTGCGTGCAACTGTCGATGATCAGACGTTTGCTCATCGCCGAGCCGGCTCGCAGGTCGTTGCCGCAGCCGCTCCAATTCGACAGATTACCGGCACCGTCCTGCTCAAAGTAATAGAGCTTGTCGATGAACATGAGGTGCGCCGGCTCACCCACATGATTGAAGACCACGTCGAGAAGAACTGCGAGGCCCCGTTCATGGAAAGCCGCGACCAAGTCCTTCAGCTCCTGGACCCCGGAAGCAACTTCGGGGGCGGTCGAATACCCGCTCGCGGGAGCAAAGAAATTCGCCGTCATGTAACCCCAATGGTACTCGGTGTGAGTCTGGTTATCGAACTCCTGAACCGGCTGCAATTCCACACAATTGATCCCGAGGGCATGCAGGTAGAACTGAGGGCTGCGGACCCATGCAGTCAGTCCGACAAATCCCCGACGTTCCAACGCGCCGCCGCGCACGGGTGCCTTTTCCGCCAGATCACGCACATGCGCCTCGACGATCACCAAATCGTGCCAGGCTGGAGTGGCAAAACCATCCGCCGCTTGCCCGACCCAGCTCTCGGACAGGACAATGCCCGGGCCATCCCGACCGACGGTGGCCAACGCGTAAGGGTCAAGCACCCGGCGATCGGGCACAAACAGTCCGAAGGCATCCGTCGGGCCATCGAGATGATACCAATAGTACCAACCATGTACATTCTGGTCGAGAGCGACCACCCACGTTCCGTCGTCGTGCCGCTCCAGCGGATAACGCATGGCTGCGTCGAGGAGATCCAAATCATCGGTCACGCAGAGCTCCACCTTTCTCGCCCGCGGTGCGAAAAGCCGAAAAGTCGTGATCTGGCCGGTGACCTTCGCGCCGAGAGGTCCTTCCGCCGCAAGCTCGAAGAAAAACCTTCCGGGCTTCAAGGGTGCACGATGGCCCTCGTCGGAGCCGTCACTCCAGCCCACCTCCCACGATTCCGAAAGCACCATCGGAGCCGCCAGCGTGAACTGAAACAGGTGCTGCCCCGTGCGCTCCGGATCAATCGCCCGGTTGCGGTTACCCAAGTCGTCAAACGAGACATTCGGAGCATCCGCCGGAACCTCCAGCCAGCGATGCCCACCCGTGACAAACTTGAAGCGCATCCCAGGATGGTCGAAAAACGCCGCCGCCCGACCGGTCCAGAGCAGCACCGGCTCCCCGTCCAACGAGGCCGCGCGCAGCTCCCAATCGGGCTGACCGACCGGCTCCCATCCGTTGAAATCACCCGCGAGGTATAACTTCTCCCCCGGATCCGCCGCGAGCTCCGGCTGGTCCGACAGCCTCACCAAAAAATAGATCTCGTCCTTCCGGTTGACGAAGTAACCGCTGGCACAACCGAACACATAGTCGGGCAAACGCGAAAGCGCCGAAAACTTCGGGGCGTGTTCGCCCATAAGAACCAATGACGGTGGATGCCGCGCCCGCCAATCATGGGCAAGTTCGATCAGCCCTTGAGTGGGCGACTCAAGCAACGCCTGAACAATCTTTTTTCCACGCGACGACATGAATGGATGGAGCGACACTTCAGCATCCGCGCTGCCGCGCGATGCACAAGCGCGCATTTTTCCATCAAAGCCGCCTCGTCGGCCCCACCGTCTGCAGCCGATCAGGGAAATGCGGCGCGAAAAGGAACGATCTCGCACCACCGCGCGGCGCGCCTCAAAAGGTCGCCCCGTAACTGGTGGTGAGCGTGCGTCCCTGCCCGGGCCGCGCCAGCAGTTCCAAAAGGTCCCGGTCAAAGACATTGCGCAACCCGACCGAGACGCTGTGCCGCACGGTCTTCCGGCGGGTCCAGCCATATCCGACGGCCGCACCGACCAGCGTGTAGGAAGGATACTCGAGATCGGCCCGGTTTCGATCTGCATAATTGGCCACGAACTCGCCCACGTACGTCAGCGTGCCCGACGCGGTCAGACCTTTCCACCGTCCGCTGCTGGCCAGGTACCGCGCGCCGAGCGCGAGGGTTTCGGCCGGGAGACGCGTGAGGGGACGACCCACTTCCTCGGGAATGTCCGGCGAGGCGGTGGTGATGGCACGGGTGTAAGTACCGCGGCCCGTGAAAACCCAATTCGCATCCAAGGCGTAGCGAACGTCGAGTGAACCGCCGGTGAAACGTTCTCCGCCCGCGGCGACCAGCTGCGGCTGGGTCTGATTGGCGTCGGCAATCGGATCGTCGTACAGCGGGTTGCGACGTGAGATGTTGTCATTGAGGTACCAGAATCCAAGCAGGGTGGTGCTCAGCCGGCGCCCCAGCTCAAGGCTCTTCAGCCCCGCCTCAAACCCGTGCGTCGTCTCATTTCCTTGAATACGGCTGGTGCGTGCGTCCACCCGGGTCGATGGCTCGAAGGCCGTGCTCGTGTTGGCAAACAGCAGAATCCGTCCCGGGATCAACTGGTGGTTGGCCCCGGTGAGCCACGTGACCTGCGCCGTCCTGTCGGCCAGGGTGGGTTTGGCCGCGCCGGGCCGGCGGTCGCTGATCTCGAGATCCACCGTGTCATGCCGGAAACCGGCGGTCAGCACCGTCCGTCCCCGCGACAAGGCCATGCGCTCGGTCACGGACAACGCGGTGTAGGTGGTCGCTTCCGTGCGATCCGCGATGATCCGGCGAAAGCTGTCCGGTCCAAAGGCGGGACGGAAGTAGTCGGGTTCCGCAGGATCGAATCGGCGCACGCTCAGAGGCAGCGCCAACCGCTCCGCCGTATCCAATCCCCGTTGCACCCGCGTATTGTCCACCCGCGAACTTTCCAGTGAAACCAGCAGCTTGTGATCGGCCTTGGCGGCAAAAAACCGGGTCGTGACCTCCACCCCCCCGTTGATCGCCTCCAAAGGCTGTTCCTGGTGCTGCGGCTCGCGTGTTCCCGCGAAGACCCGCTCGTCGAGCAGGAACTCACCTTTGGTGAAACGTTCGTCCACCAGGGAACGCCAGAACCACTGCGCTCCGGCCCGAAGGCTGACGGCCTTGTTCACCTGGGCTTCAAACTGGGCGCTGGCGCTCGCCACCTTCTTCTGGATCCGGCCTTCCGGTCCGTTGACGTGCAGGAATGCGAGGGGCCGGTACGGCCCAAGAACCGGACTCGTCCGGCTCAGCCGGTACTCCGGAACCCCGGATCCGGGGTTCGCGTCCGTCTCAGAATAATCCAACTGGAACATCGTGCTGGCCGACCGGGAATGCTTCACCGTCACCGCACCGCTGATCGTCAGCAATTCATTGACCGAAAATGCCTCGGGGCCGTTCTTGTTTCGCCAACTCACCGCCAGGCGCTGCCAGGCCTTCTTTGGCACGATGGGCGCATGGTACTCAATCAGGCCCGAACGGTCGCGCGCACTGGTGGCGGCGAACAGGTAGCGACGCAGGGGCGTGGCCCGCGGGCGCGCCGTGGCCACATTTTCGATGCCTCCCGGGGCCGCCTTGCCGGTGACCGGCGTCAACGGTCCTTGAATGCGCTCCCCACCGCTGGCGTTGAGCACTTCCGGCACCCCCAGTTGAATGAAACCGTTGCGCAGCCGCGGCGTCGGAAACCCACGGAGGTTGAGACGATTCAAGCCCGAAACGAGATCCGCCGGCGAAGGCGTGGCAATCAAACCCAGCTCCAGGTTCAACTCCCCCACGGCTTCGGAGTCCTCCCTCGAAGCCGTGATCAGATCGTTGGAGAAAGGGGGGTCTTTGAGCTCCGCATCATGCGCCCCCATGCCCGTCTCATCGAATTCGCCTGGATCGTTCTTCGCATCGATGATCACCGGGTCGAGATTGATCGGATCGTCCGCATGCGCCACCTGCCCCCAGACCGTCACGGGACTCCCATGCCAGAACCAGGCACCCAGAAGCACAAAAATCACGATTCTCAAGACCTCCATCACTCCCCGATTGAAGATCGTTGGCGGCACCATGCCGAGCCTGTTTTCTACAAATTACATCAAGACAACGTCAAAATGGCATTCGCTATCCACGTCCGGACGCGCCCGGCACCCTCCAGTTCCTGAGCCTGGCCGCGTTCCTGTGCGCCACGCCCAAACGTGCCTCGAGCCTTGACGCGGCCTCCCGTCTCTCAATCCAAGCGGCCCTCGACGCCACCCCGGGGGAACGCTACCCTACCCCACCGGACGGCTCGATCACCCGACCCAAGTCCTCAAGAGGGGTCCGACAATCAAACACAAACCGAGCCACTCTCTTCGGCGTTCAGCCTCGACCTCGTCTCGCCTTGAAACCCCCTTTTCTCCACAGTCTCTTCCATGAAATCCCTGATCCTTGCTGCCTCCCTCCTTGCGACCACCGCCACCGGTGTCGCTGCCTCACCCACCGACGCAGTCCTTGCCGCTGAACACGCACGCGGCGCCGCACTCCTCGCCGGCGACACTGCGACCTTGTCCGCGCTGCTCTCCAACGAACTGCGCTACACCCACAGCACTGGGAAACTCGAAGACAAGGCAGCCGTCATCCAAGGGTTCACTTCCAAGCAGGTCGCCTATGAGCGCTTCGAACTCAGCCAACTCCATGCCCAGGTCGTCACGCCCGAGGTCGTGGTCCTGAATGGCTCAATCAACCAGCGAAAACTGGGCGGCGGAAAATGGTCTGACGCCCGGCTCCTCTTCCAGGCGGTCTGGCGGAATGAATCGGGATCGTGGAGGCTCGCCAGCCTGCAGACCGCCATGCCACCTGTCCCAGCGGTGCCTCCCCAGGCTGCAAAGCCCTGACCATCGATCCGCCAGAACCCAGACGGGTCCCGCGACGACGCCCACGATCGTCCCACGAGTGCCCGCCAATTCCCCCGGACAATGCACCGCCCGCACCCACCTTCGCCCCCTGGACCCGCACGTTTCGCGAAGCGGAGATATCGGGGGTGCCTTGGATTAGGTGGAGGGCGGTCCCGCGTCCGCGGGACCGACGCCAGGTTCAAGTGAATCAAACAGCCTGACTCCCTTCCCGACTCTATGAATCGAAACACTTGCTTATTCGGAGCACTCTTTCTCACGGCGATCACCGCCCTGCTTGGAAGGGAGGCAGGGCGCTTTGAGGAAAACCGCCGGATTTCCGTACCGGAAGCGCGTCAAGGCGTCGCGGCCGACGCCGACTTTCTCTACGTGATCAGCAATCACGCGATCAGCAAGATCCGCAAAGCCAACGGCGAACGGGTCTCAGCTTGGGAGTGCCCGGAAGGAGAGCCGCTGATCCACCTTAACGCGGGCATCGTGATCGGAGACCGTCTCTATTGCGCTCATTCGAACTACCCCGGTGTTCCTCACCTCAGCTCCATTGAAATTTGGGATACGAAGACACTTCACCACGTCAGCTCGCGCAGCCTTGGCCGCACCGACGGGTCGCTCACCTGGCTGGACCGACGTCACGGTCGATGGATCGCCTGTTTTGTCCACTATGCAAAAAGGGGAGGCGAACCCGGTCGCGGTCCGGAATGGACCCGGCTGGTCGAGTACGACGACGAATGGCGCGAAATCGGAGGCTGGGGACTGCCTCCCGACTTGGTCGCTCAGCTTGGAAAAAAGGGATACAGCCTCTCGGGCGGGGCCGTCGGACCCGATGGCCGGCTCTACGTCACCGGACACGACGAACCCGAGCTCCATGTCCTCGTCTTCCCCGAAGCCGGGGCGAGTTTGAAATGGGTTTCCACCCTGCCCATCCCCGCGGAAGGCCAGGCCTTTGGCTGGGACCCCGTTGAGCCGTGGGGTATCCACTTTATTCTCAAACGAACCCGCGAGGTGATCTCGGGCCGCGTGATCATCCCCGACGTCACGATCCGGCAATGAAGCACCTTCATGCGAGCCGGACACCTTTCCGGCCCCCGGAGCCAGTGGATTCAACGGCACCGCGGACGTCTACACCTATCGCTACGACAAGTTCGTCGCGGGCGATTTCATCAAGATCCAGTTGCTCGGCATGCCAGGTGCCGCGAAGAACGGCGGTTCGCGCGGAGGCAGCATCGCCGGAATCATGTTAGATCCGGCACCGTAGATCCCGTCCCCCATGGCCGGCTATTCGACCTGGTCGAACTGAGCAAAGGTTTCGTCCTGCATGAAGCCGGAACGAATGGGTCAAACCGAACCTGTTGATATTTTTGCGCGACGCGGAAGGTCGGCGGGAGTGCTGGTATCGACGGCACAAGCTCTCGCGTAGATTTTGCTCTTCGGGACCACTCGGTTGAACTCGGCTTGTTTCGGGTAGGCGAACATGCGTGATTCAGCTCGGAAGCAGGTGGAGTGCGGCAGCGCCGCCCGGAATGAGGGAAGGGTTCATCCGTTGATCAAAGGTGGCCAGTCTGCCCCCGCGTTTGACAGCCAGACCGAGGAGGTAGATGTCGGTGAGATTTTTCGATGGCGGAAGAGAGGGAAAGCGAGTGGCATCACAGAGGCTCAAATCATCCGGCCAGAATTGATGGCCCGGAGCGGCGAGCAGGCGAGCCAGCACGCGGCGGGCTTCGCCGAGAGTGCCCAAGGCGCGGGGGTATCTTGGGTGAGTGAGAATTCGGAGGAATGCATTCTCCGTGAGGGGGCAGGTCGCCCAACCGCCCGGGACCGCGTGGTGATGGAAAAAGTCGAGAGCAGCGGCTTCATGATCGTGTCCGGCATCTCCCAGAGCGATGAGGACGCTGGCGTCTAGGAGGGTGATCATGGGCGATTAGGGTGAAGCGCGCGCTGGAGTTCGTCTTCATCGATTTCGTCCTGGATGGCTTTGATCTGCTCCCGCGTGACAGTTTCTCCGGGCCGCCGCTTGAGGCGAAGGATGCCGAAGGGCCCGATTTCGAATTTGTCCGGATCAGGATTTTCGAGAGCTTCAGCAGGTGCCAATTCGCGCCGCAGTGCGTGTTCCACCATCGCCCTGAGCGTGGTGCGGCGCTGGGCGGCAACGGTCTTGGCCGCAATGAGCAAATCGTCGGGAAGTTCGAGCGTCGTTTTCATATATGGGTAATAATGTGGGAATATGGGTCGCAATCAAGTTTTGTTCTGGACTACGACAAATGCCATGAGTTGGGATGCAGGCGGTTCTGCCGGTTAATGTTCACGCCATCGTTGCGGTTTCGCGGGGCAAAGATGACGCCGGACACGAGGCCGCGCTCGGGAGCGGCAGGGACGACCGAGTGCATGCCATCCGGCAGGCCGGCGAGGTCGCCGTGCGTTTTCACGTAGTTCGCGATTCGATCGAAGGACTGCCTCTTTCCGCATCCACTCCCCACCCTCTTCGGCGAGGGCCCGCTGGGTAAGTTCATTGCGAAGACGCACCTCGGACTCGCCGCCGTAAAGGCTCCGCTCGCGTTCGAGCTTCGGGATGTGGAATTCGCGGTGCTCCTTCTTCAGTCGATCGGTGACTTCACCGGGGACGAACGTCGGCGACGTGAAAATGAATTTCAAAGAGTCTATCTTCCCCAGCTCGGCTTTGATGGCTTCAAAGACGTAGATCGAAAAGCACGACGCGGTGATCTTCACTTTGGACCCCGGTTGGATGGCCTGTTTGAGGTCATCGCCAAGAAGGCGATTGTGAAGCCTGTTTTCACCAGTGGCGGCATCG
>Ga0163154_10007444_pt1 | contig 13044 bp, 20 predicted proteins | sample OliLakLV19MP9P1_FD_148649 | JGI IMG/M metagenome (GOLD analysis project Ga0163154, IMG submission 148649) | Freshwater microbial mat bacterial communities from Lake Vanda, McMurdo Dry Valleys, Antarctica - Oligotrophic Lake LV.19.MP9.P1 | ecosystem: Environmental > Aquatic > Freshwater > Lake >... | reverse complement strand
TGCAGAGATTTTCAAAGAAAACAGGAGAATTTATTAAATAATGGCAACTCCAAGATTAAAAGAAAAGTACCTCAAGGAAATCGTTCCTGGCCTGAAAGATAAGTTTCAGTATAAGTCAGTAATGCAGGTACCCAAAGTAGAAAAAATTTGTATCAACAAAGGCCTTGGTGCCGCTGTTGCAGACAAGAAATTGATTGATGTTGGGTTGGAAGAGATTACAACCATCAGCGGCCAAAAGGCTGTTTCAACACGCTCGAAGAAAGATATTTCGAATTTCAAGCTTCGGGTCGATCAAGCAATTGGCGTAAAGGTTACGCTTCGTGGCGATCGCATGTATGAATTCATGGATCGTTTGTTGAATGTAGCACTTCCACGCGTTCGTGACTTCAAAGGAGTTAGCGATAAAGGTTTTGACGGACGTGGAAATTATACCTTGGGTGTAAAAGAGCAGATCATTTTCCCTGAGATTTCTATTGATAAAGTGAATAAAATTAACGGCATGGATATCACTTTTGTGACTTCAGCAGCTTCTGACGAAGAAAGCTATGAGTTGCTAAAGTCGTTGGGTATGCCATTTGTAACTAAAAATTAATTGCTCGATGGCGAAATTATCAATTATAGCAAGAGACAAGAAAAAGGAAAGGTTGGTAGCGCGATACGCAGCTAAGCGCAAAGCTTTGAAAGAAGCTGGCGACTGGGTTGCGTTGGATAAATTACCAAGAAATTCTTCAGCGGTGCGTTTGCGCAGTCGTTGTAAACTAACTGGTCGGCCAAGAGGGTACATGAGTAAATTTGGTATTTGCCGGAATCAGTTTCGCCAAATGGCCAGTGATGGTAAAATCCCAGGATTAACCAAGGCAAGCTGGTAAGAGAGCTTTTTCCAACATATTAGGTTGCTGAGTATTCAGGTCGGGGCACCCCTTAAAACAGGCTAAACCGAAACCTAGTAACAGTTTGAATAACAGAAATTGTTATATATCTTTGCAGCCCGTTCAAAAAAACGGGTTTGCTTTTTATAAATAAGTAGAATGAAAACAACAGATCCGATAGCAGATTATTTGACCAGGTTGCGCAATGCAATCAAGGCACGTCACCGCGTGGTAGAGGTTCCTGCTTCTAACATTAAGAAAGAAGTTACCAAGGTTCTCTTTGATAAGGGGTATATCCTTAACTACATGTTTGACGATACTGCGACCAAGCAAGGCAATATCAAGATTGCATTAAAGTACAATCCAGAAACAAAAGAATCGGCTATTACTAAACTTCATCGTGTTAGTTCACCGGGTCTTCGTCAATATAAAGGAGCGGATAGCTTGCCGAAAGTATTGAACGGTTTAGGTATTGCAATTCTGTCTACATCGAAAGGTATAATTACAGATAAAGAGGCGAAAGCACTTAATGTAGGTGGTGAGGTTTTGTGTTACATCTATTAATTGATTAGGTCATGTCACGAATAGGTAGATTACCAATAGAGCTTCCAAAAGGTGTTACATGCACCTTCTCGGATAGCGATCATAAAGTGACCGTAAAGGGTCCTAAAGGCGAGTTAAAGCAATTAATAGATACTGACTTTAAAATTTCTTTTGAAGGGGGTACTGTTTTGGTTACACGCCCAACTGAACAGAAACGTCATAAGGCAATGCATGGTTTATACCGCTCGCTTATTGCGAATATGGTTGAGGGAGTTAGCATTGGGTATAAAACCCAACTTGAGCTGATTGGTGTTGGTTATAAAGCCATTGCCCAAGGCAACGTCCTTGATTTAAGTTTGGGATATTCTCACAGTGTAATTGTTGGAATTCCACCAGAACTTAAAGTACAAGCCATTCAGGAAAAAGGTCAGAACCCTTTGATCATTTTGGAGGGTATTGATAAGCAATTAATAGGTCAGGTTGCTGCAAAGATTAAATCCTTGCGCAGCGTGGAGCCATATAAAGGAAAAGGTATTCGGTTTGTGGGTGAGTATGTTCGTAGAAAAGCTGGTAAAGCAGCAGCTAAATAATAGATAATCATGGCAAACATTAAGCACAGAAGAACGCGGATAAAAAAAGGAATTCGCAAGAATTTGGAAGGCACTTCAGCTCGTCCTCGCTTGTCTGTATTCCGTAGCAATAAAATCATCTATGCTCAAATCATCGATGATTCAAAAGGATTAACTGTAACAGCTTCTTCATCTATTGAATTAGATAAGAAAGGTGGTGTTAATATGACCATCTCTAAGAATGTAGGCAAAAAAGTAGCTGAGAAAGCATTGGCAAGTGGAGTTCAGGAGATTGTATTCGATCGTAATGGATATTTATACCACGGTAATATCAAAGCTTTGGCCGAAGGAGCCAGAGAGGGAGGCTTAAAATTTTAAAGCATGACACAAAGTAACGTCAGCACAGTAAAGGCAAGTGAAATAGACCTAAAGGAAAAGGTTGTTGCCATCCAGCGTGTAGCCAAAGTGGTGAAAGGTGGTAGAAGATTTAGTTTCGCTGCCATAGTAGTAGTAGGAGATGGTAATGGTGTTGTTGGGTATGGATTAGGCAAAGCCAATGAAGTAACCGATGCAATCACAAAGGGAATTGATGATGCTAAAAAGCATCTTGTAAAAGTTCCTATTATTAAAGGAACAGTTCCACATGAGTCACTCGGAAAATTTGGTGGTGGTTTCGTTTTATTGAAACCAGCTTCTCCTGGTACTGGCGTAATAGCCGGTGGTGCGATGCGTGCCGTGTTGGAGAGTGCAGGTGTTCACAACGTATTAGCCAAGTCTAAAGGATCGTCTAACCCACACAATGTGGTAAAGGCGACTTTCAAAGCACTAACAACTATGCGCGATCCTCAAACTATTGCACGTAACCGTGGTGTTTCATTGTCTAAAGTTTTTAACGGATAAGAGTTATGGCAAAAGTTAGAATTACTCAAACCCGCAGCACAATAAAAAGACCTGAAACCCAATTGAGAACTATTCAATCATTGGGTTTAGGAAGAGTACATCGCTCTGTTGAAGTGGAATATACTCCGCAGATACAAGGCATGGTAAAAAAAGTAAAGCATTTAGTGAGCGTAACCGAATTATAAAATGAAGCTGCACACACTCAAGCCGGCAGAAGGCTCGGTAAAAAATAATAAGCGTCTTGGAAGAGGACAAGGTTCCGGTGGTAGTACGGCAGGTCGTGGTCACAAAGGAGCTCAGTCTCGTTCCGGAAATTCAAAAAAGTCTGGATTTGAAGGAGGACAGATGCCCCTTCAAAGACGAATTCCAAAGTTTGGATTTAAGAATAATAATAAGATTTATTTCAAGGCAATCAATTTGGATGCATTGGAAGACCTTGCTCAAAAAACAAAAGCTCCCTCAATTACTGTTCAATTGATGATTGAAAATGGAATTGTTGGTAAGAAGGACAGCATTAAGATTTTAGGCAGAGGAGAATTGAAATCAAAAGTGAGTGTGGAAGCGCATGCATTTTCTGACACGGCTACAAAAGCAATTGAAAACTTAGGCGGTACCGCAACAACTGTGAAATAATGAAGCGTTTCTTTACAACCATAAAGAACATATTTTCGATTGAAGACCTTCGGGTTCGCATTCTAAATACGATAGGGTTTCTAATCATTTTCAGATTAGGATCTTATATAGTGTTGCCGGGTGTTGATCCTGTAATTTTAGAACAAATTGGTGGAAACCAAGGTGGCATTTTCGATTTGTTAAATACTTTCTTAGGTGGGTCATTCAGTCGTGCATCCATTTTTGCATTAGGTATCATGCCGTATATCTCGGCATCCATTGTGGTGCAGTTGCTAACGGTAGCAGTACCTCATTTCACTAAACTTCAAAAGGAAGGTGATAGTGGTCGCAAAAAGTTAAATCAGTTTACACGCGTACTTACAATTATTATTACTGCGGCTCAATCCTATGGGTATATCCGGGCAACCATTGCTCCGGAGGCACTTTTAAATCCAGGGTTGTTCTTTACAGTATCTTCAATTATCATTTTGGTTGCTGGCACTATGTTTTGCATGTGGCTTGGCGAGCGTATCACCGACAAGGGAATTGGCAATGGTATCAGTATGCTAATTATGATTGGTATTGTTTCTCGTTTCCCAGCGGCTATCTATCAGGAAGTAGATGCAAAAGGAATGAACGGCATGTTGCTGTTTATTTTGGAAGTGTTAGCCTTGTTCTTTGTAGTGGTTGGTGTAATTGCACTTACGCAAGCAACTCGTAGAATTCCAGTACAATATGCTAAGCAGGTAGTAGGAAATAAGTTGTATGGCGGTAAACGTGATTTCATTCCATTAAAGCTGAACTCAGCGGGTGTAATGCCAATCATCTTTGCGCAGGCGCTTATGTTTATACCGCCATTAGTTGCTCAAATGTGGCAGGATAGCGACCTGGGTGCTTATGTGGGTTCAACCTTCGCAGACTTTACATCATGGCAATACAACTTATTGTTCGCCATCTTGATTTTGATCTTTACATTCTTCTACACAGCAATCACGGTTCCATCAAACGACATTGCTGATAATTTGAAAAGAAACGGTGGGTTTGTTCCAGGCATCAAGCCCGGTAAGCAGACAGCCGAGTTTATAGATAGTATTTTATCAAAGATTACTTTACCAGGTGCTATCTTTCTGGCAGCGGTTGCCATACTTCCAGCGTTTGCTGTGAAGGCGGGAATCACTCAGAATTTTGCCCAATTCTATGGAGGTACTTCTCTTTTGATTTTGGTTGGTGTTGTATTAGATACACTTCAACAAATTGAGAGTTACCTGCTGATGCGGCATTATGAAGGAATGATGAAATCAGGTAGAGTGAAAGGACGTTCTCAGTTTGCTGCGGCTTGAAGTTGAATGATTCGCTACAAGACGGACGAGGAGATACAGATTATTAGGGAGAGTGCCCAGATTTTAGGAAAGGCACACGGAGAAGTAGCGAAACGGGTAACACCGGGAGTGAAAACCAAAGAACTGGATCGAATTGCCGAGGAGTTTATTCTTGATCATGGAGGTACGCCTTCGTTTAAGAATTACCACGGGTTTCCATCTGCCTTGTGCATGTCGGTTAATGAAATTGTCGTTCACGGGTTTCCCGGGGATTACGAATTGAAAGAGACCGATGTAGTTTCGATTGATTGTGGAGTTAAGTATAAAGGATTTCACAGTGACTCGGCCTATACGTATCCACTTTCAAAAGTGAGCGATGAAGTGTTGAGACTGCTTCACCGAACATACGAATCGATGGAGTTGGGAATTGCGCAAGCAAAGGCCGGAAACCGAATGGGTGATGTAAGCTATGCGATACAAAATTTTGTAGAGCAATTCGGTTATGGCGTAGTTCGCGAGTTGGTTGGTCATGGTGTGGGAAAAGACTTGCACGAAGATCCAGAGGTTCCGAATTATGGAAAGCGGGGAAAGGGAGTGAAGTTGGCACCGGGAATGGTATTTGCCATTGAGCCGATGATTAACATGGGAACAAAGAGTGTAGTGCAAGAGAAAGATGGGTGGACAATCCGCACATCGGATCGTAAACCTTCAGCTCATTTTGAGCACATGGTTGTGATTCATAAAGAGAGAACTGAGGTTTTAACGACTCACGAGTATATAGAACTAAATTATTCGTATAAGTGGCGAAACAAAAGTCGATAGAGCAGGATGGAACAATATTGGAAGCGTTGTCTAATGCCATGTTTAGGGTGCAATTAGAAAACGGCCATGAAGTGCTGTCACATATTAGTGGTAAGATGAGGATGCACTACATCCGCATATTGCCAGGAGATAAAGTAAGGTTAGAAATGTCGCCTTACGATTTAACAAAAGGAAGGATAACATTTAGATATAAATAGATTATGAAAGTCAGGTCATCTATAAAAAAGCGGAGTGCCGATTGTAAGATAATCAGGCGCAAAGGAAAACTGTTTGTTATTAATAAGAAGAATCCAAGGTATAAACAAAGACAAGGATAATTATGGCACGTATCGCTGGTGTTGATATTCCCGATAATAAAAGAGGTGAAATTTCCCTCACATACATCTATGGTATCGGACGTAGATCTGCCCAACGTATTCTTACGCAAGTAGGAGTAATCTGGGACAAGAAAGCAAAGGATTGGAATGATGATGAATCAAACGCAATTCGTGCTGCTATTGCAGAGCAATTCAAAATTGAAGGTGCTCTTAAGTCTGAAGTTCAATTGAGCGTGAAGCGCTTGATGGATATTGGATGTTACCGTGGTCTTCGTCATCGTAGAGGGTTACCTGTGCGTGGACAAACGACTAAGAACAACGCCCGCACTCGCAAAGGAAAGCGCAAGACGGTAGCGAATAAGAAGAAAGCGACTAAAGGATAATATTTTTAACTAAAGCACACTAAACTTTTCTGTATGGCAGCACCTGTTGAAAAGAAGAAAGATAAAAGCAAAAAGCGCGTAGTAACTGTGGAGGCTGTTGGCCAAGCACACGTGAGTGCTACGTTCAATAATATTATTATTTCAATGACCAATACAACTGGTCAGGTAATATCATGGGCTTCTGCTGGAAAGATGGGATTCAAAGGATCGAAGAAGAATACTCCATATGCAGCTCAGGTAGCGGCTCAGGAGTGTGCGACCAAAGCTTTTGAATTGGGTCTGCGTAAAGTAGAAGTTTTTGTAACTGGCCCAGGGGCTGGCAGAGAGTCTGCTATTCGTAGTATTCAGGCTTCAGGTATTGAAGTAACAATCATTAAGGATATGACGCCAATTCCACACAACGGTTGTCGGCCTCCTAAGAAAAGAAGAGTTTAGTTAACTTACGATTTTAGAAGTACGATTTTCGATTTAAGAAAAACGCGAAAAAAATAAAAATAGGATTGATTGCCTGCTGAAATACGATCAGCAAACAAAAGGTCAAAAATCAAAAATAGAATATGGCAAGATACACAGGCCCTAAAGCAAGAATCTCCAGAAGGTTCAACGAGCCTATCCTTGGCGATAGCAAGGCTCTTCTGAAGAAGAATTACCCTCCCGGCATGCACGGTAAAGGAAAGAAGCGTAAGCAATCTGAATACGCTATTCAGTTGGCGGAGAAGCAAAAAGCAAAATATATTTATGGTGTGCTTGAACGTCAATTCGAGAATATTTTCGATAAGGCCTCTCGCAAAAAAGGTGTAACAGGCGAGGTATTGTTGCAGATGCTTGAATCGCGACTTGACAACATGGTTTATCGTTTAGGAGTTGCTCCTACACGTAGAGCGGCTCGTCAGTTGGTTGTGCATAAGCACATCACTGTAAATGGAGAGGTTGTTAATATCCCTTCAGTGAATTTGCGTGCTGGCGACAAAATCGCAGTGCGCGAAAAATCAAAATCATTAGAGACTATTACCAATTCATTATCGGTGCAAAGCGCAAAGAAATATAATTGGCTTGAGTGGGAAGGAAACGAAATGGAAGGAAAGATTATCAACCTGCCACTTCGCTCAGAAATTCCTGAAAATATCAACGAACAGTTGATCGTTGAATTGTACTCGAAGTAATTGTTAACCTTAATCAAAACGTTATGTCAATATTAGCATTTCAAATGCCAGAGAAAGTGGTAATGGAGAAGTCAGATGACTTCCACGGCCTTTTTACTTTCAAACCTTTGGAAAAAGGGTATGGTGTTACGATCGGCAACGCACTAAGAAGAATTTTACTTTCTTCATTAGAAGGGTACGCCATTACAGGAATTAAAATTCCGGGAGTTTTGCACGAGTTTTCTACTATCGAAGGTGTTGTAGAAGACGTTGCTGAAATTATCCTGAACTTGAAACAAGTTCGCTTCAGAAGGGTATCTGACAACTTTGATAGCAAGATTGTTGTGACCATTAAGAAGCAAAAAGAATTTAAAGCGGGTGATATTGCCAAGTTTACTTCGTCATTTGAAGTTTTGAATGCAGACCACGTGATCTGTAACCTTGACGAGGCAGCTCAATTTGAAATTGAACTTACTATTGAAAAAGGAAGAGGCTACTTACCAGCTGAAGAGAATAAGCCAAACGAACAAGTTTTTGGATTTATTCCAATCGATGCGATTTTTACGCCAGTGAAAAATGTTAAGTACAGTGTTGAAAATACACGTGTTGAACAAAAGACTGACTACGAAAAGTTGTTGATTGATATAGAAACTGACGGTTCAATCCATCCTGAAAAAGCATTGGAAGGGGCAGCGTTCATTTTGATCCAACACTTCCGCTTATTTTCTGATAAGTCTATTGAACTCGAAACTGGTAAGGATAGCGAAGTGGAACAAGTTGATGAAGAAATGTTGCATATGCGCAAGCTTCTTAAAACTTCACTTCACGATCTTGATCTTTCAGTTAGAGCTTACAACTGTTTAAAATCAGCCGATGTAAAATCATTGGGTGATTTAGTACAGCTTGATATTTCTGACATGATGAAGTTCAGAAATTTTGGTAAGAAGTCATTGGCTGAATTGGAACAATTAGTAGCGGAGAAGAACCTTACCTTCGGTATGGACCTTGCCAAGTATAAACTCGATGAAGATTAAATCATGAGACACGGTAAAAAAATAAATCACCTTGGAAGAAAGTCGGCACATCGCCACGCACTTCTTTCAAATATGGCTTCTTCCCTAATCCTGCATAAAAGGATTACGACTACAGTGGCGAAAGCGAAAGCCTTGAGAAAGTATGTTGAGCCTTTGATTACCAAGGCGAAAGATAATTCTACGCATTCAAGAAGAACCGTAATGGCATATCTTCAGAATAAAGAGTCAATCACTGCGTTGTTTGGTGAAGTAGCAGGTCGCACGGCCGATCGTCCAGGAGGGTATACCCGCATTATCAAAATGGGCGATGCCCGATTAGGGGATGCAGCCGAGATGTGCCTGATAGAGTTGGTTGACTTCAATGACATCTACAAGAAAGATGGTGCTGAGAAGAAAGCTAAGACCCGCAGAGGTAGAAAGAGCAAAAAAGCTGAGGATGGTGTTGAAGATGCCGAGGTAGTGGCAGAACCTACAGCGGAAGAAACTGAAAAGAAGCCTAAAAAAGCGGCTAAGAAAACTACCAAAAAGAAGGAATAGTTTACTTAGCGAATCATATTGAGAAGGGATTGGATGAAAGTTCAATCCCTTTTTTATTGTTGGCTTGTGCTTCCCATCATAGTTTAGCCCAGATGATGCATTCGGGTGCAAAATCTGCCCGTAGGGTTGACGATACTGACGTTTACTGTCAGGATGTCAAGGTTAAACCCTGATGCTACTATCAGGATCATGACCGAAGCGTCATGACCTGACAATGAAAAGCACCCAATGGGGAAAATGTTTTTTTAACGTAAGTATTTGATTTTCATTCGTCAAAGTATACAAATGCATTTCTATTGCATAATGTGGGTTTAAATTGAGTGGCCATTTCAAGTATCGTCTTCCGCAGGGACGACACGAATTAGCCACTCCGTGCCATATACGATCCAATGAAGGACTGAACGTTGAGTTGTTCCAAATGCTGTAAGGAGGTTTAAACGTTATAGTTTACTAGCCTTACGTTAAAGTAGAACAAAGATGCAATTGGTGTAAAGAGCGGTTGCATTATGCTCAGCGAACCGCGTAGTACGAGACCCGTACGCTACGTGGTGTGAGAGGCGCACCTCATCGGTGAAAAACCCGATGAGGCCGTCTACTCGATTACCACCAGTGCTTCTATTTTTTTATCAATATCTGTGTTAATTTTATCATTGTTTTAAACGAAATATCAGGATATGCAACCTGATTTACAGTCCCAACAACATATAAGTTTTCTTTTGGACTGTAATAAGCCACCGCACCTGAAAGTCCAGAATGTCCTATGAAGTATGGCACAGCACCTGTCGGATTAAAAATCCAAAGAAGTTTAAACAACTGAATGCCTATCCCTGACTGCATAGGAAAAAAAATCCTGTTCCATTCTTGCAAGTCTTTAATATATTCAAGAGGAAACAGCTTTCCAGTAAAAAATGATTCAATAAATATGAGCATATCTGCTGATGTTGAAACAATACTACCATCAGAGCCAAATGAAGCCATCGCTTTGGGTACTTTCAGTTCGTTTGCCTTAAAATAAAATGTTTTCGGTGTATTATCGGTAGAGTCTTGATAAAGGTATGTTTTTGACAAACTAAGTGGTTGAATGATTAATTCATTGCAGTTTTCCGAATAAGATAAATTCGTAATAGTTTCTATGATTTTACCAAGTAATTTAAAATTAGTATCAGAATAATGTGCTTTGTTCTTTGTGCCAGGAATAAAAAGCGGTTTTATCGCTTTACTCCTTTCAATAACTTGTTCAAAAGTCCAAGATTGGTCATTACCAGTTTTAAGCTCGTCTTCCAAACTTTTTCCGCTTGCTCCCTTACCTTGAAAATAATCAGGAAGTCCCGAAGTATGGGCAAGTAGGTGTTTGACAGTGAGTTCGCCTGAATAGTTTTTCCCTTTATATATGTGCAAGTCCTTTAAAATAGTTATGTCCAGATATTTACTGATTTTATCGTCAAGATTAAGTTTGCCTTCTGATTTTAAACGCAGAATAATTGCAGTCGTAAATAATTTTGTCGTACTGGCTATGAAGTAGGATTGGTCAGTTGAAATATTACCCGAAGCACCAATCCAAGTATGTCCGTCTTTTTTTAAAGCGAAAGAAGTTCCGAATATTTTCTTTCCGTCAACAGTTTTGTCTAAGACAGTTTGCAATAATTTTTCTTTTTCAGTCATATTCTTGTTGATATTTACTTGTCCGCATGATATCATAATGACTATCAGGCAAATTAAAAAGGTCTGTATTTTCATCGTAGTTCTATTTTTAGCATTGGTGGTAACGGTTTGCAGCTAAAAGAAGTGGCGGTTTTGGAACACTAAACTGTTTATACCCACAAAACTTTGTTAGTTGCACTAATGTTTGTATTCGCACTTCCCCCGCCATTTTTTTTAGGTGCTGTTAGCGGTTCGTTGTTTTTCTTCGATCGTAGTTCGGACTTTCTTTATCCTGTACTGCTCAATTAATTTTCGTCCATTTATGTTTAAACCAAATTTGAAATAGTAACCACTGAGGTCATAAGAAAAATCAGGCAGCACAAATCGCCAACCTCCACCTACTTTTACTCTAAGCCATGGCAAAACGTCATAGCTGCTTTGTACTCCTATTTCGATAGGTATAATTAGATTTCTTCCTGCTATGGTTTCCATTTTTAATTGATCTAGTTTTCGAAAATAATTATACCCAATTCCTGTTTGAAAATAGGTTGTAAATAGAAGTTTATTATAAATTAAAAAATCAAACTGCTCACCTAAAGTAAGAAAAAACAATCTATTCTTTTTTACCAATCCTTGTTCATCAATTAGTTTACCTTTTTCAATGAGCATTCCACTAACACCCTAGTTGTTGTTGGTCAAAATATTCGTTGTTGCGGGTCGCCTGACCCGCAACTTTTCTATATTGAGATATTAACATTGTTGGTCAGCGACCAACAAGAACAAGGGGTATTAGCCCCACTGCAAACCAAGTGGGTGCCACACCCGTAGTAGCGCACGATTTAATGAGCAGAGAATACACGATAAAAGAAGAAGGCTATGTGTTTATGTATGTAAGCAACGAAAATGCTACTTTAGTAGATGTATATTTTGATGATGTAGTGATGACCCATACCAAAGGCAACGTAGTTCAGTATAACGAATACTACCCCTTTGGATTACAAACCGCCAATAGCTGGACGCGCGAGAACACAACGGGCAATAATTTTTTAGGCAATGGCGGAACAGAACTCAATACCACCACCCAACTCTACGACCTGGATTATAGAAACTACGACCCCGTGCTTACCCTAAGTTGTTGTTGGTAACAATTCAAATTCAGTTAATGTTGGTCGCCCCTTTGTTGTTGCGGGTCGCCTGACCCGCGACCCGGAAATGAATAAGATCTTGAAATGAAAAAAATGAACAACTAACCTAATAAAAAGCGATAAATAACTAATTCAGTTAATGTTGGTCGCCTGACCAACATTCTTTTTATCTGGGTTATGAAGTTCTTTGACTATTGTATTCTTATCTTCAATAAATGGAATATGCACGCAATGCGGTTCAGTTTTTTACGGCAGTCTGTAATGATTGGCAAAAATTGCTAGCAGAAGATGATTATAAGCAACTAGTAATTGATGCATTAAAGTTTAGAGTTAGTCGCGGAGAAGTAAAAGTAGGAGCGTTCGTAATTATGCCTAATCATATTCATTTAATCTGGCGCATTCAAAATGGTTTTAAGTTGGAAACAGTGCAGCGAGATTTTTTAAAATTTACGGCTAAAGCACTAGTAGAAAAGATAAAAACAGAAAAAGGAGAAGCAGCACTGGAGTTGTTGTACGTTGGATTGAAAGATCGGAAGTATCAGGTTTGGAAATGTAATTCGATGAGCATTGATTTGATAACTGAAAAGTTCTTCAAGCAAAAATTGGAGTACGTTCATAATAATCCGTGTCAACCACATTGGAATTTAGCACAACACCCAACAGAAGATCGCTACAGTTCTGCACGCTATTATGATGGTTTGGGTGATGAGTTTGGACTAGTTACACATATGGAAGAGTTGTAATGTATTAACAGTTGAGGATTGTTGGTCAGGCGACCAACAATAACGATGGGGTTAAGTATTTGTGCAGGTATACGCGATATTGAAAAGGATAAGGGTAAGTTAAAAGACTTTAATGTCACGCTGATAAAATTTGATTTCGAAGATAGCAGCACCTACCAGACGGCTCTTGAAAACTGTGAAGTACTTTTTTTGCTTCGCCCCCCACAGCTTTCCGAAGTTGATAAAATATTCAAACCGATTATTGAAATGGCTGTTGAATGCTCGGTAAAGCATATCGTCTTTTTATCTGTTAAAGGAGTAGAAAAAAGTGCTATTATCCCTCATCACAAAATTGAAAAGCTGGTGGTCGAAAGTAAAATATCCTACACCTTTTTACGGCCAGCATATTTTACGCAAAATTTTACCACTACCCTGCATTACGACTTAGTAAAAAATAGAAGAATATTTCTTCCCGCAGGCAAATCAGTG